>Ga0307514_10000635_pt1 | contig 64273 bp, 60 predicted proteins | sample 16_EM_MG_FD_203088 | JGI IMG/M metagenome (GOLD analysis project Ga0307514, IMG submission 203088) | Populus trichocarpa ectomycorrhiza microbial communities from riparian zone in the Pacific Northwest, United States - 16_EM | ecosystem: Host-associated > Plants > Roots > Unclassified | place...
CCACAGGGCCAAGTCTTAATCTGGCAGAAAGACTTCCAATAAGTTCAAATCATAATGAAAACTACTTTCGATGGCAGCAAATGTTGAATGGACAATACAGTAAAATGAGCGTCAACGGAGCGTCAACAATTTGTGGTCATGTAAGTACGGCAATTAAACAGTGCTTGGGTCGCTGTTAGGCATAACCGATGTATTGGCAGCTTGTTTGGTAAAAGAGACAGCAACAGGGTCATCGCCCCATTCTGAGAATGAGCGTCAACGGAGCGTCAACGATTTGTGGTTATGTAAGTACGGTAATTAAACAGTGCTTTGGTCGCTGTTAGACATAATCAATGTATTGGCAGCTTTTATAGGCCAAAGAGATAGCACAACGGTCATCGCCCAATTCTGAGAATGAGCGTCAACGGAGCATCCACGATTTGTGGTCATGTAAGTACGGTAATCAAACAGTTGTTTGATCGCTGTTAGGCATAATCGATGTATTGGCAGCTTTTATTGGCAAAAGAGACAGCACCATGGTTATCGCCCCATTCTGAGAATGAGCGTCAACAGAGCATCAACAGTTTTAGTTGTTGCATATTTGGTAATCAAGTTATTGCGCTAATCATCGCGTTCATAACGGAAAAATTGACCGCCATTATTGGCCAAAATACAATATACCAAAGGTAAAATACCGATTCCAAATTAATCTATATTGCAAGCTGCAAAGCATACAAAAACACATTATTGGTTGTTGAAAACGCCATTTTAATATGATACAATTAACAAACTCCAAAAACAAGAGCCTTATTTGAATCTATAGAGGGACCCGCTGGGCGACCCGCTCACAACCCGCCCAATTCAGATGGGTTGGGAGATTACCTTTGAACCGTACCCAAGTTCACGGTTCGGGTTTATTGACAACCTGGACCGCCAATTTGGCAACAGTTCGGTTTGGACCCGGAACCGTTGCTAACAATAGTTGCAGGAATCAAAGAGAGCTGAGGGATAATGATGGGAACGATATGGAAAATACGAGGGTTGTTGAAAAATCAGTGGGATAGACTAGCCTAATTGCATTTAGAAGACATTGTGTGAGTGTTCTTGCCAGCCGAAGCCATGGTCATGACTGCCATATCAGAAGTGGTACCTTCACTTACATACAACGTTTGCTGAAGTTCCTGTTTCTGACGATGATATACCTGCATCTTTTCGAATATCTTTCTTTCTCGTCCTCAATTCTACGATCACCTAAAAATGTGAAGTTTCATTATCGCTCTCTATCTCCCTCTGTGTTCCTAAGCGGCCAGGCCAGCTCGGCATTGCATAGGCTGGGCCGAACCGTCCTGAGCCGTGCCTTTGAATTAAGGGCTGGGCCTGGACTGAAGACATTAGGCTGGATATACAGGCATTTCTGGCCAGGTGTGCAGGGTGTTTCTTGGTGGCTGGGCAGCTGTTCTTCGTGGACTGAGTGTAAACAGAATATTTTGTTTAAACTATTCTCTGCGGCTTTTACTAAGAAACTTTCACAAGGACATAATATAAACCATATCCAACTCAGTCATTGTACCCCTGCCATTGCCGTATTCCATCAATCATCAAAACTAGGGCTTATGCAGGCCAATGCACGGCTATTTGAATCCTGTGCAGGCCGGCCGGGCCACTTAGAACACTTAACTCCCCATGCGATGGTTATTAGTTAACACCAAGCATAACATATACACACTACTGGATAATCCCAAGATCGACTGTATCCCAGACTCTGATCGCACATCTCTAATCTCGTATCATTCCTTTTTTATCTCCTGTCTCTGTGCACTGTGTTTTACTCAACTCTCTACAATCCCACAAGTACAAGTGAACCCATGACTGCAGTCTCAGATACCATTGCGCCAGCCTGCCAGTCTTACCTCCACCAGATTTACCACCTCCAGCCCGATCAACTCCAAATCAACCACCTGGAAATCGCTCACCTGAAGAACGCCCACCTCCAGATTGCCTACCTCCATATCGCCCACCTCCAGATCAACCATCACCATATCACCCACCTTAATATTACCCACCTCTAAACCACCCACCTCCAGACTGCCTACCTCCAGATCACAGACCTCCAGATCGCCCACCTCCAGATCGCCCACCTCCAGATCGCCCACCTCCAGATCGCCCACCTCCAGATCGCCCACCTCCAGATCGCCCACCTCCAGATCGCCCACCTCCAGATCGCCCACCTCCATATCGCCCACCTCCAGATCGTCCACCTCCAGATCGCTCACCTCCATATCGCCCACCTTCACATCGCCCACCTCCAGATCGCCCACCTCCTGATCACCCACCTCCAGATCGCCCACCCCCAGAGCGTCAGCCTGCAGATCGCCCGCCTGCAGATCGCCGGCCTCCAGATCACCCACCTCCATATCGACCACATTCAGATCACCACCTGGAAATTCCCCACCTCCAGATTGACCACCTCCAAATTGAACCCCTTCAACTCCACCACCTCCAGATTGACCCCCTTTAGATCAACTACCTCCAGATCAACCACCTCCATATTAACCTCCTCCAGATCAACCACCTTCAGATCAATCACCTCCAGATCAACCACCTCCAGATCAACCACCTCCAGATCAACCACCTCCAGATCCACCTCCTCCAGATCGACCACCTACAGGTCAACGACCGCCAGTTCAACTACCGGTGAATCAACCACCTCTTGACCGAGAAGTTGCAGATCAACAACTTCCAGATTGACCACTACCAGATTGACCACCTCCAAGTACCTCACCAAACTCACTCAATTATGGCCTCCATCTGTATCTCTCAGTATGCAGAATAACAGCCTCAAAGTGTATCTTGAAGTTCATATGGTAATTGGCTCGATGTGTGTCACTGATTGCACTCGATCTCTGGCTGAAAGTAAATTTTCCCACTTGCTTGATCAAGGCCTCCAAGGGCAACAGTATTTTAACATGATCATGGTCTTTATGTGCATCTCTAAGTTCTCTCCATTTGCATCTCCAAATGCTCTGCTGATTGCCCTCAACTACCATCTGCAGCCTGGTTGACCATATGTACATATATTGAAATACTTAGATAGAAAATACATGTCAAATTAAAATGTAGTAAATCTTGTGATTTTAACAAAGATGAGTATGATTGTAATGGCACGGCTGCACAACACGTGTCATGGGCCGGGTAACAGCCATTCTTTATAGTGCACTCAATACGAGCCTTAGATATCTAGCGATCATCTTGCCTATACATCCACACATCTACATCTATAGTCACTCGAGTCCACGTGTGCAACCATATCCCTATGCAGCTGGTTGCTGGCATTTGCATCTGTACACCATTATGGCTTTTTCAGTAAACAGATATATTTCGCTCACAGGATTTGCAAGTTTACCCGTATTTTGCCAAGCAATAATACGATGTCAACAATGCGAGAATGCACTACGACACTAGTCCTGATACCTGCTGATTATACAAGCAATGAGTCTTAAGAGGTTCATCCTTCGATCAGCTAAATTGTCATGAGCAGAGACCATTTCGAAGATGCACTCCCCAGCAAGATGTGTTACTGGCCTATAATCTCGACAATTGCTACAAGTTGAAAGACAACTCCTTCACATGTCCAACAGGAGGAAATCGTATACGATCTATTGCAAATAGCACAATCGCAATCAACTACAGTCAATTGAGGAGCACCAAGGGATGCAGAGATCATGCTTGACAAAAATGACCAGATTACACCTCAATACATATTACTGATGAAACACCAACGAGAAGTCTCCAGACTACGATATTTGTGTAGACACAGTAACATTGCATGATCAAAGTGCACCTACCGAGGAGATACTTTCTGCGAACACATTCCGCCGCCTACATTGACGAATACCCACCTCAATGACCGGATATGCTACAAGCTGCAAGATTTGTGGCATCAATTGACACCACCAAAGCTGATTCCGGTCAAGCGAAAACTATTCCGGCCAGATTCAATACAGTCACAAATTCCTACGATGCAATGAACACTGATGGTCGCTCCAAAGGCCTTAACTATGCTGAGCTCAATGACCGTCGAAAGCACTGCGGAAGCTGCACATGACACCGAGCCACGATTCAGAACTACTATCAGTTGCAAACAACTATCACGCGACAAGGAAACTACCGAATTCCCAATCAATCCTGCTGTACTGCATTGACGGCCAGCCGTTCTCTGTATCGAGATGGCAATCGGGTTTTACAATGACGAGCACTTGGGGCCCACAAATACCAAGACTTCGTCATCTCAAGGCTATTTATACCATCAATTTTGGGGTGTGGCAATGGTATAGACCAGCTGTGCACGGGTGAGGTAGATGCAGCCAATCTATATTTTGAGCTCTGACGGTTCCAGCTCGAAACTAGTTGTTGAGAATAATCCCCAGCGGTTGGACCGCAATTTACTGCTGATTGTCTGCACCCAGTGAGGTGTTAACTCACAACTGTGCAGTCGTCAACCGACTGGCATCATCCAAGATTGGGCATTAGCTACATTGTGTTGAGCTTCTGATGGCCGTTGTTTCTGAATCCAACTGTGATTAGAATTGCGAGAGTTGCGGTAACGCAGACCCATTGAAGTGGTAGATTGATCAGCAGATGTGGTAACCCTTGCAGGCTGGATAAGCGAACAAAGAGCAGCGGCAGTAGTTGCGGCACCAGAGCGTCCACATGGGATCCTTCAATCACTGCAACTGGCTGGCCGAGGCATGAAGAGAGTGACTGGACAGTGGGGCTTTGTCCATTCATGGGTGAACTGCTACTGACAAGGCCTTCTGGATTTTACTCTTCATTGCCTCCATCCTCACTTGATTCGTTAGCTAATGCAGATGTCAGAGAAGAAGCAGTCATACGAATTTGTGCGATATGTATTTGCGAGATAGTATGACATGCAGACGGGCCACAGTGATCGAATGGCCTAATCATCGACAGGTATTGGCCCGGAAGTGATTATTATCATCCAATGATATATCACTGTGGTTGAGCGGTACCCAGTCTCAATCAACCAAGCAACGATGATCTACAATGAATGCAATTGAATGGGAGCCGTATGAGTCATATGTGGTTATACAAAGGTTATGTGGATTCCCACCACTTGCTGAACCAACTTTTGTGTTATGATAATTGCAACCGAATGCGGATATACAACTGGTCAGCTGAGGAATAACTTTCAACTAACGGTAATGACCGTACCGGAATTGCAACACCTACAGCAAACAATTACAGTACTGGAAGTGCAAGTACAATGTACCATGAGATGCATTCAGCAATTGAGGAGGCTAGCAGTGGCAAATGCACCTGGAGACGAATCGACTAGTGGACTGAGAGTACGAAAATAGGTGCACCAAGTCAAGCAGCATCTGGCAGCAAACAGAACCAGGGAAAATGGACCCTCTATATGACCTGAGTATGACATTGGATATGAAAGACCTACTGCACGACTTTTCGCAATTTAGCAGCCATTGAACCTTATGATGACTACTGGCTGTCAAGACCGCCCAGGCTACCGACACACAGGAGACCGATGTCAACAAGAAAATTGTCGATATCACAATGGTTGGTTACCACTGATCTGACAGAATGGTACAGCGGACTGTGCAACGTACTCGCATAAGAATTGCAAAGTGTTCTCAGGGGCCCTGACCAACGAAGGGAGAATAAACTGCAAATAGGGCTACTGAAGCAGTTCCAAACAAGATACCAAATGAGTGCAATACGGCTACCGAATGACACATACAGGAGATAGAACATGACAACCGAGCGTACCAAATTGTTTCCTGAATGGCATCACACGAGACAGTCGAGATCACTACCAAGTGATGATCACCGTGATCTCACAGCAATGAATATCGCTTGCAAGGACTTCACCTGGAGATCGAATGAGACAATTATCGGCATCCCCACTGGACCAAGCCACTGATGGAGATGCTTACAGAATTGTGTACAGAAGGATCAAGAAACTATCGCCAAACAGTATACCGAATGGAATGCCGAACCACCTTACCAGAGGTCAACCAAATGACTTCCTTGAACCAAACGGATATTCTACTGAAACTGCCTACCGAGATGGTGACTGAGAATTCAACTTAGAAGTCACTGAAGCCGAAGAATGATAGTCTCCAGACAAAGCTTATGCCAAGCCAAATTTCGTGTCTAATCACAGAGGGATGTCGATTACATTCCCAAATCACGATTCTACTGCTACCTAGCCACAATTGCAATCAACAATTGATATAGTTATAAGTTGTTGGCAGAGCAACAAATTTTCAAAAAGGGAGAGATAGCCATGTCAATACAATCAAGTCCGACCAACAAGTCAAAGCCCACTGGCAGGCAGTCTACCACGACACACACCCCGAAGTCAACCGACTAGTCGACCGAGAAGTTGACGGCCAAGTCTACCAAGGTGAGCAGCTTTCTACTGAAGCCCCCGGTCGAGATCGCAACCATGAAGTTGATCGGATAGTCGCTGAAGCGGGCTTCGAACGACAATTACCGAGTCTATGCCACTTACTGATGACTACCGGCTGCATGGTATGCTCTATAGAGCTTGTGGAAGCACAGCGCAAGTGCGCTTGAACTTCGTAAGTATATCCAGTTTAGAGAAGCTTATATATTAGACATCAACGAATATGACAAGATTGACGTATACCATTGACACCTACGACAGATGCTGGCAGCGGAAACTCCCATCGTTGCTGAATCATAAGCGGATACTGTACCACCTGGCTCATTCCCACAATGACCTACGTCAACATATACAAGCTATGGGTGTGGATGGTCTGAGAAGTATGTGTTTGGAACTGGAGATATGGAGGACGGGATCACTTTTGGATGGTTTCTTGTTTCTCTCTTCTCTTCTTCTCTTCTTTGGATATTGGCCCGGTACAAATGGGGTCGGTATAGGTTTTTGCCACCTGCTATGGGTGGTGGAGTTTCCTGGTCAGCCAGATCTGTCAAAAGGTTACAATTGAGCGGTATCGATCAATCGTAGGACTTATGTGTTCATATGCTTGCATATGCCGGATGATTGTTTCATTCTTTGTTTCCCATTCCTTCTTTTCTCTTATACTGGCTTTGGCAGCCCAGGAGGTCTGAGCCTAAAGAGAGGGATAATGTCACGGCACGGCTGTGCATGACGTGTCCAGGGCCGGGTCACAGCTATTTTATAGAGTCGGCTCTCCACAAGCCTTTGATCTCTAGCCATAAACTTACCTATACATCCACAAGTCTACATATATACTCACTCGAGTCCATGCGTGCAACCATATTCCTATGCAGCTGGATGCTGGCATATGCGTCCTTACAATAATAGACAAAATGGCTTGTGGTTATCAAACCCTAAGCACCACAGCTGTGAGAATATGGCACCAAGTTTAAAATGTCCTGCAGAGCCGTATAGAGGTCTCAGTTGCTCTCAATGTCTCCCACAGACTTGCACAGAGGCCTCAGCTGGTCCAAAATTCAACTATCATATAAGTCTATTATCTCAGCATCCTAAATGTACCACTATAACTGCTGGTGCTTTCAGGTATACCTTAAATTGCTCTTGCAGAGTCTAAGTGTACTTTACATAGCTCTAGGGGAGCCTGGGAGCATATAGACTTCCATAGAAGCACTGGTGAGATGAACCAGAGTATCTGAACGGTTTACATATTGCTTCCAGACCAATTATCATTTTGCTGATTTACTTTCAATACAGTATAGAATAAAGCAAAACTGGAACTTTTTCAGCAGAAGGAAAATTCATAAGAATCCGCTATTTTTGATGTGGTTAGAGATCATGCAGCACATAATGAAATTGAATTTGAGATTTTCTATGGAAGTGCACTGGACAAGGGAGGCAAAAGTAAAATGGATGCAATTTTGTGGTGGTCTGAACACCACCAGCATGTCCTCTATGTCCATTGACACTGTATGTCATTGGATATACTCACTATTCCTGCAATATCTGCAGAGCCCAAATGTGTGTTTTCAGAACCCAAGAAAAGATTTGCCTTAGAGCACCATTCCTTGCTACCATCAACCATTGAACCTACGGAGGATATCAAAAGCTCTAATGTATAGAAGTAAAGTACTATATACTTTGTTCTGATGTGCAAATCTGTTTCTCCCAACGAGTACCACGCAGTTGGACAGGGGGCAGCTAGCAGTGAGCCGTACCGGGATACTGGGATAACCAAAATGGACTGAACACTCTGGAGTTTATCTATGGAGGGTCACAGGGCAACTAGACATCTTCTCATCATACAACACAATGCACACTCTTTCTTTCCCAGCTCTTGAACCCACACACTCTTGCTGAGCCTTCATAGATCCATGCAATTTGTATGGTTCCTTATAACCAGATTGCCTGTCATATCCTCTCACTCACTTCATATACTCCTTGAGCCACAACCACTCTTGCTTTTATATTCTGTTTGGATTCTGTGAGAGGTGTAGCAGAGTGTTGACGACGGGCTTTCTGCCTTCTACCTCTGCTGTTTCACAACTGGATGGGGAAAGATAGAGCTGGCGATGGAAAATTCATTTGAGTAGTGTACACTAGTTTGAATCGGTTAGGTAGTGGAACTGAATATATTCAGTTGAACCTGTTGTCAACCAGGTCATTCCACCTGTTTAGTGTGCAGGGCAGTTTAAACATCTCAGTAATTGGTGCAGTGTAGTTTCTCCACGGAAATCCATCTTGTTGTCACTGTTGGGACATCTGAGTACTGTGGTGGCTTCACTGTCCTTTGAAGGTGCCTAGATAGAACTCCCGCCCAGCTAACCCAGAGGTGTCATTTTTAGCAGCACCAATGCTTCCAGATGCATATGACTTTTACATACTCTTAGAATTCAAATTTGTTAGATTATCTCTTGGCCAGCTCCCAGTGATCTAAGTCTGAGTGAGTCTCTATTGTTTCTGTGGCTAGAGCAAGCATAATGGCCACTGGGAAGATGCCTTCAGCTGGGTAACCCCAATCAATTCAAGTTCATTTAAGTCCATGGGATTTACTCTGATCACACAGTATTCTATACGTGAAGTATATATAAACAGATCCTCTTTCACTTTCTGGTCTCCAATTTACTTTATCACTAATATTCATTGTGCAGCTGGAAAAAGATACACTCAAATGCTGTTGATTCACAAATTCTGATACAATATATGAGATTTTATAAATCTAAGACCAGAAGGTAAAAGAGAATATAGTCCACATTTTGTATGTAGTATACTTTGTAATCAGAGCCAAACACTTATTGGAATTAAAGGGCAGGACCTATACCTCACCACTGGCTTTTAAGTACACTTTACTCCAACCCCTACAGTATACTTGCTGCGCAGATCCCAAGCCCACAAGTACATCTGTCCATGTCACTGTGAGTTAGTACCATTTCTATAACCAGCACAAATATTATCAGGTGAAAAGATGCTTTCTGCTCAGCTATTTGAATTAATTGATGTCCAATTAAATCCCCAAATTTTACTTCAATTAAAACATATTCTATGAATGAAACATCCATAAATAAGTCCTATTTCACTTTGTAGTTGCCAATTTACTCTATTGCATATTTTCCTTGTACTACTGAACAAAAACATTCCAATCAACATATTAATCTACCACCACTCTCCCAATATCCAAGATATCATGAATCTGAACCTGGGATGTGAAAGCAGGTATAGTTATACACATTTTGTGTATATGGCACTTTGTTGTCAGAGTCCAACTTGCAGACTTCAATTAATGGGTCATTCTAGATCTGAGTTCATATGGTTTATACTTGCCACTATCAACCACTCAGCCACAGAATTCTGACCAATAAGAATCGAAAAAGACACATGTCGTCTCCTTATATGAATAATGCCCACCAACATCATGACTCGCTTACACATAGCCTAAACATTTCTTTACATCCTTCCTCTCGCTTACCAGGCATATTCTTCCCCAATGCCAATTCCTCAACAAAGATCATCACACTCAGACTCTGTACATTTCAGCAGTTTATTTCCTAGCCCTTCCAACGCTTCGCTGCGGACAGCTCGTAATCTGATGTCACGTCTTAGCTATCAATTAATAACATCAGTTATGACTGGAATAGCCTACCTGCTACCTCGAATATTCTTTTTTTAATCAACCTTGGTCATTATCGTCCCCAGTGACATAGTTAGTACACGTTGAGGCAGTTCCTCGTCTGTTTCATTATCCTCATCCGACAAGCGCCGTGTAGCCTCACGGTTCTTATGTAATGAAGCCAAGTTGGCGATAGCAACAACAGTGGAGGGATGATCCTTGCCCAACGTTGTCCGCATTTTATTAGTCACTTGAATCAGTAGATCCTTAGCCTCCCCCCACCGCCTCTGGTTCATATATGTCAACGCAAGATTATTCATGCTGGCCAAGGTATCCGGATGCTCCTGGCCGAGTACTCTCTTGGATGCCTCCATGACCTGCACGAATAGCTTCTCAGCCTCCGTCCACCGCCCCTGGTTTTCAAATGTCGATGCAAGGTTGCTCATGCTAATCAAGGTATGTGGATGCTCCTGGCCGAGTACTCTCTTGGATGTCTCAATGACCTGCACGAACAGCTTCTCAGCCTCCGTCCACCGCCCCTGGTTTTTGAATGTCGATGCAAGGTTGCTCATGCTAATCAAGGTATGTGGATGCTCCTGGCCGAGTACTCCCTTGGATGTCTCTATGACCTGCACGAACAGCTTCTCAGCCTCCGTCCACCGCCCCCGGTTTTTGAATGTCGATGCAAGGTTGTTCATGCAAATCAAGGTATCTGGATGCTCCTGGCCGAGTACTGTCTTGGATGTCTCAATGACCTGCACGAACAGCTTCTCAGCCTCCGTCCACCGCCCCTGGTTTTCAAATGTCGATGCAAGGTTGCTCATGCTAATCAAGGTATCTGGATGCTCCTGGCCGAGTACTCCCTTGGATGTCTCAATGACCTGCACGAACAGCTTCTCAGCCTCCGTCCACCGCCCCCGGTTTTTGAATGTCGATGCAAGGTTGTTCATGCAAATCAAGGTATCTGGATGCTCCTGGCCGAGTACTCCCTTGGATGTCTCTATGACCTGCACGAACAGCTTCTCGGCCTCCTTCCACCGCCCCTGTCTGATGTATGTCAAGGCGAGGTTGCCCATGGAAATTAATGTATGTGGATGCTCCTGACCGAGTACCCTCTTTCTTATCTCCATGACCTGCACAAACAGCTCCTCGGACTCCCTCCATCGCCCCTGGTTTTCGAATGTCAAGGCGAGGTTGGCCTTGCAGGTTAAGGTATCTGGATGCTCTTGGTTTGCGTACGTTGATGCCTGGTTGGATATTTCGGTTAAGGTATCTAGATGTTCTTGGTTGAATTCCACACTCATAATGTCCGTTCCGAGCTGCTACCGGTACAACACTTTGTCTTAGCTTGCGTAGACGGGTCCTATTTGGAGAATTAAACATACCGGTGTAACAGATGCCATTTTATTTGCTTGCTCTTCAACAACTCGAACTCCTGGGGAGAGTTCAATCGGAAGTGGTTGGTGTCGTGGCATTGATTGCCATACAGCATCCAAAGCGGACGACAAACCATATAACGAATCGAGAATGTCGTGGAGTTCCTCAGCCACTGATCCTTGGCTGTCGTCGCTTGTATAACCCCCTTGAGCCGTTTCAGTCTCCGCGGCATTACCAAGCGCATTGTGTAATTCAGCTCGAGTATCATCAGAGACACCTAGCAATCAGAACGAATCAATGACTTGCGTTAGCCATAACCATCGGATTTGGCAAACCTTGATTTAATCCAGTGAGAAGGCATTCCGCGATATCGGCAAGGAGCAAGAACGTAGGTTCCTTCAAATACTTGGAATGGTCCAAAACGTTATCCAACTCCGCGCTGTCGGTGCCGAAGTCGTTCGCCCATATCTTTAACCGCCCGTGTGCTCGGTATAAGGATGATCTCTTCTCGGAACTGGTGTGATTTGCCTGTAGGTACTTCAACATATACCGCAAACATGAACGGACAAGGTAGCTAGCTTCCCGGCTTTCCATATTTGGGAAAGAAGGAGGTTGTAATTGTGAGGAAGCTGAAAGAATTTGAAGCTCAACTTTGACTGAGCGTGAGGAGTGAAGCCAGCAAGCGTTGCGGCCGAATGTGGAGGAGCGGGGTATGTAGCACAACCCGCTGCTCTCGTGCCCAGAGTTTTCGAGTCAGCTGACTGAATTGCGAAGGAGGCAGATGCTGGTTAGCGAGCGCAGCACAACCCCGCTTTTCCAAGTTTATGCGATCAAGTCCCAGTAATTGCAACGTCCCACAACCAACGATAAAGTTTCTCAACGACTTCTGCAATTGCCTGTTAGCGCTTGACCAAAGACCAATCTTACCTCAAAGCTCGGGAGACTCGCGTCGCGACCATAGGGTTGGTGGTCAATTAGCCCGTTTGTTTGAACTGTTCAGTCTTGACATGAGAGCGTTAGAGTGTGATCCAGATATCCAAGTTTCCCCTCGCTCAACAAATGTTAGAAGTCGCAGGAGTAGTATTCGGGGTCCTGCCGCTCATTTCTATGGCCTTCCACTTATTTCGGGATGTTCAAACACTTCTAGTCGAATACAAGCACCTGGATCGCCATATGCAATCCGCGCTTAGAGATATCTACAGCGCAAAATGCTTATTTATGCGCGCAATGGATGAATTTCTCAAGGATATTGTCGAAGAAGAGAGGCTAAAGCATATGTTGGACGATCTTGACGACGATGGATGGAATTTGGAAGATTTGGACCTCAAACTCTGCGTCGAATTGGGTCCGTTATCTGAAGCGGTGACGAACTCACTACGTGGAATGATAGAGACGATGCAAGATGTGAAATCGGTCTTAAATTTAACCGGTGAAACTGAACAGGCCGTACCTCATCTAGTTACTGCAGCGGTATGTTATTCGGTTGCTCACCAGAGCTAGCTTTCTAACGCCACCACAGAGCAACACTGCCAATAGTCCTGCTACCACTAGCCCTGCAAGTCGCCTTTCTCCGCAACGTTACTTGACCCGGTTCCTAAGACGGGGGAGAGAAGTTGAAAGCATGCAATTCACCCCCGGTGAAAAGTGCAAACACGTTTTGAAAGGAGCTTTACAGGAGCTTCGTAAGCTACGGGAGGCGATGAGATCGCACAACGGAGAAATCCAGCTTGCATTAATCATCCACCGGAAGCCAGGTCCATCAGTTCAGTTGATACCTGCGGGTCCTGTACAACCAGTCCCGGGTACCAGCGCGGCGTCAGTCGCCGGGGTCAATACCAGACACTTGGACCCACGTAAAATACAGATAGCTTCGAAGCAACTTCACCGGATTATGTGCAACGCGCCATCCATTTCTTGTCCTTGCCATCTACTCCATTTGCGACTGGGCAACAAGAAGGGTGAAACTCCCATTGTTAACCCCGTCGACGAAGCCAGGATCGAGTTTTCATTCATAATGACAAACGATTACCACACCTGTTCTAATACCGAGATTCCTGCTCTTGATCTCGCTTTCACCAGTCAGGACCTCTCCAGAGCGAATAATATTCATATGGAGACTCAGTTGCGGCCAGACACTATGTTATGTAAGGAGCTCCTGACCTCCGATGACGCATACGAGAGATATTTTTGCGACCCTGGTAGCAACCAAGGATGCAACCCCGGGTTTTTACTAAGGCGGAAGATCCCGCAACCTATTTCTAGTACCGTTATCTCCCTTGATGACGTGATTACAACAACAAAACTCTACCCTTTCGATCAATACCTCATTGCCGCAAACCTCGCGAACTCAGTATTATATCATTACTCCTCCCCTTGGATACGAAATTGGACAACTAAAACGATCCTTTTCTTCGACCGACATGCTGAAACTGCACCATTATGGATGCCGCATATACCTGTCCACTTTGCATCCAATCAAGACCAACTCGACTTCTCGGACCGGAACAAAGAACTATACGTTTTGGGTCTTATTTTGCTTCAGCTTGGGCATGGAGAGTGTGCGGAGCCTATCCACGACGAAAGTATGATGCAACGAGCTTTGTCGGGTCTCTGTATGACCTTGGGAAGAAGATATAAACAAGTGGTGGAAAATTTCCTTCGGAAAGGGAGTGATCGAAGTGTGGATCTCATGGAGGTAGATAATTTGGAGGAGTTTCAGGCCGCTATTGATATGCTTAAGAATTTGGTGGATGATCATACTCCTGATATAGAATCATCAAGTGTTTTGGCGAGGGGTAATTAGTATCTCGGCTTCGCCTGAGGACAGGTTTATTGAGCTGCCTACATGAGTGGAGGATAATTTTGGGATTCTCTATGTTTTAGTTAACAGTTATTTGAAAGTGGATATGTAGCATGGAGTAGAACAATCGTTATTTCGTCCTGGGTAAATGATCTTTCCGTTTGCATATGTGAGTGTGCGTGTTAGTTTTCTTCTACATCACACTGTATCGCGGTATGTACCCATTCTTCAGTACATAGCCTAGTCTCATTTCTGTGTCACTTTGCATTATTGATGGGAGCATTCTAGATAGTTATTTCATTTCCCACTGTTCGACGGGTCAAGGTATACATGTATAAAGGATCTCGTCCGCACTCAGTTTTAGCTCAACGCAGCCGTCCTCCCGGCACTTGCCGGTGCTTTGCTCTCGGTATTGCTTGCCCGTTTTTTTATTCTAATTTGTTGAGAATTTATTTCAGTTTAGGTAAAGGTGGCGGTTGCGGGGAGATTATATAATGCGAATTCTCCTTCAAAGTTGTCCATGTAGTGATATCGCAGATGGGGAGGGGTTAAGGGTTTGACTTCTTTATAGAGTTAAGGTCTTGCAATTTTACTTTCTTCATATATACATAAGACCCCATAAAGACTCCTCGCAAGGGGATGTTATGCGTAGCCAAAACACTATATATTCATATTCACAATTTTCTAATCCAACTTAGATTTCCAAATCAACAGGAGATAAGCGCTTCCATGGTTTAGTTTTATTAATAGCATGCAAGAAGGCCAAACATGGATTACATACTCTACTCAAATCGAGAAGAGCTCCGAAATACCCAGTAGCCATCAGGTATCGTAGAACAAGCCGACCAGCTCTTCACGGTAGCCGCCCATTGCCCGCCCAGGGACTAGGTAGCAGGGAGTGGCGTTGCGAGCAGTGTTCTTAATTGTCCCGTCCGACAGCCGAGGACAGTGGTACCATCCTAAATTTCTCCAGGATGGACGGGACGGCGCCAAGGTCATCCATCCAATCTTTACTCGACGAGGACGACATGACGGCCAGGGGGTGGCGAAAACACTGTCCCCGGCTAGCATCCTCCGTCCCCAGCCGGCATTCACTATCTCCGGCTGACATCAAGCATTTAGGTGTTCTATATGACTAGAGATGAGTGAACCAATGGTAATAAATAGAGTTTGCAGTACATATTATGGGTAAATTTAAGGTTCATCTCGTTTTACTACTTGTGAATTTCATCAACCACGGATATCTTCCGGGAACGACCGGGGACGGGAAAGTGGCGTCCCTGACCGTCCTATTCGTCCGCCCCCACCCTGCCCCAAAAATACGGTGCCGGTTTCGTCCTGTCTCGTCCTGAGTAATCCCGGACGGATGGGATGGTTGAGAACACTGGTTGCGAGGGAATCTGTTCTAGTTCCCCATCCCCCATCAACACCGCAGAGCCGCCTCCGGGAGTTTTACTCCATAGGTAAATTCCATTCTTTTAGAGTCTTCGCGATTGCATCTGAGTTGTGATAACAAATTTTGCCGCTCTGCAGATAGAATAGAATGGCCGGTATAGCTAAATATGTAGCTAACTATTGCATCAACGACTGATTAGGAGAAACTTATTGCAAGAACAAGAACCTGGACTCTAACCGAAGTCTATATAGTGAACATACTATGACATGGCCAAGCACGATACAAAGCAAAAGAACAGCAAAATCTGCTGTAGCGGTCAAAAGGCACGATCTCAAAACGGCAGCTAAAACTTGATTTATTAAAACAGGACAATTGTGACAGATATCATGGCTGATCTCGATTAGATGCTCATCCAACAGAAGCCGTCGCAGGGCGGAAGAAAATAATGCAACCGAGACTAACATATTTTGGTTGTGGACCATTTCTAAATTCCTAACAAACTTGAATGTAAATCCAGGTACTTATATAAGGCAATACAAGCACTGGTGGCGGCTTTGCCGCCCCTAGGAGGATTTGAATCTGCCCAGCCATTCTCAAGCGGCAGCCAGTTTGTGTTTTTGAAGTGGGCGGGTCTGGGAGTATGCAGTGGGGCAGTGGGCATTAACCATAGCTAGGAGCATGGATTCGAGTAACAGCATAGAGTCGAGTGCACTTAGAAGTTTGGAGTCGAGAACACCATTTGAGTGCTAGTGTAAGTCTAGTGAGTGCACAGTCAAGTGCATCCAGGAGAGTACGGTTGTGTTCAGCTGGGAGTCGAATACAACAGGGAGTCAACTGCAGCTGGTAGTCGATTACAGCTGGGAGCATAACGTACTGGAATACTATTTCTTTCTTTCGGGTACCAATTTCAGTATGCAATGTGTATTTGGGACGCACCACCGTAAGCTTGTGAACCAGCTCTAAGCTTACCACAACCATACCAAGTTGCAAAGTGGCCTTCACTCCTCACATTTCAAACAACTCAATATCAATTAGCTCGGTGAGTTTTGCCTTAAAAAACCAGAGTTCAGCGTCAGGAAGGTGATGAAAGCCGTGAAAGTTCAGGGCGCTTTCTGAAACTCACGCGATCCTTGAATGCTCCGGCAAGTTTCGCGTAGTAGTATCAAGTTCTGATAGTGTGAACAAGAGACCGGATACTTAGAAAGGATATCTTTGATTGTCTGTTACTTTGAGAGAATTTCCCGCGTTACAATAAGTATAGCCTTGAATACATCGGTATTGAATCTCAGATGCACATAACCCGAAGACACGAACCTGGAAAGTAACTAGCTTCGTTGTTTGCCATAGAAAGAAAATAAAGTCTGATTTGGAGGATCTAGGGGATGTGGAGCTTATAGCGATAAGGCAACAAAAAATGTGGTTGAGTCGATCTAGTGCGGGGAAGTACGTAGGGAATGTCAACGATTCCACTCTTCGCAACCCCTCCGCCGCTAAACAGCCACCGAGCAACGCACCACTCGACATACAAACTCACCATCTACGCGCAAATTCCAGGTTCGAAATCGCTGGAGTGGTACTAGGTGTCATCCCCCTTATGACAATGGCTTCCCGTTCTTTTCGCGATGTCCAGGCACTTGTTGTGGAATACAATCACCTTGATCAGAATTTGCAATCCACACTCAGAGACATCTACAGCACAAAATGCTTGTTATGTGTCCCTTAGATCAGTTTCTAGAGGATATAGTCAAAGACAAACGAAGGTGCCTATTGCAAGATCTGGAAAACCTGGACGATTCGAAGGATGCTGGACGAGAATTGAAAGATCTAGGCGGCCGAACTCTATTCTGTGTTGGGGCTGCTATTGGAAGTGTTGTCGAATTCCGAAAGTGAAATAATCGATACAATGGAAGATCTGAAATCCATCGTGAAAAAATTTAAGAGAAGAAGCGGAAGTGACAGTAGCGCATCTAGTTGTCGCTGCGGTATGTTTTTAAGTTGCTCACCAAAGCACATTTAACGTTGAAACAGGTTACCACAGCCAACAGTCCTACAGCCAACAGTTCTGCGAATCCTTACCGTCCAGAACGTTATTTGACTCGGCTGTTAAGATGCAGAAGGGAAAACGGAGGCTTAAGATTGATGCGTGGCATAATCCTAGCTAGCTACCGGTGACAACTACGAGAGATATTTCTACGAGCTGGATGATAGCGACGGAACCGGGTTTTAATGAAGAGGAAGACGTCACAACAGGTCATCACCACCACCTCCGTAGTTTCCCTGCACAATGTCATCCCATCATCAAAATCTACCCTTTGCATCAGTACTTAATCACCGCAAACCTTTCAAGCTCGGCACTATACCGTTATTCCACTCCTTGGATACAAGGCTGGACACCCAAAACGATTATTTTCTTCGATAAATACGGCGAACTTACATTAAACTGGATGTCGCATATCCCTGTCGATGTAGCGTACAACCGAGGCCAATTCGAGGACTACTCAGACAGAAAAAAAGAAATATATGTTTTAGGGCTTATTTTGCTTCAGCTCGGACATCGAAAGTGTGGCGAGTTGATTAAAGATGAGAAGATGGTGCAAAAAGCACTGGCTAGTCTCTGTATGACGGTAGGAAAACGATATAAGCAGGTTGTCATACTCTAGTAAGAGTGCATACAGTATGAATAAACAAACAAAACAACAACGATATAAGCAGGTGGTGGAATATCTCCTTCAGAAAGCGAGATAGAACTGTGGATCTAATGGAGGAAAAGAACTTGAAAGAGTTTCAGTTTGCTCTTGATGTACTTGAGGGTTTGGTAGAGGAACATACTCCTGATTTTGAGGCATGAGTATTGCTGGTAGGGGGTATGCTATGCATTAGCCTTTTCGGAGATTGTGGAGATTGAACTTAGTTGATAGAGGACTACCTTTGGGGCTTCAATCTATTCTTGAGCTTTTGTTAGTTGTAGAATTTCTTATTATGGGTATTTGATCCTAAGTTAATATGATTCTTCTCGATACGTCCGAATAACCGTGAACCGTTGTAAAACGCCGGGTTTTAGACATCTTTCTTGGAATAGACTACAGCATATTCGGAATGAAATTCTCCAACAGTGTGGGACCTTCTCTCGCTGGCTTGGAAATGGGACGAGTTACCTAGTGATTATTAAGACACAGACGCCAGAAGCTGTGATAAGCTTTTCGCTTATCGAACCTTCCCCTCGGGATATCCGATGATCGGTAGCTCACTCGAGCCGATGACGCCACTAAATTTTGCATGTATATATAGAACTGACCGCTAGCTAGCGGGGCTGGTAGTAAGGGGCACACTTCTCTCTCATTTATAACGCGCGTTTTTCTCCTTCTCTCTTCTCTCTGTATCTAAGTCTATATACGCACACTGTTCTCCCCATATTCAACACTAAAACCAAAACGAATCTTAGTGCTGAGTTTAATTCAACTTCACCTTAATTCCCAACAGTCATCATTCTCATTCTAAAAAGCTCTGTAATATTGTATAATCCAGGAATACAAGCCCAAAGATTTCAACAGCTGCTACCTTATCATGAATATCTGGATGACAATGAATATGATTACGCTACTCGAAGTCGACTAGTCTTTCTCCGTAGATTACTGTATGAAAAAATTGCAGCTTTTGTAGATAGACGCAAGTTAGATGCTGGAATAAAACGGTCGAAAAACGGCCCTCGACCGTCCTGAAACGCGATGATGATAGTCCAACGACTGTTTATCCCAATAGACCAACTTACGTCCGTCTACAAAAACCCCCATTTTTCATACAGTAGACCACTCAACCTTTGTTTTCGAGAGTCCACATCATGCTCTAGGAATTTTTCAAGGATCTCAGGCCATTAACCTAGCGAGTAACTATTTTCTCCGTACTAGACCAGGGCAACAACAATGGCATCTCGTAAGTGGAATTCGTTCTCCCGGGTGTAACTTTCCTACCCCCAACACTACGATGCGGTGACCTGAGGTGCGAATCCCTAATTTCTTCTTGCTATTCGCTCTCCAAACCCGGTTTTGTATGGTGATGGCTCTAAGTGTAAAAGTTCGTTTAGCCGCGGCTCTATCGATTGATCCGAGAATGTTGTAAATACCGTGGCTATTAACACATTGGGGAAGTTCGCAACATGAATGAAATTATCAGCTCAAGGAATGTAAGAGAAGTCTAACCAGAAACTTATTAACTATTCAGCAAGTGTCATCGACAATATACACTAGCTGCGCGCACTGAAAGCTCAGAAATTCCGAAGTTAGTTAATGTAGTGAGGCTCTGTGAGGCTTAAAAAGGTCTTGTCTTGGCATTTTACTTAGTCTTTTTGCTTTTTCTCTTCATCTAGCTATAGACTTCTCGTTGCGCTCGAAAACCAGCCGTCTTGTTTCGCCGAGCGGGCTTGCGAGCGAGGCGAAAAAGTCTGGGCATGAGAGCAACTTCTCGTTCACTTTGGTCGATAATTTATCTCTTATTGTTCTTTTCTCATTCTTCGTGACAAGCCGAGATTGAACACCAGCACTTCGGATCTTCTTTATCTTATCTTATCCACCCCCCAACAATCATTGTGGGGGCGAAGTACAGATAGAAATAAAAATTACGAGATAACATTGAAAAAGGCAATGAAAAAAGAAGTATAGAAAAATTACAACTAATAAGTCATACTTCAAGAATTCTGTGCATCTCTACAGTCTCAAGAATGCACACTCTGGCCTGAACAGATACATATACCAGTGGGTGAACGAGTTGCAGGCCACCGTGCTCGGCACCAGCAGCTTCGCATAAGGCTCTAGTGTTTAGTTCTCGGGAACAATTAGCCTAACGTTAACATATGCTCATATACTTTGCACACCCTTCGGCGGGGCCTGAAATCGTGCTTACCGTCGTTAGTAGTCAGCGGGGCCGGACGTGCAAAGCCGCAAGAAAGGCACAGCAAAATTTCCCACCACGACATGATTTTAAATCATTGGTAGCTATGAATTCATTCTTATCCTTTATTTTTCTTCAGCCTTTATAAAAATGGTTGTAGCTAGGTTGAAACCAAGTGATGCAGCATTTCAGTCCCATTAACACCACCAAAGACCGCAGCAGATGCAAGTGCTGGACAACCAGATTCAGTTTATTCTGTGTGTTAACGTTAACGATTAGATGAGATTTAAAATAACCGTGGCACTGCTAGTCATTTCGTATCTTTTCTTACCTATCAGTCACTCGGTTTTTGAGGTGAAGAAAAATCTGAGAATGAGAAATCGGGGGTTGGTACTCGGGTATGAAATCAACGATCGGTCCGATGCGAGACAAACGGCAAAGCTAAGGCGTTGAAAAAAGTGGAGGATAAATTTACAACTACCGAACCGTACCTCGTTAAATCCCCGGGCTTTTGTGAACAGTAGTACTGAAAAGGACTGAGCGTTAAGATGCTGGCCTCAATAGATTTATTAATTGGGTCTTTAGCGACTTTCAGCTCAGCTTCAGCAACTTTATCAGGAAGCCTACAAGGCTCCCGTGCTCAGTTCTTGGACACGATTTGTCTCTCTGCCTCGCAGCTCCGCCTTGCACATATTGTGTGACTTGAGGGTCGTTTCTTGCGGTACAAATAGGCTAAACATGTCCCCTGTCTAAACTTTAAAATCCGGTTTAGTTACATTCGTGGGGGTCAAATCCTTTAGGACCAAACGTGTCATGTCAGAAGGAGGGCAGCGAATATATTCAATTGGACAGCCGGTGCCCATATGTGGTGCAATGCAAGACATCGTATCGGTATCCACTTTACCCAAATCTGATTGGAACAAGCATAAATTACCGAGCGCTGTTCGATATCAAGGAACGATTCATCGTATCGGAATGTGTGCGGTGCGCAGGTTTTAATGAGAAACTACTTTTCCATCACAAAAACAAAATCAAGAATGCGTTCTTATCGTTTAACTTACGTATCCCCTCGTATATTAGATACAGGGAAAAACTTTTCAGATGCATATCCAGGGGGTCAAAAACCACTACTGTTGTGGATTTCGTGCGCAATTGCGGCCTCACATATAGGATGCTGGATATCCATGACTGCGTACGTACAGTACAGAAAGCATAGTTTTTGGAGATCCTTTATACATGTAATATATCTTTCACGACTCAAAACAACTGTCACAGGGAGACCTGCGTAGGCTTATTACACTTGATCCATCTTAAATCTCCAGCCTAGAATGTAATAATTGACTTTTCGTTACATTTCACCCAATACCGTATCATATGGGTGTATCCGGTTTATTTGTAGCGGCACGCGCTGCTTTGTACTATGCAAAGGAACAAAACTTATCAACGTCCCGAAGAAAAGGTCGAAGCCATCACCGGCACAGTGCCAGTACTAACTGGAGTCAGATGATGTTCTACCTCTAACTTAGCTCTGGATTCTCAAGACCAAGCGCCCGCTTTTTAGACTTTTTAGAGCGACATACCAGGATAAATCCGGGTTTTGTGGATAACTTTAGGAGTGGTTACTGGAAGCTTGCCCAACGGATGAACGGCAGTCATGTGCTCCGTGTCCAAGAATCGTCCGCGCGAAATGTTTTCGACTTGCATATCACACGGCATGAAGGGCTCCAGAACAGCAGTGCCTGTTAACCATTTATTCTCTATTGCGGGATTCTTCCAGCGAATCAACAGGTGATGTTCTTGAGGGGAAGCATCTGGGGCTGCCGGAGCAGAGGAAGTATTTGATGTGCCTGGTGAATGGTGTTCTTTCCAAATTGAAACTTCCGCTTCGTTGTCTTTATCTGCATTCTTCGTGATCCTAGATATCAAGCCGGGCAGGCTATATGGTGCTTCGCAGATAGACCTGTACATCTCAGAGCAATGAAAATATGAGGAAGAATACTTTCCTACATACCACTTTTTGAGTTCCCATATGTGGTCTTGGGACTCGCAAACGTACTCGAAAAACTCCTTTGCCTCTGCTACATCGGGGAAGTCTACGACAAGATCATCTTCACGAGGCATGATCTTGCAATCTGGATAATCTATCTCGTCGGCACTGCTGGCGAATTTTTGAATGTAATTGATATGATAAATTGTGTGGAATACCAGTGAATATGTTCCATCAGTTTCTTGTCGAGAGGCGATATCGAGTTGTCGAGGCACCGGAAGACTGTTAGATTCTGGATATAATTGGAATTCAATTGACTTACGAAGATAAATATCGGCGTACTCCCAGACTTTGTACTTCCTAACTAAGAATAGCCCATGGAAAAGCGACGGGGTGCGGACTCCTTCTGGCGATCGTCCATGGAGAACGTAAATACGTCGCTCTGGAATCGCAACAATTAAACCAGTCGTCTGCAATCCGACGGTTTCGTCAGAAATAAATGAAGGTGTTTGTTGGCCATGTGCTTCGCTCGAGTGCAGCCGACGCTCTTTCTGTGGTGATCCAAGCCCTAATATAGTTGATCGCAGGGTCTGTGTTTCCTCGGGAGTCTCGAGGGTGAATTCAAGACGTATATTGGGCATGTCCGGGTTGTACTCCTAGTAGCATTTCCGTCAGCCGTTTCACTCTAGTAGTGATCATACGCATGCAACACACATATTGCATGTCGGGAGGAAATCTTTCAAATCCTGTCTCGCTCCGATCGGACTCAATATTCTTTCGATGCCTGCAATCAGACCATTTTACTGTCACATGCCGACATTCGTCATTTTTCAGTTGCACTCGGCTCAGCGGCATGACTTCGGGGGTTAGCAATGTCAGCTGTGTTAAATTGGGCAGCCTACAGTAGCTGTGACACCACATTCTTAAATTCGCGCTACTGGAGTTTGCGGTGCCGGTTAGGATTGCTCGCCTAATGCAGTTCCAACCTTTGTCGCCTGCTGTTTCGTATATCTTCAGTTCACACGTAAATGGTGGCTGTGGTATTGCAATGGAATTCGGGTGCTGGTACTGGTAGGCTTGTACCTGGATGGTGCTTGCATCGATTTCAGTCATGGCCAGGTATAAACGAAAATTATGAAAGATACCTCTGATATATTTGCTTCTCATAGTTTTGAAGTCTTTGACGGTCCCATATTTCTCGAAAGTGTTGCTCTCGAACTTTCATGAATTCACTGAGCTCATTGGGGTGAAGGAACTCGATTTTTACCGGATATCCCGGGAATGCGATGTACCTCCACAATAAATTCTTGTCGATGCTGATAGGGGGACACAAGTCTTCTTCGGTAACTACAAAACTGCATATTAAACTTAGTTTTTCGTATATCAATGACAGGACGCTCACATCGTTGAGTTAGATTCATAGAACTATTGTGATTGCAGAGCGCAATCTGCGGTTCGCCTTCCCCTTCCGTCACCCATAAAGCTAGCATGTACCATTGGTCATTATAGTTGTCCTCTGGACAGTTCTCGCCACCGATGGTGGCTCGGACGAAGGTCCGGAAGAGAACACGCTCTTGCATCCCCGTTGTATAATGGCTACGGCTTCGGAAGTTGAACCACCTATCCGCTCTCAGGGAAGGATGAACATTCATAGGGTCACCGTGGAGCTCAAATTCGGAGAGGTCTTCCTGCAAGCTATAGCTAGTGTCATCAGAGGTGGTGAAATCGTATACTCGCTTCTCAGAATCGGGAAGTCCCTGCAGAAACGCAAAGTCTTTCTTGATTTCCAACAGTGTGTCTTGAAGTAACTTCCGATCTTCGGGTAGAGGCACGCTCTTCTCCTTTATAACCTTTTCGTAAACCAGCCAGGTGGCTTTCCAAATATCCAAGTGCGCTTGAGGCAACCATGCGTGATCTGTTGATGATTTCCCTTGGAATATGCTCCGGATTTTGCGTGACTTTGCAGGTTAGTTATAATTAACCAGCCGACTCGAATGCTAGGTACCTTCAATAACCACCATGCAGCTTTGCTGAGCCAAAAATGTGGACAATGTGGGGACTTCCACCCGAAATCGCGGCAAATACCCTCATATTCCTCTACCGATTCTTCAAATAGTGATGGGAGCCCAGGATGCTCACTAAATGGAACAGGTGGTCTTTTTCCCATCTTTCCCAGAAATGACAGGGGTAGGTTATTTTTCACAGCAAGCGCTCCCAGAATCGCCGCAGCCACCGTTCTTCTCTCCTCCAATATATCCTGTAGTGTAGGCTCTACTGTAGACGTGTCATTCAGTTGCTCACCAGAATCACCGAGAACTGGCGCCGTGGGTAAGCAAGTCAAGATATCCGAGGGTGTCGGGTCACTTGGTGGGATGATGACTTCGGGAGCTGGTAGCTGTTCAGTAAGATACGGTTTCTGGACTTGAATTTGAATTTCCTGATTCTTTAGGATATTTTGTGCAAGAGTCTCAAGGGTTTGGCATTGCCTTCTAAGCTCCGAGCTGGTATCGCAATCCGTCATCAGAACTAATCACCCATAGTATTTGATTGGATAGCACTCACAACTCAAGACCAGTTCTGCAATAATCTAGGAGAGTAATCTTTTCGTTGACCTTTGTGCGTAGTTCCACAAGTTTTGGCTTTTCTACAGCCCATGCTAAACCCTTCCATAGCGTTTCGAGACCTTTCGTTCTCCCTGAAGGATACATCTTTTCCTGTACCTTCTTCAACTCTCCAAGAACCCGGTAAATACCTTTGATGATGTCCTCCAGGGTCTCTCTCGTTTGACAGTCAACCTTCTCCAAGTTGCTTCCGAACATATCATGACTCAATCGGAGGACTCCATAAAGGGTCCCCAAGTCGCTTACAAGTTCCGTGTATTCCTTAGACGCGTTCATTGCCGGCCGCTGTCACCATCAGCATCACAATCATTTACGGAAGACATATAAGAGGATCTATGACAAAGTAAAGGCGCTTTTTACAATGAGCTTGGTGTATATGCTATACGCCATGTGGGCAGCCGTAAGGAAATCGCCAATCGCATCTGTACGGCAGTCAGTTAACATCGCTGGGAGCCATGAACAAAAGGCAGGGGGATCACAAACATCCGAAAGGTACTGCCATGACTGGTATCAACACCCAAGGAAAGAGATCTGGAAGGTGTCAAGATTAATGTCCCGCCAAAAACCACCACATTGCGGGGGTGGGACTTATCAATTGAGGGGTGAGCGCAATCACTGAAATTTGTTTGTGCCACGTGTTACCGATTGCGAACCGTTGATGGTCTGCAGAATGACATCCCTGCAACAATCACGTTTCGAAGGGTGGAAGGAATGGAGCCGGCAACTCTAGCCAATGAATGGACAACCGTATTCTATGCTACACGGCGACTAGGCTCATCGATCTTACATCAGTCGCCATGTTCGTCTCGCCGTGTTTGTCCCGGTATAGTATCAATTGGCGAGAGCATCGATCTTCGATGAATTTCCACGGTTCACCCGAAGTAGCTATCGCACGGGTAATTGTCCCAAACACGTCCGCCGTCAGTATGGGTATTTGTATCTTCCTATAAGCCGGCAATTGTGTACCAAAAGATACAGCTTACGGATACACTCAAAAGGTACCTATTGTAGCCAATTCAGAACACCGGATTCTTTCAGCCACTTTCGGTACTGAATCCATACATCGAGTATTGTTGGAGACTCTATGAAAGAAGGCAGTGGGGTATTAAGATCACTACCTGAGGGTCTCAAAGGAGTAATATTCAATCGGGAACGCGGAAATAGACTTACCAGTTTTGGAGGCCGTTTTGATCACAAAGGTCTATTTTGGCAATATATGAACCTTGTGACGTTGTTATAGTATAGTGAGATAGTTCTATCCCAAAAAATATGACAAGTTTTTGCAGACTCAATTGCCGGTGCCGAATCCCTCGTGGAACATTGTTACGCACTGTGCTAGGACCTATGCGCCAGCCTTCTCCGGCATTCTCCGGTTTGAAGCACAATTCAAGGGTGCCAACGAACATAGCTAGGCTTTCTCCAGTCTCTGCATTGTTCTGTATGCATACTCTCAGCTGGGGCTGACAATCGATCTCCTGCGCAGAACATCTACCAGTTACCAAATCGCGATCCTGCAGCTGCAAGTTGGCTCTCTTCGCTGTCTTCTCTAACCAGTGTTATTCACACAATGGAGCTACTAACTTTCGCTAGCCTTGTTATGCACATCGAGTCATTCTTTTAGTGCTGTGCTGTGTTGTGGTAATTGGTTGCCTTTTTCAAATGCAAACACTTATGAACTTGCCAAATGCAGATTCACTATTCATGCGGGGAAGACACCGACCGCGTAATGCCTACCAATTGATACATGCTCACTGCACAAGTTAGCAATCAATTGTGATTCATAAGCTGAGCCTCATAATCGCCGCTCAACATCTCATACTCTATATAAATCATCGAGCACAGCGGACTAGATTATTCATTCATCCCGGTTAATCATGGCGGATGATATCGCTACCGAACCAATGCAGCAGCCCACCTATCAGTCCCAGAACCCTCGGACTCTAGAGGAAGAGCTTATTGAAACCCAGCATGGGTACAAAACAGGAGCCCTCGCGAACCCCCTAGCCAACCTCAGCTACGACAGGCTACGGGAGCTAGGCCGCGAATTCGCCCAAAAACTTAATCTTGATGAAACGTATTACGAAGTGTTCTCGAAAGGAGCGGTCCTTGCACGAAAATCCGTTATTCCTGAGGAGTGGAACTTAACACAACCAGAACGGGATGCCCTGCAAAGGGAAGGAGTTGCGAGTCTGCGACATGCATGGAAACAGCTTCCACCGAAGATGAGGGTATTAATCATCACATGCGGATTGGGTGCTGCAACCCAAGGTTGGAATGAGTCAGTGACGCATCATAAACCCTCCCATTGGAACTCGCTAACAACCTCCCAGGACAGCCGTGAACGGCGGTATGCATTCTAGAATACAAAATACCCTGAAACTGACTTTGAATTTCGTCTAGCTAACATCATCTACCAATCGGAATTCGGCCTTGAGGGTGCTGACAAGAAGTCGCTGTACGGCCTTGTAAATGCAGCGCCTTATGCAGCATGTGCTGTATTTACATATTGGTAAGACTAAGTCCTAATATTGGCTGTACAGCTGCTCACATCTCTGCATTTTAAGGCTTACTCCCGTTTTCAACGCCCGGTGGGGCCGGAAAGGCGCAATTACTATCACATCTGCTATCTCGAGTATATCTTGTCTTCTTCAAGCCTTTTCTGTTAATTGGGGCATGCTTCTCGGTTTCCGCTTGCTTCTGGGTATGTCTCTTGATTGAGCGCACATATTTAGGGCTTTCCTACAGTACATTATATCAACTAATTGGCCAGGTATTGGTATCGGTGTTGAAAGTGCAGTTATCCCGGTATACGCAGCTGAAACAGTGCCTTCTCCCATCCGGGGCACGATAGTAATGCTCTGGCAGGTGTATGGAGCGCAGAACTTCCCCAAGTGAATATTCAAGCTAGTTAACTGTCTGTCTAGTTGTACGGCTGCCGGCATCCTCGCGGGCTTGGTATTCGGAATCATATTCTACGAGACTGGGCATAATTTGAACTGGCGCCTGATGATTGGGAGCCCAATGGTTTTGCCGTTGGTGGTGATAATACTTTTGTGGTGGTGTCCGGAGTCCCCAAGGTTAGTTCTGTACGAGTGAAGAGTTGTTGTTTCACAACAGACGTTTACCCGGCCCCGGCTCGTCAGATTTCAAAGTTACCGGAAATGGGAAGAGCCAGACCAGTTTAAGCGCGGACGCTACCCATTACTGCTCTAGTCATATTACATCTCCGGGAACTTGAAATCTGACGAGTAAAACCTCCCGTTTCTAAAGTTTTTCTTTAATCGCAAGCTCGAACTGAGCTTTCGAAGTTAGCTAACGGCTGGTTTATAAGCCCACCTCCTAAGTCGCTCCGTTTAGCCAACCTGTAAGCGATTTAGGAGGTGAGGAATGAGGCTTAAAATTACTTGCGATCCGCTTTTGGTTAATGTTCTAATGGGTGATCTATAGATGGTACATAAAAAGACAGAGATATCGAGAAGCTTTTGATTCCCTCTGCCAGCTTCGTCAAACAGAGATCCAGGCTGCCCGAGACTTGTTTTACATACACTGTTTGATCCTCGTTGAGCAACGGGTCAAAGCGGAACAGGACCACTTCCGCGAACTTTTCACCGTACGGCGTAATTACAGAGCAATGCTAGCATCAGGCCTTGTGATGCTATTGCAACAGCAGTGCGGTATCAATATTTTGACTTATGTAAAGCCCAGTCAACCAGCTCTTAAACAGCGACTGACAAGACATCAGTATAGCGCCGAAGTATTGCTCAATGCAACTAATAGTAACCACTGATCTTCTACCCCAGACTTGACGCGCACTGGCTTACCAATGGTTTCCGGGATCAGATAACCACCGGAAATCCCTAGCAGCTGGAATTGGTGTTGGAGCTGTTAATGTGATTTTCGCCCTGCCGGCTTTTTACTGGATAGACTCGAAGGGAAGACGTTTTCTTTTGCTTGCAACTTTCCCCTGGATGGCTATAGCAATGTTATGGACCAGCCTGGCTTTTCGAGTGGACAATGAGAATACCAGAATGGGGTTGGTTTTGTCAGGAATGGTAAGATATACCACAATACTCGTTTACTTTTCAAGTTCCCAACAAACCAAGCCCCCCAACCCTGGCTTAAAAGGCCAACATAGGTGCTTATAATTACTTATAGTTACTCTTGGCATCACTCTTGTCAGGGTTACGGGGACTTGAAAAATAAACGAGTACTGGTAAGGAAAGCAACTGCTAATTCCCAACCTAAGTATCTATTCACCGCTTTTTATTCTTTCGGCGAAGGACCCGTTCCCTTTACATATTCTGCTGAATGCCATTCCTTGTACATCCGGGAACGTGCAATGAGTATTTCGGTGGCAATTACTTGGGCATTCAACTTCATACTTTCCTTTAGCTGGCCCAATATGATGCAGGCCTGGGGCCCCGAAACCGCGTTCCAATGGTACATGGGATGGAATATCCTTGGCTTTTTTTTGGTCTTGTTGTAAGTCCCACTTGACTCGCCGAGTGAAACAGAAGTTATTTATGCTGACCACCGCCAGTTTTGTACCCGAAACAAGAGATCGAACCCTTGAGGAGCTCGACCGAGTCTTCAGCGGCCCGGCTGAGGAACTCATCAGTTACGCTTGCGAACAGGTAATTTATTTCTTTGAGCACACGCTACTGAGAAAAAAGATGAAGAAACCGGTACACCGCGGGGAAGAGAAACGACGGGAAGCACATAGACGACTCAATCTTCCTGACCCAGTTCCACATAATGACTTATCAAATCAAGAGGATGAGGAAGGCATACCCCGGCGGTGAATGTAGCGATATACGGGAAGAATATGAAATTTCTTTCTTCGGTTTGCGGGAGTCGAGTCAGGATTTGGATGAAGCAATGTAACTCATTTTCTTGATTGTTTATTAATAAATTTTTGTATTCCAATTACCTTCTGCATGCACAGTCACAAAATATATGATAGCCATTGTCGATGGACCAACACCACTCCCGGATAGAAAAGATGGGCGCATAGTGTCGCCAAAACACCATACATATTATTGAATTCTATGCGGTTTCAAAGACATGGCATTGTGTCAACCAGGAGTTCCATCTATACACGCGTACGCCCGTGATTTAAGTATAGTAGAGTTAGTCGTACATACCGTACTTCAGAAGAGCCAAGTTACTTGTGACGTTTGTCGAGAGTTTAAGGTTGTTTGGGCGTAAAGATAATTTTCTCTAATTGTATTTCTTTTTATTATCCATACCTCTGTTCTCTGAAGCTCCTACGTAGGCATACTATTGGCAAAGGAGGCCATACGTACTCGGTGAGGATGTCCAGAGGCACCGGCATAGTGACAATTAAGGTCCTACGAGATGTCGATAACTGCAGACTTTTCCTTTTACCCCCTGGAACTAGTACTAAATTTTAAAGGTCGCGTTGTGAACTCGGAACAACTCTGCGATAAATGGCTGCACCAGCGACCACTTAATTGGCTTTGGCATACTTTTGGGTGGCGGAATATACTAGAAGCCCCACCCAACTGATGTAATCTCTCGAGTTAGCTGACCGGGTCTAGGACGTTATAATTCAAGAGATAGCATGCGGCTAGAAATCCCTACTATATAACACACAAGGGCAGTCACGAAAATTTACCTGGCCGGAGGAGACAACCTTCGGCTACAGCCAAATATGGCGAGCTTGCGAGCAACAACACCCCCGAAGGAGCCAGAGGCGAGTTCGGGCCAACTTTGAGCTCGAGAGAGAACCAGCAGAAGTAGTGGAAACATATTTTTCGGGGTACCGTGTGGTTTCCACACGCGTGTTCCCTTGTATACTATAATATAGGGAGATGAATTGTGTGTAACAGGATTTGGACCCTTCGTAAGGTTCGGGCCGAGCCGTGGAGCCTCATCTATATCTAGTTAGGAGGGGCATCCTCACAATTACCGTGTATAATTAGTCTATCCGACAGCTTTCCCTCTTACCAGTTATACCTAAAGTTGTGTGCAAAGTGTTCCTGTAACATCCAATTGTATATAGTAAATACTCATAGTTAAGATCTAGCATCGTAACTATCCAATCTTTAATACTGGAAGAAATCAAAAGACCAAGGCCGGAACGGTAGCCCATGGGTGCGGTTGGCGGTAGAGTGATTAGCACGTAACCTAGTACCGTGATAACTTAGTAAAACAACACTAGTCTAACTTGCACAATCCGCGGCGGGAACCAGTGGCCCCACGTTATCGAGTAATTTCAGTGATTCTCAGTCATGTCGACTATTTCAGAATATGAAATTTATGGTCAATTAACCAACTCTCTAAGATTACACCACCGGCTAAAGACGATAATGAAGAAGGAACATCCCACAAGTAAAACAAAAACATAATCCTTGCATTGACATATTACAATACATAGTCGTTGTCTCAAAACCTCATTCTATTTTTTGTCTCATAATACGGTCATCTATGCTGTGGTCTCATTAGGTGTCGGAACCGACGCGTCGTCCATTATTTCACCATGATTACATTCACTCCATTCGCCGGTGGTAGATACAACTTGTACCCCCGTTCCTCACACTGGTTATGGATATTCGCTTTCCTAACCGTATAATAGTTGTGTTCAAAGCGTTCTGTCCAGATTGTATCGTTAATATAAGTCCCCACAACAACAACAGGACTGAAACTGCAGTCCTCCAAAATCTTTACCCAACTCCCCAGGGCCCGCCTCATAGGCATATCTCGAGACCGAAACTCCGGCAATATCTGTCCCAGTGACATCTGCACCTGCTTGATCAAAAAGTATATACTTTTGATCATAGCAGGTGATAGTATAAAAGCCTCCGCGTATTTTGAAGAGGATATCGCAGGGGGAATTGAGAGAGGTGCGACCTAAGCCGTTAGGTTGTAGTAGTTAATGAAGACACATGCGTCCGTATCGCGAGACTGGACACTTGCTCCATGGCTCAGAAGTAGCAAAACAAACTCAAAATAGTCATCACATACACTGCCGAATTTATAGCCACTAGCATAATATAGCAATAGTGTCTGCTTCCTAAAGTACCATGATACTTCTAGATCCACATGAGGCACCGATCTCAAACTTCCTTGGACATAATTAGCAAGAATTTTAGGTGAAAGGGCAGTACTGCAGTTCTTACTCACAATCAGTTTTTGTTTTAATTATTCTGTATTCGCCTAACTAGAGTATGGCACTTCACAATCAGTTTCGGAGTGCCACACCCTCCAGTATGACAACGCCACTTCCACTTCAGAGTTTGCAATACGTTTTCAAAAGCACCGCGTAATGTCGGGTCTGCGTCGGCATTCAGACATATACCCAATCATTCTAGTCTTTTAGAACTGTTAAAGTGTTCATGGAGCCTCGTTAGGCTACCAATTGGTCAATTATATCCTCGACTAACAATAAACAGTTACATAATAATGGGCGACTGATCCCAGGAATCGTATGAGTAAAAGCATCGCAGTAAAACAATCTAGGTCAGCGCCTTTTTCCCAAAAGTAATTGCAGACGATTGATTGGCAGCCCAGATAAGCATATTTTGTTGAAATTAGATGTACAGATCTGGAAACACGTTGGCGCCTGGGAGTGCTCACCGAAAGCAGTGGCACTCCTTCTGGGTTGCAGTTCGTGACAGAAACTTTGCCTTCTTCAAACAAGCGGACAAGACCATTCACGTCACCTGAAGACGTCAACCGAAACATGATACATCAGACTCCTCAGGCAGAACCTAATCTTTAAACCCCGCAACAGTGGTGGGAGGGCGATTAATCTTAATTCTAGTTATTCCCGTTAGTAAATATAATGCATATGAATGGCAAATTTTCAATTTTATGTTAGACGGCTCACTTTTGGGTCATTTCCAGCTGCATCACAAGAAACTCATAATCACTGAGCTTTCGTCCCATACTCAAAAACTCGTCTTCCTTAAACAATGTTTTAAGACCCTTCCGGTTCATTGCCCACCGTCTATCACCGGGTACTTTCCGTAGCTCTGCAATCTTAGGTGTGAAGGTCGTTGGCGCATCTTTCTGTTGACCTCCGGGGTATTGCATGATAGGTCTCTGCCATCTTATGGCCGGAGATGACTCTCGTATGGCCGGAGGCGAGTCTCGTATGACCGGAGATTGCTGTCGGCCTGAAGGGTCTATACATAGATGCGTACGCACGCATTCACACTTGTACTCGTATATATATGGCCTTGTGGCACTCTTAGATAATATACAATCAAGCTTCTCTAGCATCACTATTGCAACACGGGGTTCGGACATGTTACAACCAGATGGTTGTAGAGGTGGAAGAGAATTGCACCAGTACAACAATTGAGAGCCTTCACCTAGTGATGAGCCGGAGCAGAGTCGGTTCGAGTCTGTTTCGGTTCCCTGACGGATATGTATGGGGCGGCTGAGGAATTAGGGCTATTCATGACGAGTCTAGACTCGTGCCAGGCCAGTCGTGATTGGATACGAAACGTCTCGACGAATTCACACGATGAATCCGGTACCAATAATCTGCGCGGGCGACTGAGGGGTTCGGGCTATTCATGACAAGTCAAAGCTCGTGCCACTGCAAGCCAGTCGTGGCTAGCCTAAAATACGAAATTCCTAGGCTCATCGTATTAACACAGCGAGCCCGATACTAACAATCATTCGACATACTAAGGTAGCTAAAGCTCTCACTCTCGGGCATATGTGCCACGCAACTACTTAGTTCGGAATGGGTAACAGTAATGTCCTATGAAGCTCCAGAGGTAATTTATATTTGGCAGGTTTCTACTAGCAGATTTATTCCCATAGACATTGGCCGATCCACCTCATTCGCGAATGAGGCGCCCAGTCCGCGGATGGGTGGCGCTTAGTGATCGTTGAATGGAGTTCTACATCCGCGGGTCCATCAATAAGGTGGTATGCGTAATAGTAACGACTTCCCACTAAATAGAACTCCCAGAGAATTTCACAACCAAGGGATCAACTACGTCATTCGGAGTGCTCTGCACGGTAATATGTAGAAGTACAGCACACTAATGTGACCTAGATTCGGGAATGAGAACAAACAAGTCGAAGCGAAATATCTCTCTTGTGAAATTTTCTTTTAAGTGTGAATTACAGTCAAACATGCTGGTAATAGAAGGGAGGCGGGCAATGGTGGGTGGTGGTGGCGGTAATGGCGGCAAAGGCGGCGGCGATCTGATTTGCAGCAGCACAACTACAAAAAAGATTCGTGCTTAATGGTGATAGTGACGGTGATGGTGGAGAGTTAATTTGTATGGACAGTGTTGTGCTGTGGTGATTACAACGGAAGTTTCCCCACCGTGTTCCCAGACTCTGTGAATAGGGACCCCTTTCATGGATTTACCCCATCCACGGACATGGCGCCACATCTGCGGATGGAGTAGATCTGTGATTGAGACTTCACAGGTTGGTTCAAGCTCGGGCGAGCCTTACTTCCTATGGGTTCGAGCTCCTACTCAAGGCTCGACTCGAGCCTACTCACTCACGCTTACCCCAGCCCCAGCCTTGTACATGAGTTGGCATCAGGGCTGTCAGACGAGCCACGAATGGCTACTGGTGCGACGTATTTTATTACTTGCAACCCTTTGATACCAGAAGTGGCATGCTCAGTAGTTGTGATTTCTAGCATGGTTAGGTGGGTTAACATACTATAGTGAGCTTTGGGCTTTTTACTAGGCTTCGTGAATAGACGAATTTTGGTTAGAACGGAGGACTTCCGGTAGAGTCTAGAGACCGTCCAGGCGGCGATCTGGAGACTGGACTCAGTCTCAGAAACCTGATTTCGAGCCCCAGATTTTTGTGGGCTCCAGATGTCGCCCTACAAAAGAAATCCGACGGGCTGATAATCTCAAGACAGGCCGGAACCCAGGAATCCCAACAGACATGCTATGCCTTTTTCTCTGGTTGACAGGAGAGAAGCGCACTAGTGGCCGGCGGCCAATTGAAATCACTGCAACTACCGATGCAATTTTCTGCAATTAAGCCAGTCTTAATTACTCCGTCTATGCTGTGGCAATGGGTCTAGGTTTACCCGGATATTAGCAGTAAATTCTAAGCCCGTAATTCGAGACTTTGCACTGTTTATCTAGAACTAGCTATCCATCCCGCTCTCCATCACCACCTCCGCCACTTGCAGACCTATCTACCGCTATTAGCCAAGTAGACAAAATGAGTAATTAGAAGCACAGCACTTGTCAGGGCTCCGAGATTCATCCCCACTATTCTCTATCTTCATTGAATTTGCCACATTTGAAGGTTGTGAGATAGAAGACCTGCTATGAGCAAACCTCAAACAGTTGCGCAGCTGCGAATATTTTTCCACTTGTCATGCGCTTCGATAGATCTGTCCAACATGAATCCCAATCGGTTAGTTATTCACAAAATAGGCCGCTTCTCTCCGTATACCTGTGCTTACCATGCTGTGTTGGGCTCCAACCTCAATCAATCCACTGACCTGTGTACTCCGTTGCTCCACATTGTCCCTATTGCTGCTCTCTGTAGTTCCTTCGCTATCGATAATCCATCATTGCCCTCTGTATTTCTCTGATTGGATTCGTCATACGCTAGAAGAAAAGCATTTCCGTGTTGCATGTTGCTGTCGGTGCGGAATTGTAGTCGTTGAGATAGGTGACCGAGGCTGCGCAGATTATCCTAACCAATGTGCAATGTGGCTCTATCACACGGCACTAGTAAATGTGTATATATTGAAAGCAGGCCGGTGGTGAACGCATGGACGAGGCTGCGGATGCCTAGAAAGACTCTGAGCTAAAAACAGGTGAATACGAGACACTAAGCACGAGACTCCATTTCCCGGGCTCAAGACAAAGGGTACAGGATAAGACAAAGATCACGGTTTAGTTTTTCCGTGGTAAACACTAGTGTTGCGAGAGAGAAGCGGCTACCATCCGGCAATAGTGCTAACACCGCGAAGTCCGATTAACATATCCGGTTGTATTGCCACCTCAGACAACACCCCACCTACGACCAGACGCAGCTCTAGAAAGGCCACAATTCCCAGCACCAAGGGTATTTTGGGGTAGGTCGTAGAGGTGATTCTGGCGTCGTGCGTATTCGTGGCGCTGGAGAAGGAGCTGGTTAGACCCAGCGGGAGGGTCAGCAATGAGAAAAACATGAAACATCTCGCTCGGAAACATATTAAGTGGTTTTGGGAGTGGCGTTTTCAAGGTACATGGGTATTAATAGGACGGGTTTGAAGAGTTTCAGCTCTGGGCTTTGCCGTGCTGGAGCTGTAAAGGCTCTCTTCGCGTAGTCGAGTTGTTTTGATTAGGCGCTCAGCCAACCAGCTCATAATTCTATCCTTTTTTGCTCGTAACGCAACTACCCAATGGTGCGAAATCATAATAGCAGCTCGAAGGGGGACTCCAAGGACTCTCTTAAATAACGGAATCTCACTAAAAGGGCCAAGGATTGAGCTAGTTAAAAGAAATTGGTGAGAATCCATGATACACTAACCACTCCCTATATGTATCTTCCTGGAAATCAACAACCTCTTCTCTCAGAGTATCTGGTCTGTATGTTCCATCTAAACTGTTAGGCTTGGAGGGATCTGCTCCGAGGGCGGTAGGTGGCTAAGTTAGGAGGTACTATCACCAGTCTGCAAGCTGACAGCCTATTTCAGAGTTCAAATCGGAGGAGTATTTTATTAGATATTCCATACCGCATATTCGCTTACTAAGATTGTAGTCGATGGGTAGAGCATATACTGTACAGGAGGCGATTTATAAGTAGACTTCATAGAGATACAGGGGATCTAACTCACAATTAGATCATGGTTCCTGCACAAACCGATAATCCAAGTAGTTCGCATCAAGGATACTTCATCTGAGATCTTGTTGCAGTTTTGGCCCAATTTTGGCTATTCGGCGTTGAAAAAAACTTGTTACGCCTGAAGTATCATCAATATCCGTGCTTGCTACATTACAACAGTGAAGTTATCCACGCCAATCCACATATTCAATAGCCAAAAGCGACGCTGAATGACCTCAATGTAAATAGGGGGGGTGAAAGCTAAAAGTGTAATGGTGTGTTTTAAGGGGACGAGGGTGGGGACCTATGACTTTACATTTTTTCCTTTTTTAGTTTTCATTAGAATAGGGAGGATGCTTAAGGAATATGGTAACAAGCGGCTAAATACAAAATGATTGCAAACAAACAAACTCCAATGTAAATTTTAGAGTCAATTATCAGAAGCAACACTCCCAATCCACTCTCTCCTGTTTGTTTTCGCTGTTTTAGTGATTTTTGCCGGCGATTCGTGCTTGCCGGTTGTCAAACATTTCCACACTTTTGGCGCGGACTATCGCCTTTTCACTAAATTAGGCCAAGATGTAATGTCGCGCCCACGTTCTCAAGAGATCCCGCACCACATCCATTATTTTAACTACTTGCCCACACCATTGATTGCTTTATTTATTTTTCGGTCGATGTCCGGGTGGTTACTTTCTGTATGGTGATTGCGAGTACGAGTCGAGGTTTGGTGGGTGATTCAATTGGCCACATCGATCATCTCTATCTAATCTGACCTATTTGATCAATCGATCTAATCATCCTCATTATCTTCATCCCAAACGGACTTTGTGCACAATTAAGTCAACGAGTTTTCCTCCGATCGCGACACATATTATGCATGAAATGTTGCGAATTCTTCACTATCACTTCACAGTGTTAAACAGTCGGTTGTCGATCATTTTTTGCTCTAAATCTACAGCTGTTCAATGGGTATTATAGATATCACAAAACGGACACCAGTGGCAAAAGAGCGGTAAGCCAACTATATTTTATATATACTACATGTTGCAATCGGAGTAAATCTTGTGGACTTAATTGAGCTTGAAATGTTGGTTGGATAGAAGTGAGGGCGTTAACTCGTTTTCGTGGTTGGCCTTCAAAAGCCAAGGATATCGATCATGTCTTTAGCCGGTTTTTACATTTTCTCTTCTTTCATCTTCAATGCAAGGCAGACCTGGGACAAACGGGGCGCAGCAATGTGAGGCAGTGGCTTTAATTGTTGGTCGAAGTCAGCAGTGCGTCTGCAGCTGCATCCTTGTTTCACAACCGTTGTCTCGCTCGCCCTATTTAACTGTCCAATAATATCAAGCCTCCTATACTACATCACTTTCTCTCCATATGCCTTGTTGCGGAAATTTTGCTTACTGACGTCTGCTGGCGATCCGCCGCACGAACATAGCGCGACAGACATTTCACGTACTACCGCTGCCTCCGTAGCACCATTCTCAAGCTCCAATTCTGGAATAGTGCTAGTACTCCAACGCCAACACTTCCAACTTCAACATCACCCAAACCAATGCCCCGGAGGACAGAAGAATGCAACGATGCCATTTCCGAATACGTCGGTTTGCATTTCCAGGCTCTTCATCGTCTCATTTGTAGACTCAAGAATCACTGCCGGGGAGTAGAGATCGACGAAGTTGGATAGGTGTATTTTTTTTATGGATAATTGTCCGCATTTGCAGGCTTGTATTATTTTCCGAATTATTGGGACAAACTAAAGAGTGCCGTTGGAATAGCAGTTGATAACCTGTCACACCAAACAAAATGTGCTCCAGAGAAGCCGTCTGACAGGTGAGTTTGACAGCATCAGTTCTAAACTCTATAAAACAGCTATCGCGTCCGTTTTTTCCCATTTGTTCATCTCGCCCTACAAAAAATTCCTCATTCCAGTCCATAACTCAATTTTCGGGGTGGCTGAGCAAGAGAAATATGCCGCCGCATATTTCGGCCTTGTTTAATAATCCTCCGAGCAGTATGGGTCTGCCCTATACCTAAGCATTCCTCTAAGGCGGCAGTTATTCCACTCGGCGCAGTCAATGCACAGTATTTGTGAGAGTTAATGAGAAACCTTCCACGTAGTGTGTAGTTGCAGTTGTCACCAGTAATTGGTCCGGGATTGTGTCCAATTTTAACTCCATGACGAGCGTCTGTTAAGCCGAGCAACAATTGGCTTGGGGTATATCAAGGCCCCTATTTAGTAGCGCCAGTTAGTGATATGCGCAAACTTATAGGCATGAGGTCCACATATTCCGCAGTATGTACATACCAAGCAGGTACATGAACCAAACCAGAGAGTTTAGGGAATGCTGTAGGGTATGAGAAAACCTGTCCGAGCATGAAACTAGCATAGCAATTCGGTAGTACTGAAATGGAGGCTGGGTGCGAAGTCTCCGTGCAGGTTAGGCGGAGGGATGCTGCAGTTCCGCGGCCGCAACTAGATCTTGTGCATCGTATTCTAACATACTCAGCATCGAGCCCAAAGCGCCTCAAGCAATGCCCCCAAAGACGAATCCTAGGGCCAACAGTTGGTGGCTCCATGGGTCCACCATGTTATCCATCGTAATCGCAGTCCTATCTTTACTACACGAGTTGGTTAACTGTGGTAAGCTTCGGTTCGCCCTGTAATCGCGGTCCTATCTTTACTACACGGATAGGTTAAATGTGGTAAGCTTTCGGTTCGCCTTAGACGGATAACCTAAAAGGATAGAAGATATACCATGCATTTGTAGGTGGCAGTACCGACTGTCTAACAGTAGCCGGGTTCAGAATGGACCGCCTCGCAGTAGGGATCTTGATGGTGCAACTAAGAATATCATTCTCCAGAGCTAAGCATCAAGTCCTCTGTTTGTTTCCCCACAGATTTACCACTAGAATATCAGTACACTGCCTTAAAAATTAGCAAGACGCATCGTCTGGAGTGGGAGAATCTATGATATAAGATGCGGCCGTCCCTTAGACTCCGCTCATCATTCCAAACACAAACACCTTCAACATGTCTAGTAATCGAGAGTACACTTATAACATGGACACCTACCTAGCGGGTGAAGAACCATGGTCACCATACAACCTCGTTGGAACCTCGAGCATGTCGCATGCTAGAGCGGCTTTAAACACGCCCGGCAATTCCTCACCGAGCTCAAATAGCTCTGGTACCCACCATGCTGCTCCTCGCGCCGAGGGATCATAGGACTATAATGTCCGACACGACCGAGTCCGGTATATACTTATGCACGACCTAGCCCCGCCATCCCCTTACAGTCTTGGTCCTTGTCCTTCTTTGTCAGCATTCTTCTCGGCAAAATTCTTCTCGAATACTTCATACCAGTTTTAATTCCCCTTGTCCCACCTCGCTGAGTTTCGCTTTCGTCCTTCGGTCTCTCGGTCTTCCGTCCTCATATTCATCCCGCATCATCACCATGCCAGATGGAAAAGCGAATCCATGTTACAATCATTCCCACTGTTGCATTTCTGCGGTGCAATAATGTTTTCTTGGTTTGATCGAAGGTGTGATGAGGCATGTGGTAATCGCTTTTTTTTTCTTTTTTCATATGCTTCAGGATGGTTAGTTTGGTACTCTTCGATTTGTGTGGCTTTGTTTTGCATCTTCAGTAATATATAATCTGGAGTTTGAGGGGTAACATGTAATTCCTTCAAGTCTTGTGCAGTGGTTTCTTCAGTTGGAGTTCGTTTTGATCTCGGTTATGCCAGTCGGAGACATCCAACAGCCGAATGTTTCCCTCGTCTTTTGGGCGGTTTATTAATTGGTTTCGTATGCGCTTGCTTCGTCCGCATGTAGTTTCTGTTTTCCGATGGTGGTTGTGGTGCAAGCTTCCCACTTAGTAAATATGAGAAACAATAAACGCCTCTTGACCTGTCATTTATTTTCGAACGTGATTAGAACATCATCGGACCTGTGCTTCATCCCAACTTTTCAGTCCCCCGACGACAAAGAAAAGCCCTTCGCTGCTGCGCCAGGAATTCTCTAATTAAGTAGACTGCCAGCAGAGACAAGCGTTGTCAGTATGTCGGTCCACCCTCAGGTTTGTCTGTTACAAACTTCCTGTGACTCGACAATAGGCCGCCGACCTTGCAATGTCCCCTGAATCACCACCACCACCTCCACCATCACCACGACGATCGTCTCGGAGCACAACCGATAATAAAAGCAGCCATATCTAGAGTTGAGCGATGTTTCTTTCATTACCTTCCTCGAAGTCTCTGGCTGATATTGCGCTAGGAAATCGATCGGATCTGGGGACGGAGGTGTTTCTCCCTCGTATGATGCTAGCTCTGGCCTCGACATGCAATCGCATTTTGCTGACTAGATTGTCTTGCTCTTAGTGATGGAGCTGATGCTAGGTTTAAAGACCACCTTAGCCGCTTCGCCGAACAAATAAACGAGGGACGCCGGCAAATGCTACCGATATAAGTCGGAGTTTGAAACCATCTGAGCGTACGCGTTGGGTACCAACTTCGAAAGGGTCTTGCAAAGCTCGTTGAGAGAACATTTTGCTTCGAAGGAAAACCTTAATCCGCCAAGACAGCTCCCCCTCACGAGCCGGCCCCGGCCAGAACCTCACAACAGAACGAGCATTTCTCAAAAATTTCTAGTCTCCTAGGAGTAAAGGATCGGACGCCTTTTTTCTGTTATTAAATTTTGCTGTGAGACCAAGGTGTCAACAAGCTGAGGTGGAAGTCAGTGCACTCCCCAACTTTGCCATTGTTGCCATTATTCAGATCATGCATCTGGCACACTCGTTGTGTGGGGTTGGCGAGCGTCCGATCCTTCCAGAAGCGTCCGATCCTTCCAAACCGGAGTACCTAGCCGAAGGGAGCGATAATTAAATTAGGGGCTGGTGCAAGTACCCTGTAACGGCTAGACCGCCAGAGGCTAGTCGTGCGGGGCACCGCACCAGAGTAGTGGCTACGCAGCGGCAAGCGTACTGTGGTCAGCATACCCGACGGCTGAAAACCTATTCGAATGTAAAGTACACTGGGAATATCGGAAAGCTCAATTGCAAGGCGCACATGCAACCGCTTCGGCCATTAGGTATGGAGTAGCATTACTCTCCATCGCGAACGTTGTGCTGAGGGTACGGTTTCTGAACTATGTGATCCAAGTGTAGGGTCGTAGAAACCAAGAAGCTTTTGAGTCTATCGTTCAACACGATACAGAGTACGGGAGGCACTCTTGAAGAACACACTCTCCGTGACTTGACTGTATGAAGTGAGGAAGGCACCAATAGATACCAGCCGCTGTGAGAGGGTTGGGCGGATGCACGAAGCTTTATAATCTGTCTGTTTGAGTGTAGCTCTATTATTAGCAGGAAAGCCCGACGCCTTCTCCTCATAGTTTCAACTGTGGGCGCAGGATGATGGAATGGAGGCTAGAGGACTAGACGCAGGATCGAGGCATACTCTGTGGGGTGGATGCATGTTCAGTCTCTAAAGGAAACCTTACCAATTAGGTACTCCCCATTCGAGCTGTTAGGTTTACGAAAGTGAGTACCTATACATGTACAGATGAGTTGGCCTTTGTCTGTAGTCTACGGACTCGAAATCAGCAGCAAGGCGGAACGTTAATATTTTAGGGCTGACAATTCCATGCAGACCAAGCTGAACTGGCTGTGGTTAAAGCAGCGGGAAGCGCCCGCCTCTAATGTCCCCCCTTCCTCCCCGATCTTGACCTTTGTTTGTGACCATTGAAGTAGAATATTTAATTACACAGCATACGAAAGATGAATTGATGAATACGCCGGTTGCCTTCCCAGTATAAATACGGGATAGAAAATCTCTTTGGCCTGCCCGTTGGCTCCGCCATCTACTCGAGGAAATGGAATCTAGTCAATTCTCTATTCTAGAAAGGTATAGTTTTGCCTCTAGAGGCTAGGAGCCCTGCTCCGGTTCCTCATTTTGCTAAAGAATAGCGAATATTTTTGTGGAATCAACCTCAACATGTAGACCAATCGAATCAGTCCCAGAAGGCGCAATTCCACACGATTCCGCCACGTTGGCTCTAATTTGCTGCCTCAATGTGAGTCAGTTTCTTCCAATAGATGGAGTTGTCACTCATAATCTTTAGAATACGGGTGACAATCTCCACGCACAAATGGTTCATCCTCTCCGACACATGCGCACTGGCAAACAGGTGGCTGTAACAAGGTCCCTTCCTCAGCCTGCAAGAGTGCAGAAATATGCAATTCGTTCCGCGAATTGCTTCAGACGGGCCCTCGCAGCTATTCGGTCACTCAGTTACACGTCATTTGTCGGGCTGGGGTGCTGTGTCTGACATGGCCCAAAAAGCACAAATCATAGCAAGGGTTGGCCCGTATGAACCTTGACGACAAACCAGCGCTAAGCACCTTGGGGATCTGGACATTTAACGGGTAGCTATCAGATCGCACTTAAAGTGCTTGGGTACGAGTAGACATGGTATTCTGCAGATGTAGCTGCAGCGCTACTGCCGGCCAAGTCCTCCGTAAGGCAAAATTTGAATCTCGGAGTGCAGTTCACTCTGTTCGAGAATTGGTATTAAGGTAAAGTGATCCGGCAATACCGGTATCCACACTAAAGTCCTAATCGGTTAAAAAATGGCTGGACTGACATTCAATCCTAGCCAATACCCGCTCTCATCGAAATTAAACAGGTGGTCCGATCAATACCCTAGTACCGGTAAGACTTTCTGCACATCAGAGGCAAATGTCTCTGATAACAACCAATCGTAGACACTATCAAACCAAGAATGCAGAAGCAGCAACCACACAGATTCGTGTCGATCGTACCACGTTATGTATTCATCAGCCTTGCTGGTTAGGATTTTGAAAGGAAACATGATATGACACTTCGAAATATTCAACAATGAAAACATTGAAGCTATTAGAATGAATGAAGCATCAATTTGCTCGTCTTCAATTGAAGCACCTAATTCATAGATTTCGACAGGGGCGCATACTCGAGAATAGCCGTGTTTAAGACATTTTTATGGCATTGTTACAGCGCTAGCCATAACTTACTCTTCCGGTATTTATTACCAGAGCGATGTACGTATGATATTCCGTTTTATACGAAGATACAGCTGTGTTTTTTGGGGGTGTGACCGATATATCAAACCCTACCCAACTGTTCGATTCACCCCAACTACCCTCCTTTTCTCCTTTTTGAAAGCAGCAAACGGGCTCCAGATCTAAGGCGAACTCGGATTTTGGGTTAACTGAGGCTTACATCGACTCTTGTGATCCAAGTTGAAGTCACAAGGAGTTGTGTACCCAGCCATACCAAACGGCAACGGATTCTTGAGCTAAGCAGCAACATGCATATCCGAACGATCCACAGCAGTTCACCATTCAACTTTGCAGCTACCAGGATTCCCAGATTACAACTCGTACACCGCCTTGTCGTGAAGTTCTCGTTTGGTGTATTATAGTGTGTCCTGTGCCCTCAAGTTCCCTGATGTCGGTTTCGGATTGGCAATTTCGCTAGATGTCTCATAGCAATACATGTACGCATCGATCAAGTACTCACGCCTAATGACAGCATCTTTACCGCAAGCCACATTCGCGTTGCTCCTCTCATTTTTATCTAAAATTACCCCGCCATGGAAGCCTACTCTCTGCTTCTTCTGAAGAATATTGATAGATCCGAACGTTGTTCACACTGTGCTTCGGCTGTCTATGGAATCTCTTCTCTGCAGATCAAAGATATACGTACTCTCGCGAAATAAATTGGGTATATACCCAATTATAGCCTCGGGAATGATGCGAAGTGTGGAACAGCCTGAGAGGCGAACGCAGAGGCGTGCTTCAAGCTACATGAAGCTTAAAAGGAATTACTAGGCTAGTGTACCTGTAATATTTGGGAATATGGAGTAACAGGAAGGGGGGACACCAGGAGAAGCAGCTGGAGGGGTTTGAAGGCGGGAGGTGGGGTGGGTTGATTGGCGGCATTGGCAGAGGCCACGCCAATAGTACGACAAGGTGAAGAGGGTGGTTGGATTCTGGACATCGATACGTTTGGTGATGGAAACGAAGTGTGGAACGCAGTGCACCTTCAGGGCAGAATTGCCGCATGAAGATATTCAAACCCCAACACACGATGTTGCGTTAAATGGTGCATACCGGGAAGCTAAGTTGCTGAACTGCGCGTCGACGTCCCTTCTACTCAGCAACCCGACTATTCTTCTCACTAGTGTTTTTCTTTACTACGGGAAGGGTTAACATGTTTAACATCGGGAAGCGTGGCTACTTAACACAGTACTGCCCCATTAACTAAATTGATTAAATTGATAAAGTAATCTACCCCGCACTCCGGTGTCTCAACTTGTCTCAAGTCCACCGTACATAGAGAGTACTATCTGCTTAACTGTGTACAGATATAGCTACTGTAACAACTTTATTCAAACTCGAATAGCCCCCACTTCTGAATAAGTTGACCGACGTGTTGCTAGAGGAGCTATGGTGGAGGATATTTAGAAACTTACTAATGTACATGGGTTAAGTCTTATTGTACTCGAGCACATACCGGGTACCTGTATTCTGTCGGATGACTGCAGGTAATATTCGGCTTTGCCCCGCTAGCTGCTAAGGGCTTCAGCACAGACCTGTTCTAGACCCGTTGCTTCGGAGACCATTGTGAAGTACTATAGACCCAATAATGGGTACAATCATCTCGCAATCACAAACAAATTGATGATTGGTTGATCTACCAACCACCAATTTACCCCCTCCACTGCCGCCAAGCTATCTTCCTATACTTGCTGGTACCTCCACTTCCAGTTGAGTTCGGAAAGTCGACGGCAAGTCGTGCAGCAGTAGAACCCCCTAGGTTGATCTTAGGCTTTGTCTATCATCACTCGCAAGTTCCAGGATATACCATGTCACTGATGGGTCCAGAACGAGATCTCTCAGAAGCCGCGATACCCTTGCACGATATATTACTCTTGCTACTTGTCACTCCAATATCCACTCCGTCAGCCTCAAGATGGAGACTTTATCTAGACAGATCAATAGACTTCATTTGTATCACACATTTCAGGTTATCTTGTCAGATATACGCTCGTATCGCGTGTATCGGCAATCCTTGCATGTCGGCGCTCCTGTAGACTAGATGCTGTCAGCCTTATGCATGACCCGTCACTCGAAATTACGACCAAGTGTTGCAAATATGAAGGGGAGAACCGTGTACGCGTATAGACTCAAGGTATAGAGAAGAGAGAGAAGGACTCAATATATACAAGGAACTTGTGTGCCTTACCATCAACCCCGGTTCAGTGAGCTCGTATCAAGTCTGTAATAAGTCTCAGGTCTTATATATATATATTAAGTATATGTAACACCAAGAGCTTGAGCAAAATAGCCTACGGAAGACACCTAGATTTATCCCACGATCCTCCGCCGCGCATTCGGCGCTGGGTAGAGTGTGCTGAAAATCTCCTATCATACTCTTCCCTTAAAAATTTGGGTTTCTTTTAGTTCTCTCCGTTCTAACAACAAGCTGCATGCGAATCACAAATATGCAATCGCCGAGGGCATTTGAGTACTATAACCTGAAACAAATATTCGGCGGGGTATATTTCCAGACCTCGGATCGAGACGACAATTCTGTGGGGGTAAACTTGATGTCCAAGGATGAGACGGATGGCACGTAAGAAAAGACATCACGATGGATCTAGAACACGCTACCACCTCTGCCGTTGCGCCGACAGGTTGCTACTAGCCCTATGCGAGGCGGAATAAAGGAATGTTACTATTAAGTGGGGTTAGCACCACCCCACACTGCATTCTCATCCCAACAACCACCGCTCCAAATGCCACCATTCTACATCTTCTACCGTCACCTACAAATTACATGATAGACGCGCTGTAGTTGTGGGCACAACGCTGCTGAATTCGTTTCCGTTCGGAGTAAATTCCTCCCAAGGCTTTGCGGGGGCGATGGTGCGGGAGTCGTTCGTGGTTGAGGGGTTGGTCCAGCGGGAGAGGTCGACGGTGGGGAGAATACGAAGCAGCTAGTTGCGATAGTTATCAGCGGGTGACGTGTTAGTTTTAGTTGTATGTGCCAGCCCGGGCTTAGCCGAGCTGGGGCTGGGAGAACCTGGAGCGCAGTTGAGTTAGATATGTCACGTATGTACTTACGTATCGGAAACCTAAAATTTCAGTACCGACTTTTGGCGACGAGTGTGGTGTGATGGGTATTGCGCGAGGACAGTTCTGAGTCTGCAAAACCCTTTTGTGTTGCCGGATTCAGAGGCAGGGTAACTATACGTCATACCGATCGCCTCGCTCCCTTCCACCTTGCAATCCTCACTCTCCTCCGTCTACCTCAACCCCCTTTCCCCCTTTCTTTACCCCATGTCCTCCCCCCTCTCACTCCGACGCTACCCCACCTCCCCTCCCCCGCTCGTCGGCGAGCTAATCAAGCTCCGCTTCCCCGCGATCCTGCACGGCCCCAACTCGCACCTCTCCTCCTCCGCCCTCACCACACTCTCCTCCGGCCGCCAACCCCAACACTCCGCCCTCGTCCTCTCCGTGCGCCCCAACATCGCGCAGCGCAGCATCACAATCGTCGCCTACCCCGTACCCTCGTACTCCAACGCATCCACCGAGACAAGCTACGAGAGTGCGGAGGCGTGGCTGGCAGAGCAACCGGAGTGGAAGCGGCGGCGACATGTAGCTGTGCCGCCGGCGGTGGGGGGAGAGGGGCCGGTGTTAAGGCCGACGTGCAACGGGGAAGGGTGGGAGGATCGCAGGCCGTGCTGGGTGTTGCTGCAAGAGATCACGGTGGAGCTGCCGTTCGAGCGCGCGTGGAAGGCGTATACTCACACTGTGTGTTTTAGTCAGGAAGAGGTGTTTACACTACAGGCGTGGGCGCAGATGTTGCCACCCTTGCCCCCCGCCAACGCTAACCATGCCAGCCAAGCTACTGAGGTCGCCGCGAATGTGTGTTTCGCACATGAACCGTCGGAGGAGGTTTATGGGTTGTTCCGGGGATTGGGACAGGAGTGGGAGGAAGAGGAGGATTGGACAGGGGAAGAGGAGGAGGGGGATGGAGTTGGCCCGATTGGGTGGGCGAGGGTGTTTGCTCAGTGGATTCCGTGGGCGAAGGAGGAGGTTGTGGAGCTTGAACGGAGGCAGACGGAGGAGCGGAATAAGAGGACGAGGAGCTGGGTGGAGAGGGTTATGTTTGGGGGTGGGAGTGAGAGTGGGGAGGAGGGGTAGTGCGGTGAGAGATGTTGATGTTTTCGGGTAATTGTATGAAATCATCGGTATTTTTTTACTCTTTGCATTGCTGGTGTACTGTATGTAATTTAGGAAGCTGAGATGGCGTTTTGTATTATGAAAACGGGGCTACACGCACACGAATCGCCTCCACCACCCTAAATACTTCCCCCAGATCATACCCCCGTAACCCAAAGTCCAATTTGCTACTCTTCCTGCAGGCGAGAGGGGTCATTTCCTAGTTTGGGGTTCAACATCAAGGGTCGTGAATTTTGAGTGGGAGGTGCGAATTTGTAAATCCCGCAGAAAAAACAGTAATGGTTAGCTACGGGTTTAGCAGCGAGAATATATCGTGATTCGTATGTTACGTCCTTGTAAATGGTGAACTTTAAAATCACGTTTGGTTTGCACAAAAAAAAAAGAAGGGCCCGAACCCGGATTTGAACCGGGGACCTCTCGCAATTAAGACTTAGGGAGCGACCCTAAGCGAGAATCATACCACTAGACCATCCGAGCCGATTGATAATTCGTGACATCTTCATCACTTATCACAGCAATTATGTTCTTTGCATTGCCCGGAAATGATACCGTCAGTGTTCGGGTGTTTGTTTCGTGTGCGGTTATGCCTGTAGTATAGGCAGTAACGTCGAGGTTATTGGAAAATGACATTTCGAGCCCGGTTCATCAAAAACCCCTACCGCTGCCTCTTTCATACTTGTGGTTGAATAACAAAATCCGGTGACGTTTTGATGGTACGGTATTCGCCCTCACCTGATTTGGCTAGATACATATACCTCTGTATAGCTATTACCGCGAGCCATAACTTTCATTGCAGTTGGCACTATGAGAGATAGTCGGTCTCAAAACAAAGGAGGTAGCCTTGCTTGTTGTTGTACGATTTCCAGCCATCTTCACGACACTCAAACTACTCCCATATGCCATGCCCCCCCATGACGTGATGTTAGCATGGACCATTGAAACAATGTGTAGTGTGAGGATAGCCACACACTTACCTCCGTCAACGACAATAATCTCTAAGGGCTAACTCGCCCTAACAGCAACAAACTTACGCAAACAGTTGAGATTGACTACCACAATTTTCTGACTGACATGCGTGGGATATTACTAGGCCATTACAACAGTAGGCATAAAGATGTGAGTGTCGGAGGATTGAATGGAGTGCGCTATTGTAGACATTTGGAGAGGCGGGAGTGTAGGGTCTTTCGGTGGGGGCGTAAACTCTGGACACAGAAAGATCGGAAGTGTTGCGAATCTGAGACCAAGAGCACGTTCTCGGAGAGCTCATCTGGGATGCTTTATCGAGTTTCTGCACACATACAACAACTGTTGAGCCGCCAACTATACACCTGAAGGAGATATTGGCCATTCGTTTAAACTTACTGTACCTACAAATGAGGTTCATACATCACATGTCCTAAACTATGCTGGTACATAATTCGAACGTGGGGGGTACGGTACACAACTAGTACGGTCATGGAACGGATATTGTCCGTGACATCCTAGTAGCTTGATATATTGTAAACGACTTTGTCGATTAAGCTAAATGTCGTTAGCCCTCGTACACAAACGAAACTCTTCATTTAGACCTGGTACGCAAACAAAATCTGACTTTTTCACATGGCTGTACGAACCTGATCTGTGGATACGTCATTTGCAAGAAATTGTAGAATTAGGAACGGCATCACGGATATCACTCGTAAATTACCGGCTGGCCTAGAATCCTTGGCACTTCCAATTCCAGCAACCCCCGTTTTGACTTAACGTCGCCATTTGGTGCGGTGACAGGTGCATTATGAATTTCTCACTTGAACTTTATCTCATATTCCTGCCCACGAATCCCATACCACAACTTGCGTCTCCTCCATCCTGCCCATCGTGTAATAATTCTCGGCCCGAGTCTCCTGAAGAACCACCCACAATCACCCCTCGCCTTCTCATACTTAATTGTGCTTCCGCATCTCTGCTTGTTTAATCTCTGTCGACAGCAACTCAGCTTCCTTCAATCGCCCTTGAGCCATTAACGTGAATGCCAGGTTGTGCATGCTGATCACGGTATGTGGATGCACTCGACCGGCTACCGTCTTTCTAGTCTCCAGTATCTGTCTCTCCAACTCCTCTGCCTCTTTCCACTTCCTTTGCTCTCTGAATGTTTCCGCTAAATGATCCTTACCAATCAACGTGAACACATGCTCTCCGCCGAATTTTCGCTCTCCGGCTTCCACCAGCCGCCTCTCCAGTTGCTCGGCCTCCTCCCACCATCCTTGCTTCGCGAATATCCCCGAAAGGTAGCCCATGCTGCCCAACGTGTCTAGATGATCTTCGCCGAGCATCTTCATCCTCGTGTCCATGATCTTCTCTGCCAGCTCCTCTGCTTCCTTCCACCGCTCCTGGTCTTCGTACGTTGATACGAGAATATACATGGCAGTTAGGGTATCGGGGTGCTCCTCGCCAAGTTCTTTTCTTTTCGTCGCCGCCACTTCCGCCGCCAGCTGCTCTGCTTCCTTCAACTTCCCCCGGAATACGTACCCCGACACAACTTCGGAAACGCGACTTAGTATCTGTGGGACCTCTTGACGGGGTGCCCGCCTCTTCTTCTCCACAAAAAGTTTCATGTTGTTTAGAGTTTCCATGGCGCCATCTAGATTGATCTCCCAGTCGATTTTCCAGTCCAGTGCCGTCGGAGAGGAAATAGGGGCTGCTGCTGGGTCTAGTGCGAGGGGGAGACCCTGGAGGAGTCGGAGTCGGTCTTTCGGTAGGGTCTTGTCTGTGGTAGTAATTAGCAGGTGTCATAATCACCACGTGTCGGGCCGATATCTTGCCTTGGGTTGTGTGACTCTTGCCTCCCGGCATAAATTCAGATGCGTGTGGATTTGCCATACTTCGGAGAAAAAAAGTGTATTAGCAGAGAAGTTAAGAATTGTGAAGTTGAGTTTTGAGCACTAGTGGTGGGTCTAGCAAGGAATGAGGCTGAATGTTAGTGCGGGGAAGAATGTGGGGAAAGTTGTACTTTACAACCCCGCCTTTGTAAACTTGACTCATAATCCGACATTTCATGGACAATCAAAGAAAATCCACAATATTTTACCGCACTGAGACCCTTGTCTCTTGGTTACTGTAGCCTAAGATGGTTTCAAGTAATACCTCGAAAGATGTCCACTTGATTTCTTTAGTGGCATGGAATGAGTAAGCTTGAGTAGGCAAGACACTAGATTCCTTAGCGTATGATAAGCTGCATTATCGCGAGTGCCTCACTAACAAACTGTAGGTCAGTCATCGGCTGCTTTAGTACCCGATATTTGAGGTTTGTTCGCTAATAAAGAGGTAAAGTCATCTGTGTAAATATATGGGCCCTCCGCTTCGTCCTCATCTTCGTCTTCTACTTTCTTTTCCTTTGATGCCTCCAATTCTCGCATAAGAGCTATATTAGCTTATAATTGCTAACTATCACTCGCGTTTGTCCTATGTGTCATTGCATCACTGTTGATTCTTGAAAATCGCCATTTGGTGGTTATTCGATGCAAACCCGGTCATTTTCAGATGCGATAAAGTACTGTTGAGGGCTTTGTGCTTCGAACTTAATCGGTAATAGCACGGAGTACAGTTCGACACCAGCGCAGCGAGTACAGGCCTGGAAAAGTTTGACGTACCACTCACTCATTAGAAATTATATCGTTTGATAATACTCCAACCTGATCTCAAACATGTTACCCCGCCAAATATGAAATCAAACATGTGTAGGTATGAAATGCACCATAATAAACAGGCCTAGTACGAAACACAAAGCCCAGTACAATAATGCCCGATTAAATTCAATCCTCTGCGCTCTGCGAATCGATTATCCTCCTACTTCCCGAGATGGAAACTCGGACAACGACAACCCGTTCTCGAACTCCATGAGCCCTTCATCGATGACGCGATGCAGATCAGAGTTCCACGTGTGGTCTCCGCTCAATATCGATCTACGCGCACACCTTACTTTCGGAATACTTTTCAGCATCGATGAGAACGAGTTAACGCTCCGGAGCCATGTGCATTGGTCTTCGAGCTGATATCTACCACTCAAGCGAAGAAAGTGTCCCCATTGTAGGCTGTCGCACTCACTAGTACAGACCGAGTGCCCCCAAGCCCAGCGTTCTGTTCTATAAAACTCCAATCTAGTCTTAATAGAGTCGATAAACTGATTCCGTTTCTCAATGATTGCCTCTAGCCTTCCTATCAGCCCAGCAAAGTTCAAGGACATTCACAGTGCTTACTTATCAAGCATTCCGGGAGACATTCCGAAAGCCAGGTTAGGCTAAAACCTTGAACCAACGCTAGGCGATGTCTTCTCACGTAAAAACTTTGCTTCAAAATCTCTCGGGTTGTTTCACGAAAAAGCCCTTCATACCGGAACGCCCATGCTAAGATCACCTTCTCTGGCAATGTGGCATCCATATTCATTATTGTAGTGCGCCATAAGTCTGTGACAAGCATGAGTGCCTCATATAATTGGTACTTATCGCTAATTTTCGCAATTGCTAGTAACGTTGGAAGCTGCAGCTGTCTTTCTACGTGCCGATTTCGGAGGTGTAGCACGTCTAGTACGATCTCAAATGCGCCAGGGTTGTCTTCCAGTGTTACAGTGATTGGCATTGTGCGGGTCGGGTCGTACAGAGAGGCAGCTTCCTCGAAGGGGGATGTTTTAGAGAACATCATGCGAAATACTGGCGATGCGACACAAAGCACCTGCGAGGCAACGAGGTATTGCGTATGTGGGTGATCGTTATAGTCACTGGTCGCAGGCGAATCGGAGATATCGAGGATCACGTCGCCTTCGGGAGCTAAATCGATGAGCGGTCGAGCACTCGTTTCGGAGGAAGTTGGTGTTAGTTCTGACATGACTCGGGTCACGGGGAGGGCTGATGGATACTGTAGAGTAAGGCGTTGGGGATTCTTTCTGAGATTTATAAAGATACTTGGTACTCTATTTAACATGACCCACGAGCTTATCCACATGTTTGTGGGTGGCGCAGCATACTACCCCGCATCATTGGGTGACAGATCGTTTCGATTCGTTGCAGCTGCTTGGTCAATGCCTATTCGACAGAAATCGGCAGGCTACACTCAAGATAAATCGTGTATCTCATCCTTAGCCACAGTGCAAGTTCATCTGATATCAATAAGCTCTCTAGGTATATTATTCAAAGAAGTTAGAAGTTCATAGCAATGAATGCAACTAAGAACGGTTCCGATAAACCAGATATTCTCACTCTACCACTAACAGAGACATAGATGTACAAATAGTTTAGTGTTTTTGTCAGAACAAAAAAATAACTAGCGAGAAAACCACGGTGTGGTGGAAACAGAATGGCAATGATTGCATCGCTCTTTACTTGCCGTTGAGTGGTTCGCGGCGTTTCTGACCCTGTACGAAAATATGATGGAGCTCTAGCAAGATTCTTTAAGCTCGCTTAAGACTTTGCAGGAAAAATAAGTGAAAGAAATGGGCCTTCTAGCCAATCAGAGTGCGACAAAACGAGTAATCGCCTGTGATTTGAATGTGAAAAGAGGGTCATGAGACCGGAATATGGTCACACGAACAAGCAGGCATACGGCCTCATAGCATCTGAGACTAACATATTGAGCGAGAGTCTTCTATGATTGTCACATGAACTATTTTTGGAACCGGTACCTGCTGTAAAGGGGGCAGCAACTATGATTTCTAAGAGTTTTAAAGTGATGATAGATAAATATAGAAATATAGAGTACATAGGATCTAGGGGGCAAAGCCCCAGGCAGAAAGACGAGCAGCGGAGGAAGCCTCGAGCTCTTCTGCTAGCATTAGTAGCATGCAAATTGATCAGAGCCTCCGCATTTTTTTGCTCTAAAAACCGCTGCTTAAGACAATGGTCTGAATAGTTTGCCGACATCCCCCAATCCGGCGTTTACAGCAGTGTTATACGCGTTAAAGACATTGGGAATTGGTAGTTAAAGTTCGAATGATGGGGAACTAACATATACTATACGTCGTCGTATCCAGGCTTATTGGATGGGTATGGAATACAGCGGCATACGAGAATCCACCAGACATCAACCGTTACAGTTGCCAAATAACTTAATCCCAGACTTGGTACAACACTCTGTGTAATTTGTGTTATATATTTACTGAGTACTTGAGGTTGAGTCGGCGGTTTCGCTGTGGGCTATCCTGGTAATCCCCGCCGGGGTCTTTGCCGCATGACCTGAAACATGCCAAAAAATATCCGCCTACAATTGCAAAGTCATGCAAAGGATCCACCATCCATCAATACCGTGGTATACACTTCTAAGTTCAAAGGCAGCTTTACATTTTCTGCGGCTAATGTAGTTAGCTTGATTAGCTGAATGAACCGCGGTTGATCACAGGGGCTGACAGCAGTACGCTACACTGTATGTACTCGTACAACAGCGGCTACTAAGCCATTGTTTAATGCATTCGACCAACAGTATTAAGTATGTGAAAACTGACATCTGCAGGCGCAGGCGCAGCATGCATGGCATCAAGTGTGTATTACCGAGCTTTCGTCATAGCAATTCAGTTGCCAAGTACGAAGAGTTCTACGGCTCTCGAACAGTTATAGCCTTCAAAGGTTCCGTTGGCCACGCCACGAGACCCATCGCTTGATTCTTATGCTAACACGGTGAACCCTCATAGGTACCATTTTCTGGACATAACTTCAAATTCAGGATCAGAGGTTCTTTGGCCAGACCGTGAATGCCATATTATACGTCCGCATCGGACAGAATATTAGCCATTTCTACTTTGGATAGACTTTCTCTATACAATGCTGACCATATTGACATAGACGTACAAATGCGGTGCGGACTCTGTCCAGGAACTTCGTCAGAATACGCATGGTCGTAACTGAAATAAATTAACCGAAATAAATAGAATGAAGTACAACGACGAGGATATAGCTGTTAACTTATAAGGTAGAGTATCGACGGAGCATGAATACAGCACTGTTTCTATTACCGGTTCAAGCGAATATTACTGCTGAAGTTTAAAGTACAAAGCCTGGTAGAGTAATGCCCGATCGAAATCACTGGGCTGCCCACAATGAGTATCGATTATCCTCCCGCATCCCGTGATGGAAACTCAGACAACGACAACCCTTTCTCCAATTCCTTGAGCCCTTCATCAATGACACAACGGAGATCAGCATTCCATGAGTGATCACCTGGTACGGTCCCTTGATTTGTACAAGCCTCACCTGGAATTCCCTTCAGAGTCAATGCTAACCAGCTGACGCTTCGATCCCATGTGTGCTCACTTTGAAGCAGATATTTACCACTCATGTGAAGAAAGTACCCCCACTGAAGGCTGTCGCACCTAGTAGTGCAGATTGATTGCCCCCAAGCCCAGCGCTTTGTTCTGTAAAACTCCACTTTGGTTTTTATAGAGTTGATAAATATATTCCGTTTTTCGCTGAGTGTCTCTAGCATTCCCATCAGCACAGTAAAGTTAACGATATTCACAGCGCATACCAATCAAGCATTCAGGAAGGCATTCCGACAGATACCAAATCGTTGCACTGTCGCCCAGTACATAGGGAGAGTCTAAACAAGACAATTCCACTACCTTCAAAATCTCTCGAGTAGTTTCACGGAACAACTCTTCGTAGCGGAACGTCCACGCCAAAGTCACCTTCTCTAGCAATGTTACATCAGACTCCTTTATGATAGTGTACCATGAGTTCGTGATAAACATAAGGGCCTCATATAACTGATATTTGTCTGTGATTCTTGCAATCGCTAGTATCGTCGGAAGAGCTGGCTGTTTTTCCACGTGCCGATTTCGGAAATGCAGCACGTTCAGTATGACCTCAAACGCAACAGCATCGTCTTCTAGTTTCACGGTGATTGGCACCGTGCGGGATGGGTCGTGCAGAGAGTTGGCTTCTTCGAAGGGAGATGTCTTAGAGAACATTGTGCGAAATACTGGGGATGCGGCACAAAGCACCTGCGAGGCAACGCGATACTGGGCACGCGGGGGATCGGTGTCTTCAGTTGGCGCAAGCGAATTGCAGATATCAAGGATCACGTCGCCCTCGGGTGCTAACGTGCTGAGGCGCGGAGTACTCATTTCGGAGGGAGTCGGTGTTGATTCCGGCATGAGGCGGGAAGTGCCGATGGATGATGAATGGGAAGGTGGGAAGGTGTTGCGGATACAGTCCGGATTCCCTCCGAGATTTTGTACGAATATTTAAAACAATCCGCCAGTTCACCTGCATGTACTAAAACGTGGGTGGTACAGCATAACACCTTGCGTCATTGGGCTTAGAGAAACTGTTGCGACGATCGTTCCGATTCGTTGCAGCTGCTTGATCAATACCTATTTGACACAAATCAGCAGCTACACCCAGGATTAATCCTGGCTATTTACCTACCCTCAGCAATGGTACGAGTTCATTTGATATGATTAGCGATACGCCGGCCAACAGGCATAACGCTTTTCATGCGAGAAGTCGGAAATTCAAAGGCATCCAATAAGGATTCCGATAATTTCTTCATTATTAATAGAGATATTGATATATTAATAATTCGGGTTTTTCTGCGGGTACAGGAGTGGTCTGGAGTCTAGACAGAGAAGGCACTGGCGGGAAAATCACTGTATGGTGGATATGGAATGGCAAAATCTGCACCTGCCCATTGAGCGGTCTGGGGCGATTTGTGACCCCTGTGCGGAATATTATGAGCCCCAACATTCAATTCATCATGCTGTCACTCATTTTGAATATCACCCGCTAATTCACCATACCGATTGACATGTCTGACAGTGACATCGCCGCCGCCGAAACAACTGTTACCAGATTTAATTCCAGACACATTTCTGACTTGGTTTCAATGTCCCTACCTCAGGCTATCTGAAGTTTCCCATTAGCAAACAGCGGCGATGGCGGTGGGGATGCCTGCCACGACCTACTCGAGCAGTCCAGTGGCAGCATAACGCAGCTCTTAAGGGGCACATTTACAAATGATACTGTGAGAGGGCACCAATACATAAAAGTTGTCCCGCCAGCACAATCTTGATCTCTGACAAGTAAGCTTCGAAGCTTCGGACCGAAAAAGACACCATGGAGGTGGCACAGTAATGGGGACATCATTGAGTGTTTTATCAAGTTTAACCCGAGAATTATACTAGTAGTTGGACGAGAGTACTCACGATAATTTCAAGCGTCGACTGTAACCTGGAGCGTGCAACGGGCAACTTATAAGGTGATATAATATAGAAAACTATTGGGGTGCATAATTATAGAGGGCTATGATAGATAGAAATCATACCGAGACGCATTCTAGTGGGATGAGACTGTTTGGGCTATGTTGGTGAGTATGGGAGGATGGTGATGTTTTAAACGTAAGTTGGTTACTTTGATAAACGAACTTTCCACTCTACGAACCGCAAATAATATCGAGCCTCTATTAATACTGAATTCATGGCTACCTGGCTGGAAATTTAGAGTTGTGGGCGTTGACATCGATCTGGGCGTTTCTGGGTCGGGTGCATGGGGGGTTTGGAAGACTTGTATAGATCCCTTCATTCTCTCATCGCGTGACACATCGGATGGATTCTTGAAACAACGGTAATAAGAATGAGGGATGAAGTCCAGAAAGACCGGACGATGTACTTACGGACCTGGGGAATATCGCAGTTATTTGGAGCAGCCAATGGGGGTAGAAGGGGAGGCTGTATTGAAACTATAATATTAGGCCCGGGGCTCCAGCAGAGTAGCAGGCCGGTTAACTGTTGAATATCCAATATCCGGTGGCGAAAGTGGCGAGTGGTAATGGTGGCAAAGGGTGGCACCGGCATATGTTGATATACCTGAAGATTCTCTTGTATGTATTTCGAGTCTTTTTCATCTCTTCTTTTTATACCATCACAGCTATCCGCAACATTAACTGTTGCTATAGTACGTAGGGGAGAACCGTGTGCGTAGAGTCTATGATACATAGAGAAGAGAGAAGGAGAAAGACTCGACTTATATACAGAGAATCATCGGGGAAACTTTGATGCTTTCGCCACCCTTTGCCATTCTGAGTCACTTGCCACCACCGGATATGCAACATTAACTGTTACTATATGGCCCGGAAGGAAGTCGCCGATACATTGAGGTCGCCGAATTGACTCACAGGCTGTGGGCTCATACTCGTAGACTCATACACAGATTTTCACTCGCCACTTGTATTTCCAATCTGTTACGAATGTGAAGCGGATGAAGTCTATTCAACTATCTAAGGAGAAGCTCTGTCTTTATATACATGAGAGCTTGGAACTCCATGGAAGTCCATGGAAGCTCATGATTGCAAATACCAGTGGCGGTGGCGAGTGAAGACTCGTGGATGAGTCTACGACTATGAGTCTACGACTATGAGTCCGTAGCCTGTGAGTCAATTCGGTGATCTCAGTGTAGCGGCGACTTCCTTTCAGATCATATAGTAACACAATCCATGAACTTCCATAGAATTCCACGGAGCTCCAAGCTCTCCTGTATATAAAGGCATAGATTCTCTCTTAGATAGTTCAATAGACTTCTTCCGCTTTACACTCGCAACATTAACTGTAAGGATCCCTCTAAGGGTGTCGGAAATGTGCTTTTCGTGCCGTTTCACTATACAAATTAAAGTGAAAAAGAACCAGTGATACAGTAAAAAGGCTCTAGGAGGTGCTAGAGCTCGTTTGCGTGCTTTTTTGAAAGCTCTAATGCCTTTTATTGCGTGTCCTGTCGACTTGTGACTTTTTAAATATGCTGGACTAAAGGTGCCTTAAATCCATGACTTTCTACTGCTGTGCTTTTGAAATGGTATATTTTCAAGCCCTACAACACCACCGGAAGTGCCTTTATTTGGGCCTCTTTGTGTGCATACCTTTCTTCAACTGAGAGGTAGGCACGAATGATAGATTGTGGCTGTTCTCGATCGGCTGCTAACCTTCCTTCCTTGTACAACACTAGAGACATCAATGACAAAGTAGGGCGCAGCGAGCAAAAGCTGCAAGGAAGGAATTGGCAGAGGCGAGAGTGTTAAGATGACAGGTGTGTTGAGAGTGATGGAGGAGTCGGTGCTCCTACTAGTGGTCGGTGCAGTTAGTCCCCTCCCTCTACACTTCTTCCCTTTACCGGAATCAGTAGCCTCGCCGTCTCTAAGGGAGTCGGAAATGTGCTTTTCGTGCTTTTTCCCCATACAAATAGAAAATGAAAAGGCACCGGCTGTATGGTAAAAAGGGCACCAGGAGGTACTGGAACCCATTTTCGTGCCTTTTTGAATGTCCTAATACCTTTTATTGCGTGCCCTTTCGGCTGGTGACCTTTTGAAATGCTTGGCTTCCACCAAAAGTGCCTTAAATCAATAAATTTCTACTGCTGTGCTATTGAAATGGTGCATTTTCAAGACCCAGAACCCTACTGGCAGTGCCCTTATTTGTGCTTCTTTGTGTGTACCTTTCTCCCACTAAGGGGTAGCCATAAATTGCATATGGTACATTGCGGTTATTCTGCCTATGGCCATAGAGTGCTTCGATCAACTGCTCGCCATTCTTCCTTTTACAACACCCATCGCTACCTCCTCTACCCGCACTACCTAGATGCAAAATCATCACTTGCACCGCTACTGCTACCATTCCCATACCACCCTATGCACCAACACTAGAAACATCAACGACAGAGTCAAGCGCAGCAAGAAAAATCTACAAAGCAGGAGCTAGCAATAGCAAGAGTGTTAAGATGCTGGGTGCGTTGAGGGCCAGAGGAGCCAGTGGTCCGACGAGAGGTTGGTATCTTTAGTCACTGTATTTGAAGTATCGAGGGTCTTTACTAATGTTAGTACTTGACGGTGAAAGGCACGAAAAGGCGCAGAGGACAGGTACGGAGAAAAGGCACGGGGGGAAAAGGTCCGGGGAAAAGCATGCGGAGAAATGGCACTGGGAGATAAGGCACGGAGAATAGACACGGAGACAAAAGCACGGCGGAAAAAGGCACCTTAGAAAAGCATTGTTGCGTAGTTCCATTTGAGTGCAATTTCCATGGTGCCTTTGTTTGTTTGTTTGTTTGTAATCATATTGCATTCGGCTGCTGGCGGCCATGGCATAACCCCTACACATTTCCTCCCCGCTTCTTCCGTAAAATAAAGAAACAAAAGCAAAGTCGCAAGTCCTCTTCTCCCACAACAAAACAAAAACCGCCAAAAAACAACATCAACTTTTACACCCCCCCATCACTCGACTCCTCATGATCTGAGTTCTCCGCCTCCTCCACCACTCCGCTAATTCTGCCGACATCCATATGAAAAAGAAAATCCATCAATGCCCATGAACATTTTTCTTCTGCAACAACAAGAGACATAGGCAAGCTAATCTTTGGCTTCTTCAAAACCTTTTTGACCCCTTCATACCCTTCTTCACCCTCTTGCCTGTCAACCCAAAGCTGCTTTTGTTCTTGTTTCCATCTTTTACACCACTTGAACAAGTGGTCCCTAGTCTGATATTCATGTCCACACCACCAACATTTCATATCTCTTCTTTTTCCGATTCGCCTTAGGTATTGCGCCAAAAGTGCATGTCCTGACTTTAGCTGGTAAAACCTCCATGGTGCCTTTTACTGCCATAGAAAAGAACCCCTAACCCAATTCTTGCATTTAAATGCCTTTTATTTTCGGTGTAGGAAAAGGCACTGTTCTGTGCCTTTTCCGGTACCTTTAAAGAAGCACATTTCCGATTCCCTTATAGTCAGGTGCTATATATATAGTCTGTAGATATCTGGCGCTCCTCCTATTCCCTTAGACAACAGAAATTACTACTAACTATACCATCTACCATCCGCTCGCCGCGTCCCCTACATTCAACATTAACTGTTCAAAGTAAAGATGATAGAGAAGCTTGATTGTATCCTATCTAAGAGGGCCACAAGGCCAATATATATGAAAGTGCAAGTACGGCTGAATGCCATCAGCCCGTATCAGAGTCAACAGTCATTTCCGGCCATACGAGAGATCACCGTCTCCGGCCATACAAGATATCACCGTCTCTGACCATACGAGGCTCATCTCCGGCTGAGACCTGTATATGCAATATTAACTGTTACTATATGATCTGAAGAGAAGTCGCCGATACTGAGATCGCCGAATTGACTCATAGGCTACGGACTCACAGTCGTAGACTCATCCACGAGTCTTCACTCGCCACCGCCACTGGTATTTGCAATCGTTAGCTTCCATGGACTTTCATGGTGTTTCAGGCTCTCATGTATATAAAGACAGAGCTTCTCCTTAGATAGTTGAATAGACTTAATTCGCTTTACATTCGTAACATTAACTGTTGAAAATGTACTGATTGCTTGTATTCTAAAGTACAGGTACATTCGTGATCTTATATACGGCATTCAGAGTATGCCTTGTACGCATGCATGCGCACTCAGCTGGCATCTCCAGCTGAGTCTGGAACGACCATCATCATCGGAGATTATGATCCCCATCAGCCCAGCTGAAGCCCATAAGCCGTACGCCAGGGAGGCAGTCCATATATACAACATTAACTGTTGAAATATGTAAGGGGAGAACCGTGTGAATAGACTTAGGTACAGAGACTGGAGAGCAGGAGAAAGACTCGAGATATATACAAGGTAGTTGGGTGCCTTATGCCCTACCGGCTGTCATCAGCTCGGTCAGGGTCATGCAACATTAACATCGAAACGATAGCCGAGTGACCTCTCATGATCACGAATGGTTGCCGACATCCCCCAAACCGGCGTTTACAACAATGGTATAGGGGCTGAGGACATTAGGAATTGGTAGTAAATGTTCGAATGATGGCGTATTAATCCCCGGTATAGTGCGTTGCAGTCTAGCTCCAGGCTTATTGGATGGGCATGGAATACAGTGGCATTTAAGAATCCACCGGACGTCTTGTTACAACCGCCAAATAACTTAACCACAGACTTGGTACAACATTCTGTGTGACTTATGTAATATATGTACTGAGTATTTGAGGTGTTATTGAGTTGGCGGTTTCGTTATCCCCTGGATCGTAACTTTGGCATTCCCGGCCCGTTTGGGCATGGCAACCGACTCCCCACCTGCAAATATTTAGCGATGCAACCACAACTCTGTGGGGGTGGCCTGGGAGCATTATAAACTTACTTTCTTATGTCTTGAGAGCATTTTGGCAAAAATTAAGGACTGTACAGGAATGGGGTGCTGATAAAAGGGGCAGTTTTTGTTGGGAGGGTTGTCTCAAGATCAGCTCCACAAAAACTCGAAAATGTCACTGCACAGCCCAGATGGACAACTCTGCCCACAACACCCCAAAATATCCTTCAAGCTTAGTGCTATGGACATGCTCTGAAGTCCCAATATCATTACACACAAGGCATTCCATCTGCAATGTGCCTGAGAGTTGAGGCTCAGAGGGGGGATACCAATACCCATCCCACAGCTCTCATAGTGAACAAGGCTAAAACCCACTTTGTCAAACATCAAAGAGGGCATATCTTTACCCCTCAGCCAGAGCTGGAGTCGCGGGCAATTTTCAGTACACCTTGAGAAGGCAAAGTATCTGGGATGGTGGCTTTGCCTGCAGGAAAGCCCAGCCAGAAATACCAAATCTCCACCCAAACATTGCTAAGCATGTTCAAAATTCAAGTAACTGTGGTGTCTCAATAATGGACAGCATCATTTTGTGGAATTCAATCACCAGTAAAGGAGAATGGTGGGTAGTGGTGCATAGACATGGGGTGGGTTGCCAACTCAGAGAGTGAATTTTGGTGGGGCAGTAAGACTTACAAAGTCACATCACATATAATTTACAATTCACTTTGACAGAAAGTTTTATTTGCTACTAAAGAAGACTTAATAACAAGGACGGCCTCTGATGAGCATTTTTGGACGTGTGGTGAGGTGGTTGCGCGGGCGGCCCGGATGGGCCGGGAACCGTTACGATCCAGGGGATAGGTTATCCCAGTATCTTGAAATACGCTAAAAATATCTGCCTATAATGTAGAGGATATACTATCCGTTAATGCTGCAGTATACACTCCTACTAAGTTCAAAGGTAGCCTTGCATTTTCTGCGGCTAAAGTAGTTTGCTTGACTGAGCGAACCGCGGGCTGGCAGTATGGTCTACTTTGCGTTACATTGTATGCGCTTTACAACAGCGACTATGAGGCTGGAGAGGACTATAATAAATAGAAGGCTTGGTGTGAGGAGTTCTTGTGAAACTGATGGAATTGGGGGCCATCGTACTCCTCTGATGGAAGTGGGGGCAACCGAGTCAGCCACCAAACGGCCAACAACCCTGGCCAGCGCTCAAGTACCCCTCATTGTTGTTGGTAGGGTGACTTCTGTCGGAGTCTGCGCGAAAGTTTCTGACGAGGCCCCCATAATGACTGTTTAAGCCCCAGTTCACAAGTGTTGTGCGCCAATGGTTGACAGGCCTATACAGACAGCCCAGCCGAACCGGCAATGCGGGCAGCGAACGGTACCTCAGAAAGTAAGTTTGCATCCCCAGTTGGAGATCATTGAGTGCGCATGCCTTGATGCCCGCTTACTCTGGGTTATGCAGCGTATTGTCTGTCCAGACCCTATAGCACGAAAACGTAAGTTCCCTTTCTGTAGAATTGCATGAACAGAACAAAATATACGCTAACTGCGTCTAAAACTGCATCCAGATAATGTGTGAAAATAATACGCCTGAAATGCGTAATTTACCTAATTCAGACAGAATTTTTTTCGGTAGTGTGAAGCCGTCGTATCCAAAGACTACCTGGAGTAAATTAGGTTAGTGTTCCTTACTCAAAAGCTTATAATCTGAACCGGAGATTTTCTTCAGTCGTTCAATTTCTGCTGGCTGCTGTGGTCCTGGCAAGCGATATCTCCTAGTGCCGGTGTACCCGCTAGCTACTATCTGCCACGGATCCTTGCAAGTGCATACCTACTTTTTAATATACTAGGTATGGTGGCGGCTTCGCCGCCCCCTTCGGTAAAAAAGAATCCTAAACCCCAAAACCCATGAAATCCAGCCAGCCGAGAGCCAGCCCATCAAGATTGCGTCCAGCCAGCGCAGAGTTAG
>Ga0307514_10000636_pt1 | contig 64174 bp, 74 predicted proteins | sample 16_EM_MG_FD_203088 | JGI IMG/M metagenome (GOLD analysis project Ga0307514, IMG submission 203088) | Populus trichocarpa ectomycorrhiza microbial communities from riparian zone in the Pacific Northwest, United States - 16_EM | ecosystem: Host-associated > Plants > Roots > Unclassified | place...
CATGTACTGTATCATTTGTATAAATTTTGAATCTCTACTCTTGGTTGTTGTAGTTGATAATTAGATTTTTGTTGTCACCTGCGGGTCTTCGTGGGCGTGCCAAGACTTATCGGACGTGACTGTACATGGAGCAACGCGTTGTCTTTGTAGGAACTTTCCGTGTATCCATACTTACTAGTAAGTGGGGAATTTGGTATGTCGTCGCGATTAGTTAACTATAGACGCTTTGTTTTCCGCTACGTGGGAAGTTGGCGTGTACAATGCTCGTGTATATCCCTACACGCCCGCTAGGCCGGATTGCCACCAGGATTAAATAGTCTCTCCAGTCGTCTCTAACCAATAATAGCTGATTAGCCCAATGTAGCTGATCAACACCCAAACATAATGCGTGCTACAGATTCCGCTTTGATCCATGTCAGTCACTCACGAAATTTTCCAGTCAGAGTACTAGTATGATAAGCTACACTCGTGGTGCGGTTGAATTGCAAAGGGAGCCGGCCAGAAAACCAAGTTCTATTGCTGCGCCTTGCGATGAATCGATGCATCACCAAAATTTCCAATCATCGCTTGAGAGCGATTCATTCCTTTTGCAAAGCTGCTCTCTACAAGGAGTACTTCATATTGCTACCGCTAGTACGATCAGCACCTGAATAAAAGAATGAGATATGTAAGATAGGGAAGGTAATGGACAGGGAAAAACAGGCTTAATTATCCAAGGGGATGCGCCATCATTACCCGCAGACCGCTTACCCACCAAGTGCAAGTAACGCCCATTGCTCCCAACGGACTTAAGTTGAAGCTGCTAAGCTTGTTAGTTAGGCATAGAGTGAGGCATAGTAACCAGCTTTTGGTCTCATTACCCTAACCTACATTGTACGCGTACACCCTTTGCCGGCAGCGAGAACTCTGCAGTAGCTTCTTGTCTTTATCGTTGGTTAGAGCATGTGGTATGTGGTACGTACATTGCCATAGAGAGCAAAACCGGGCAGTGACCCTGCGGCTGACTCGTACGTGTTCATACTCGTCCTATAAACCCAAAATCCCTCCGCAGTCTCACCCCTCACATAACCATACTCCCCAGTTCTAGCTGAAATATTACGCATCGCAGTGTACCGACACCGCTGAGGAATGTTTCTTCGAGTGCTAGTATAGGGATTCGCTGAGTATACGAGTACGTCCAACGGCTATATGTACGCGCTTCCGTTCGAAACTTTATTGAGAACATCATGTGCCGCAATATTAGCACATAAAACTACTCTGGTAATTGGGGTACATAAGGGAATCATTTAGGATGAATATTAACGGAAGTTGTACTTCCGACGAGTTGCATATATGTGCGACCCAAACGTTGTCCAAATCTGAGACAGAAATATATCTCCGATCGGTAGTGCAGCCGTTCCGGAAGCTTGAATCTGTCGTACAGCACATCATGTATGTATGACATTAGGAATCGACAAGCATTGCTGGCTAGGCATCTGTAGGGTCTGCTCTTGGTGGACGGCATTAACGGTTTCGTCGCTGAGCGCGAGTGCTTGATTATTCTCGCATGACGCCTCTGTCGTCCACCCGTCCACTGGCCAGCGTACTCAAAGATATATATAACCAATATCGGTGAATTTCGAGCGACGGGTACGGTCATTGTAGTTGTGTCGGATGTGTGTTGACGGATCCGGATATTCCATCAGCAGTTTGTCCTCCATCGAGCTTTGTGGTTCTAGTTGTTCTATGTAGAAATGAAGAGTGAGCTCCAAAATGCGCCATGACGAGGCCTGGAAGTGTCGATACCGTAACAAAAAAGCCGAAGAAACTGGGATTCAGGTTCATCAGATCATCTGAGGCGGCGGCAGGTCAGTGTGGCTGTGATGGCGTTGAGGTGTTGCCATGACGGTTTCCGGAATTTCAGAGAAACGTGCGTATGGTTTCAAGCAACGTTGCAACTGAAGATATAGATACGATATTATAGGTGATTTCTACGTAGTCGGTAACACAGGTTCATGAAGAAGGCCCACTCCAGAGGTAATGTCGGCACTTTTTTATGAGGATTATTGTGTACTGGGGTTCCTAGGCTCTCCGTGGTGTTATAGTTATCGGACTTCCGGCGCGAAGTCGATCGGAACTCGGGTATGGAAGCAAGAATCGGAAAAGGATCTAGAATGGTATTAAACTACGCAGAACTAGGCGGGCATTAACCTAGGCGGGCATTAACCTAGGAGGACTCTGACCAGCCAACAACGTCTTCGTATTTCCCATCTTTTTGTCTGACGACGGTATTTATGCCATTGTTCAAAACAAGCCACGCGTGGGTTTTCTAATTTTTGTTCTATAACTGAATATCATGATCTTAGAGACTAAAGGTAAGGTATGGCCGGTCTAGCGCACGCGCGTATGTACGTTAGAGCGTTAGGTGATTGAAGTTAGTCATCTGCGGCCACCTATTTTAACATCGATACTCTCCCGGACAGATCAGAGAATAGTGATGGGAAAACAGACTTCTATATACTTGGTAATCACACTTGAGCGCAAAGCAGCGAGCTTTGAATCAGTGAATGCATTCCGAGTGATAATATGTGATAGCATATTCAATCGTGATAGAGCCCAGCATCCTGTTCACCGGAATAAGACTCTTCTCAGGAGATCAAGGCTGGCTTCTTGACTGCAATTGATTGCTAGGCAATGCGGTTCTTAGAAACTTTTTTTACAATTGGGTAACTGGGGTTCCAAATCTCCTTACCGACGCCACCTGCGACTACTACAAAATCCCACAGCGTTAGTCTATCCAACTAAAGAGACTCTAAAAGAACTTGGAACTTGAGTTGTGGGAGATTACCAGTGTATCGGAGTTCAAGTAAATGGAGAGTCACATTATCAGTTTAACATAGCAATAGCAGTCGAATACTCCACACGGATCTCATTCCTTTAAACAGACTGCACCCGATGCACGCTTTGGTAGTTTTGTTTTTTAGAATATGTATGTGATGCCGTAAAGCAGAGCTCGGTGACTTGCGTGTATAAAAATTGCGAGTTGGTGTGCAGTATTGCAAACACCTTCCGATGAATTCTCCCCCCACCTCCACAGCATATGCATCAAATCGGATTTGTGGTCTTTTGCAGCTGATATGTGCTGTGAATTAGCCAACATCATTGACTGAATTTTCCCAATTGTCCGCATTTGCACCGGCCTATCTTCTGCTTGCTGATTGAATCCTTGAGCGAGGCTGGTCGCTCTACCGTAGCAGCATAAAGAAAGTGACTTCGTTGGGAAAAGACTCACGTTTTAACTTGCTTTGCCCTGACCCCACCCACATCACTAGTGCTCATTCTATAAACAACATCCTCGAGCCACATCTGTACGTACATGCATGATTCCCCTCTTCTCACGGAAGAAGGGTCCATCTTCTCATCACCTGGTTTGCTGATCCATCTACTTTCATGGGCACAATAGCAATATTCTAGCTCTACTCCTGACTTTTATCCTGCCGGCTAGTGGGGACGCCGATATTGTATAGTAGAATTATGCTTCTGGGATGTCATACCTCGTCCGAACGTCTGAGTGTGCCTGCGTATATACGACATACTACGTTGGCGAGGAGTTGATTACGTATATAAATGTTCTGCAGAGCGAAGGAAAGACATGTTTCAAGTTATGCCGTGCATAGCGACCGACCCTCTTTGTTGCGGCATGAAATCTGTTGGTGAAAGACTGAAAGAAGGGAGTGTCGAGCCATATATACTAGTTGAATGAGTGTTCCGAGTTTATGTTAATACAGAAGACATTTCTGTATTAAATCCAGTTTCAGTCAAAGTAGATCTCTGCCAGTGGTATTACATAGAAGACCATAGGTTTCTCCCATCCATAGGGCATTGCAAACGAACGAACTTCGGTCTAGATATCGAACGACGCAACATGCAGGGAGCGAAGGAAGTGGTATCCAGGGTGTCTCTATGCACCTCACCCCATCTGTCCGGCTCGGAAACGGAGACAATCAATCACCTTCCCCGACAGACTTCACTGAGACAATGCACAGCCAGGCATTAAAAGTAATCATGGATTCAAATTTTGCGTTAGCGGGCTCGACTCACTGGTGTGGGAGGGATTTTATCCCGATTATACACCAATTGGTCAGCCAAAGCCCAACGAAGGGAACTACTCTTAATTGTCCTTGTATGGCAATGGCTTCCGTTTAACTTGCCACAATCCAACCTTTCCCCTCTCAGTGAGCCACCTGTCGTCGTGTTGCCCATGAGGGGGTCATAGAGAGAGTCCGGTTATTTTATATGTAGAGACGAATGATCCCATTTATCCGGTAAGGATGAGAACTAGAGCTACTAGTAAGAAACATTCCACGTCTCTTATCACATGTCCTGATACACAAGACACAAGATACTATTTACAGACTGCTAGATACACGGCCAAGAAGAAAAGAACATAGGCCTCGGGACAAGTAGTAAAGGAATACAACAACTCCGATCCAAGCCTGAAATGCCCGTATCAACTCCACCAAGCCCAAACCCAGACCAAATAGAAAGACAGGTAGAAAGAAGCGAAAGAAACCGAAACTGCCATTCACTCTCCATCTGCTTATGTGGGTATATACAAGAACTCGTGAGCGTTTGAGATGAGAGCTGGTAAATAGTTCTTTGGGGGAGGCAATATTGTAGGATAGTTGACATCTGTTGTCGCAATTATGGTGGTTGTGGTTTTTGGATTAGGGGAGCGCCCAGGATATTGACAAGTTGAGGAAGCGGCGTCTCGGGGTCAACCGCCGAGTATTGACGACCAACGCTGTCGAATGGATCTCGAGAGGGAAGGCGTGGGTCCGCTGCGAGGCTTACGACAATATACACAGCTAAGGCAAAGGCTGTGACCGCATTCGCACGTTGTGCAACGGCTCTTATGGCCGCATTGACAACAAGTCCAAATCATTTTATATGGCGGGATTGAAGTGTAGGTTGAATCCTTATATTTATGGAGACAGACTAATTGTTTGCAGATGTTAGCGCTTGCCCGCATTGCTGTGAAGAGTAACTGCCATACTATACAGATAAATGTGCTTAAGAATGTAACAAACGCTCGATCGTAAGGATGCCGGAACGCGCTCCAGAAAAACAGGAAGATGGACGTCTTTAAGTGTTGCTGCAATACGTAATAGTCCTCAGATGATGAAAGAAAATTGAAGTCGAGGCACCAGAATTTATTTGCCACTGAAGCTTGCACTTATTTACTTTTTTCTTTTTTTTTGTAATTGGTGTATAGTGACGGTGCAACCGGGGTGACGGCTTCTAGAATAAATAAATAAAAGTCCCCTTGTGTAAGTACCTAAGTACTATGATGATGAAATGACAACCGCTTTCTGGGTTCACCTCTCGGAAAAGCTGGATACAGATAGAGTAGCCGGTTTTGGGTTCGTTTGTTTCGTGGCGCGCTCGCAGTCTTATTCGTGGCGCGAGGTGATGTACGTTTAGGTTTTGAGCTGAATATATTGCAACTGAAGGCTGAAATCAAAAAACAATCCCTGAACTGGGTTCGATTGGACTAAGCTAAACTGATCTGAACTAGATGATCGACTTACTGAAGTTGCCTGGCAGCTGAGATGGACTCGACCGTGTACATTACTTCCTTAAGTACTCTCTTGTGCTTCCGCAAAGTCGTACATACAGTTACTATCGGCCTCCGGCCATATACAAAGAACATCCCCGTCTAGATGGTGGGGGGTAAGAAGATATCCTTCGTATCGTCTATGGCCCCAATGGTACATCATATCGTAGGCTCTAAGCCTATACCAAGATACAAGCATCAAGAGCGTGATGAGTGGGGAACGTAGGGTATACCTGGTAGGAATTAAGCAGCAACTTTAACGGGACTCCTGTGATGGAACGCTAGTAGTTGAACCTACGGAGGATTATAAGCCGTTAAACCTATGTCACGGCAGTGGGTGTATATGCTCTAGTCGGCTCTGTGTTTGAGCGGAGTTATACCTACAATGATCATGAGATTTCACATTCACATGGTCAGTTGCTGGCTTCCAACAACTGATTCTTCAATACATGCATACTAGCGCACGATGTCGTGCTCCGGGTTGTTAACTGATGTAACGGACTATGGAATTAATAGTATGTTTTAGATCCGATGCCACCGATAACTCTATTCTACATATGCGCTCCCCGAACTTTGGCACCGAAAATATGTGTATGCACAACGACGTAGTACCTTACTAGGTCTATCCTTAGCCAAGGCCAGGAACGGGCCCACAAACGGTACAAAGAGAGCCTGGAGCGGGGCATGTAGGAAAGATATATACCTATTAGACTACCTCATCAAGGTAGGGAACCTGGGTTGGGGGTTGGGGGCACAGGGTCTGTTGAAGCCTCATATCATGGATAGGCAACGATGGATCATAGCAGCATGATCTTCCATCGGGACTGTGCACATGCTGTTGCGACAGACATCTCCCCTCAAAACGCTAGGGTTACCGCAAACACGCGGCTTTGTAAATTGATTTAGATAGATATGTAGCCTGTCCATACGTGGTATTGCTGGATTTGGGTTAAATTAGATGTCCCATTTTCTATAGAGAAAAGAATCTGACGTCGGATTTTAAATTGAAAGGGGTGCGCAAATAATACTAGTACGATACACTCAACATTAGACCTCATGGGTAGCCAATCTTCACCTCGGCCTCTCACTTTTCGATGGTTTAATCAAACATGAGCCTCCTTGGTGCGGACCATTCAAGACCGGTTGCCAGTTCCACTGCATGAGACCACTCTTGCAGGTAGTGCATATATGCACTACCTATGCGCGACCGCTCTGCAAGGCAACCTAACCTCGTGTTGCATTCGGAGAACGGAAAGCTGCATACGGAAGTCGTTCTCTTCAGGCGAGGAAGAGGCGCGCGGTGAGAAGTTGTGAGTGCGAGACTTCTGCACGTGAGGTATTGTTGAGCTGCAGCCACCTAGCCTTCTATAGGGTGGCCTGGCTTCTAGAAACAATATCCCTGCCATGAACTTTGCCGTGTGGAGGTCCCGGTCCCACTTTCGTTAAATGTTCAGTTAATCTTCTAGAAGAATCCTAGATTATTTCTAGATAGCTTCTCAGGAGGGGTCTTCTTGCAATTGTGGCCTTGGGTATATCTGAGCTGGATATCCGATGTAGAGTAAGCAAATCAAATCAGTCGATTCACGATAGTTAGCTTGATGGCTGAATGGAATTACATTACCAGTCAGAGGTCCGCTTATCCGGTCTAGAAATGACCAGCGGGTTGAGTGTAACGCTCCTTCAGAACCCTACCATAACCATACGGCAGCTTAGTATAATACAGCAACATATGAACAAATTTCTTTTTTTCTAGGTGCATATTCATCCTCTGACATCATCCCCAATACCGTTAAACGTGACCTTAGAGACGCCTATGCATGGCGCTATGTACTTGATCTACACACGATGAGTAACGAAGCACACCCTTTTCTTGAAATATAGGATGTGAATACTAAGTACTTCATACATCTTTCCAGCATCACCGTATATGACTCGATCCAGTAATTCTTGGCGAATTGTCTTGCACTATCTTTCGGATAGCCCGATGCTAATGCTTGGAGCGATAAGAATTCTCATTCTCGTTTGCACGCTCACGTATCTAGGTACGTACGGAAAACTCTTGTGTTTGTGACCGCAGCAATTCTTCAAAATGAACCAGACGCTAAGCTCCAGACCCCATAGAGTCCTTCAATGTTTTGCACAGTAACTTCACATTCATGGTCGTCATAAAGCGAACAATCCGGCGGTATGTGGGCTTTATTCTTTTATCGACCGGTGGATACCACACCCCACACGAGATGCATATGCCAACTTTATGTATGCTGCAGAATTAAGTTCCCTGTGGCCAACATCATGCCATATTCCATGTGACCCCAGAAACGTGGCCTTCACATCGCATCTGGTGGTTGAAAGTAAGTAGAAGTATTATCATCCCATTTTTTCCGGTGCTAGCTGTTTTATGGAGCTTAACAGACGGCCCCTCCCTTGTTCTGGGTTTTCTTTGCAGTGATATGCGAGGCGTTAGACTACTTCATGAAGTGAGCATCTGTCTAAGGCCTGGTCGACCTCCATTAATTCTTTTCCATGCATTCCTCTGTTATTGTGGAGGATGAAATTGTCCAACTTATCACAATGACAAAACGTCAAGAAGATATGTTGCAATGTCGGATTTCATGTCTTGCATTCAAAGAACAGGTATTTCTTCTTGAACCAATCATCGTCCGTGCATTCTCGTGGCTCCACCCTACAGCAGTATTCTATATCTAGTTCGCGAAACCAGCTGTATGTGCCAATTTTGTCTTATTACCCCTAAGTATCTCCTTTGGGTGCAGTGCTTGTTTTCGTTGCGTAATGGTCCATGAAGTATACATGCAAGTCAGAGGAATCCTGCCTATCTCCGGTGCTTCGGTAGGCTTCCGATCGATGTGCCATTTTAGACCTTCCAAGCGGGATTGAATTGGAAAGTTGCACCACATATGTACAGCTAAACGCGTTGTTTCAAGTAAGCAAGGAGCACATTTACAGCCTAACACTATTGGTCTATAATAGTGGGTTATGATGACCTAGTGCCACGAAAACTTTCTCGGCAGTAGAATTCTCAAAATCCTGACAGAGAGGGCCTCTAAATTGGAACACGGTATCGCTTGAGGTTCTGCTTGGATATCTGAGGTGACTGGAATTACGCCAAATCGTGTTTTGCTGAAATTTGTGCTGTGATAAAATGGGCGCTATCAGATCTGAGGTTCGGGGTTGTTGTTCCAGTAACAGGGCATTCCACCAGAGAAATGGCACAGACAGACGTCTTTTGAAACTATCTGCCGGTTTGGGTAGCATGGCCCTACCCAGGTTGCAACAGCGCCGGGCACTAGGGCGGGTCGTAATGGTTGTAAAACATTAGATCGGGCTTACTAACCGCTCTCTGGCGATGTTAGAGGGGCTTTCAACTAACGAAAATCTCTGCCTATTTCTAACTGGGACATACCACAGTTTATCTCTTCAAGGTGCACGGTGGCGATATTTGTTTTGGATGCTGTACTGCCGCCACCACCACATTGTTGGTGACGTCAGTTTGGACGAGCTTTCCAGCATTAGAAGGTTTTGTGTGTAGGTTGTGCGGTATTTGGGCTTACGACAAGATGACTTTAATTGGCTTTAAATCGAGATTTTGAAGAGTTAGGGCAGGTTTTCATGGGCGAGTTCCTAATTGCCCGCTACACTTCACGTACTGTATTAGTAGCTATTGTTCACCAAGGTTTGGGGTGAGATCTGAAGATGAGGCAACGGGCTTTGTCTCGATACCTCCGGTGCTGCCCGGCGCAAGGTCGCATCATGCACAAAGACACCAATATTTAGCAAGACAGCCACCACCGATATCCTAGAAAGTTTGATGTCAAAAGAAACCGTCCTCGACATCTCCCTCTGGGAGACGTTTCAGAAGACGCCACCGACAGGACCCAAGTAAGGGGAAAGTTATCCAAAGGTAGGCATATACAGGTCACTCTGTGGAATGCTTCACTTCAGTTCATTATTTCCTTGGATGGATATTGGTGATGTCCTTCACCTGTGTTGAAAATGGCTAAGTGCAAAATTTTATGCGGGTGAATGTAAATAAGGCTCTAGGTTCAAATTCTTCCTGTCCACATCGTTTGTAAGCATAATAAATGGATTCACCTTATTTGTGTACTTTTTCAGATTGTTTAACCCCCTCAAGTTCACACTTCTTGCGAAGACATTGAAACAGTTTTCAATGGATGGTCGAGACAAGGAACGGATAGTATATTTTGTACGGAAGTGTAATGGTGCGGAATTCCTTTCTTGCTATTGTGAGTGTCTTAACTATGTTTGTTGGTGATACTTGTAGAATAGCGGGTTCGAGCATAATATCCCAGCAGGCCAAGACACCAGTGATGCTATTTTTGGGGACAATCAGTGATATATTATGGCCGACGAATACCTAGAGAGAACGGTCCTAATCTTCAAGCAGTAGGCTGCATTTGTTTTGATACTCTAGTGGAAGTAGCACCTCTCCGCCCCAAATTCGGTTATCAGACACTTGACCAGAAATGAAGTTGTTTGCTTTGTTCCTAGAATCTCCTAACCGGGCGAATGTTTATCATCAGTATGCTGTTCCTTTTGCTTTACATTTAGGTGACTGAAGTGTAGTGTACATGTAGGGTTCAGGGTTGGGGCAGTCACTCTCTTCCAAGGGATTTTGTGCCTCAACAACCACTCCGCGAAAGTGCAGAATGTTGTGACAAGGCTCTCGTAGAGAATTCGAACATTAGAAAAGATGCCAAAACCTAGCATTGACTTGTGCTCATCTGTGCGATCGCTTGCTAACCGAACTAGCTTGGATTAATTGAGTTAGTTATCATCGAAGAGCACCCGAGAGCGCGTTTTCGTGAGATAATGATCCTAAGCTAACGTGTATACGCTCCAGTACCCCCAAGGTAGCCAGGCAGACAGCTCTGTACGCGAATGCACGACGTTGGAGGTACGACGTCTCACACTACGGGCTGCGACGTCGAGGCACGAGTTTTATCTTGTACATGTACAGTCAAATTGGCTGACTGTGTGCAGAAGTGCAGAAAGCAGCTGAATCGGTTGCTTAATGCACTTCGTCGATGAAGTGATATATATGTTGTGGCACTTGGAGCACCAGACAATAGTAATCGTCACTTCAGAGAAGTTTGTGGTATCCGCTTCAACCGATCCTAGCTAAGTGGCAAATGCGTTTCCCCTTTATGTAGATTCCAGAAGAAAAGCGCTAACTTGACATAGGAACTTCTAGCAGGCAGTTAGCGAGAATTCAGGGTGCTAATATATCTTCAAAACAGAATAATATCATACTAAGTAATCGTTAAATAGTACATGGATAAAGCCCGCGCCATAGTGCCGGTTGCATGGTAAGGATGTTAGAGAGCCGCCATACTGTGTATTGCATACCCAGTGGCAAAGAGTGGCAAAGGGTGGGATCGGCATACCCGAGATTCTTTGTATATATGTCGAGTCCTTCTAGTATAAGTCTATATACGCGCACACGGTTCTTCATATCACAACACTATACTCTTTAGAACCAATCGCGAGTGATATCAAGAGCACCCTCGAACCCCAATTCATTTATTATTGATTGGATATTCTTTCGTTCCGCATAGTGGCCTGCAATAATCGTGATAACAGTGCCATCTGATGGATTTTCCGTCTCTTTTATCTTTTCCTTTCCCCTCCATCCGACAGGATTCACCCACGGCCGTCCACGCGTAGAACCCCAGCTTCATAGTACTGATGAAGAAGTGTTTGTTGTCAGTGGGTTGGAAGAGTACATATATACACGTGCACTTAGCTATATCGGCGGGCAGGTGTTTGAGATGAGGTTGAGCTGGCCAATGATATCACCACACTAAAATCCGTAGCTTCCCGTAATTAGCACTTATTATTTATTAGTGGAGAGGATATGTAGTAATAAGTGCATGAGCATAATCTTTTACACCGGCCCGCCGCCCGCAAAAATCGACTAAACAAAGTGCCTTTAAATGACTATCAATTATGAGCGAGAAGTATCGACCTAGACCCGGGCAGACGTAGGGAGAATTCTCCGCCAGATTCGAGACCCATGTTCAATAACGTTTTACAAGTTAATATATGTTCTGTACCATGGACGACCATTTCGGTTCGTGAACTACGGTCGCCGGTTCGCAACATTTACAGCCCATCTCACAAACTAGTGAGCGTTTGCGAACCGTCTCCCATCCCCGACCACACTGGTCTGCTCTACATACAAAAGCTTCATCTGGTCACTATCCCGCCCAAAGACGCCCCACACTGTGTAAGCATAGTATTGGCCATGAGATGAGGTGAAACGATACTTACTTAGTATATTTTCATAGTCCCATCTTTGCTCAACTCGCCCAATCCGATAATAAGTCTCAGCAGTGCCATGAGATCCCATCAAAGTCTCAGGGCCTTTAACTACACAAATAGAAGTGGCGATTGATTGTGGCGATTGTTGATAATCTCTCCAGCCAAAAATCTCACAGGGCCGCAGACGGCTGTCAATTGCAACCTGTCTCAGGTCACGGTCTGGACTTCTCTAGGTTGCGAGTTGTCACGGGTTGTGTACCGTACGGAACATATACTTCTACAAACTCCGCTCCACTTCAAGTTCCCCGCCATTAACTCCCTCAGAGTGCCGGCATAGATTTTCAGTATCTCTCCTTTCCACCAGCAAACCCATCCAGAACTGTCATAACCGCATCCTCGAACGCCGTCTCCAACTCTTCAATATAACCTTCCAACTATCGCATCGCCTCAGTCTGCCTCTCATGTCTCAAACCATAACTGCATTGTCGATATTGTCTCCAACCGTTTCAATAGAGTGTTTCTTCATTTCCGTTGCCTCTCGCCGGTACGAATATAGATCCTTGACCAATGATGTATAATTTCCAGCAATTTTTATATTTCATGGACAGCCACAAATTGGGTGCATATACGTTCTTCGCCTCTGCCTTCTAGTTCGCTTCTTAAGTACCTACTATGGCGGAAGCTCGACGGGGTTATATGTATAAGCACTACCTGACTTTACGCGGCTTACTTTGAAGACTGAGCAATGTGAATGATAATGTATAATTATGATAACCATTGGGCCGAAAGAAGTGAGACCGACATATATATATATCTCGCTCTGTGCATATGACATCAGCCTAGATGGGACAACGAATTGACTAAGGGTCCTTCATCGTTGCTTCTATTAGCCAATTAAGCTTCAAAGCTAAATAATCAAAGCGTACCGTTATCCAACCTCCAACCAAATCCATATTATCATACTTAGTAGCTTAATTGTCCCATCCAGCACACATCACCAATGTAAGAGATAATTTGTTTCTTAGATGATACGAAACATCGCCCGTCACTCATGCATGAACCTCTACTAGATGTTAATTTGGATGCTTCTTTGACTTGTTGATTGACTTCTCTATCTCGAGAGCCTAAAGCCCGTATATGTATAATCTCCCATATGCGTACGCGTATGCTCTATCTGGCATGAGACGCATCACCCTGGTCCTGATGCATATCCTGATACAGCCACCATCTTCATACAAGTCTTCATTCTCATACAAGACATCAGACGGTGCTGAAACTCACGATCCAATTACACATGCAACACTAGATGTTGAAATAGTGATTGCTAGAGAAGCTTAATTGTACTTTCTAAGAGGGCCACAAGGCCATATATATACGGTACGAATATGTACGTACTCATCTAAGTGTAGAGACGGCTGAACTCCGTCTGCCCGTATCAGAGCCAACTCCGTCAGCCCGTATGAGAGCCAGCCCAGTCAGCCCGTATGAGAGCTGAGATTTATTTATGCAACACTAGATAACCTCAATTCTTGGATTTCAACCAGTATCTTTCAGCTTCAACACTAGCGAGAGGTCGAGAACAATAGCAGTAAAGAGTAACCATATTCCTAACTTCAGCCTTGAACCCGTGCTACCTTGGACAGCCGACGTTAATTGCCACGCCGCGAATCGTGATGATCCATTGCTTATCACAGTACCCCGAGGCCATCTCATTCACCATTCAGACAAAGATCACCTTAGCCATTAGATTCCTGTCCCCCGCTCCGTGTCATTATGATGGACTTAGGATGCATGACCGCTCTAGAATGCGGCTACCTTGTTCCACTGGTATTCGTGAAAAAAATAATTCAGTAATTAGAACGGTGAGAGTTCAGAAATATCCAAGTGCCTTTCGTAAACTTAAGTAATCCCATTAGCTAGTACTTTTGTTATTTAAACGAAACTGTGATACCATACATATATGTGTTCTAACCCATACGCCAAATATTTCCGTAGGCCTATAGGTCGACCCATATGCCAAATAGCTTACTTAGCTGGCAGGTCAACCTACTCACTTATTAACCAAGGACCCTAACCCATATGCCAAGTGGGAGGTTGGAGAGGAGGTGGGGAACAGCAATGAAAACCTTGCAGCCTATTTATCACGATCATTAGGTTACCATCTCCATCTCGATCACCGAACCGTGACTCTATTTGTATCACGTTACGCAATTTAAAATATCTACCTCCACTTCAAGTTTTACCACTGCTCTCGTATACTAACTAGACTTTCCCGGGTTCACTCCGTGGAGAAAAGCTTGCGAGTGAGGCGAAAAAGTCTGGTCACAAGAGCATTCTGCCACTGCTGCCACTGTCTGCTCTGCTCTGGAAGAAAAGAACAAACGCAACAATTGGAGGCCAGAGAATAGGAAGGGTAACAAGGGGATGACATGTAGAAGAGTCAGAGATCGCGGAAGGAAAAGCGGAGGAGGAGGAGGAGGAGGAGGAGGAGGAGGAGGAGGAGGAGGAGGAGGAGGAGGAGGAGGAGGAGGAGGAGGAGGAGGAGGAGGAGGAGGAGGAGGAGGAGAAGGAAGTGGAAGATTAGTCGGATGGTATGAATGCTTGTACTCTGGGGTGTACTAGTGGAGCAATGGGAACTTTTGTAATTGCCATCTTATTTTGGTTTTGAAAGCGCGAGTAGTTTCTTCTATGTCTGAACTTCCTCTTGTCTTATTCACGGCTCCCTAGAAGGATTTCTGTAGAAAATAGCAGTACCCTCTGTTTTGCATTTAATCAGTTTGGTGGACCGGTTGACCCACTGACCAACAGGTTAACTTGGTATACTGGTCGACTGCTTCGCCAATGGGTTGACCAGCACACCAAGTTAACCTGTTGGCATATGGGTTAACCAATAGGCCTACAGAAATATTTGGCGTATGGGTCGGAACATATGCCATACAAAACTACGGTGAAGGAGGTTCGACCGGGAAGCTTTCCAACAAATATATAGTTAGTTGCCTTGACTAAATACTGAAAATTTGAAGTGAGGAACATAACCTGTATCAGTGCTGATCCAGGTCTAATATTTACCAGTAGCATCCTGTAAGCTCAATTAGATTATATTCCAAGTCAAAGTGACCTATATCAATGCCGGTCGAGAAGCAACTGGGATGGCGTGGGGCTTATATTTTGAAGATAAGAGCAGTGAGGATGCGATACGAAACCTCACCCAGATCACAAATTTGGTAGATGTAAGGTGGATAAATCCCGATTTGCAAGTATATGACATAGCACCATTCTGATACGATGTAATTATATCTATGGAGGATATTCTACCCTTCGTAAGTGGTCCAAGGATAGAGTACATGGCCGGTATAGAGATGACATTCCATGGGGGTTCAATATGGGTAAGAACTAATCGTTTATTACTTTTTACTTCAAAGGGTTTCTATCAGGTGGATCATTTGGCCCCTTCGAGCTCGAGCTCGCTCCGACTGTTGGTAACTATAACTCGTCGGAAATTGGCTTCTGTAGATCCAATAAACCCCTCGAGCTCATTCAAAAGACAAGTGACAACTGCATGAGACAGCGATTCCCGGAAAAACCCCTTATCACACGGCTGCGCAACGACATACTCGCACCTCCTGGATTGCATCTGAGAAAGGTTAGTCACAGAAGTCCTGGACACCCAGAGTTTCTCTTACAGAATAACATGTATCTACTACACCTTTATTAGAGGAACTGGTATGGACTCCTCTGTTCAAGACGGGTCTCTTGTATTGAAATCTGGTTTGCTACCATATTAGACTGGGCCACGGTACGAAGTCTAGCTTTTATGGACACAATCCAGCCCAGAACAAAAATCCGATGCTCACTCTTAAAGTTTATCCGATAGTCATTTTAAGTCTCTTGCAAATCTTTTTAGTAGCTTTGGCATATCTTTACTATTGGGATGTCATCGTCACAGATGATAGTGTATTGGGAACTGGAAAAGCAGTAGAAAGGCTGCTGTTGGTAGTCAAGGGCAGAATCATTGCAACTGCGGTAGAGATTGTGAAGACGCTACAAGTTGAAATCATGAATGAACTAACCAAATCTATTTCTAATACCCTGCCCTATTTCTTATAGGGAACAAATGGCCCACGGCCGGCCGCGGTGACCATAAGGCAGAATTGGTCGAGCGATGGAATGGAACTAACTAATGCATCCATCTCATCCCCGTTAATTTCTCAGCCAATAACACGGTTCTGAGCTCATAAGACAAAGGTCGACCGGCCTGAATCGTAGTCCTTGACCGGCTAAGAGCCCTGGCATAGTTCCTATATATTGGCTCTTAGCATTACAGGAATGAGTATTAATGACATGACAATCCTGAATGGAATTGTAGCACTGGGTGAGTGATATCTGGTGCCGGGAACACCACTTCCATTATTCCCTTCATCAGCTCACCTGTCTCCTCTTCCCAGCCACCGCCAGCACTCAATCAAACCCCGTAGCCTCTCGTCATCAGCCCTGAGTCTGTACCACCGTCCCTCTTTCTTTTCCTACCCCGCATTGAAGCCCAAATTTAAACCTTCGGTCTGCATGCAGTCAGTTTAGTTCCTTCCCTCCTTCCATTTATGTCTTAATGACCCCCCTCGATGGTATACCAGTCATCGGATCTTCGGTGTTGAGTATACTGGCCGGGTTTTTGTTATTTTTAATTAGATCTCGGGATATGGTTGGGGACGTTTTGATTGTGTGATATGAGTGACGGATGATAGTGATGAGTGATGGATGAGTGATGCTGTAGGAATCCAACTGCACGATTTTCCCATTCCCAGACTCGTCATGTCCTGTTCCTCTCACCCACTCCAGTGATGGTGGGTATGAGGGAATGTGTGGAGTCTTCCATTCCCCTTGCACCGCCCCACTCGTTCCGATGAAAAGACATCACCACAAAGATAGCACACACGCACACACAAGGCAAGATATTCCGATCAGCTATAAGGTATATACACAAGTATTTTCCCCTCCTCCCAGTACGCAAAACAAGACTTCAAGAAAAAACTCAATGGAAAACGCATCATTCATTCATACGCATGGTCTAGAAGTAATGTATCGTAAAAGCCCTTCCCCTTCCCCATCTTTGGGCTCACCTAACTGAGTCCCCACCATTACTCGCCGCCCTCTTAGAACTCCTCGTAACCCTTCCCCCGCCACCATCCGGAAACACCATCTCCTCGTCTCCATCCTCCTCTTCGTCTTCGTCTTCGTCTTCCTCCTCTTCCTCCTCATCACTCTCATACCCCCCCTCCACCCCCGCCGTCCTAAACCGCGCCCACTCGTCCAACTCCGCGAGATCTTCCGGTTTATCGCGTAACCAACCCATGCGGGGACCGCTCCTAGCACGCTCATTGACGCGGAAGCCATAAATGCGCATTTCGTATTTTTTTCCCTTTCCGAGGCCGGGGGCGATGTTGTTTGCGGGGACGCCGTTGATCGGGGGGAGGGTATTGTTTGCGGCTCCCTTTCGGCCGCCCTGGGAGTTGAGTGCCGAGCTGGCGGTGACGTCTTTTCGGCCGTTGCCTGAGATATCAAGTTCCGGGAACGTCATTAGGAAGAGAGTTGGAAAAGTGGTGCCGAAGTATGCGCCGTCAACTGCCTGGAACCGAGAATTGGGAGGAACGTAGATGTCGCAACAGCTCGGACAGAAGAGTTTTACGGTTTCGGTTCCTGGTGTGTCGGAGTAACCGCAGGGGAGAACGCGCGCGGACGCGCAGTTGACCCGCGGACAGAAGCCGAAATGATTAGAGAGGTACTTGTCGTACATGACTTGGATGCCTTGGCGCGAGGTGATGAAGCGTTGGTGGATCAGGCCGTAAAGGAGCTCGGATGATGTTTCGATCATGGAGTAGTCAGAGGCGGTGCGCGCGTGGCCTCGTTGGCGACGGTAGGAGGGGCCTGTTGGATTGTCGGAGAGGGATTCGGAGGCGGAACCGGGGGAGTCCGAGTCATCTTCGGGTTCCACGTCGAGGATCATCTCGAGTGCTTCCTTGTACCTGCAACCAAGTCAATCGGTTATCTCCTTCCCCCCACGACGCGACAAACTCGGCGATAGCGAACAACGGCAGGAATAGTGGCATACATGGGAACGACGGCGCCAAGGCCGGTGAGGTTGAAGTCGTCCTCGATAAAGTCCTCTGTGACCTCGGCAAAGTACTCGTGGCCAACGACATTGCAAAAACTGGCGATCCAGCTCTCCTCTTCCTCCATGCTTGCGGATGATATGCCCGACACTGCTGAGATGGATTCCGAATCGTCGGAAGCGTTCAGCTGCTCGGCGTCGTCGTTGTCGTTGTCTTGCTTGTTGTGGTCCGACTGGCGTTCGGCGGGGATATTAGGAATCGGGGAGGCTGTGTTGGCGGGGTCTATGTTCTGGGCGCGAGACTTGTTCGAATCGTTTGTTTTGGATGTGGGGGGAGGGGGGCTCGTCTGTTGTTGCGGGCGGTGGTGGTGTTGGCGGTGTTGGCGATGGAGATGATGAGGCTGTTGATTTGAAGTGGACGTGGTGGTGGAGGGTTTGGGAGATGTCTGTGGTAGTGGTGGTGCTGACAGTGTGGGTTAGCCTAAATCATCAATTCGAACAGAGAACAGAAACCCCAAATAAATAATGTATAAATCCCCAAAAAACAATTCGAAAACAGCACATTGCACAATCAATCTCCAGAGAAAACATTGTCTTGTATTACATCGTATAATACATGTGTTTGCTCCCTCAGAGCCCGCCCACTCAACAGCAGCAGCAGAGTACGCACCGTAGTCTCCCTTCTCCCTCTTGATATCGCCCCCAACCAACGACAGTACCGGCGACAGCGGTTTCGGCGGTGCGGGACCCCTACTCGTGCTCGCGGTGTGCCTCCGAATCACGCCGATGTCGCGCCGAACAAGGCCCGGCGTCGGCGCAGCAAACGAACGCTTGTATTCGCTGCGGAGAGCGTTCAGATCGTACTGGACGTCCTCGTGGTCGTTGTCGTCCGCTGCGACTGGGTCCGCCTCGATCGGGATCAGGTTGTCGTCGCTGACCCCGGCGGCGAAGGGGTCCTGCGACGGAGGAGTGCCGGGGGTGTCTGGCAGCGTCTGGTACGTCGACCGATCCGGGTAGTCGTCGTCCTGTTCCTGCTGCGAGTGGCTGTCCTCCGTCTTCTGCCCGGGAAGGGGGAGCGCCTTGTGGTCCGACAGGTGGTCGCTGGGCGAGAGGTCCAGCAGATGGGGGGTGGTGCTATTCGGCGGCGGAGGGGGGGGCATAGAACGCGGCGGAGGGTGAGTGGCGGAGGTGTGGTGCGGGAAGGGCCGATGGTTCGGAGCTGTTTCTGGCGGGCGACGTTGGCAGTATGAGGTCTTTCGAGTGAATGCTGAGCCCTTTGCTGTGTTTAGATAGAGAGGCTAAAGTGCAGTGCACCTGGGGTATCACTGGTGCGAAATTGGAATTGCAAGGATTGGTATGGAGGCTGAGAGCGTAGAGACACTGCACACGATGGGCTGCGACAGCGGGGAGAAGGCAGTGCTGCACGTATGGGGATACAGAATGGCTTTGGTTTTCAAGAGAGTCGGCGATGTTTATGGGGGTGAGGATGCGGATTCTCGCCTCCGTCTCTCTTGGTCGTGATGGTTTCCTGCTTTCGCATCTTTCCACACCTCCCACCCACGTGTCGTCTTTTGTTTCTGGCGCCACTAGTTTTAGACTGCGAAGATTTATTAGCCACCGTGGTCGGCAAAGATCAGTCGGGCCTGACGGGAGAAACTGCCGCCGAAAGTGAGCGCTTAAGGACAGAGAGAGATATCGACAGCTCGCGCATTCAGAGGGTCTTGGGTTGTATGGTCCCAATAGGCCAATTGGTGCCGAAATTGGGCCCACAGGTTCCAATTATCAGCTGGAACTGCAACCACGAATCACCGACCACATTATCTCCGGTAACAGGGCCCGAAATACCAGCCAACCCCGTACGTGATGATTGGTTCGGAGGATGGCATTTGCCTGAAGTAGTGTGGGAATCCTACAGAAACAAAATACCTTGACAGCGTGGCCGCCTCACTTCCGAGAAAGGCTTTGAAACTGACCGGAAACAATCGACATCACACGAAAATCCTTGGGGATGAAACACAAAAGTCTCAATCACGGAATCTCACCCATGAAGACTAATGCCAATTATAAACACGTCAGGAGTGGAGGTCGTATTTGAATCGTGAAGGGGACAAGAGTGGAGGGCGCGTCAAATCATAGTCGCAGCGAATAATTATACAAGCAAAACCTTTCATTTCTATAGACCGCCAAACAGACAGACATGTATAACGTTCAGAAGCCTCCTTATCCAGAGGTCTCTCATTCGGAGTCTCTCATCCGAAGGTCTACCATAGTTCACTACGCCACCGATCAAAGCATCAGCAACCAGATGGGTATCTCCCCAACCAACAATAACAGCCATAATCTTCATCACAATCAAACGACAACATAAAATCTGCAAATACAAGTTCAATAAGGTAAGCAACCGTAAAAAAAAGCCCGCACTCAGAACTTATTGAAACCTTTCTTGATGCCCATTCCCATACGGTCACCGGGGGCAGCATGTTTCTTCATGGCATCCTTGACCCTCTTCAAGCCGGCCATCATAGAGCAAGTTCTCGGGCTCCAAAAGTGACTTTCAAACAAGTTATTGACGTATTCGGGGTCCTTTCCTTCCGTCATGATCTTCAGCATAGCAGCATAATACTTGCCGTACCCTGCAATACTTGCGAGCTGAATGAGCCACATCCAGAGGTTGTTTCCGTGCTCCTCTTGAGGGACTCTATCAGTTGCAGCTTTGCTGAAGCAATCTATGCGAGGTGTTAGCACATCTTCGGTTTCGGGGAAGTTAATGTTTGCATACACATGCACTCATTTTCCTGCCAGATGGGTTCCTCATTTTCCTCGACTGGCTTCTGAAACACGGTTGCGAATCTATAAAGATTGTCGTGCAAGACCCCAAAGTCCTTCTTTTCCTGGTTGCTCATTCCATCCACATGCATTCCCCAAATGTCGTGGAAAACAATGAGAAGGTTCATCATCTTGAGGGTCAGTGCATAGTGTGAGATGGCCTCCTTCCAATTAGCATAGTGGTCCATACAGCTATTCACCGATCAGCTGAGGTCAGTGTTAGGTAGAGGAAGGTAGAAACTTACAAGTACCACATTCTCCTCCTCTGGACTGAGATTTCCAACAACTCATTCTTGTCCCACCTTGTCAACTTCCTCATATAGACGTTAAGAATATCCTCCCCACAAGACCCTGGAACAGTGTCAAGCTTTCGTAGCCAGGACCAGTATTCAATCATTTTCTTCTCTTTATTCCTGAAGCCGTTTCTCAAGAGTTCGACTCCGGTATCTCTGAGGTTAAACAGCTCGTGCTCCTTCTTCGCAGCAAGTACTCTGAGTTGAGCAGCATTGTGAAGCACATAAAGCTCCTCGCTCGTAGTAACATCGTACCGAAAGTGATCGGGATCACCGTTCCTGCTCCACAGCCATCTGAACATCTGATCAAACCAAACTTTGCTTGGTTGCATCTTTTCACATTGAATCATCCAGAGCTCGTCCATGAGATTTTCCAGCCATTCCTTGAGACATAGTAGCTCTTTGTCGTTAGCACCATGATACACTGAAGAGTATTGGAGGGTCTTGACGATGTCGATGCGTTGGTACATCTCCTGGATTTTAATTTCCCGGAGCCTATCCTTCAGCACAGAGTTGAAGTTGACGTTCTTGATATAATCAGATAAACTCGGCAGGGAGATTTCATCTATTCCAAGAGCTTGCAAGAATTTTTTCCTCAGAGTCGATATCTGTTCGTTTTCTCCATAAATAACGGCATGAACATTGAAGTTATATTGATTATCATACTCGGTAGCTGTCCCGGTCGAGATTCGCACCGAAGGCGGAGAAGAAGGTGGTGCCGAAGCTCTTAGCTCCAAACAGGATTCTCCACCTTCGCTATAGTTACTAGTAGGATTGGCAGGGGCTGTTGGAGTAGGAGTGTTTTCGACCGAAGGGATCTGATCCTCTCGTGGAGGGGGGGTCTCTGGCTTCGATGGGACTGGAATTTTCGAACGATTGCCAATTAGTTTTCCAGAACGTGATGAAACTCGAAGTTTCTTGCGAGCAACAGTAACACTCGATCTCCATGCGTAGATGTCGCTACGTTGTGGTGATATAGGTTCAGTGGTTTTTACTTTGTTCTCCAATGCTGTACGTCTGAGAGAACTGGGACCCCTAATAGCTCTGGGTTTGTATCGAACCTTTTCCGGTGAGAATTTGAGCGGTGAGAGCTTGTACTCGTCTTTCTTTGGTTTGGATTTTCCGGACTTGGTAGTGCCCTCATTCGTCATGTTTCCAAGAGGCCCTTTACCTTTGGACGAGCTGGTCATAGGGCTTCCTCCTACCGTCTGGTCCAGCGATCCAATCTTCTTTCCGGAAGTGGCTTTCCAAATGACTTTCGAAGTAGACGGACAAGATTTAACCTCCGGTGTACTGTTCGGAGCATTTATCCCAACCTGTTGATTGTCCCGTTCCTGGGCCGGAGTCGAGGCATGGCTGTTTTCCGGCATTTTTTGATTTCCACTCCTGGAAGCAAGGGAGGATTTTGGTTTCTGTTCGGAATGAGATGGGATACCGGATTTCGATTTGGCAGTAGTTGTAGCTTTGGCTGCTTTGGAACTGGGAACGGCTCTAATGGTTGGCGGAATAAGAAGTGCGTTCTCGGGCAAAGGGCGTGCAAAGACAGAAACAGGCTTGCCAGGGGAGGTCCTTGAGATGAGCAGTCAGAAAACGAGCATTGTATGAGTCAGCTGAGAATTAAATACCTGGTGATTGAAGTCCGTCTCTTTAACGAGTTTTGTTGCTGGTGGAGATGTGTAGGAAATGAAGTTCGTTTGGTGAGTGGGTTGAGGGAATTCTCGGGGTCTAAATACAAAGAGCGGTCAGTGAATCCGGGTTTGAATTGCGGAGGTTGATAAACAAACAATCGGGTAGAGGAGTAAAGAGGTGGTTTCTGGTACCATCAAGGCCTAGAATAAAAGGGTCCCACGAATGCATTCGAGCAAAGAGAATAATCCTCGTCAATATTGGAAGACGTGGGTTGTTTGACGAACGAGGTGAGAGACAGGACTCGAAACAGCAAAGAAAAGAAGAGGTAGTTAGTGGTGGTAGTGGTGATGGTGGTGAAGGTGGAGAGTGAAAGTTGAAGTTGGGTTGCATGCACCATGGTACCTCACTCGATCGCACTAACGAAAAAGCTGGATCCGTAAACATTTATCTCACAGGGTATTTGCTCGGATATCACTGTTGTCTCAACCCTTTAATTCTAAAGTATACCATTCTTATCTCAGTCATTCCCATTCACGGAACTTCAGACATGAATGAGATGGAAGCATCGCATTCAGCTGCTCGAGCTCCCATCCTCAACCTCCCGCTTGACCCCCTTCACGAAAATCTCTACTTGATCTGCACCTGTAGCCTCTTCTCCCGGAAGAATAGGAACCTTGAGACTGTCGGCAACTCCCCTCAGTGCTCCTTCACGCAATGCCACCGTGAGACTCACGGCACCCTGCGTGAACTGTGGAGATCTTAGAATCTTGGAGATAATCTGTTTCTTTTGCCCCAGCTTGGCATTCTTGGGGACAATGGCCGGAGGAAGATTAGAGATCAGATTGTCGATAGTCTGCTCCGACATGTTCTCGACCAACGGGGTAGTGTTAGCGACCGAGAGGAGGTCGTGGAGCGAAATGGTCGGTGCTTGCTGGAGGGCCTGCCCGGCCTGTCCGGGGATCTGAATCTGGGAGAGTAGCGAGGCGAAATCGAACTGCGGGGGAGGCCTGGGACGGACGGACATAGCACACATCAGCGACAAATCAACACGCAAACGATTCACGCGCGATTCGTATCCAAGGGTATCATCGAGAAATAATTACGCGCCATTCTTATTCTCGCCAACTCTACATGTCCCTCATCCTCTCAAGCCATGACAGAAACCAAAGTAAGTAAAAGATGCAAGGGAGAAAACCTACGCCCTGCCACCGTCCTCGCCGCCTCGTCTTGGTTGTTCCCCCTCATGCTCAATATCCCCACTGTCTATAGGTGCATCTCCCATTTCCTCATCGTCTCCCTCATCGCCTTGCCAGATCTTGTCGATCCTCTTGATCCAGTTCTTATCTCGTTCGCTCCAGTATCCGGGCTCCTTGTTGGGACCTTCCGACTGGCTCTGAAGCCAGTAGAACTGACGCTGTGACGAAGAGCCGAATTTGACGACGAAGATGCGACCAGTCGAGCTAGAGTCGTAGCGCTGCAGTCTTGCATCACCAGGGATGATCATGAGGTCGACTTCGGGTTCGACAGCGCCGCGCGGTTTCCAGCAAAAGCGATGGAGTTCTAGATGGTTATAAGCTGATGGACTCAGCGAGCGGTAAGATGAAATCGAGGATACCTTCGTCGGGAGGTAAGTAAACATACAGAATGCCAGGTTCTGGACAGGGCATGATGGTGGAGCCCTGCAAAGGTCAGCTTTGACAGATTAACAGAGGGGATATGAAGAGGCGAACAGACATCCTGGTTGCATTTTCCAGCTTTGATGGAGATGATGGGTTGAACGGCCGGCATGTTGTGATGATGGTATATGTTGTGATGTTGGTAGCAAGCAACGAAGCAAGCGCGGTGACGTTTCTGGAGACAGCTTCCTTTCTTTTTGGAGAACAGCTACTGCCGGGTAGATTTCGTATATCACGTCTTTGAGCCTCATTGATGGATTGTCTTGATCATCTTATCTTTTATCTCATCTTATCTCACAACGCTCCCCACAAACGCAATGCCGGTCACAACATGCCCTAGAGGAAAAGAGCCCCACGCTCGCACACTGGCGTTCGCGGCACTCTAGCATCACGAAATCTTGCGACTCCACGACCAGCAACGCCCAACGACAAACCGACCCCGACCCGCCCAACAATCCCACTCACCATCACCACCATGTCGGCTGCGACTAAGCAAGTTACCTTCGGGTCTGGAAAGCGGGAGGTCGCTCTCAACAAGGCCTCAAAGTGGTATCCTGCCGAGGATGACACTGCTCCTAAGAAGGTCGGTTCCTCCAGCTACAGAAGCTCCGTGACCGCAAGTTTAGTGGGATTGGAGGTGGAATCGATTTGCATGATAGTAGCAGGAGAGAGAGCTTGGGAAAGAGAGATGAGAGTTCGAGCGAATTGGATTGGAGCTTTTCGCAAGAGGGGAATTGGATCTACGAATCATACAAAAAAGGCTGCTGCTGTTGCTATCATGCATTCATCCGCCTCCATATCGGTTCTAACCTTCAATGCTCGCGTACGGACAATGCATGCTTCGGAATGTTGTGTTGATGTGGGTTGAACAGGTTCGCAAGACGATTAGACCCACCACTCTCCGGCCTTCCCTTCAGCCCGGTGCCGTCCTGATCATCCTAGCTGGCCGATTCCGTGGCAAGCGTGTCGTCTACCTCAAGCCTTTAACTAACGGTGTCCTGCTGGTCACCGGCCCTTTCAAGGTCAACGGTGTTCCCCTCCGCCGCGTCAACTCTCGCTACGTTATTGCGACCTCAACTACTGTCGACTTGACTGGTGTCAACGTTGACAAGTTCGACGACAAATACTTTGCTCGTGAGAAGGAGGCCAAGAAGACCAAAGAGGAGAAACTTTTCAAGGGCGACACGGTGACAGTACGTTATTACCAAGTTCGAAAATTACAAATGAGACCAGAGACTGATTTGGAGTTCATTGAATCTACAGAAGAAAGAGACCCCTGAGGCCCGCAAGTCCGACCAGAAGGAGGTTGATGCTTGTCTGCTCAAGAACATCAAGAAGGTCCCCCAGCTCTCCGGATACATTGCGTCTTCGTTCTCGTTGAGCAAGGGCGACCGACCTCACTTGATGAAGTTCTAAGTGGTAGGCGTTCGTTTGTCGGTTTAGCCCCTCTTAATGAGGATCTGGGGGAACGAGAACCTTTTCTGTACTGTTTCTAAATAAAAGCGGATTTGGGAATGGGAACAAAAAAGCATATATCCGGCATGGATTCGGATTCATTTGGGGGTTTCTCATTGTTTTTACGCATGTTGTATTTCTCTGGCGAACGGGATGTGAAAATAAACGGAGCTCAATGATGTGTACAATTGAGTAATGGGTAGAGCTGGCTCGATTGAGTGAGATGGAGCATTCTCTCGGATATTATATCCAGCTCAAAGCCTAGAGCTCAAGCACTTACTGTGTTAGTGGTGTCTTAGGTGCATTTCACTTCATCCAGCGCACTTTGGTCTGCATTACCCGGCACCACGCTTGCTTCAATCAGAATTCCCCATTCCCCATTTCATCTCCACACACTATAACGATGAAGTGAACAACCATCACCCTACCACTTCCATGGTACTATCTATCATTTCTTTTGCACAATGTGCGGTATTCTTTTCACTCTTTCCTCTTCACCTTCTCCGCCATCCCAATCTCACATCTCTCTGATCTCCCTCCGCGGACCCGATTCCACACGAACCCATACCGTCATCTCCGGCCGCAACACCATCACTTTTACTTTCTCTCTTCTCTCCGTCCGTGGATCCCAGCCAACACCACAGCCCCTCATCGACCCCTCTACAGGTTCAGTTCTCTGCTGGAACGGCGAGGCGTGGCGGATCCGCGGCGTCCCAATCACGTCCTGTGCCAGCGACACGCGCGAGGTTTTTAAGGTGCTTCTATCGGCACCCGGAGGAAAGGTAGAGGGCGTGTTGGGCGCGGTTGAGGGAGAGTTTGCATTTGTGTTTTATGATGCACCTACAGGGATGTGCTGGTACGGGAGAGATTGGGCGGGAAGGCGGAGCTTGGTTAGAAGAAGGAGGGGCAGCGCGTTGGAGGTTGCGAGCGTAGGAGATGAAGTTAGGAAGGAGTCATGGGAAGAGGTCGAAGCGGGAGGAGTGTGGAGAGTTGATGTTGGGAGTGGAAAGGAGGCGTGGATTACGAAGTGTGTAAATGGGGATGAGGTTTGTGATCTGTGATCTGTGTTGGCGCATTTGATTAGAAGTGTTGAACTAACCAAGCTGTGCGAGTAGATCTATAACGTACCGAACTTGAATATGGAATTGCCAACAGAGGGCGAACACCCAACCCTCACTGTCAATTCGCCTGAAGTTACCTCCCTTCACCACAGTCTCCTTGAGAGCCTGCGATTGCGTGTGCAGGATATTCAACTTCCTCCTGATCCTGATCTACGTACTCGGCCTCATGCAGCAACAGGTGACGATGATGCTAGGCTGGCCATACTCTTCAGTGGTGGTGTCGATTGCACCACAATAGCGAGATTCGCGCACGATGTTCTGCCTCCAAAAGAACCTATCGATCTGCTAAATGTGGCTTTTGAGAATCCTCGAATAATCGCTGCAAGAAGCAACCAACCTCCACCAAAAGCCAATGGCAAGCCCAATGGAAAGAAACAGTCAGAGCTTAACAATCAACAGCCTGACTCCAGTCCGCCCTTGTCAGTTCCCGAACAAGCCTCCGTCACGCACCTAGACCCATACTCTCTATGCCCTGATCGCGCCACCGGCCTCTCCTCTTTCCACGAGCTTCGCAAAACTTGCCCCACTCGTCGCTGGCGCTTCGTCTCCATCAACATCCCCTACAACGAAGTCCTCGCGCACCGCTCCACAGTAATAAGCCTGATGCACCCGCACAAGACGGAAATGGACCTCTCAATCGCACTAGCCTTCTACTTTGCTTCGCGTGGTCAGGGCACTACCGATCATGGCGACTACACCACCCCCGCGCGGATTCTCCTCTCCGGGCTTGGAGCAGACGAGTTACTGGGCGGGTACACGAGGCACTCCACCGCCTTCCGGCGCGCTGGATACCCGAGTCTCCTCGATGAACTAAACCTCGACTTCCAACGCCTCGGGAAACGAAACCTAGGAAGAGACGACAGGGTTGCGGCACACTGGGCAAAGGAGCTACGGTACCCCTTCCTCGACGAGAAAGTAGTAGCATGGTCCATGGCAACTCCAGTGCACGGGAAATGCCCCTTCGGCGACTCCTCGGATAGTGGGAAGAAAGTCCTCCGTCTACTTGCGCAGAAACTCGGGATGCCAAAAGCCGCAGGGGAGGCTAAGCGGGCAGTACAGTTCGGTGCGAGAAGCGCGAAGATGAGTTTGGAGAGCAGGAAAATGAAGGGGACCGACGGGTTGAAGTCATAGGTATGTTATTATCATCACTCCTATGGTTTTTGTGTGGAGGAAAGCGGTGATGAGAGCCGTCAGATACTTCCGAGCCCCTGGTATACATGCCTTACCGCTGCGATGGAGTGGGGTGCATGTGTGTTTGTGGATCATTACCACGTAACCTGGCATTCCTCTCTGTTGTGACGTACGGGTGGGATTGGGCTGTGAGGGAGTGTAAAGGCAAGTCTGAGCTTTTGGTTGAGATTGAGTTAGGATGGATTGTTTCATCGTGTGTTGGAGGGGGATGTGCTGATTGTGGTTCTGTTTAGATCTGAGCAGTGGGTGGTGACCGGAAGGGAATGTTGGTTGTCGACGATTTATAGATTGATAGAATCGCAGATTGCGTGTCTTCATAAGAGAATAGATTTGAAAATATTGTAGTGTATAGGTACGGACGGCATATCCGGGATGACTGATTTGGGTACATACAAGGCCTTAGTTTACGCTTTTGAAGCCAAGCAGGAAACCGAGAACCTGGAATGAAAAACCTGAACAGTGAGATACCTTTCCACTCGCTACAGTACACATTGTACGCCGGGTTCAAAAAATGCATTTGCAAAGCGAGTGGTTTTCATGATACTTCTCTATTTCCTATTAGAAGCTGTAGTGCTTGGAGCTCTACATACATGCTTAATACCGGTTGAGTTGGGTTAGTGGAGCGGCTGTGGAGGTGATAAGTAGCCGGTAACAATTCCGCAGCGCAGTCCATACAGAACTGTAGCGAAAGTGCTCTAACATAGCCAACTCCGCGTTGGGCTAGAATGTACCAGCACTCACTCATGGTGGATCATCACATCTGTATCCATAAGCACGTAGAAGTTACATGTTTTTACCGCATGAGCATGAGATCGCAAGTTCGACAAGCTTTTCTTGCCCGGCTATCTAGGTTGAGCAAGACTTAAATTTGGATCTACTTAGACCTATACAATCTTAACAAATTTGTGGTGAGGATAAATGTGGACGGTGATATGGGGGAAAGGGTGTGTGGGTGTGAACCTAATGGGTAGGATAGACCTAAGAAACCCGATATAATCCTCCAGACGCACGGCTGGTACAATGGTTCTCCTGTCTACAGCCCAATATGTTTTTCGAAGACGCTCTTCATAACCGGCAACCAGCAAACTTGACCGCTCGGAAGAATCACGAAATCTCACCCGTATTGAAGTTCTCACTCCTTTCCGTTCACTACATGCATCCGTTTTCACTTAGAGTGCGTATTACAGCCTTAGCCCTTGTTTTACCGAGCGTTTGGTTTGTATATTTGTTTCCCTGGGTGTGTCTCAGAATCTTGACTGAAAGAGAAGGTATGGCTAGCACGCGGTGTCAGACTTGATGTACATGCGGTCTATACTGGCGTGAATTTGAGGTTTTCTTGGGCTAGGACTGTCGGGGTTTCGGTCCATTTGGTCTTGCTAGCATATGTCACTGGATTTTCTCCTGGTATTTCATTGTAGGATCATTCGTTCATGCGCCGTGGAAGAAAGTGAGGCTCCAAGTCTCGTGTAAACTCTATCTCCTGGCAGAACTATCTCTAGGCTCATGCCAGATAGATACATACTAGGATTCTACTCTATTAGCAGCCTCTGCCTCTGTTCCCGAATCCGGTTGGGATTACAGGCCATGGATTATTGGATACTGTAAAAGTACATAGCCCTAGTCTAACACTGGAGCACTTCTTTCGTGGGAAAATCTTATCGTCGTCGTCCAGGCCAACATTCCAGACCGCCATACCACAGGTTCCATCCTCAGTTGGACTAAAATGGATGCAAAAGAGGATGGCCATGGTTCATCTAGCAATCTTCAGGTATATAGCCATGGTTACTTGTCGTTCGTGTGCGAGTTGACTGCTGCACTTTGGCCTTCCAAAACATCACACATCACATCCTGTACGTCTCCTCCCGCCTTTCCTAGCTAACGAATGGTCCTTAGCACAACCTGGAATTGCGTGCTCGCGAGATGTCGTGTGCATTAGGTCAAGGAAACTAGAGAATTTAGTGGCAATTGAGGTGCTACTAAGTTGTAGGCAATAAACAGCATCTTTCAAGCTTGTAGATAGAGAAGAGTGTGTGATCCCAGCCGTTTGCCCACCCAGAGTTGGTCACCCACAAAGGTTGATGATGCTGGAGACACCAATTTTATAAAGAAGCACCTGTCGTCTGTGTATGTGTGGGAGTTCTTCTCGGGACGGGACTCGAAACGAAACACCGGACTGGTGTTGCACACCGTTAGATAGCGATAGCGCGACAACAGGTTCTTGGCTTCCGTCATTGCAGCAACCAATCAACTCCTTTCTCGTTTCCAAAAGTCGTGGGATGCGTTGAAGAAAATATCAGAAACTCTCCAATAAGTATTCTAGCGTTTGTTAGAATAAGACGCAGTGGCTGAATCTGGACTCAAGGCCTTTTCCCTGCATGAGCCCTTATTTACTACCCCACCACTTCATTCCTACAATAGGGTAGAAGGAGGGGAAGGGGAAGTTGGGCACTGCCATACTCTAGTTAGAGTGAATGCAGAATGATTAAAACAACCAAGAAAACTTCATTCCTAATAAGAAATTCGACACCCATCTCAGCCACCCACGATGAAGCTATCTAAAGAATCGAACCAGAATTACCCTAGGGCACATTGGATCCGGTGACGGCGTGGCAGACGGATGGTCGCATGTATCGCTGGTGCTGCCACCTATAAAGCGCTGTAATCCCCATGTTTTCAATGTCTTACGACCGAGACCGACACAGCTTTTCCCCCTTCCTCACACTATGGCGTCCACTGGAGTCGACACCAGCAGCAGCCCCGCGTCTTTGCGCGAGAAGAAGCATAATATGCTCGGTGATGTCGAGGGAGCAGTTGGGGAAAACAGTTCGATACCGCCGTCATACGACCACACGCATCGTCGACTCAAACCGCGTCATGTCCAAGTACGTCGAATGTGATGATGGTGGAGGACCCTTTTTGACTTGGGCGGGACTGTGTCTTTCTAGCTTATTGGAATTGGAGGAACAATTGGTACGGCGTTATACGTGCAGATCGGAAGGGCGCTGATGAAGGGGGGTCCGGCGAGTTTGTTTATCGCTTTCGCGTTCTGGTATGTTTGAGAGCGAGTGCTGGAGCAATGCATGATCCCTGACTTCTCTTACTAGGTGTGCGGTGATCCTCTGTGTTAATAGTTCGATGTCGGAAATGGTTACATATCTGCCTATTACCTCGCCATTTATTCGCTTCGCGGGGAGATTCGTGGACGAGAGCTTTGGTGTCGCTGCGGGATGGAATTTTTTTATTTTTGTAATCCATCCTCCTGCTGCACACAATCTCACTCGCTCATCATTTCTCATGCGATTTGCAGGAAGCAGCGATGGTGCCGTTCGAGATTGTGGCTTGCACTCAGATCCTGGGGTACTGGGGTGCCTCAGAGGTACTTCCCGACAGCGCAATCATCGCCATCTGCATCATTTTATATGCGTAGGTTCCATCGATCTCTTTCGGAGGCGTACTCTGGTAACTTGTGGATAGCATGATCAACATGGTGATGGTGAAATTTTACGGCGAGAGCGAATTTTGGTCTTTTCCACTCCAACCTCTTTATGTTTCCCCACTGACACCCCTAGGCTGGCTCTCGGCAAACTCCTCCTGATAATAGGTCTGATCGCCTTCACCTTCGTCACCATGGTCGGAGGCAATCCCCAGCACGATGTCTACGGTTTCCGGTACTGGAAGAACCCTGGGGCATTTGCCGAACACTACGCCACCGGCGACCTAGGGCGATTCATGGGCTTCATCGCCTGCCTCATCCAAGCGTCTTTCACCATCGCAGGACCAGACTACGTCGCCATCTCCGCTGGGGAGGCCGAAAACGCCCGCGTTACAATGCCCCGCGCCTTCAAAGCTGTTTTCTACCGTCTCACCTCCTTCTTCGTCCTTGGCTCTCTCGCCGTCGGGATTGTCGTCCCCCACAACGACCCCGACATGAAAGCCGCATTCCTCGAGGGCCTCCCCGGCGCCGCCGCATCCCCCTATGTAGTCGCCATGGACCGCCTGCAAATCCGTATCCTCCCGCACATCGTCAACGCGCTAATCCTCACATCTGCCTTCTCTGCTGGAAACTCGTACGTGTACTGTGCATCACGGTGTCTTTACGGCCTTGCACTCGACGGGCAGGCACCAAAACTCTTTGCTCGCTGCACCAGAAACGGGGTGCCGGTATATTCCGTCCTCTTGGTACTCGCGATCGCTCTCTTGTCGTTCCTGCAGGTCTCGAATTCTGCCGCTATAGTGCTGAGCTGGTTCGTCTCCCTCGTTACGGCATCACAGCTAATCAACTTCTCCGTCATGTCTGTGACATACCTCTTCTTCCTCCGCGCTCTGAAGGCACAGGGTATTTCCCGCGACTCTTTGCCACACAAAGCCTGGGGACAACCGTACACCACGTATTTTGCGCTCGTGTGCACAGTGGTAATGTGTTTCGTTGGAGGGTATGAGGTGTTTTTACCGGGGAATTGGGACGTCCCGACTTTCTTGTTCGGGTACACGATGATTGCGGTGTTCCCGGCAGTGTACTTTGGGTGGAAGTGGACGAAGATGACGCAGGTTCCGAGAGCAGAGGAGGTTAATGTGTTTAGAGAGGAGAAGGAACAGATCGATGAGTACCAGGCTTCTTATGTGCCTGAGCCGCCAGGGTTGGTTGTGCCACTGTAGGAGAGAGGATGCAGTGCTAACGTGGAGTAGGAATAAGGTGGTTAAGTACTGGGACAAGGTTTTTGGATAGGCGAAAGAGGCTGGGAGGGCGTTGGTTTGATTTCAACATCAATTTCTTTGGGCATGGGTGTAAATAAGGCTTCAACATATATAGAGTGGCTTCTTTTTGGATAGCTGTGTATTCCCCACGCTGGTGATTTGTGCTTCGATTAATGAGTGGAGTGTGCGCTTTAAGGCGGATGGTGTGGGATGGCGCGCTATAGTGCCAGAGCGAAGTGATATAGTTTTAAGCAACTGATTTCTTTCGCAGAGGGGGTGTTTAAAACACATAGACCGTATTAGAGCATTGTAACATTGCCAAGGCCGTTCAAAGCTAGATTTTAAGGCCGCCTCCCGTGTGTCACAGGTATATGGTTAGATTGGATATATCTAGAACAAGTTGGTGAGTATCGAACGATATCTGTGTGACAACTGAATAGATACGGCTGAATGCTAGTATATGACTATCTACAAAATGTTATGAAGAATACTAGTGAAAAGCGAGGTGTATCCTAGAACACGCATGCCACCACAAAATGCTCTGAACGGTAACATGTACAGAAAGTATTAGAAACCCTCACGTTGCCGTTTCGCTACCTCCATGAGGAACCTTTTTTCCATGACATCGGCGACAGCTAACAAAAAGCTTCCGAATAGACCTGATTGTAGGTAGCCGTTGCAGCCAGACTCCAGCGCAACGAGGTCTGGCTGGGCCTGTGCCAAGGGCGGCATGTAGAATTGCTGCCGGGCCGGCCTGATCTGAAGGCCGCTATCTGACGGCTGGCCGGGTCGCCTAGTAACACCGTTGACGTCGACATCGGTGTGTTGTACCAGGCATGAGATGAGAGATTGGTGGCTTTTTACAGATGCGTACTGGATTGCTGAGATGCTCTGGTCATTGTGTAAAGAGACATTGGCTCTGGATTGTAGTAATATGCGGGTCACGGTCTCGCTTCCTACCAAGGCAGCGCGATGGAGGGCGTTAATCCTTCGCTGTCCTTGATATTGACTTCGCTGCCATATTCCAGCAGCATCTACACGAGATTATCATAACCTTGCGAACTCGCACAGTGGAGTGCTGTATTGTTGGCTTCCCCCTTCTCGTTTATGTCAACACCTATTTTCAGCAGTTGGAGCAGTTTTCTCTCATCACCCAAAAATGCAGCTGAACATATCGGTGGCCATGCACTGCCATATTCATCTTCCCGCTTGGTTTTGCTTAGCAATAAATCCACTGCCGCCTGGTACCCTTCCAGGGTCTTTCCATCCGGAACCGTTGGATAATCCCACTGCGCAGCATCTGTTGCCCTCTCTAGCAATAAATGCGAGAAGGCCCGTGCGCCATGGCTAGATCAACCGCCGTCAATCCGTTGTTGTCTTTCGCGTAGATACCTGCTCCTTTCTCTAACAATAGGTTTATCATTCCTTCGTTTCCCTGGAATGATGCACAGTGCAAAGCAGTTCGTCCGAAGCCACTTTTCCACCGTACATCCACACTGTTGTGTAAAAAAATTTGCACTGTTTCTGTTTGTATCGCCTGCTCAAATGCCGTCCATCCGTCACGATCCTCAGTGAAAACATCGATGTCATCCAATCGTTCCAGAAGCAGTGCTAGCGTATTTTGCTTGCCTTTTCACGCCGAAATGTGAAGTGAGGTCCAGCCTTCACTGGTGCATGTTGCTCCATGCGCCAGTAGTATCCTCGCGACTGCATCATGTCCTCTAGAAGCTGCTCTGTCGACCGTTTATATCCGTACCGCTAGGATCAGAACCATTTTCCAAAAGAATTTGAACTATATAATCGTTTCCTTCCATTGCCGCCCAGTCTAGACATCGCCTTCCTTCGTAATCAGCCGACATAGGGTGCACGCCATATTTTAGTAACAAAACTACTAGATCATGTCCGTTTTGAGAAGCTCCATCCAATGCCGTACATCCAGCAAAACTCTTCGATGAGGCTTCTGCTCCGTACTCTAAAAGTGTTTTTGTAGTTGCATCGTGTCTTTTCTTGGATGCTTCTGTCAGAGGTGCCCATCCATATCTATTTTGGGCATTAACATCGGCCCCATTCTCCAAAAGAACTCTCACAGCAGCCTTCTGCCCTCGGAGTTTCATGAAGCACTGTGCGACCCATATAATCCGTGTCTGTTATATCGGTACCATGGTTAATTAGCAACTGCACAATAGTCTCATGGCCGAACGATTCCGCGGCCTGAATCGCACAGCCGTATTGGCCACCCTGGGTATTGACGTCTGCACCTGAGCCCAAGAGGTTTTTCACAAACGGATCCAAACCATGATATGCAACTATTTGCAACGATGCAGTATGAATGAACACGTCTTTGATTTTGAGGGCGAATTCCCGCCAAGCCAAAGTTGATTTCGCAAGCCGCGAAAATGCTTTCAGTAAATCTGGGTGGTCTGATCGGCTTGTTTTGCATGATCGGCCCAATAGAAGCCAGTGTAGTCCAAGAATCCTTTAAACCGAAGCGTCCCATCGTGTGGCATTATCTCTGAGGGTGCGGCAGTTCTTGCCCCTCCGTCCTCAAACTCGTCGAAAGACAGATACGTCAAACAGCTTGTGGTAAGATTTAAACCTGTAACGGATAAATGTGAACCAAAGAAGGAGTCTGTGCTGACAACATAATCTTTGACTGATTGGTGAATGAGATGGACAGTACTGTCAGTTTTTCTATCTTAAGCATAGGTCCAAAGAGCGACAGAAGTACCCATTCCAGATCCTCTTCCATGTCACCTGCTATCGAAGCGAAGGAGGTACAGTTTGGTCATATAGCAATCGTAATGGTGAGTTCAGTTGTTGTCAAGGGGCGAACAGCCCCTACTATCCATTGCAGGATGGTACTAGCAGTCGACCTGTCCTCTGGCCCAATTTTCCCTAGTATCTTGTTGTAGATATTCGGAAGAGAGGTTGGTAAGGACATAAGTTTTTCTCGAATAGCAGAAGGCTTTATAGTTTTTGAGTTTTTGAGCTCTTCTAACATTAGAGACACCCACAGAAACATTCCGTTCGAGCCGTTCAGCAAGGTGCTCCGTATCTCATCACGCATATTTCCAGAGAATAATTTCGAGACTTCAGCGGTTACGAAAGACTTGATATCATTCCTCAAATTGTTCGCGTTCAGGCATATTTCAATAATATTTGTGAAATAGGACTTGACAGATACGTGCGATCGGCTAGTAAAGAGTATTTTGACTCGTTTTTGTACAGAAAGGTTGTTTTGAAGACGCTGAAATCTCTCCAGCAGCTTGGTTCGCGATTGAAATTCACATTCATCGTTTGAAGGTCAGCTTGATACACTATAATAAGAAATTATGAAGCTTGAAAATGGCTTGAGACAAAGTGCTAGCTATTGGGCCTTTCTGAGCCCTAATCACTGCTGTCAAGTGTGCATACATACCAAATACTAAGAGTATCAAGAACCACACATATCAGTCGGAGATTATCATCTCTCGCAATTCTGTCGAAGACCCGCCAAAGCATTCCGAAAGTCCAGGAAGTCTTCTCCCTAAAGATGTTGTACTCTGATTCAGCCGAAAAGTGGATTAGAGCTTTAGGGCATTGTTTCAGAATCTGAGCAAGCAAGTTCGTAAGAACTTTTTGGCCAGACCTAAGTCGCTCGTCTTTGTCATCGCAGAAGAAATAGATAACTAAGTAACATTTGAGCGAGCTACTGCGACAGAGTTCTTCGGAAAGGAACGCCGAAAGTACACTTTTTCCACAACCTGGTCCCCCATGGATCCATAGAGTTGTTTTACTCTCATTTCCCATCCATTCAATGTAGCGCAGATCCTCCAGGAGCCATGTGCAAGTATCGTCGTTTCGTTTGAATAAGAGATTTTCGCGGCAGCTCTCGGAGTCTGACGCATTTAAGCTCTGTAAGCAATCGTTGAAACCTCCGCTACCTAGATACCGCATTAAACCATATCATATATCGTCAACAGGGTCACATACCGATAGTATCTATGACTGCATTGCCATCTACCCTGGACCGTGATGTTAGCATGGGATCCTGCTCCATTGTGCTATAAGAGTCGTACCATTTACTGTGAATTTGGCGGATCATTTCCAAGGTGTCATTCATGTGAGTTACAACCGCCATATAGGTGACATCTGTGGGTGACCTAAATTTGACCATGGTGGTTTTGGCCAACAGGAATAGCATGTGCGTTGGGCAAATGCAATAGCGCCGAGCATGAACTGACCATCTTCGCTAATTTTCCGGTTCTTTCGTATTTACCGGTCGCAGAAGACTATACACCTTAGCTTTGGTTATCGGGGAAAAATAAAAGCGTGTCCATGAAAAGAGGTTAATGTACCTTTCTTACAGCTGGTGTCTCCAGTAGTTTATAAAAGCTGACAATCCTTCGTCCGGCCCAAATATCTACCACCGAGTATCAGTGAATCTGGTCAGCTGGTGCCATTACAGCAAGGGCAATTGTATGACAGCATTTGATAAATTCTGTGATGCCAGAATCTGTGGTTCATGAATTCGGGGCTGGAGAAAATGCTTAGAATGTTCATCGAAGTGGCATTATGTGGGCGCTTAGCTCTGGGTTTTGGTTCGTCGCATCAGGAGCCCGCCTAGCTTGTAGAGAAGCTAACTGATCCTTCCAGTTCACTTCTTACCATCTACTTCGTTTGTCTTCCCAAGATATTGTTAGTATATTTCATCACAATGGCTTCCTCTAAAGAGCAGCTTCACACGTCAGAATCCGATGAATCGTTCGAGCCACATTCGACACGACCCAGTCAGGCGCAACGGACACATGTGGTTCCGCATTTGACGTCACCAGCCTTACATCAAGTCTCAGTTGATGGCTCTTCTAGGTCAGATGGACCACGAGGAATATGCTTTAGGATATCAAATGCTCCTTTAACGACTGATCTACTCGCATGTTTTGAAGACCTAGATGCATCTCTCTCCACGACGCACGGTATCCCTCAACTATCGCTCTATCCAGCATGTAGTGGGGCTAGCCAAGTAGCGCTACTGAGCCCGGTTCATTATCCTCAATATCTCCAGGATCTTGGCCCGTACGATAACTACCTAGTCCGCAGACCCGACTTCGATATTTTGATTAACCGTGATTTCCATGGGCTTACTCCCTTAAACGTACCTAAAGGCGACATTATCGCGGAGTTTGTTTCATCTCAACATCTTGCCGAAATGATTCTGATAGCTATAGTGTTGTTGCTGTGACTGGGCTCGCCGGACATCCCTTCGGATCTTGAAGGAGTCGAGATAGTAATCGGATGTGGCTTCAGGACTTCTTCCGAAAGACATTCCGAACATTCGTATTCTTACGTATGGCTATAACAGCTAGTTTGTCGGCCCTAATTCTTCTAAGTTTCGGATGCTGGATCATAGGAGACATCTCATACAGCAATTGCGAAATGCTCGGAGGTCGCCGCGGTATGAGCTTTCCCTAGCTTGCATTATGTGTAGAATATGAAGCACTAATATCCTTCTATGGGTTCTTAGGAGAAGAGACGTCCAATTATTTTCCTCGGCACAGCCTCGGCGGTGTATTGGTGTTGCAAGTTAGGCTTTTATATTCCCTAGCGCAACCCCCCCCAAACCGACACTAAGTACTGATACGTAATGACACCACAGATGTTGCAATGTAAAAACCAGACACTCAATAAAGACCTTTTGGATCTTACGTCCGCCATATTCTTCTTCGGAACACCTCACCAAGGACTTCGCACCACTGAGCTCGAAGCAATGGTAAACGACATGTTGACTAAGCTGGAATCGGTCGCATCCATGTTGCTGCTGCAGCTGCGTGAGGATTCGGAGTTTACAGGCTTTTGGAGTGGCAATGCAAGTGCCACTAATCGAGTATTTTTTGGTGGGCATTACTGCTAAAGGTACTTCAAAGTGCATACGTTGTTGTCACACCAAAGACTTGTGCCGAGTACTGCTACAGTCAGTGTCTTGAAATATACCGACAATATTTTTGGGGAGGCAAACGAGGTAGATCGTAAGAAGTGAGCTGGATGATCAGCCTATAAGTTATTATCAGAATTTGCCTAATCTAGCTAATCCCTCAGCAACCACTCGTTTGACTCAATTGTAAACCCAGCCACTTATATCCGTGTGGTTTCTCTATTGTTTCTACCATGCTTAATTTAATGTAATGGCACTTGCTGACTAGATTATCTAGTGGCTGCCGCATGGCTAGCGTCTCTGCTATTTACCCTTTATTATGGCGAACAAGATATTGCAAGACCTTCCAGCTGATGTCTTTCTCCATGTCGTGGACAATATCGGACACCCCGTGATCAAAACGCCCTCTTTCGTATAAACCGATGGTTGTATTTGTTCCTAAACTAACATCTTTACAATTCCGCAATCGAATTGCTGGGTCCGGACTTAACATGGAGTCCACGCTGTAGGGATGGGCTCGCCGTCGGGGAATTGGCAGCCACCGGTCTCGCGGTCGGGGAATGGGTGGTTCGGACAACACTGGACCACCTACTGAACTGCGGTGGGAACATCAGGAGCGACCCTAAGCTGTGATCTTTCGAAGACACCCACGGGATGCGACTCTAATGATTGTTGCAACAGAGTGCCAGTAATCAGTTGTGGAACTACTCGAACGAGGTACAGATATCGACGCCATGACTCCCGTGGACAGACAGCATTATTACGCGATGCATTATCGCAAGGAGGAAGCATGCTTTTGGAGCATAGCGCAGATTCGAACGCTGTAGATTCCAAATCTATGTCGATACTCCATGCGGCACATGATGGGATTCCGAATATCATCAGTCCGTTGCTTTCGTTCGGAGCGAGACTCAGTACTGCTGCTCTGAAAGACTTATGCGACGAAGATGACTTTTCAGCCGCTATTGAACAAATTCTCGATGGGAAATTGCAGTGAGGCACCCGCCGCTGAAGAGGGAAATATGAAATAGTTTCGAGAAAGTTACAAGTGTTGCTGGAACTGTTGTTTGTATCAACCATGAAGAGTTTGGAGATGCTAGGCACTATGCAATCTGTGTGCCGGAGCGTAAACGTATTAAATAGGGAATAATAAAGATATTTTGCTAATTCTATGAAGTATGAAACTGTAAATACTGGATTTAGGTTATGCCACGAAGAACCTTGGATGAGTAAGTGTAACTGAGATAACGGTATTGGTTACATGCGGTTACACGGAGTCCATGCGCATAGTGATCATGAGGGGTAACAAGCTCCGCAAATGTGTGCCCTGGCGATCTAGATTCCTAAACATTTCTAGATCCTGCGTGGTAAACCGCGGAACATGCCAAGAATCGAGTGCGATGAGGGGAGGCTACTTATACAAGATGCAATCAGGCTGATTTTTTTCCATCTACATCCACATCAGAGGTTGGTCGATTGCTTCGTATACTCCTCTTTCTAACGCCTACCTACAATCCGTGTACAATTCAAAAGAAGCCACCGGCGGTCGTTCTCTAGTAGCAATGTCTGGCCTATACTACGTCATCATGAAGTTCTATCGGGAATCCGAGAGCCACTATGTCAACCGATACCCTCACCTTTTCTGCTTTGAGTCCAGATATGCTGCCGACGAGCTCTTTCGGGCGCTTCAGAACAAGAAGGACTTATCTGGTAGCCATATTTTCAACTTTAATCGCGTATCGCCTCAATTTTGGTGCTATGATTACGGAGCAGAAGGTATTATTTCTGTCTTAATTCAGATCTAGTATATCCTAATGGAAACGTAGTGTCCAGCCGGGAAATCCTCATGCATATCCCGGTTGAGTATAATTATGGGTTTTGCTCCATACCTCTCCCCATCCCTACTGATTACAATGGAACTCGCGGTTGGCCTGTTATCCCCAACCCCGTTACAGGTCCTGACTGGGTCAGCGGCAACTCATTCTTCATCCGCAACCGTCGCCAGGCCGACCTGTACTGGTACGTCCACAATGACCACCGCATCCACATCTCTGAACACCGCCGAACCAAATTTCTAATACGCGGAACGGAATTTGGCGACGAAAAGAAAGTCTTCATCCGCTCCGATCCGATTACGATTGAGCCAGTATCATTCGCCGAGAAAGTATTTCCCTGGAAGCCATTTGTGCTGGGAGACTTGGCGAGTAGGAGTGCGACCCCCGGCGCGGAAGGTGAAGGCGCAAATGAGAACCAGATGTTTGTTACAAAGGAGTTGAACAGTCAGTTGGGAATAAGCCGGTCTAAGGAGGTGTGGAAGTTTGGAGATCTGTTCTCGAACTTTGGAGTGGTGTGGGAAGGGGATAATGGTATTAGCGAGAAGCCGAGGTACTCGTTGGCTGTGTACACGGAAAGCGGGGGGGATGAGTGGGAGCTCGTCTGAGGTGCGTAGCTGGATGGGGAAGATAGCAGCTGGTCATTTTGCGCATTGTTTCCGTAACAATCAGGCTGTGTAGGACGCATTTCTTGTGTTTGCAGTGCGCTGTACATCGTAGCTGTCGTGCAAGCTGTGTTTTGTAGCGCCCTTGGGAGATCGTCCCTATCCAACTATGTACTTTATCGAGAATAATGGTTCGGACGGGCTTTTGGCCGTGACGCCTTTTATTGGATCCGCGCCTCTGATATTGCCAACTGGAGGTTATACGACACGAAATTTCTGGTTATTACGGACGGGATTGATTGAGGTGGGCAGGATTGAGCGATACTTTGCCACTATTTAACAGCGGTGCTTAGAGTCTTTGTATCTCAATTTCTTTAAAATCAGACTAGCTTATCCCGACCCACCATCCATCTGCCTTTCAAGTTCCTGTCTACGCTTTGTGAATATGACCAAATTCGCAACTTGGACGGTTTCTATTGACTAACTAAAACCATCCGCTTTTCCGTCTATACTCATAATAGTGGCAGTATGCCAGGGCTAAGAAATGACATCAATGTATCGAAGTAAGTCAGAGCTTCGTGGAACCACAAGCCAAGAAACGCAAAGGCGGCAGGAAGGAATGGCAGACTAGGCACAGCCTGTCGGGGCAGTCATATCAATGTGCAAGACAGAAATGAAAGGTTAGATCTGGTCGGTTGGAATACTGGTTTTATGATAGGTACAAAGGAGTGCCGCGTGCACGAGCCAAGAGCCCAGTTGGCAAGGACGGAATCATCCTCCGCCAGCTGCTCATATCCCAACCCGACAAACAATCTTCTTGCAACCTCACTTCGGCATGATTGGGGTCGAATATGACATCAAATCTCGTTACTAGACGGGCAAGCGGTCCCGAATTGTATCAATCGCTCATAACCCAGGATTCTAAGGTAAAACCGGCGGATCCGTCCTGGAACCTAACACGTCCTCCTGCGCGAATAGAATCATCGGGTGTCGTAGACAACGGGATAAGAGCTTGTTGTGTCGAGTACACCTCGCCTACAACGTCGCCGCATCCCTCCACCAGTCAACCGGGCAGTTCCCGGGGGCCAACCACAGCTCCCTCAACCTGCTGTAGGATAGTGTTCTAGAAGAAACTGACTATTGCAACGAATGGATGCATCTCCCTGGTCTTATCCGCTATTTCTTTCGGGCTTCCCCCGGCAAAAGGAACCAACAGGTCCAAGATAGCAACGTTGGGTCTGGATTGTAGAGTAGTAAGAATGGGTCTGCTATGGAGTAGTTCGGGCAGCCGAAGGTGGAGCGATGCCAGTTTCGTTCGGAAGCATTTGGGAGGTGGAATGGCTGAGCCTCGTGTTCCTAGAGGTCGAATGGCACTGTGTCATCGGGGCAGCGGAGGTACTGGGTGTCTGGGAACATGGCCATGGACAGAGCGGCCTACTTGCCTAGGTACACTAAGTTATGTGTGAATTTAATATTCGAACTGAGCGAAGGAACAAGTCGAGAAGGGAAACTCGTGAGAAGGAGGAATGAAAACTCGAGCAGAACGTACCTTTCTAATGAGACAAATCCTTCAGCTTTAATGATTGTCGTCAGTGCGGATGGAGGCGAGAGAAAGGGCGAAAGTGGTGGGAAGCTCTACTGTGGCTTGGCCGCCAGACATGCGGCTCAACTGCCCCGGATGGCAACATATCTTTACTACCAGCTGTTGCGAATTGCTTTACGGTCAATGTTGATACATCCACCGAAAGCCATCCATTGTTTTCAAAGCCGCCATTGCTGTTATGCATTTTGACATTCTCGTGGCAAAATATCTTAGGCGGATACTGGTTATATCGATCGGAACTAGTTACCTTTCGAGATTACGTTTACGTTTGGACAGGCCGGCATTTTTCCAACATCCTGGGAGGACGTATTTGAGAACGGGGAAAATTGAGATGATGAGGGAACTTGCGAGTACCCGGAAGATTAACGAGAGGAAAACTTACGCTCCTCTCTCGTTCCCACCACGCAATGTCCAACAAAAATGTGCGTGATTTTAGAAAGCGTTCCGTCCGGCTGATCGAGCCCAAGCCAGCTACCGCATCTCACGTACTCTAGTGAGGAAGACGAAACGATCCTGGACGAGTACCCCCAGGCCGACTCGTCTACCCCGGTTGTAGTCAGAAACCTGACCACTATCATATCATCATGACTATCATCATGACTCGGCCTCAAAGTATCTACTTTAGCGGAGATCCTCCGTTTCAGGTGAGGCTCATGTCAGGCCGGTAGACATCTATTAGCCTCACATGAGGGTGACTGAAATATCATGTTGATGTGAGGATATTTGTTGGCTCATGGTAACCTCTCAAACTTATGACTATCCTGCCACTGTCACTCACACAAATCATTCAGGCAGATTTGACACCATTGCAGTGGACTGCAATGGTGACAGTTGAGACACACTATCCTCAGTTAAAATTCTCATGCCACAGTAACTAGTCAGGTAGGAGATTTTAAAGTATTCTCACAACCTGCATTTTGGAGATTCTTGTGCAATGCTGCAAAAACTAAAAACTCTCTATGTTTACAACCAAATAAAACATTACAGAGCAGGTATTCTGTGATGGGGTTGTCACTTCTGGGAGTTACTTTTAGCTCTACAATTATTTCCCGCTGCACCTGTGATTTTGGACCTGCAGATGTGCATGGGGTGGTAGCAGTGGCAACAGAATGCTGGTGATGATGGTAAAGATAGTGTACATGGTGATGGTGATGGTGATGATGGACCTACAGGCCACAGTGAAGGTGTATGCCCCATGACCCCACCTGGCGCTTGAAGCGCGGCTGTGAGGGCAGCTACTGAAATCCTGTCAGGATTCTGATGTGAGCCTGACAGGCATGACAGACCTCCAGGAGTGCCATAGTTGCAGCTGGCTGCAACCGCTGCATATCTATCTGGTATCAACTGTGCCAGTACTGTCATGAGTATGCAAAATCAAATCAAGGTGATTGCAAGATCAACCTCATATGCGCCTCATATGAGCCTCACCCGAAACGGAGGACCCCCGCTAAAGTATCACTGTTAGTGAAACGTTAGCGGCCCCGGAGGCGCGCGGAAGTGCCAGTCCACCGAGGGCTTTACCAGACGGACCCTCAGTGTGTATTCCCGCATGAAGATTTATTAGCCTCTGAATCTGGAGACTTTCGTACAACCCTATCTGGAAGTTCACAGCAGCAAGAAATACCTGCACGTGAGAAAACGATCCTTTTTGCGAGCACGTGGCTAGACGAACTGGGAATGAGAGAAAGGTTTCCGGGAACTTGTACTCAGGCAAAGTATACTAACTTGTGTTATAGTTGGAAATCAGCTGCAGAATATGGAGACCAGATACCGAAATAAAACACGACTTTGGCGATTGCTACACTCGAAGCATTTAATTCGGGAAACTTTTACGGGGCAGTCGATCGAAGCGAATAATATACGATGAAGGCTACATGTAGTCAATCGTGTTACAGATCTGGTTTCGGACGCGTGTAGCTGCTGCAACGCTACGATGTCTAACACATCTTTCTTACAAGGACACTTCCGCCAGTTCTCACCAACTACCTGAGAAAGTTTTTGAGATTGCTGAATTGCCGACTTATTCGCACGGAGATGATAAGAAGGAGATAACAGGACTTACCAGTTGACTGTCTGACTAGAGCCAAGGACTTCGTTCAGGGACGCTCTGCAGTATAACAACTGCGGAGCCCCCAAAGTGTTTGCGCCGACTATACGCCCGCCATCTTTCTCAACCGATCCGCCGTTGCCCTTCACGCCGAAGGGTTCCTGATCTCCGACAACGGCGATTTCATAGGTGGTGATATCGAAAGTCCATAGCCGGAAACGACACCATTCGTGAGCCCCATACTTGATCACTTCATGCATGTGTTCGGGTCCACCACCGGCCTGCCCTCTGTCCACCCCGTTCCCTCTTCAGCATGGCCCCATGTCTGCACATTCACTAATCACTAAGGAGCCTGAGGTCAGAGGTGTAGTTAGAGGAGATAATACTTTATGCAGCGGTTGATATCCCAATTTAAACTTGATGTGAGGGTGTCAAAGAGATTCTGGAATTTAGGGGCATGATCATATTGTAAGATGAACCTGTAAGGAAGAATAGGAATTGCTAAACAGGGGAAAGGAAAATTGGTGTACATGCGCAACATGAACAAATTGTCACTTTACTTATCTATTGTGTAAGGCTTTTTTCAAACTAAGATCTCACGTAGGTGTCCTGGGCCAGTCGTGAATCTGCAGTTAGGCAGGCTGGTGATGGATATTGGGCCTTCATTGGATTGCCCGTATCCACCACTGGACGTCAACCCAAACACATGCGCTGAGAAGGACAATCTTTATAACACGGCTGATTGGGGAAGATAATGGTACGTTCGCGGGAGTCGGACAAAGAAAAGAACATCCATACCGTCAGTTGGGAGCAAGAGTGCGCAAGAGCTGCGGTATTGTGAAGCTGGGCGAGGCTAAACTTTTAGCATAGGGCTGACGTGGAATTTTGGGCAGGAAAAGGACGTAGAGAAATAGGGAATAGAAATCTAGGCGTGTGCAGAGGTAGATGGGAATGATGATTGTACATTCTGGTTGTAAGCAGCGAAGGCAGACAAGAGGGTTGAGCCCTTAACCCTCTCCGCAAATGCCACCGCTAGCCCGAGCAAGTGCATGTCGACTGAAGGAAAACAGAGGTGCTGAGGAAAGGCAGATTTTAGTTGCTTTTTAGTTACTTTGGTTGTTTAGTAAGCTAGCTGTATGGTTATAGCTACTTCATAAGTAATATAGGTTGGGATGTTCTACCGGTCTGCACTCATTATTTGTTTGCTGCTTTTCATTAATAGGTCCCCGAGTTACGAATTATAAAGTGATTTTCGTTCCCATCGATTGAGAAAACCAATCGAGGGGAAGATTTCATAGCCCTTCGATCATCCGTTCTCATAAACTTGATTATCCGGCTTTACATCAGGTCAAGCCGCGACAGCATTCACGACCACCTCCAAGAAGGTTTGCCCTACAACTAGCGTGGTAACAAGGTGCGGCCTGTGCGTACCAAGACCATGTTTAACGTCGATTACTCCAGCCTGTGCGTGGGCTAAGTGCCAGCGAAACAAGCCGTGACAGACTGAGGCTATTTTCAGATTCGTTGGTTTATACCTCTGATACTCTTGTACTTGCTTAGCTTTATATTAAATTCTATGAGGTTCTTGTCACGTCCAATCATAAACGTCGGTAGTGCAAGTGCTCTTCAAAGGAAAAGTACGTATACCCAGTTAGTCGTAAATATAAAAACCTGGAGAACCCCGCTCGTGACTTCCCCTTGCCGTCGCGTCTAGATACATCACTGATTATGTTCTAACTGCCCCCAGAAATCCCTCTCGAGCTCACATGTGATAATCTCACTGTGTTCAGAACCTCAACGGCATACTATATATGGAGCAGGGTATAGCTACAAACTTTCCCTCTCTCTGTCTTTTATCTGAAATTTGCATGAAATTCTACCGCTCTAGGTTTCTGACTGGCCTTTAGAAGGTGGGTCATCAAACCTTATTCATCGTCCAGTGGATCGCCATCAGCATAGCATCAGAACGTGCGTCAAAAGTATCAGTTTATTACCATAATAAAATTACAAGAGAATATCTATACCTCATAACCCCCTAATGTAAATAAACCAGAGAACAGACTAAGAAAGCATCATCAAATATAACTTACATGAATTCCATTATACTTAGAGCTATCTCGGGTATCCTGAGCGATCTATTTGGCCGTTTTTAAATACCCAAGGCTTCACTTGAGGAACCGTATAATCCGAGCTGAAACTCGTTGTACGCTCCCGAAGGAGGTGATCATTGAACCCCGTGGCCCCCCAGAAGTTATTTTGCTCTGCCCAAGATTAGTCGTGTAAAATATCAATCCCTTGTTGATGCTGCTGCTCACCTTCATGCGTGTAAAAGGCGACTTTTAGATCCCAGGCCATGCTTAGTGCCGGAACGGATGTTGGTACTCCAGAGATCACTTTTGTGTTATGCGCAATCATCTTGTCGGTGTGGAGGTAGTCACCATTCTGAATATTCAGCTTTAAGGTCACACATTGATTCGACATCTTTCTCTTCACGTCTGGCGACACTATGATGAATCAGTGAAAGGTGCGGGCATAGGTATGTGGGGTGTTTTGCTAACTCACAGGTTGCGCAGTACCAAGTATAGTAGCTACTGCTCTCACCATCTGCCAGTCGTGCTGTCAGACGCTTCTGTGTCTCGGTGAGTGGATCGGCTGCCGTTGCGCGTTCCCATACATGGAGGCAAACGTCGCGGTGCCGTCGAGGGATCATTTGTTTTTTGGTCCATTCGAAAACGGTACTAATTGGCAGCATTAGCAATATTGCGCTACGAGCTTTGTGGGAACACCATACTGGTACAGTAACAATCGCCATCCAGTCAACTTTTCTAACAGCTCTATGAGTAACTCTATGGACAATTCTGCGGTCAGATTGACGCTCTCGATGTATCAACAAGAACGCCTACCGTTCGTTGCAATACAAGCCGATAGGTCTGCCCTGGCATTTGGATCGAGCCCTTCAAAAACAGGTTGTCTTTCCTTGGATATATAATGCGGAATGCGTAAGCCGAGAAGGGTGAGCTTCGTTCCCTGCCCCGTTTTATCGATTTTGAAATTTAGGGCTTTATATACTGATAACAGTTAGCCACATACCGACCAACCCACGCCACGCCACGCGGACAAAACTTACAGAAGTAGACACATGAAACCCTAGATGAATTAGGTAATGTTTTGCAACGCACTATGGCATGGTATGTCGCCACTTCATCTTCTTCGTCATACATGTCATAAACGCGAATCCAATCGTCATTCTGCGCAGCGAGCGGAATTGAATATATCTTCTCAACATAGCCCTTGCTTTCTGTGAGTTGTAAGATGCAATTAACAAGACTCACAGCATCTATGCGTCAGATTAGTTTTGATACCGTATGACGGCAAGAGAATCTGGCTACCGGATTCGCTCCCTAAGGTTAACTCGGCGGTGTTCTGAGGATTGTCCGGATTGTACACCTAATATAGTGAATATACACAAAGTAACATAGGTGAGAAGAGGGTCTCACGTAATTAGAGCCTCTATTCCGCTCTGACTAGAAGGCACAGTATCAGCAGGACATATCCCAAGCAATTACTCAATGAAGTACCCTTTCACGTCTACGAAAGTCTGCCCATTGCAGTGTTATTTGGTTGGCACCACCCTGACGCACCGACACCCGACTGAGCGGAAGCCCTAGCTCACAGAGGTGGAAACATTAGACGTTGAGAGCTCGGAGAGTAGGGATGGCCACATACAAAACGAATAGCACCAAGGCTCTGCATCGCCTGCCCAGCTACTCAATACTAGACGGCGAGTTGTCTCCCAGCGCTCTTTCGGGGTCGATTCGTATATGCGTAACGAGCATGAAGTGCCTTTGATCTTTCGCGCGGCGTCCCTTGACGTGCTATCATTGTCGAACGGAAGTGTAAAAGAAGCCTTCGAGACCACGCTTTGGGGAAGTGAGCATCAGTGAGTGATGGCAAGATAAGTTCGGCACTTACGTATCCAGAATCGTCACCTCATCTGGACGTGCAGTTCGTGTTTGCATTGCGGCAAAGAATCGTTTTGGGATTGACAGGAATCGTTCGCAATCTGCACACTATGTTAAGCTGGCTTGATGGACGGAATAGAGACCGGTATTCTAACCTGCTGGTGTTGAGAACTGCATGTCCGCCTGGAAATCGTCAATTCCTACAATTTGTGTAGGTTGATAGGAGATTCATACCATTATATTGGAGAAGTTGAGAGAAAGTACTGATTCGGCCTTGTTGTGTCGGCATTCAAGGTCCTCACTGTCTTCGAAGGAGACTAGACCGAGTGATTAGCAAGTGATACAAAAGCAAAGGGAGACAAAACGCACTCTGGCTGCATAAATTGAGTGTATCGTGGTGGTCACATATACTGACAAACATCTCACTGTCCCCCTCCTGCGCCCAAAGTACTAACATATATGGCGTAGAATCGGACATATGGCCATCGTCCAGAATAGCGTCCACAAAGCTAGAAATGCAACTTAGCTGCAAGGTTTCATTCAAGACTATGGGACTCCTACTTACGTCCGATAGAGTACCTTCTCACGTTGCCTTAGGCCACAATCTCTGGGATTTATCGCGAACCACCTCTCTGCACCAAGCACATCGTTTTTGCATGTATCGTCGTCAATGACCCTCAGTTCGAGAAGTGCGACTGATCGGTCCAAGAGGTCGTGTGTACCGTCGGGTCGGGCTATTGCCGATCTTGCGTCAATATACTTGCTGAAATCCTTATCTAAGGCCTAGAGTATTTGAGTTAGATACCGCGATTTATATGCACCTCTTCAGGGATTCTTACGCTACATAAGTCTCTAATGAGCTTTCTCGCCCGCCGACTCCATGGTCCTTTCCGGGGAAGGACAGCTTCCTCGAGAATCCAGCTAGATTTCAGTAGGTTTGTATAACATTGTGCAATCAAATCGGTTCTATCGGGGGGGCGCTGTCGGAACCGTTCAAGGTCTTCAACCCACTCGTATATCGTTCGTGCCTTGGTAAAGGAACTGTTAGCCAATGCGATGGTCAAACACGTAGTGCACCCACGATACCTTGAGTAGCCACCAACTCGATAAATAGAGCAGTTGCTCCGAAGATAATTTTTCCTCTAACTTTGCCACCTCAGTTTGAAGCGCCGCACTTCCCCGTCGGTCGATATATCTTTGACACGTTTTGCGATGCGGATCCAACTGCAGTTCTTCCTGGACTATCACCGAATCCCTCTCGTTAATTCGCGCAGAAGTCTTTATATCAACTTCCGTTTCTATTGTACTTCTGGTCTTTGTTATTGGCTCTAGCTCGGCAAACACGACGCTATCGGGGCTCGGAGGGACTCGTGACGGGCTATCGCCAGGAAGTTCGAATTCATTTGCACCCCCAGTGACAGGTTTGTCATCTCCGTCACTCCTGCGGCATAATCAGGACCCGAAGTGATTCGCCTTTGCGCAGCGATGAATGTATTACCTCCAGTTGTACATATTCACTGCCAGCTGAAGCGTAGTCAACAGGCGGCTTATCCTGCTCTGAAAGCTCGAAACGTCATCCTGTACAGTTACCCACTGTAGCCGTAACCCAATCTGTGTCGCGCCACTAGTATCTCGAGAGAGGTAAAAAGTTAGCAATTCCGATCGTTCCGGCTGGCGGTGAACTCACTAAACGTCCGGAACTGCTGAAGAAGTCGTTCAAATTCGTTCACAGCTTGATTACATCTGTGGAGACAGTCCTCGAGGTTACCGTGGTACGACTGCCGGAACGAGCTGTCCCCATGCCTATCCATTTGTCTCTTGAGCGTGTATAGCAACCGACCCAGCATCTCGAGGTCGTCGACGACCTGCCGAACGTCTTTTGGCGCATTGCGGGCAACCACATAACCCTTTCGGTAGAGCTTGTGTATGGTTTGGACGATTGTGAGGGTATCGGCAACTGGACTCGACATCGCTATCTGCCACGGCAACGGTGGTTTCGCGGATTTGGTCGCTGGGGGTGCTGAGCGTTGCGGAGAGGTGGAAATAGTTAGTTGAGCGACAGTTACAGACTGACTTGACTGACAGACAGAAGCAAGAATATAGGTACATCCCCGCATGTGACGCAATTTTGAGGTGTGGCATGTATGTGTAACACTATACATACAACGAGATCCACTAACACGGTGGCGCGCCTATTGATAGTGAGGAAGGGAAGGCAGACTTTCTCCCCACACCCCACCCCGCACCAACGCATGGAAGAATTGCGTGAAGTCAACGCGCATGAACTCACATGAGACTAGATATTAGTTACTTAAGTATGGAGAAGAGTAGGGACAACCTGGGAATCGTCACTAATCCCAGTAGGTTTCCCTGATGATAGAGTCCTTCAGTCTCTCCTCAAGTTGACTTGGGCGCTTGACGCTGCAGCCTTTCGCCACCAGGTACATAGACTCGTACTCATCCCCAATTTATACCTTCGTGATCGTATTTAGTACAGGGTTGCATTTCTTCTTTTGCGATACCAAGCAGCCATTTCGTAAGTGATATTACTTACACATTCCAAGGCGTCGCACTGCAGCCTCGTTCTAAAGCGAGGTGTCTAGAAGCTAGAATTACCGTGTGACACGGATGCAGGAGACAAGACTTCTCAGCCCATCATAAACCACATCCACCTAACTTGTTCATCGACTTCACACCCGTCACTACTCCGTCCAAACGGATCCCCGCTACCATGGCATCGTCAATAGCCGCGAATTACGTTGAGGATGTTCTGATCGCACCATTCCGCGGCAAAACACCCCAGGAGATGCGAGATGAGATCGATAAATTCTTCAAACGAGCAACCGACGAACATGGAAGAAGTGTTTTTGAGGCTGAAGATCGGCGGGCTATCGCAAGAGGTGCTTTTCTCACTCAACACAGCGAGGCCTTGGATTTCGGCCATGACCCAGAGAAGCAAGGGGTTCTGCTTGAAATACTGCGCGGCATTGAAAAAGACTCCAAACAGCCCGAACAACCGCTTACGCTCTCGGATGAAGAGGTACAAATGATCTCCTGGGAGACAGATAAGAAAATCAAGCAAAGTGGTACACTGGTCTGGCTGATTGTGTGTTGTTCATTGGGCGCTGCTACACAAGGGATGAACGAGGTATGTTTATGATCGATGTTTCGGAGTCGACATCTAACGGTTCGCTTCTTTTACCGAAATATCAGACGGCTGCCAACGCAGGTACATAATTTTCATAGGGCCGTTCACCGGGTTTTGGAACAACCCTAACCCCACTGCTTGACAATCGATGACAGCAACTGACAGCTTCTCAATAGCCCAGCTTTATTTCAAGTACGCATATGGCATACAAAACAGACCTGGCATTCAGTCTTTCGTTCATGCGGCGCCATACCTATGCTGCGTTGTCAGTTGCTTGTGGGTACCATCTGCCAGGCGTGCATCATGTCATTTTGCTAACGGAACCAGAATGACCCACTGGCTCAACAATAGATTCGGCCGTAAATGGACTGTGTTTCTAACGTGCGCAATATCATGCGGAAGCTGTGTCTGGCAAGCCTTTCCCCATACCTGGAAGCACATGTTTGCGGCCAGATTCATCCTAGGTTTGTACACCAGCGAGGCGCGGTGCAAGTTCTTTTGGCGCATTCTAAACATCTCCAGGCTTCGGGATTGGGCCGAAGAGTGCTACTATTCCAATTTGGGCAGCTGAGTCAGCGCCAAGCAATGTGAGAGGTAAGTACTGCTCCTTCGGCGAATGTGCGTTACCTGACGGAGCCTAGGTAGCTTAACAATGTTTTGGCAGACTTTTACGGCTGCAGGTGCGTGCTAGGATACGTTACCGATGCTATAGACGTTGACTGCTGCAGGTATAATGCTTGGATACATTGCTAGCGTTATTTTCCGACCGATACTCGACGGAGACAAGTCTCAAATTTGCGGAGAAGGGCAGGCACAGTCAACTCTCCTGAGTATGAGATGTGTAAGTGTTGCTTTGAATCAGGCGCGGAACATTTGACTCACAGTCACCCACTCGTAATCGCAGAGTCTGAACTGGCGGTTGACCATCGCAAGTCCTGTAAGTTGAGTACTACGAAACCCCCAGTTTAGTGCTAATCAGAGTCACAGATGTTTCTACCGCTAATCGCCATGATAATTATCGGCTGGCTGCCAGAATCTCCTCGCTATTTGCTCCAAGAAGCGCGTCGGAGACAGGATCCAAGGTACTATAAGAAAGCCTTTGACAGTCTCACATCTTTGCGCAATCTGCCTCTACAGGCGGGAAGAGACCTGTTCTTGATGAATTTCCTTCTTGAAACCGAGCTCCGACACCGCCGGGGCTTATGGATCCGTCTCACTGAGCTGTTCACCAAAGGCCGTAACTTCCGCGCTTTCAGAGCTAGTCTTATCTGCCTCTTCCTCCAACAGTTCTGTGGCGTGAACGTCCATGTCTACTACTCTTCGCAAATCTTTAAAAATGCGAGCTTTAACAATACTAAGGCGATTCTGGCGAGTATGGGGTTCGGGATCATAAATTTTGTGGGAGCCTTCCCGGCTTTCTTTATGATTGATCGTAAACGCTTCGGACGCAGGAACCTTTTACTCTTCACGTTCCCTTTAATGGCGCTATTTCAACTGCTTACAGCTATGGCGTTCTTGTTGCCGAAGGAGAAAAGGCCTGCGGTTGTTATGGTCGGAATGTGTATGACCCCCTCCCCTACTTACCCGGCGAAGAACCAAGTAACTATTAGGACACATAAACCCTAACCTAAAACATGCTCTTAGAAGGGTTAGGGTTTGATGTCCCCATACTTGATTTCGACGAGTACAATGTTTAAAGTCCCGAACCTGACAGGGAGTATCCAGATCTTTTTAGTGCGGCTTACAGTCCAGGAGAAGGTCCAGTGCCATTCGTGTATGCAGCAGAATCAATGCCGCTGTACATTCGCGACCTTGGTGAGTCGTCACCCCCTTCCCAGTGTGTTGCATCTAAATCTCGCCAGGGATGTCCATCGTCACATCAGTGAACTGGTTCTTTAACTGGCTTTTAGCCGTTACATTTTTACCCTTCAACCATAAATTAGGCAACTCAGGGTCCCTAGCCTACTACGCAGGCTGGTGCGCAGCTGGGTGGTTCCTTATCTTCTTGTAATATCCCCCTCCTTGCATGAATTAACCTAACAAACATAGTTTTGTACCGGAAACGTGCGGCTTGTCGCTTGAAGAACTTGATGAAGTGTTTAAAGTCTCGACGAGGAAGTACGCGCTTTATGCCCTGGATCAGTTGAAATATTTTGTCATGCGTTATGTCTTGAGAGACTCGAACCGTCGCGCGCCGGATCCGCTTGGGAGGAGGGAACCACTGATGCCGATGCAGAAGAAGTAGGGGTTTTGTGGGGGTAGGGGTTTTTCTGAGATGGGAGAATGGTACTTAATGATATACGACGATTATACAAAAGAATCAGGAGAGTGATGGAATATATAACCTCGTTAGAGGATTAACTATGCTCGGTAAACCTCATCAATAGTGGTGGTTGCCCGTTGACTCAAATAGGTCGGAGCATAGACAAAGGCTGGGGAGGTTGTCGGGGATTTTCTCTGCACTCTACTTACGGTGTATCATTTCTGGTACAACGTGATGGCTGGCAACGGACTGGCCTGTTTGACGAGTCGTGTCAAGGCAAACGAGTTGACTCCAATCATTGTAGCTCATATTTTTTCGTCTACCTAATCTCCAGACCCCAGGGAAGATACAGCAAGAACTTTATGACGGAGCAACTCTTTGCGTTGCTCGTTCAGTTTGGTAGAGAACCCAAACCTATGAGATAACAGCTTCATGGATCGCCAAGCTGCGGGAGATCGGATTACAGGGTGTCCGGTGAGGTCTCACGTCAGACTGCAGATTTAGGATACTTAATTCTCGAGTAGGAATGTGTCAATATATATTTTGGATCGTCCGCTTGGTTTGGAGGTGTGGGAAGTACAAGAGATGACAGGAATATTACGACCGAATAATTATTAATAATACTATCCGATTCCAACGAAATAGCTTGGTTATATAGATGAAATAAAATACCATACTGCAACCAATATATAACTCCCAACATTGTATTGACAGATAGGAACAAGGTCTACATACGAGGTCCCGCCTCAAACTGCACATCGACCCTAGCACCGACCGCATCCTTGCCACCTCCCTCTGACTCGTTCCTGCATATTTAAACCCTTTCCTTCCCTATCCCCGTCTCCGTCCACGATGCCACCCATAGTTGCCACCCGTCTCGACTTTTCCATCACCCCGCTAGCACCCTGCTACACCCCCTTCTTCGCACTCACTCTCTCCAACGTCTTCACCGCCAGCGAATGTTCCTCTCTCATCTCCCTCGCCGAGGATTCCGCCCCCTGGGAACCAGCCTCCGCCGACAGTCCCATCCAAAACTTCCGCAACAGCGGGCGAATAATCCTCGACTCCTCGTCCACTGCTGATATGATCTATGATCGCATCTGGCCTTTCCTTGTGGCAGAGGGAGTGCACGAGATCGGGCTTGAGAGTAAATGGCTGGAGGTTACAGGGCGGAGTAATCAGAAGTGGAGTACAGCGCGGGGAGAGACAGGGTATTGGCGGATTGTTAAGTGCATACCCTCCCCCGCCCCCCGCCCCCGTCCCCGGCTAACTGGGTAGACTGAATGGCCGCCTCCGCTTCCTCAGCTACGGGCCGGGGCAGTACTTCAAGCCGCATTGCGACGGATTGTACGATGAGCCCGGTGCCGAGCCGAGGAGGAAGAGTTTTTTAACGGTGCACTTGTATCTGAATGGGGATGGGGTTGAGGGTGGGGCGACGAGGTTTTGGACGCCGGATAAGAAGGTGTGGGTTGATGTTGAGCCGGAGGTGGGGAAGGTGCTGGTGTTTCAGCAGAGGATGTTGGTGCATAGTGGCGAGGAGGTGCGGGGCGGGAGGAAGGTTACGGTTAGGACGGATGTGATGTTTGAGAGGGTTGTTGTGACGGGAGGAAAGGCGGAGAGGAGAGGATGCGGACGTGGTATGATGCTGGTTGGTGACAGTGATGTGTCTGTGTTCTGAAGAGGGCTGGAAGACTATGATTGATATTAGTTGAGGCGCTGATCCTGTACCGAAATGACGAAAGGCGTCATGAAGCGCTGCCCGCCCGTGACTTCCAGATGCCACTGTCGGCGGTATCAGGTGTGCTAAAGTATTGTGTCAATTTCTTGAGCTGCTGTACTTTTGCTCCTCCGCACAGGTCGCCTTGACTACCTCAACCACCTTGGCAAACTCGTTGGCGACAAAAATACTGGTTGGCTGCCTTTGGATTTTAGTGAAGCAAGGTTTGTGGAGTCTGGCTTGCGGAGCGTATGGAGGGGAGGGGATACGTTGAGCATCCGATGATGAATGAAGGGGATGTGTATAAAGTCTGGCTTCGGGATTGGAAATTGTGATAGAGGATTTGATAGGGATTTGGATGTACTATTATTCATATAAGGACACGACATGTGTCTTTTTCGATTCTGATTGGTCGTAATTCTGTGGCTGAGTGGCAGATTGTGGCAAGTACCAACCACTTAAACTCATATTCCAAATAACATGCCCTTTTAATTCCAATGAGTGTTTGGCTCTGATTACAAAGTGTCCTACACACAAAATGTGGATAACTATGTCCTGTTTCATCTCCCAGTCTTAGAGATATATTATCTCTTATATTGAGTTAGAAATTGTGAATCAATAGCATTTTGGAGCATTCTTTTATAGCTGCACTATAAATATTAGCAATATAGTAAATTGGAGATGAGAAAGTGAAAGAGAATTGGTTAATGCTTAGTTTATGTATATATTACTTTGTGATCGCAGTTCAACTCACGGATTTAAATAAACAATAATTGATTGGAGTTACCAGTGGAAGGGATTTTCCCACTTGCTAATATACTTCTGAATGTATAGAAGTTAAAAATAACAACTCTAAATTAGCTGGGCTGGAGATCATCTATCTGAGCACCTACAAATGGCGGCAAATCCACCACTAAACCTTGTACATATATAAACTTAGGTGTTATCTATACGCAATTACTACACAAATACCAATTGTGTTAGTGATGGGTCAGGGTAACCTGATAGTGATCAGGGTTCCTGTAACACTGGGAGATCCACACAAAGTCCTAATCAATAAACACCCCTAATAACTTCCAGACTGATAAAGAAGAATGATAAGGCTTCACTCAGGATGCATATAAGAATTACCACACAACGAGACACAAGGTAACTGTTCCATTCCCGGCCTCCGATTGATAGTATTGACTTAAGAGTATCATTTCATACTATTTGTATACTGATGTACACGACTCAAAAATATTCTACTGAGAAGATCTTGGAAACAACACACTATCATGCTGGCCTTCAAGCTCCCTTCAGACTCAAGAGTATCATCTCAGCATCCAGCATGTATACCTCAGGACCAACTGTGTTTGAGTGCGAAGGTTCCAAGTATTGACTTGTCTTATAAGAAACTGCAATGTAGTTTTGCCTCTGCAGAAAGAGTAGTGCCAACTCAAAAGTATCCTAACAGATGTATTCTCTGAATCACCTTGCCATTTGGCGGGCTTTGGACTTCCCTCAGAGTTTAAATTATTGTCTTGGTCTATTCCCAATTGAAGACTTGCTTCATCAAAGGTACTAAGAATAATCCACTATAAAAAGTGATAGATATATATGTGATACAGAACTGAAGATGAATGTACATATCTGGACTTCAATAGAGAAGTATCCTCATTGACTTTGATGCAAAACAAATATATAATACATGGGAATAGAGTCAAGGCAGAATCTCTAAGTCAAAAAGGGCAATCAGCATCCATCGATGAATGTTAATGTAGAATATACATTATGGATGTCCTTCCTCCATGTCGGTATTGCTTATTATATATCAGATGATCCACACTCTAAACAATCCTAAGACTGCCGAAGCCTGCTTTGGAGTTCATATACATAACTATGTCACCATCTTTTGCCTCCAGCAATGATAGTTGAGTTCAAACTTCCAGGAGTATCAACTACGTCATCAAGATATTAAACTCGTAGTGCGATACAAGAGCTAGTGGAAATTCTTCATATTGATATGAGCTTGACCGAAGCTAATTATCAACAAATGGGTTTCTGTCACCAAGAGCCAGGGAGAGTACCCTCTCATCTACCGAAAGGGTATATAACGGTTTATCAATCACAGCAAACGACAGAATGCTTAATTTGGCTGCTGTTTATTGGTGCCTGATATATAGTTGTGTACAACTAAGCTGGTTTGCCATATCCTGAGCAGAGAGCATCCCACACCCCTCAGAACATATAAATCCCAAGTGATATTTGCCGCAAACCCACAAGGTACGGTGGAAGTAAGGGTTGATTTGTGTAAGTCTATTCAGTTGACAAGGCTCCAGTATATCGATTATTGGTTTTAGGCATTTCTCCTATATAACTCTGCCTATCTTGAGATGCGATTAAATGAGCAAAATGTATTTTAGTCAATGGAAGCCTCCAGAAGTGTCGGAGAGGATGTGGAGTGTAAACTTAGATGCGTCAATTTCAGTGTTGTACGGTATCTGGTGTCCTGTGTCCTCTGTGCTGAATCTCTCTATTGACCTAAACTCACTGACTCTCGCTAAGTCGAATTGACACGTACACAAGAACTAAAGTGCATGCGGCTCCGCCACGATCAACCCTAAACCAGCCCACATGATGACCGCACTCAAATCCGTCCGCACATTCAGGAGAGTATCAGACCCTAGAAGGGCATTTTGGCTCGCTATGGGAGTAACTGGGATCTCTGATCATTGGTACAAGAGTACCATGGGAGTGATTGTAATAAGTTTGGGAATACACTGGAGCACCGGAGCGAACTTGGGGTGACTCTGGTAGTGTCACTGAACCAACACAGGAATTACACGCAAACTCTCAGAGATTCCTGGGTTCTTATGGACAATGATTCAGAGGATGGCAGGTGTGATCTGGGACTCTCGGAAAGTACACGAGCAATCGATTTCCCTCAAAGGCACATAAGTTCAAATGCATTATTGTTTATTATCACTTCTAAATCATACTAGCTATCATCTTCTCGAACGTTGTATTGTTTGCCTTGCTACATTAACGAACCAAAGAAAGAGACAAGTGATTTCATCGGCAAAAGTGCAAATCTAATATAAGCTGCGCTACACCCACACACGCACCTGTGCAGTTCATAGCAAGCTTCCTGTGGACTCCTGTGCAATGCGCAGCTTATAGTCATTTATAGTCGATTCATAGAGATGTGTGCGTAGGCCTATGGAACTAAATATGGCTGCCGGCCATAGATGGACCTATACTTGTCTTTACTGCCTAGTGTTATAATGGCACTGTACACACTATTGCTGCGAGTCTGCATGAGAGCCCGCTGGCGAAAGCCTGCTCTAGAGGCTGCTTGAGAACCTGCTTGAGAGTCTTCTTGAGAGAGCCGGGCTTCGGGAGGAGTAGGGTTTTCCACTGGAAGCTTTTGGCCAATGGCAAACTCTGAGTTTGTGGAAGCTCTGGCTGATAAAAGCCTCTAAGTCTGTGGAAGCTTTGGCTAATGGAAGGCTCTAAGTCTGGAAGCTTTGGCTAATGGAAGGATCTAAGTCTGTAGAAGCTTTGATACTAACGTTGACATAGCCAACCTACTTGTCTAAGTGCTTCTGGTACTATGATCACCATCACCGACACCATCACCATTGCCATTATCACCATCGCTAGCATCACCATCGCCATTATCACCAGCAGCACCGGCCCAAATGTGCACACATACGTCCACAATCTGTGGGAAGGAGGCAGCAGATTGCACAGGAAAATCTGAGTCGGAGATCTGCTCTCCCCAAGACCCAATTGTCTACCATACCTATACAATCTAAGGCTGCAATTGTCAACACCATGGCCATGAGGCATTGTGAGATTTCCTCTCAGCGGGCACGCTGAAGATGAGATTCAGACTTTCATATAGACCAACGTCATGATTTCAGGCACCCATCACCCGCTACCCGCCACCGGCCACATCCAGCAAGCCACTTGCCTTACGCCTCCCGGTGCCTGGTTTGGTATGGGATTTGGCCCGGTGGCTTTTGTGGCGTTTGGCCTAAGGCTGCGCGCATGAGGCTGGTGGCTTGCGGCCCCCATGGACCGCCACCAGCCCCCATGCCAAGGGGTAGGGCTAGCCCCGGCAGTGATGCCCGGTATTGGTCTCCAGATGTGATACTCGGCTTTGCCCAGTCTACTCTTCCCTTTCCCATATATTTGCCTGTCTTTCTTTCTCTCTTGACTCTTTAGACAATCAGTTTTGTACGATATTCAATTGAATATCTCTATTCCCAGTGGATTGATTTCAACACCTCACATATTCAACTCACAAATCTCTGCATCGAGCATGTAGAAGCATTTTCGGGAGAAGTAGAGATTTCCATGGGAAGTTTTTGGCGGATGGAAAACTCTGAGTTTGTGGTAGCTTCAGCTAATAGAAGACTCTAGGTCTGTGGAAGCTTTGGTTAGTAGAAGGCTCTAAGTCTGTGGAAGTTTTGATATTAATGTTGATGTAGCCAATCTACTTGTCTAAGTGCTTCTGGTACTATAATTACAATCACCGACACCATCACCATCGCCATCATTGCCACTGCCACCATCACCATCAGCCTGGGACCAAAAATGCACCCATACGCCCACAATCAGTGGGAAGCGAATAGCACAATGCGTTGGCAAATCTGAGTTGGAGATCTGCTCTCCCTGATGTCCAATTGTCTATCTTTCCTGCAGTATCGCAGGCTATAACTGTCCACACCATGACCGTGAGGCATTGTGACATCTTGTGGTGGTGGCCGCACTAAAGATTAAGTCCGGACTATAATATCAACCGACATCATGATTCCGGCCAACATACACCACATGCCACCCCCCTCACGCCGTACAGCACACGCCGCACAGCACACGCCACACAGCACACGCCGCACGGCACATACTGCACGGCACATGCCGCCCACCCTTAAACACTGCCTGCCAAACGCCCCCAGCCTCACGCCTCGCGGTGCCTGGCGTCTGAAACTCAGAAAGTCTGTAGATCAAGCATGCAGGAGCATACATGGGAGCATATAGTCAAGTGAGATTGGGAGAGTACTATCGAGTGCAATTGGGAGAGTACTTGAGAGTATCTGGGAGGTGTATTTGGGAGTGTCTTGAGAGCTTACTTGGGAGAGGACAGTCAAGCAGGCTGGGAGTGTTCAATCGAGTGCAATCGGGAGCATGCTTGAGAGTGTTCTTGGGATTGTGCTTGAGAGTGTCTTGAGAGTGTACTTGGGAGCTTGCAGTTAATCAGGCTGGGAGTGTTATCGAGTGCAATTGGGAGTGTCCTTGAGAGCATGCTCGGGAGTGTGCTTGAGAGCTTCTTCAGAGCTTACTTGGAAGTATACAGTCATGCAGGCTGGCAGTGTGCCATCGCGTGCAGTTGGGAGTGTCCTTGAGAGCGTTCTCGGGAGTGTTCTTCAGAGCGTCTCAAGAGGGTATAGTCAAGCAAGATTGGAGTGTGCCATAGAGAGCAATTGTGAGCGTCCTTGAGAGCATGCCTGGAAGTGTACTTGGGAGCGTCTTGAGAGCTTCCTGGAGAGTGTGAGTCAAGCAGGCTGGAAAGTGTGCCACCGAGAGCAAATGGGAGCATTCTTGAGAGCATGCCTGGGAGTGTACTTGGGAGAGTCTTGAGAGCTTACTGGAGAGAGTAAGTCAAGCAGGCTGCAAAGTGTGCCATCAAGAGCAAATGGGAGTGTCCTTGAGAGCATGCCTGGGAGTGTACTTGGGAGCGTCTTGCGAGATTACTTGAGAGGGTAAGTCAAACAGGCTGGGAGTGTGCCATCGAGAGCAATTGGGAGCGTACAGTCAAGTAGGCTGTGAATGTGCAATCGAGTGCAATTAGAAGTGTACTTGAGAGCGTGCAATGAAGTACATCTGGCAGCTTGCTTTCAAGTTTGTTGTATGCAGTGATGTAGAGTATCCAGCGCACAAAATTGCATGCGTATGATAGTAATCTAGTCAACATGTAGGTCCATAGCACATTTATAGTGCCATGCGTCAAATATGCCATGAATTACCGTCCCAAAAACAGCTTCTCTATGACTTATGTGTCGTGTAAGGTCATTTTTCCCAGTGACAATCTTAAAGATTGGTACACAAAAACAATAACCTGAACAAACAATCAAATTATATGAATTAATCATACTGTCAATGTCATCCACTTTAACTCCCATCACATCAGATCGGATGAAAGCAGAAACATGAAATTCATCAACCGTGTAAAGAAGCTGGAGGCGCTCTTTCTATTTGCTTAATTGTTGTATCTGGCAAGTGGCTGAAGTTGAATTCCAATGTCGTTTGGCTTGATTTGTGATATCTAAGAACTGTGTAATCAGAAGTTAGCTAGCTGCGAATCTCAATGGGCATTTGAAAGCCAATGATTATGAGGATGAAAAAGGGAAGCAACCACTAATGAACTAAGGATGGCCAAGATGGGGATTGCTGTGTGGAAAAGAGAAGTACACAGAAGGTGTTGAAGGAGCGCAGAATGAAAAAGAGTGCCAAAGCTAGGCTGAGGAGAGCTGATGGCAATTGAAGAGCCCCAAATCAAGGCTGAGGAGCGTTGACAGGGATTGATGAGCCCCCATACTTGCCGAACAGTGTTGAAAGGGAAGAAGGGTGTGCGATTAAGAGTGCAGAATTCAATATGGACGCAACGATACAGACTGAGGTGTGCCGGCGGGGATGGAGTACAAACTGAAATAGAAGAGCATTAATTCAGACTAAGGAGTGCTGATGGGAATTGAGGAGCGCCTATTCTTGTGGAGTTGACCTGCCAGGGTGGGGGGGGGGGGGGTATCAAGCAGCCCACACCAGGTTGATTGATGAATGAGATGGCATTCCGGAGTAAAATTTATCACAGGGGATAAGAAAAATATACCTTGATATTCATCTTGAGAAAACAGAACTGTGGCTTTCTTTTCACAGGCATATGTGGACAGCACATAATAAACAGCTGCAGCTGCTAGTGCTACAGTCTGCAGAGTGACAGGTTGGAAATATGGGGATGTCATAGGCTGGCACCCCAAGTTCCTGCTGGTGAAGAAAAGTTGGTGGAAAATAAGATGAAGCACTTCCATTTGGGTGAACTATGATTTCTTATCATCATCGACCTTGGAGAGATATCGATGGTCAAACAGAAGCTCTTTAACCTGGATTTGAAGCTCAGTCACAGAGTGTAATTCCAACTGGTAACTACAGAGAACGGTGGGATGTGCCCCATCTGCCAACCATCCTCGAATGGAACTAATCATTAGTGATAAGTATGTATAAATTGGGGCATAGTCAATATCCGATATCTGATGGAGGAGTATCAACCAGAATCCAGGACTTACAGTATTTGGTGCTTGGAGATTAATTTTGAGAGATGGACCGCCAGGCAATTGACAACCAGATGGTGTACCTCTGGGAGCATCTGTTAACACCCGCTGACAATCCTGAGCTTCAATGGCATGTTACCAAGCTTCATCAACCATCCAGTACATGTTATCAGATAATACTGCCCAAGTAGTCTTCGTGAATATGATTGCGTCCATGAATCTTTTTGCTATCTCAACAGTAGCCTTTGGGTGTTGGGGAATATACTGCTCTGGACTGGCCTTGGGTGGTAGAACAATCTGGTCTCCACTAGACTTGTGTAGCGGCAGTGCTGGGATGGATAGTGCGTGGTCAGACACGGATAATCTGTTGAGGAGGGTCGACTTTTGGTGTTTGAGTAGTGGTGGTAGCATTGCCCCAGCTGGATTGTGGGAATTTGGAAGCGGAGGGTGTGCAATAACAGTATCAGCATGGCGCCATTTCTTTGCCAGTGAAACTCGTGTAGTTCATAATGTGTTGGAAATGGTAGCGGGCGCTGTGAGAAAGTCCAAAAGCGATATTGTTCTCTCTACTCTAGCGGTCTCTCTATATACAGAATGACAAGGCCACAGCGGCCGCTCCGCCATCGGGCGGACTCGGGCCCGGGGTTGAGCGGATTTCCAATACTCCCACTCCGTGAATACCCCGCCCATACAAACGTCAACGATAGAGAGAGCAAAAGTAGGAGAACAAAAGAAAGTAAGAAAGAAAGACTAAATACAAAAGTAAGACCAAGTGCAAGTCAAAAAGAGACAAACTCGGCATCAAGCTGGATACTTCCAAAAAAAACAAAACTGACAGCCCCGGGTCTGTGCAGTGACCCCTGCAACCCTAACCCTGCTCAA
>Ga0307514_10000637_pt1 | contig 64120 bp, 84 predicted proteins | sample 16_EM_MG_FD_203088 | JGI IMG/M metagenome (GOLD analysis project Ga0307514, IMG submission 203088) | Populus trichocarpa ectomycorrhiza microbial communities from riparian zone in the Pacific Northwest, United States - 16_EM | ecosystem: Host-associated > Plants > Roots > Unclassified | place...
ACCCCCCCCCCCCCCCCCCCCCCCCCCCCCCCCCCCCCCCCCCCCCCCCCCCCCCCCCCCCCCCCCCCCCCCCCCCCCCCCCCCCCCCCCCCCCCCCCCCCTACGTGGCAAGAAGCGTCATATATGTTCCGCCAATCTCCGGATCCGCAATCTTTGCATGGAACGCAGAGATGGCTACGAACATCACTGTGCTGGTGAATGTGGAGAAGATGTGCTCGGCGATGACGACGAGAAGGTACCACGTCTCCACGACACGGTCCGTAGGGAAGATAAACACCGTAACTTGCGCGAGCACTGCCGCAACGAGACGACCAATAAAGGCCCACATCCACAGCTTCATTGGTGGAAAGTATGCACACCATTTACCAGCGTAGTATCCTAGGCCGATCTCGAATGGGAAGTCGATGAGGACTGTTAAAGCCAGATCTTCTTGGGAGAAGCCTTTGTCGAGAAGCTTCAGGTTTGTGACAGCGTCATTGGCTTGAAATCCGATTTTAGAGATGAGATGGATAATGACAAAGGTTTGGATATCTGGAGGTTATTATATTAGCACAATCCCAATCTATATTAGAAGATATGCATACGCTTGAGCTTCAACACCTTCCACATAGTCTTATAGACACTCACAATCCCATCGCGGTTGCTTGTCTTCTCTTCCTTTTTGAGAATGGCGAGACCGATGGTGACAAGGAGGTAGGCCCATCCCCAAAACGTAAGATAGCCCCCGAGAGTAAATAGTCCCTCCTTTTGTGGCGTCGTGCGGAACCATTTATTCGAAAAGTCGGCCGAGTTGAAGGCGAGGAATACAGTGTACGAAAGGAATTGGCCTGCGGTGAGGCCAACGGTTTGTGCTGTGGATGCGTAGGAGAGGTTCTCAGGAGATATGAGTGTCAACGCCCAGCCTAGTTATAGATATCTTAGTAAATGATCAATATAAATGGTGTAATAATCCAAACCCGCAACCCAGGAGAAAGTTGTGGGTGTACCAAACGTGACCTCGATATCAGCGATGGAAGGAAAAACATACCATCTACCGCAACGTCCTGCGTCGCGCAAAGCATCACCAAACAAAAGAACACCCACGTGAAGAAATACAGCCTCTTGCTTGCCTCGGCCATTAGCTTCTCCGCCTGGCTTCCCAACCACAGTAACATGACCGAGCTGACAAATTGTACGGGGACAATCCAACTCTTTCGTCGCCCCATTTTCGGGCTCCATATTGCGTCAACTATAGGCGACCATAGCAGCTTCATCGAGTAGGGATATGACGCCAATGAAAACACGCCAATCTCGCCATAGGAGAGACTGTGCTTCAGGAGAAATGGCACCGAACCCATTGCTAGTCCCATCGGCACACCCTGCAGGAAGTATAGCAACACTAGTAGGAAGAAGTTCCGTCGATCTTTTGGCGAAAGCAACATCAAAGAAGCTGCTGCAGGTTTATTGGGATCGTGGGCATCGTCGAGGGTGAACGACTCGCGTTCCAGTAAAGCTTCCACTTGCTGTGCGGAAGATACGCCATCCACGGAGTGCTGTTTCCGCCGGAACTCAACCGATGATGAGGAATTCATCGCGCCTTGTTTCTTAACGCCTTGTTTCTTAAGGCCTCCACCACGACGAATGCGGTTCATTCCTTGGGAAGTTTCACTATCGTCAGTGTCTGTGCCGGTGTCTGTGTCTGTGTCTGTGTTGTGCAGGGGCTCAAGCTCGATGTCTTTGTTAGGATGAAGGAGAGGAGTTGGAGACATGCAATGCTCGCTGAACAAACAGACGAGAGGATACTCGTCAACCTTAAGACTTTAGTGGCACTTGTCTGGTTGGTCAGAAACGGTTCAGAAGAATATAGAACGCGCAAGCTCGCGAATGACAAGGGTTTCGCGGCCAAAATACACCGTGTCATGTCGGAAGATAAGATTAGATCGGGGAATTATAATCTCACCCTCATGAAATATCACTTCGCCATAGCCAAATGCATTAGATTCCGGTGATGACTGCGGTGGAATGGGACCGCAGATATCCATAATCTGGTACACCGACGGCCATCCATTCACTGAGATCATCGCAAGAGTAGTACTCGAACCCACTCGTGAAAAAAGCCAAGTCCATCGTGCAGCTTAATTGGCTAATTCTCGCATGTGCGATTTTTGCCATCGCGGCTGCTAATGTAGCCCTGAGGGTTGTTGTTGTTTGTTTATTCATACTGTATTCACTCTTACTAGAGTATGACAGCCTAATAACCCCTCCGCCTCCGGGTGAGCTCCCACCCACTACCCTTCCCCGCTAGCCCTGAGGGTTCGCGAAAACAACCTAGCATCACAGATCAGTAGAATGGCTGCATTTATTAGGAGTGGGTTTGAGCCTCTGCTCTCACGCGCTCTCGCTCTTCTCTCCTTACGCGGAGAGCTGGGCCAAGTTTTGGCTTGAACCTTGTATTGCGCTTAGAGACCCTTGTTCGCTTGCTTCAAAACAAGCTGCATCGGTTTCAACTCGAGTCAAATCGAGTCGCGCCTATGAAACATCAGCCTTCGTGAAATACATTCTGCAAACCACTCAAAGCGGAGAATGACTGTCCTCTCCAAGTAAGCTTGCTTATCTGCACGCGGTGCATGTCTGCCACGCACTGAATCTAATTGCTAGTGAAAATCAAATTCTCCTGTCCATTCCGCCCTACACCCTCCTGGCTGCTCCATCTCTCCTTGCCTCTCGCCTACGACTAAATTTAACTACAACTGCAACCGAGCGACTCATTGAATTTATCTCGGAATAATACTCTCTTTGCAACGGCAATTGAGATATCTAGGCACGCCTATATACCCCTGCACCTATCACAATGTCATCCCCTCCAAACGATGATCCAAAATCCCTTCCCCTTTCTGTTGATACATCGACTCGACCAAGGTCTAGTACTACGGCGACTGTACCAACTATATATGAAAATGAGATCATGTCGCCAGCATCCGGGAGGAGACCATCGAGTCAATTTCGCCTTCGGAGGGCTCCCACAGCGTCAAAGGACTACAAGATTCAGTCGGCTGGCCAAGACCCAGGTTTGGATCCGGATGGGGAGGGAGATAGGAGTAGCCTACATACAGATTGTCAGATTACCGTTGTGGAGTTTTCGGAGGACTACGTCATACAGCAGGACTTCTGGAATGAAGGATTGAGGGGATTCTTGGAGAAACCGAGGGATGAAAGGGCCAAGGTACGGTGGATTAACTGTAATGGCCTGTCGTGGGATATCATCCAACAACTGGCACGTTACTATAACTTCCATAGCTTAGGTATGTACTGCTTGCTTCCTTGTATTGTGGACGCAGGACTGACTGAGGATTCGTACCTAGCTCTCGAGGATCTATTGGCAAGACACGACAACAACCGGCCAAAATGTGATTGGTATTTGTCCGATCCGTACTGTCTGCCAACTCCGGGTCTAATGTGAATTAGGTACTCTGATCATGCCTTCAGTATGAATAGCCTGTGGTTGCGTATCCACCGTTTCCAACTAACCGGGTATGACAGTTATCCTTCCACTATTGAAATTGCTTGATGGAGATCCAACGGAACACGGTAACGAACAACATAATCACCACCAGCCGAAGTCAATGCCTTTCTGGAAACGGATTCTATTAGGGGGGCGGTCATCAAAGCATGGCGACGACCCCGAAAAACACACCTTCGATGAAACCACACAACGTAACAGGGTCAGATCTTTGCAAAGCGCCTACGGTGGTCCCAACTCCGAGAGAATAGCGTACATGGAGGCCCATTCGAGCTTGTCCCCCCTCAATAAAATGGTTCATGTCGAACAAGTATCGATTTTCCTGACTCCCGATGGCACAATCGTCTCGTTCTTTGAGATTTCGGGTGATGACATTGAGCCGCCTATTCTGGCCCGACTGAACTCGGAAAAAACGCTATTGAGGACCTCCAGTGATCCCAGTATGATGCTACAAGCAATCATCGATGGTATCGTCGACTTGTCATTTCCAGTCGTGAGCGCATACCAGGACACGATTGCCGAGTTGGAGCTCAACGTCCTTACCGATCCTTCTGTCAAGCAGTCGCAGAACCTATACATCTTGACCAGCGAGCTGTCTTTGCTCAAAACCACCATCGCACCTATTGCTGCCGTGGTTACGTCTCTACGGGACCACAGAAGAGGGGTGGTACCGAAAATCAGGGGTGTGGCAGGTGTGGAGGTTAGCGACATGACAAGGATCTACCTGGGAGATGTGCTGGATCACGTTCTGTTGATTTTAGATGTTAGTATATTCCTCTGCATTTGGTGATATCTGATGACTGAAACCGAGGCGCTTCAGAACCTGGAAGCAATGAAGAGAGCGGCTGATAATATGATCGATCTGATATTCAACACTATCGGGAGTCTCCAGAACGAGTCAATGAAGCAGCTAAGTACGGCATCGATGGTTTCCCGCCTAAAACTCACCCCTCTGACGGTTTATTCTAGCTACAATCACGATTTTATTTCTACCCCTCACTTTTTTGGCGGGTTACTTTGGTATGAACTTTGAAACATTTCCAAGCGTAAAGGAGCATTCAGATCTTTTTTTTTGGAAGGCTGGAATACCGGTTTGTTCTCGAACACCCTCGCTTTTTTGACAGATAGACTGATGAGGAAATAGCTTGTTTTCGTCACACTGATATACTGCTTGAGGGAGGTTGTTGGCAAACAGGTCCTGAAGAAGTTTCAGAGGAGAGCAATCACGGCTGCTACCAGACGTAGGAGAGATTACAAACAGGATTGAGGGTTGGACGGGTGTTGCAGATGTTTTTTTTATTTCCGGTTGTTGATGTTTAAGTCTATCAAGACTACCTATTTAAAAGTAGTTGATGTTTTTGATTATTGCTATATACGCGAGATATCCAATGTATAACTTGTACCTATGGCTCGCAAACGGCGGAGAGTCATCAGGTAACTGGAGGAGCTTTACTAGTTTAAGAAAAATCAGGGGTTTAGTATGTTTGTCTCCGACCCACACGTAGTAGTGAAAACTGGTGATACCAGTGGAGGTCTCACCGCTTCATTCTATTCGTCCTATTTATATATTTAGCGGTTATTGCATGTAGAACTAAATATTTCTAATGGAACAGTGGGGATTTGTATGGATCCGTCGGTTCCACTGCGGATTCGATCTTTCATTTGTTGCGGAAACTGCTTCTACGTCTTGCATCATACGAAGGAACCTGGAGAACACAAACAACTCGCAACCCCACCCATTTCATTCCTAGAATCGAAAAACTAATCCACCAGAACGACGTACCAGCGGAGAAATTAAAGCCGTCTGAAGTTACAAATGATAAGCCACACAAAACCCCCACCCACCAAGAACAAAAAAAACAAAAAAAACAAACCCCCGACCCAAACAAAAAAGCAGCGCCGCAATTTTTTTGCCCATAACAAAGAGAAACCATAACCGCTAAAAGACACATATAATATAAACCTCGCACGTATACTACGCCACCCCTCCACTGTGAAAATTAAGCTGTACGACCCAGTCCGCGCAAAACTCTACCCCGTGTCTGCGAGTCCCGTACTTCCTCCACGCCATCCCCGAGATCCCGATATCTGCCACTGAAAGGTTCCAGCCAGCACCGATACCCGTCACGGTTGCGTTGAGAAGCCCCCTCTTGGGTGCACCCATGCATACCACCCATTTTGCGCGCATGTAGAATGCATCTGTGTCCTCGAGCTGTGCAATATCTCCTATCCAATGTGTTAGCTAGCCCCGCGGTAGGAGGAGAAGGAAGAGGAGGGGGAGGACAAACCAGTGCTTCCGTCGACGCCGGAGGGTATATCGACACTCAACACAGAGGCCTTGCTCTTATTTGCGAACTGGACCATCTCGAATGCGGTGGCTTGGTCATCCATTCTCAGATCCTCAAAGCTCAGATGCATACCCAGCAAGCCATCGATGATGAGCTCGGGCGGGGAATCGAGGGCCTTAATGTTGCTTTGCATCTCTTCCCATCTGGCGACTCTACCGCCAGCATTGCGGAAGATGTTTAACTGGCGCCGAACGTTCTCGAGTAATTCGTCTTCCCGCTCGAGACTGAGGACGCAGACCATTGTTCTGACGTGGTGGTTCTTGAGGTGTCTTCCTGCTGCAATGGCACGCGATCCGGACTTGTTGTTTCCTGCAAAGACTAATACGACCGGGAGTGCATTGTGGTTGCTGGCTGAGATCCGCTTGCCAAAGGCCTGGATGGCGACGGTTGCGATTCCGCGTCCGCCGTTCTCGGTCATCATGTCATCGGTCAATCCTAGTTCCACTTCTGCAATTCTCTCGACATCGAGCATTTGGAGGGGACTAACAACAGGGCAGGGTCTGTTGGAGGGTGCCAGGCGGAAGGAGGGTTTGCCGGGTTTGTTCATGACCGCACTGCCGCTGCTGGATAGAGCTTGTAGGTTATCTGCTGAGCCTCTGCCCGCAATGTTGCTGCTACTTAGTTGTCGTGTAGTTAGAAGGTTCGAGATGGATTGACGTGACATGGCCCTACGACTACTCCGTCCGCTATCGGCGGCCCCAACGATGCGGCCCCGAATAAGCTCATCCTCATCTTCGTCGTCGGTGTCCTCAGACTGCACAGCATTAAACTCAGGTGTCTGCCAACCTTCGCGATCTGCCAAGGGTTGTCCATTCGCGTAACCTCCAAGTACGTTCTCGGTGTTGCGGTAGTTCTTCCTTGGCGGGACTTTGTCCCGTCTAGGGAGGCGATTGAACGATACAAGGCGCGCTTCGTCAGCGGTAGTATCTTTAGCCTACACATAGACGTAACAATGAGCAGCCGAAATAAACTGGAGGCCTGACTGGCAACTCACCTTGATCTGACTGAAAACAGTCTTCTTATCGAACCTATCCAAGTTCCCCTGAAAATCGAACTCAGTCTCCTTGAAATCCGTTACATCTTCGGTAGCCCATCCCTCCTCGTCCGCATTGGCATAATGCCCATTCTCATATCTCTGCCTCCTCTTGCTCTTCTTCCTGTTAGCCCCGAGCTGTGCAGACCCGCTAGCAGCGGCAGCCGCCTGTGCCACAGCGCCCGCAAACATTCCCGGTTGCAAGACTACCGACTCCTGCTGTATCGGCTCCAGGAACTGGTCCCCCTGTTGCTTCTGCAGCGACCCTTTTCCGCGACGCGATCGCTTCCCAGTGAACTTGCTCCGTTGGTTGTAATTCATCTTTGGTGGTGGTGCAAACGAACTTGCCGCATCATCCGTTTCGTCAAACGCGCTTGATTCCGCCGCCGCATCGGTGCGCAGCGACATTTCCTTAAAGTGTTGCTGAACCCTAGCGGTCTCCAACGCAGCGTTGGCCGATCGAGGATGTGCTGTTGTTGCCGTTGTCTTAGGAATGCTGAGATTATTTAACGGTGCGCCAGAGCTCAGACTTTGCGTTGACGGCTGTCGAGACCCCAGTGATCCTGCTCTGGACATGGCGGATGGCACTGGCTGAACTGGCGCGCGAGTAGGAGTGCTGACAGCGAAGTTTGTTGGCGGCGGAGGCGGCTTCAACTGAGGGCTCGCACGGGGTGCAGGAATTACGGTCGGTTTTCGGGTCATGGAGATAATTGCTGGGTCCTCGAATGCCGGCGCAATTGGCTGTGTCGGGGCTGTAGGAGCTGTAGGTGGATGTCGAGAAAAAGGTTGGGTAGGGCCATAGTTCGTAGGTGGTATGTTCTGTTGCTGGTAGGGAGGTCCGGCATTGTAATACTGGGGTGGCGGCCGCTGCGTCCCTGGATTGACTAGAGGCATCGGAGGCATCTGAACAGGATACCCCGGTAGCGGAGTTTGCGCCGGCGGTCGCGGGGGAACATAATCTTGGTCAACGATTTCGATGTCCTGAATATTGAGGCCGCTCACACGGAAGCTAGTCATGACATAGCCAGTCTTGGGAAAGAAGACTAGGCAACATGTCAAAATACAACTTCGGTAGGATGCGGATAGGAAACAAACCATTAGTGAGGCTAAGCTCTTGACAGATAACGTCGGCTACGAGGCCACGCAGTTGAGTATGGTCCGGATCCGTCATGGTCAGGAAGACCGTCAGGCCAATAAACTGGTCCGCCATTAGGATTGATTGATCGAAGGATGCAGTTGAGGCGGTAGTGGATTAAGGTGATGGTTGGTGAGTATTTATGATTCAAGAGGGGAAGGATGTATTGGAGGGTTTGCGGATGACGGGGATGGTGATGGTGATTTTAAGTGGTGAGGTGTCTGAGTAAAGTTTATTATTGATTTAGAGTTGTTGTTAGGGGTTAGTCAAGCTCGCGCACGTTGTTCGTGCAGCCGGATGCCGGGTAGCCCGAGACACGTCTAACCCTGCCACCGCCAAATTGCGGCCCGCCGCTAGAGTATTGATTGTTAGGGTTACCTAGCTCGTGCACCTCACAGCAGCTGTAACTCCACCATATCACAACCACAACTCCGGCCATGTCGAACCTCCACCACCAACCACCTACCTCCCCCTTTGTCCCCTTCTCTCCAATTCAACCCGGCATCCCCACCTCCACACCCCCCCTCTCAGCCCAAAAAACCCCGCAACTGGGCTCCTCCAACCTCCGCTATGCATCGTCGCGCAAATCCATCTACGACCGGCACCTGAACCGTACCCAGCGCGCCGAGCTCTCCAAAGCCTCCTTCTCCTTCCTCTTTAGCGAAATGATCCAATACGCACAGAAGCAAGTAGCAGGGATCCAAGACCTCGAGAAAAAGTTCCATCCCCTCTTCCCCTCCCCCGCCCATCCACTAACACCCTTAGACTCAACCAGCAAGGCTATAGCATCGGCCAACGACTACTAGAGCTCCTCCTCCACCGCGAAGGGCGGTCCGCAAAGCGTGAAATCCACGTCCTGGGTATCCTTCAATTCGTCGCGCAAACACTGTACCGCCACCTGTTCGGCAAGCCAGCCGACGGACTCGAGAAGTCGCGAGAAAATGAAGACGAGTACATGCTGATCGACCACGACCCAGCCGTGAACAGCTACATCTCGGTTCCGCGCGAGATGTCGCAGCTCAACTGCGCCGCCTTCATCGCGGGGATCATCGAGGCAGTTCTGGACGGGAGTTTATTCCCCAGCAGGGTCACGGCCCATAGTGTCCCCACCGACCAGTTCCCCATGAAGACGGTGTTTTTGATAAAGTTTGACGAGAGTGTGTTGGAGAGGGAGACCATATTACAACAATAGATTTTACGAGCCGTTGCTTTGAGGCGAGGATAGAGGACATAATGATGGTTGGGCGGACCGGCATTGTATCTGCTATGGCGTGGGCGTTTTTGGTGCCCATTATTGTTGGGCTTACTGTTTATACCGAATCTGCTTCTTCACCTTTCGGGTGCGTATGGCACAGGCCACGATTTCTCACTCGCCCGAGAAATGTGGGTTCTGCTGGAGGGCAATTCGCGGTTGACAGTGTCGATAGTGGCGAGTACTTGATGGGCAGTACTTTGAGATTAGAAGATTCAGCTGTACCCCCATCTAGACCATTCGGCTTGAAATCGTCGACTGTGATACCTCTACTGAAGCATTACTCCGGAATTAAGTAGATGCATACATAAGTACATAAAATTCCTAGGGGCCGTGTATGTTCGCGCGTTCAAACTTCTATCTCCAACATTCTTAAAAAGGGGTCTCCTAGCAGTACTCCAACACAAAAAGGAAAACAACAATAGAGAAAAAAAACGTGTAGGCAACTTTTAACCAGTTGATATTACACACATGAAAAGGTAACCCATATATCAAGCATCCACTCATAGCAACATCCATCTCACCCTCCCACCCAGCTTCTCCGTCATCTATCACCCATAGTAACCCTCGTCTCCATCCTAAAGAGAGCAAGTTAGAACGACGAACAATATTGGTACCAGAGGAAAGAACATACGTCAATAAACCCCGTCAACGAGAACAACAACACAAACATATCCACCAGCTGCTTCAGATCGCCGACGCCATCCTGAACCTTCCCACCTATCCCCGCATGGCGTTTAAAAACCGTGACAGCAACATTTCTATTCTCCATCAGGAACAACTTCCCGGCGTCGATCGCTTGGCGATTCTGTGGTCCGCGGCTGAGGATGCAAGCTAGTACCACGCGCATGATGTCGAAGAGGAGGGTATAGTATTGCTGGAGTGCCTGGGGACCGCTGAAGCCGAGACCCAAATCCGGATCGACAGAGAAGAGCTCACACTCTCGCAGCGCTTGGAAGAGGCCTGCATTGATGACATGGCCTGCGCCGACTCGAGTTTGTGCTATTCTGAACAGGAATCCTGTTGCCGCGTTGAAAGCTTTCATCACCATAGGAGCATCTATATATCCGCCCATTAGCATTTTCAGTAACACTTGGGAGCCGGAGTAATCACCTTCTGACCTGGTGTTGGCCAAGTCTGACACTATATTCTTGATGGAGTCGACCAACACAACAAGGAAGTTTTGTCTCACCAAAGTCTCCACGACATATGAAGAGTTTTCTTCCGTGCCAACTACAGCCAAAGCCTGCAGAAGTAATAATGAGACCACCTTGCAGCTTCCTTCACCTGCATATGCGTCATTGCAGATTACTTCAAGCAGCTTATCTCCTGAGGCTTTGACAGTCTGCGTGCTGTGTCGTCTTGCATCTGAACTCCGCCCAAAGGTTGCAGCCATTCCGTTCAAATATCGCAAGGCAACATTGTAGAAATCCTCTCGGAGTTTTGCAGTAGCAGAAGTAGACTGTATGCACCGCAAGGAAACGCGGAACAGCTGGTATAACCTGTCGGTTGCCAAGTCGTTGCCTCTTCCTGCGCCAAACGTTGCCGTGTCGAAGTTGAGATGTGAAATGAGTGAATGGGCGAGCGAACTGAGGACTTCGGCGGCCTCGATGTCGTCCACGCTGAAGATTTCCAGCTTCGGCAGAATCGTTTGCAGAGCCTGAAGCACGAAACTGGTTTTGGACATGCGCTCCATATCGCAATCCTCCAGCATTATGATCACTAGATTTGCCCAAGTTGTCAAACATTGTAGCCTCGCGCTTCTGCATCTTCGCAACTGATTCTCGCAGAACAGATGACTGCGGATAATCTCAATCTCGTTGTCCACCAGAGGCTCGTGTTCTGCACCGATTGCACCAGATTTGAGTAGTCCATTCTTTTTGATCTGGAGAAACTCGCTGACTTTCACCAGTTCAAACAACTCTACACCCGAAGGATCCTCTTCTTCGAAAGCTAACAGATTAGCATCGGCGAGCAGTTCTACCTGTGGTTGCCTAGTCCTTTCCGGAAAGATAAATTCCAAAAAGTCCAGCAGATCCAAAATATGAACATTTGCAACAGGGCCCCTATCGGGTAACGTGGTAGTCCCCAGTAATGTTGCAAGATACCTCTGTACCATCGTGGAAGCACCCTGCGAATTTAATTGTCGGATTTCAAGTGCTGTGTATTCAAACAGTGCAGTTCTACGCTTCAAGAAATCACAGAATGCCGATGCACCCTGATCGAAAAACTCTGGCGTGGCACCGATAGGAACCCCACCCCAAAGAGTTGTTGGTTTTATAGTATTTTCTGCCACAAAACCTTCGAAGAAAAATTTGTTGGCCCGCAGAATGAATAGAACATCACCCGAGGTTGACGAAACGCTCCATAGGCGGCTAAGGATGGAAAAGCATGCATTTTTCAGCTCGCAGTATGCTGGTACATATATCATCTCATCCGCATTATTGTGTTCCTTCGTGTCCAAGGCGGCGTTCAAAATACAGTGCAACAGCGACACGCCAGTACCCACACCACCGGCGGCTGTGCTTAGTTGGATACCATCTTTCTGGTCGTAGCCAAAGCCAAGTATCAAATGAGCAAGTGTGTATGCGTTTGGCTGGGCTGCCAGAGAGTTGTCCAGAAACCGGAGTATTGGTAGTTTCAAAGGGAAATGTCCATCGAAGCCACTAGCCTCAAGCAAGAGTTCATCCTGAAAATCCCACTGTTGAATGAAGTTGAATACTATTCTTCTTGATTCATCACTCTGCTCTACCGCTCCAAGTGCACGATTTATTTGTGCTGCTCGTCCATAGCTCGGCTCCACTGCAGATACAAAATCCGGAGAGATATTAAACTTCTCCAGTAACTTGATTGCAGCCAGGACAATTTCTTGTTGACTGGCCCCAACATACAGCCCAATATGGACTATCGTATCTAGATGATAATGAACTGCCTTCTCCAGCTTTTCAAAACTATTTCCGGCAAGAACTGTTCGTCGCGGCCCTTCATCTTGTTTGATAAATGGTCGCACAATGCGGAAGTATGTGGGTTGCATTTGAATAGCCAAATCAAGAATCATGATCGTGTATAAAATAGTGTCAACAATCGCCACCGGTGGGTCAGTGCTCCCAAATAAGTCTTCCACGCCTAGCTGAAGAATTTCGAATAACACATTCAGGCACTTCTCGGTGAGAATATGTTCCATGACTCGCCCGAATGGGTGTAACTTGGCGTAGGTCAATAACGACGATGACCGCATACCACCGTCTACCGACAAGCCCTTATGTGCCATGTCAAGGAGATTTTCGTTAAAGCTGGCGAGACAGGCATATACAAACTGAAGGCAGCTCAGTTGGAGTGCCGGTCGGGATCTCCTGTAGTGAACCCGAGAGAGCTTTTCCGAGACAGTTTCTTCTCGATCGAGATTAGGGGGCAAGTCCCGCGGAAGGTTTTTTACTGTGGTATTCGCAAATATAGTCCCCAAGATAAAATCAACATATGGGACCATTCCAGATATCCTGTTAGAACTACCGAGATTCTCCGGGAAGGGGAGAGCATCCTTAAGACCGGCAACCGCTTCCGGTGGCTCTACTAATCTTGTAAGCAGACGTGTGAAAGCCTCAGCAGGATGAACTGATCGAATTATCAAGTCGAAATTATCGGATCCACCTTGTGCAAAGGGTCTCATAACTGCTGTACTTGAGCCGCCGATTTGCAGTGCAGTTGACGGTGCTGGTGCCGGTCCTAAAGCCCAATTATCCAAAGCTATCCATACTTTGTTGCCAAAGGATTCGTCTTTGTCGGTCAAAAGCGCGATGATCGTCGAAAAAATGGAATCCCAGAGCTGTGTTGACGCTTGCAAGTTAAGCAACTCAAATAGTGCAAGTATGAAGTTGAAGTCGGGATTTCCATCTAACCATGCTTTGGCATCCGGGCAATCGGAGGTAATTTGGCTGGTGAGACGCATCATCCCATCTAACTCCATACTAAGATGTGGTGCTGGCTCAGCAGTTTCATTGGGCAATGGGGGTGCCCTGTAACTGGGATTAGGTATAAGAGCTTTTTGGCGTTTCTCAAGCTCTGCCAAGTACATTCTCATATGTTTAAAAATGTAGTTCCACGTCAAAGACTCACCCCTGCGATTCCTATTCGCTCCTGGCATTGCCTCGTCCACCAGAAACTTGTGTGCCGCTTCAGCACATTCGCTACCGTAGGAGAGAGATGCTAACATGTAACAGAATGTGGCCACCATAAAAGGCGTCTGGTTCTTAGCTGCCCATTGAAGGAATCCGAACAGATTACTTTCGGGATCGCTCCAAAAATCCATTCCCGCATTTTGTCGTCCGTCGTACACATAATGCACAATCAAAAAAAACCGTTCCAATTCGTGATCATACGTCCGTTGATTCATGATATCGTCTTCTTCTTCCGCCGTCTTGATATTCTGTAGCAGATTTGCCATGTTTGCGATAAAACCGTCGATGAATAGCTCAAATTGGCCTGTAAGCAAAGACTTAAATTCGAACAAAAGCATCGAAATATCCTCCAATGGTGGCACCCGGGTCTGTAGAAACCGATGTAAATCCTCTTTTGCCGAATTGAGACGAGGTTCCGGGCCAATGTCTGCTGCCATACCCATAATGAGCTCTAACCCACCATCCTTAAGAGCGAGCTTCGCTGGATCATGTATGTCCTTATAGTAATCCAGCGTGTCTTTGCTAGGAGCGTTGCCCGGCGGTGGGTCGTTGCATAATCCGTTAAATTCGCTCAACCACCAAATCAACACTGCAGCCTGACAATATTGCAATGGCCAGGGACTCTCCTTATAGTTCTTGAGTGTTTCTTTGTGCAACTGAATCGTTTCCTCAAAGCTCAGAGGCGACTCCGTTCCACACAATACACTTATGAATGCAAATACCGGGAGAATGTGGTGCGCCGTAAAAGCATCATAGCGGTCAAGTCCTTTGAGAACGGCCAGTAGCCGCCTGAACTCAGAAACGCCAGTCCTCCTGTATCTCACGATGTAGAAGACGATGCTAGCCAGCATTTCATGCTGATTCCGCAGGAAACGCAGTTGGAGTTCCAAATCTTCCTTAAATCCCGGGTCTGGCGCCATCCCCAAAGTTCGGGCATGTTTCTCTTTATCTCTCAACTGCTGGACCGCCTGTCTAACCTCTCCCATTGCCGAGATACACCGATCCACAAACGTAGGCGTCCCATTTCCGGTACCCCCGGACGAAAGCAAAGACTCCGCCGCATTGCTCAAGAGGTCTCGTGTGTCCCCCTCAGTCTTCTCCTCAACGATGTAAGCGAATACCAGCCGAATCGAGTCTAAAATGTTCTTTCGTCTGGTGTGGTACAGAAATTTCGCGCTTTGTAACGGTGTACGGTCCAGTCTCTGCGATTCCTGCTCTCCATATAACAAAAACGTTGCCGCCAAAATTTCGTCGATGTTGAAGTCATCCGATAGTTGTGTGGCTTCCTGCTTGAATATCTCGTTCACATCCCAATCCACTCCACCAATCTCCAGTTTTCCTGTTGTCGCCCGAAGTCAGCAAAGCGTCCTCTAGCCACCGCCCCACCGTGCCTCATGAAATTCCGCACCTTCATTGAGCTTCTTCCGGCTCTCATCATTCTTTGGAGGGTTGTCCAGGAGCTGTTTCAAGTCTTCTATCCTGGCGTCGAGTAGCTGTTTCAAGCCCTGGGGATCGACTTCTTTCGGAACAGGTAAGGCTGCCAGGGTGTCCGAAAGGATCTGGAGGTCATTATCAACGTCGAATAGGGGCGACGGAGGTGTCGCCATGGTTGGCAGCTAGAAGGTAGGTTGTGATGAAATGGTTGCAGCGCGAACGACGCGCTTAGTTATGTTTCTGTCGGTGGTTGTTTATTCATGTACGTATACGCCCGGAGATCGAATAACTGCCAGGAGGGAAGAAGCGACTCTTGTTCTGGTCTTAAGCGATATTGTGTGAAGTTGATATGAAGTATTTGGTATGAAGTATTGGTATAAAGTGCACTGATTCATTGGCCGGGAATTTTCCCTAGCAAGCGGCTCTTGTTTTGGGTAACTAGCGTGCTTTAAAGAACCTTGGCGCGCCTCGATACCGAGTGACCGTTTGTGCATGTCGTAAATGTGATTTAAATTCCAGCTTTTTGAGACTCGTCTCACCTTAGATGCTACGTATGGCGCGCTGTACCACCGCAATAACGATCCGATGCATTCCATTTGGTCGAGTGATATTGCGTGATGGCGACTCGACATTGGAAATCTTGAAACGTTCGATTCCCCCAGTTATGGCCTCCGCTTCCATCATCTATGGCTCACAGTTAGATCCAGAAAATAGCCCCTCGGCTGGAGGTTCTATATTACCAAGAATATGCTTGTTCACAATGCAGGCGGTCTTCGTTCAATCCATGACTAATGAGAAGAGCGGTCTCTACTCAGGACCTATTCGTGATATCTGCTCGCTACCTCAGCGCTGTGCCAACGTTCACACAGTATGTGCCTTAGCATGAGTCTTTATCGGCATTCTCGGCGTAGGCGATTGAGAACAATACCAAGAACTACCGCTCACCGCTCACCACAGCGCTATCATGCACACGGGGTGAATATGTAAACGCCTGCAGAGATTTATGCACCCAACAGGCGATTCAATGCCCAACACCTCTGATCAGGCGCTATGCAAGCGAACAAGGTGGGGCGACCCTGGAGCAAGCGCTTCGGTTACTTCCCGAGGTCGGTTATCAACCTCTGTACAGCTGCAGGCACCAAATACCAGGTACCCTCCCTGGTGGGCAGTGGATACATTTCCAGCGCCTTCTAGACTGGCATCTGATCAAATACACTCGACCGCCTACTGCGGGGAAACGACGCTGACGTCCAGCACAGCGGCCATTCCGGGAACACCGCCGATGTGCCAATGCTTGGCCGGCAGAGCCCGTGCTGTCTGGAATCTCCCAAGCTAGACTAGCGCAATGCGAAGCATGTGGGTCCTAGCCAGAATAATGCGAGCGCCTTCAAATTCTCGTGTCGACATATGTACCTGCCTGCCTAGGCTGCCGTGGGACAAATGAAGAAGTTGCCAGAGTTTGTTATTACTGACTCTGTGGAATATCGGCGCCCGGCTTTGTGCCTTATTTAGGTCCCCGCTGGCGCCTTTACTTGAATATCGGACGAACAACGGGCACCCAGGTGACTCTTCTCAGCATACGCGTCCATGATGTAAGAAGTATCTATTCAAAATACCTATGCAAACGTATCCAGGTGGTTGAGAATTTGGCCTCTAAACAAAACAGGGCCTTTTCTAGGCGCCGGGGGCGGAGCGAACACACAGACGGTGGCGGCATGGACGATTGGACCAGGAGCATCGCCAATCGTGATAATCCCTGTCGCACACTACAACGGCAACCCCCAGCTCCGGGCCCATTTCATTCCACGCTGGAAACCCATCACGAATCACAGGACTTGGGATGGGATGGAATGAAAAGAAGGACTGAAGGAATTTTAAATAAAAGAAGCAGCCAATCGCTGTGGTCCTAGTTACTCCAGGTACCTCAGATGAGACCCACTGGCTGCTTCTTAGTCTGGATGGCGCGACTGGATACTGAGTGGGCAAGAGCGGCCACAGCATAAGAGATATGTACTCAGTATTCCACCTTCTCCTCTTCGCCTCTGTACTCCGCACCTCTTTCTTATCATCTCATCCTCCCATCCCCTCATCAAACATTTGTCTTCGGATTACCGTCCTTCCCTTCCCACTTTGCATTGAATCCTTGTCGCCTCGCGGCCCTCGCCAAATAACTTAGGTGCCGGCTCGCGCAGCCCTACACTTACCGTCCTGTACGCGCTGGATTTTGGCCAGCCATAAGCGCTGTTGGCCCTGCACTCGTGTGGTTCAGTTGTAATATTCGCCACTGTCAGTTGAAGTACCAAACTGTCGCGCGCAGAAACCAGGTTAGTCCTTTTCATTTTCCCAAGTTTGAAGAATGCTGGCGTCTCTGTTCTGTTTTATGTTGGATTCAAATTCTTCAGCTGTACTCTTGGTGGTCGTATTGTAGAATATAACGACCTTGGCTGGCTATCGGAGGTTCCCCGTAGAGAGAAAAGGAACGCGAGGGCGCCCGAATTTGCATCTTTTGTTCGTACCTACAAAACTGACAGACGGCCGGTTGTTGCATATCTAGGATCATGGCGAATTACAACAGACCTTATTCCACCCTCCACTCCCCCGATGAGCCACTGGTTTATCATTCACTCCACACCCCAGTGGAGCCCCAGACTCGCAATCCATTCCATCCATCACCGCGAGATACTGGCGAACCTGTGCCGCACTCGCCCGTATATAGTACACAACAGCAGCCAATGTCCTTTCCACCCCATTCGATCTTGCAGACCGCATCTCCATATTCAGCCGACCAGTATCAAGCTCAACCTATGTCGTCACAAGAGTTTTCAACCAACCAGCACCAAGCGCAACCAATGCCATCACAGGCGTTTTCAGCCGATCAGTATCAAGTACAGCCTATGCCATCACAAGGGCTTTCTCATCCTGCGCAAGTAGCATCATTGAGTCCACATTCAACGGGCACACTGAGCCCACACTCCACCGGCACACGGAGCCACCATTCCACCGGCACACGAAGTCCGCATCCCGCTGGCACACCTGTAATACCATCTGCGCACAGCTCACCTCCAGGATCTCCAGGATTGCCGCCATTGCCTGGTGTCGAGACTTACATGATGACCCCGCAAGCACCGCAACCTGCGCGATCGCCGCCACCTACTTTCGAGCAATATCAAGCGGCGCATCCTCCGCCGCAGCAGCCGAACTCACCGCCTCCAGCTTTCAATCCTCACGATCCCAACCCATACGACCTACAGCAAAACCGTCCCCCGGTACCACCAGAGCCAATTCACACGCCTTCATATAATCCTTCAGATGCCAGCACGGGACCAGTGACACCAAAGACACCCGTGTATACACCAGGGGCAGCAGCCGGACCCAACGGAGGTGTGCATGCGCCAGGACAGATTGGTCATCCGAACCAGCAGCACGGAGTTGAGAAGTACCACCACGGCCTATGCGATTGTTTCAGTGACATCCCCACATGTAAGTTGGACCTTCTGCGGATTCCCGGCGCATTCCGTGCATTCCGATGCGATTACACCGATTTCTGACGTGAGATCTTGCAGGTTGCACTGGCTATTGGTGTCCATGCATATTGTACTCCCGGACGTATCACCGCCTGAAAACCGTTCCAAATTCGAACCTCAATGAGTTTAGCTCCTGCAATTCTCACTGCGCTATGTTTTGTCTGCTGGCCCCCGTTTCCTGTAAGCTCATCTTTTTTCTCCGAATATGGTTTGATGTGCAGTATGCAGTGTGCTGATGTCGGCGAATAGTTATATTGACTACCCTCCAACGTTCACGAATCCGTGAGAACTATAGACTAGAGGGATCGGTGACCAACGACTGCGCCAAGGCTTACTGCTGCGTAATGTGTACGCTTGTACAGGATGATCGGGAAGTCAGCCATCGCGAGGATGAGCGGCGGAGATTTGCGGGACCGGGGAGTGGGGTTGTCGGTGACGGCGGGTATCGAAGGCAGCCGACCATGACGTACCCTTGAGCGTGTTGATGTGGGCTGTATACTTCTTCCTCTTCTTGTTCTACAGGTGTTACTTCTCTATCTGTCCTTTAATTTCTTCTAGTTCCTTTTTTTTTCCTTTGTTTGAGATAAACGGGGATGCATAGCGGCGGGCACTGTTTTGATACATTACTGAGTGATACCATCTGTTTTTTGTGTGTGGGGAGTTCTTTATATACTTCGTGTCGATTTTTCTGTGGGTGATGATGAATGACGGTGACGAGGTGTACTTTAGTTTAAAGCTGGACTGGGACCGGAACTGTGATGACGATGTAGGAAGTACGTTAAAGTATAAAAATCATGACCTGACATGTTAGACTACCATCATCCCCAGACGAACATCCATCGCGATCATAGAATCTCATTCACCAAGATGGCTGTATGCGCTGGACCCATAGCGAAGGTCTAACCCCACGTGTCACTCTGGCAACCACCAACCTCGGAACATCTAATTTTCCCGTTCTACCTCAACGTTTCTGACGCGCTCTCCCCAACGAAAAAGTCGCCGCCCACACTTAGGTTTTAAATCCACCACCTCCCTTCCCCACCTCCCTCTCCACCATCTCCACCGCGAAATGGCAGAACGACAACCCTCCGTCTCCCTCACAACCCGCTAGTACCTCTCCCCCTTCCCTCCCACCTCGCCCTAGCTAACCAGATAGTCTAATAACCTACAACACATTCTCAACGCTCCTCTGGTCCGGCGTCCTCCTCCGCACGCTCCTCCTCGTCCCCACCGCCGGCGCCCCAAACGTCTACGCCTCCATCGGGACGTACACAAAATGGACGCAAACGCTAGCGGTGCTCGAAGTGGTGCACCTGTGCCTAGGCCTGCTGCGGTCGTCGCTGCCAACAACCGCAATCCAGGTTTCGTCGCGCATACTGCTGGTGTGGGGGATCTGCGACCGCTTCTCGGCGCCGCAACATAGCAATGCGTACGCGAGCATGCTGTTCGCGTGGGGGCTGACCGAGGTGTGTCGGTACTCGTACTACATCGTTGCCCTGGCGGGCGGTGAGAGTAAGGCGCTGTCGTGGTTGAGGTATAATACGTTTTTTGTGCTGTACCCGCTGGGCGCCGGGAGCGAGGCGTATTGTATCTGGAAGGCGCTCCCCGAGGCGTGGGAACTCAGTCAGGGGTACTATTGGTTCTTGGTGGTGATTTTGTTGACATATCCGCCTGGTTGGTATTCCTGCGAGAGGGGGGAACGAGGGCTAATGGGGCGTAGGATTGTTTAATCAGTACACGCATATGATCACGCAGCGGAGGAAGAATTTGAGGGGGAAGAAGAAGGCATAGGTGGTGATGCTTCATGACGCTATGGACTTAACGGTGGGATGAGAGGTCATGCTTATATGGGGGATGGATAGTGAGGCGAAGGTGAGGACGATACCCAGTTTGTATGGGGGGCGCTGTATTTTATTTGAATTAGGTGTTGCTTCCTAGGAGTAGGGATCATTTACTTGCTTTGATTAATTAGACGTTGCCTTAGGCCTTCCCAGTAGATTCCGCAATGTCCAGGAATGGTTGTCCAAAAGACTTAGAGTCGAGTGCTTTTGCATGAGGCATGAAAGTATAACACCTAAATTCTCAACACTCGACAGAAGTTGGTATTTAAGGACTTTCATAGTAATCCACCATACAGTACACATTGGGATTAAACTGGATAATTTATGCAATTCTGGTCCACCAACTTAGTACCCATATGTTTGCGACAGTCTTTGCACCAAGTAGTCGTCCGACCTAATCGCCGGCCATTTCTTATCTTCCTCCTTCTCAAACGTCCCCGGGAGCGCCTCAATAATGGCATCCGCATCCGGATTACAAAAGTACCTATCCACCATTAGCCTCTCATTCACTCACCCTTCAGACCGGGTCAACCCACGCAATCGAATACCTCGCCGGATGCTGTCCATCCACCGGCTCACTTGGCGGCTCGACCACCTGATGTTCAGTACTCTTAATAATCCCATTACTCCATCTCAAAAGCAAATCGCCAGCATTAACCACAATCGTCCCCTCAATCGGGATGGCATCAACCCAGCTCCCCTGCGGACTTTGCACCTGCAGTCCTCCCCTCATATCCTGAAACAGCAGCGTGATACTCCCATAATCACTATGCATCCCGGCCCTCACCTGTCCGGCATTATCTCTGAACACCGACGCGGGGGTCGCCGGGTAGTTCAGTAGGCGAAGGGTGTTGTCGGCGGCGGAGATGAGCGGGTCGAAGTGGGTTTCGAGGAGCGAGAGACCCAGCGCGATCGACCGCATCACCTGCACGTGCAGCGTCTGGCACGTCGCGTAGAATTCGTTCATCGTCTGCCGGAAGGCGTCGTCGCTGGCCGGCCAGTGGTTGACTAGTGACGGGTGGTTGTCCCGGCCGATCTCGAACGACTCCTTTAGATCTGGCACTGAGGCGCGGAGAGCGTCGATTTCATCGGTGTCTACCATATTCGTAGCTTTCTCGCGGCCGGGCGCGGAGTAGCCGCGGTTGGATTCGGGGGTGCTCTGGTGGGGTTAATGAGAGGGGAGCGAGGGATGGATGGAGGGAGGAAGGGAAGGGAATACCCATCTGAGTGCATCTTTCTCCGACTGTGGACGACGGAAGAACTCGGCGGAGGAGGCAAATACTTTGTCGACGGTTTCCTGGGGGACTCCATGGTTTTTGAGGTAGCTGTGAAGGGGTATTAGAGGGCGAGGGATGGAGGGAGAGAGAGACAGACATAAACCCGGCATCCTTAAATCCCTCCGCAACCCCCTTCACTACCGCGAGCTTGTCGGCTTCGCTGCCGTTCAGGAACATGCCGAAGTCAATGAGCTGTAGCTCGCAGGACTGTTACAACACTGCTTCATGGATAGACAAATGGAGATATACCGGGATGAATAGTCCATCTTTTGAAACTCCTGTGGCTACTGCTTCGGCGGTGACTGTCATTGTAGGTATGCTTTGGTACTATATTCGTATGAGGGGTCTCGAGGGTGGGAGAAGATGAAGCTGGAGAGTGGGCTTTAAAGCTCAAGTGGGGTATGCAGAGTGGTGCAGCTGCTGCCCCTTTGTACTCCTCCTCCTCGTGTTCGAGATCGAGCGGCATCTTCGTACGAGAGGTACGTACTGTATCGACATCCCGATATCGAGGCACCACCTTCCTCATGCGGCTGCTGGCTGTACTTATCGATAAGCGGTTTGTAACACAAGATGCCCGCATCCTTCTGCCATCCCCGTCTTCGGCATCCGCCGTTTAAAGTCGGAGATACCTCACAATGCAGACGTCAGCTATATCTACCAAGTGCATTTGTCAAACCACAGTCACGACTCTGTATAAACCAAGGAGCTCTGGGAGAAGACGCCAAGTCAAGTCTCGGGAAGATACAGAGATGCTCGTGATATCACTCGTACAACAAAAGGATACATACGGCGTCGCTCGGTCTGCTTCCCATTGTGTCAACATCAGCGGTTACATGCCATTACCTGACTTGACTTCATTCGTTAGGTACCACAATCAACCTTGATATACTAACCCACATGAAGACCAACCCAAATTGGAAATCCTTCTGTCTCGAACCGCTACTGGCGCCAGGAGTGGTTCGAGGCAAGAAATCCTAGTAATTGCAGCTTAATAGCCGTTTCTGTAGCTGTTCTGTTACCGCTGCCCTCTCTCTATAAAACCCTCCGATAGCTGTCTGTAACTGTTCAACCCACCACCAGCTACAACATGTCAACCCCAATAGTAGACATCCACACTCACGTCTACCCGCCCTCCTACGTTGAACGCACGCAAGCTTCCGCTCCCCCCAACTTAATTATGGCCTGACACATCCTCCCAGTCCTCAAATCCCGATCCGAAGTCCCCTACATCCGCACCTTCCCGCCAGACACAACCGCACGCCTCATCATCCTCCCGGGCGAAAATGACGCCTCAAACCCGTCGACCTCCCGCGGCCGCCCAATCGGCCCCGAATACTTCGACATCGTGCAGAAGATCTCGTTCATGGACCAGCACGGCATCGAGATCTCGGTGATTTCGCTGGCAAACCCGTGGCTAGACTTCCTCACCGCTTCTGACGCCCCCAAGGCTGCAAGGCAGATCAATGATGATATTGATAGCATGTGTGAGCGCTACCCCGCACGGTTATTTGCATTTGGAACGCTGCCGGTGAATGCAGGTGCCGAGGCGTGCGTGCAGGAGGTGAGACGGTTGAAGGGGTTGAAGTGGATGCGGGGTGTTGTGTTGGGCACTGGTGGGATGGGGGAGGGATTGGATGATGCCCGGATGGAAAGGGTGTGGACTGTGTTGGAGGAGGTGGGGTTGCCGGTGTTTTTGCATCCGCATTATGGTTTGCCGAAGGAGGTGTATGGGCCTAGGGCGGATGAGTATGGACATGTGCTGCCGCTGGCTATGGGGTGAGTCCGCTGCTGTGACCCAAAAAGCCTCCCTCGACGACATTGGATACTAACACCCCCCACCAGCTTCCCAACGGAAACCACCATCGCTGTCGCGCGTCTCCTGCTCTCTGGCGTCTTCGACCGCCACACAAAGCTGCAGCTCCTCCTCGCCCACAGCGGCGGGACGCTCCCCTTCCTTGCCGGCCGCCTGGAATCGTGCATCGCCCACGACGCGCACCTGAAGAAGTCAGGGAAGCTCGAGGGTCGCCGCGATATCTGGGATGTGCTCGAGACAAATATCTTGCTGGATGCCGTTGTGTATTCCCATGTGGGGCTGAGGGCGGCAATAGAGGCGAGTGGTGAGAAGAGGGTGCTTTTTGGTACGTGATGGAATTCCTATAGCACCACCGTCGCATGTTTTGGCCATGCAAACCACTTCCAATGGACAAGAAGAGAAAGAAGCTAACAACATTTAGGCACGGATCATCCATTCTTTCCGCCTTTGGGTGATGACGAAGGAGAGGGTGGATGGTTGAGTGTTACCACTAACTACAAAGCCATCAGTAATGCTTTCAGTGGGGATAAGGAAAAGAGTGCGGCCGTTTTGGGGGAAAACGCGGTACGCTTGTTGAAATTGGAGGTGTAATGTAAACTGGATTCTCGAATGTTGTTTATACGTATACCTTAGGCTCCACATAGTACTAGTTTACCACTACAATGATTGAATTATATTGCAGCGCATGGTAGACGGGGATATTGGAAGTCCACCTGGATCCGGACGGTTGTCGTTCAATGCCACCGGACCACACACGCAATTCTGTAAAAATCAGGGTGTATTGGAGTATGTCCTACCCGAAGGACTAGCATCCTCATCCACGTGTGGATGGGGTATCAAAGATGGAGGTTGGAATGTGGGTTAGGTATTTTGCTAGATGATAGACTTCAATCCCACCGCCTTATAATTCTAAAGCTTTTGGCTGCCGTAGGTATGTACAACATTATAGAAACTTCCAAGCCGCTCACCGTTTCTTCATTTTCTTCGCCACCCTCTTCTGCGCCCTAACATCCTTCTTCAATCTCGCATCCACAATCTTATACCTCCCCTTCACACCCCTGGGTCGTCCCTGACCCTTATTCACACCCCTCGCCACCACAACCTTAACCTGCTGCTTCGGCTTCTTCTTCGCCGCCCGGGCAATCATCTTCCCAATAGTCTGCGCCTTATCCTTCTCCGTCATTCCCTCGTCCTCGGCCAGCAGTGCGCTCTTCTTCCGTAGCTTCTCCATTCGTTGCGCGGCCTTGTACTTCTTTCTGGCCTTTGCCTCGGCAACCTTCTTGATCGGCCGTGCATTGAGTGCGCGCATCTTCTCCTTGATGGCCGCGGCACCCGCGGCGGTGATAGGCTTGATCGGCTTGGCGTATTTGTCTTCGCTGTCGAGGAACCATTCGGGGAGACCATCCCGGTCGCGGAATGTCCATTTGTTAAAGCCGTCGTCGATTAGGTCGTGTTTTGTCTTCTCGCCGGTGACGAGTTGTTGGGCGAGGGACATGGCTTCGGCGGTGATGATGTCGATGTCTGGGTTGTTAGTGGTTAGTGGTAGAAAAGGGGGGAGAGGGAGGGGAGATACCAGGTCGACCGTCTTTCATGGGCTCGTCGTCGCCGTCCCAGTGGGTGTCTTTTTGGGTTTTGACGATTTCAAAGCCGTCGTCAGATTCTTCGTCTTCTTCGGCTGCGCCGTTGGCGTCTTCCATTTCCACGTCATCCTCTGCTTCCTCGTCTTCCCCTTCGCTATCGAATCCGGCAAATGACTCTTCAGCTTCCTCTTCCTCTGCCTCTGCCTCCTCCTCCTCCTCCTCCTCCTCCTCCTCGTCGTCGACGATGTCTGCAAAGATGTCTTGATCGAAAAAGAGCGCCGCTCTTTTGCTGAGCCCGTTCTCTCCTTTGTCATCTTGTCCGTCTAGTCTCTTGACTAATATCTTTCTGTCGGTATCTTCCTCCTCGTCGCTTTCATCGTCACTGCTTTGTTCGTGCTCTACTACATCTTCATCGTCATCGCTTTTTTCATCTTCAGAGAAACCTGTCCATTCGCCGTCTTCATGATCCTTGCGGCTCATTCTGGCTTTAAATTTAGCGTCAGACTCGGCTTTTCGCTCTTGATACCGTACATAGCTGTGTAGATGTTAATATATCGTCGAATGAGAAATACGGAGGAAACGCACAGCTCATCCAACTCTGCTTCCAATCTGTCTTCCGCGTCATCTTCACTGTCGCCCTCTGTTGGTAGTAGCTCGCCCATGTAAACATCTTTATGCTGGGGCCTTCCCTCTTCCTCAACCACCATATTCATCTTTCCCCTTGCAATTTTCGAGAGTGCATTGGGGCCTGCCTTATCCACGGTCTTGAGACCAAACATAGCGCCGGTTTCCTGTTCCATACCAATATCCATTGGTGTAGTCATGTGCAATTGCATCCGAATAATCTCTTTTTGTTTCTTCTCGTTTTCTTTTCGCTTATTCTTCTTCTTTTCTGCAGTTTCGTGGTCCTTCATGCGCTGCAGATCCTCTTCAATCTGCAATTCTTCGTCCATAGGCCCGACTTCCGCTTCTTCTACCAGCGGTTGCTTCTTCTTAACGGTCAGTCCGAACTTTTCCCGGACCGAAAGCCGCCACTTCAGAAGTTTCCTAAAATCCTTTTTTCCAAGCACTCGGAGATCCTCACAGCAGTTTCGAATCTCGGGGGTTGTCTCGGGGAGTTTCGAAATCGCGGCAATCGCCAGGTTACCGCCTTTCTTCTCCTCAAAAGATAGCTTGTTCAGCGTACCCAACATCTGTATGGGATCCGTAGTCTCGATAAAATTGTTGATAGGTTCCTCCTTGAATTGCAAGTAATCACCCTCCTCGTAACCATCCCTCTTACGTCTTTTCTTCTCTGGCTTGAAAACCTTGACTTCGTTGTTTGGCGTGACGTCGGGAAGTTCCTCGAAGACGGTTCGAGGGTCAAGGAACTTGGGGTCGATCTTCTTTGGTGCCTTGAATCCCCGACACACGACGAAAATCTCTGCGGAGACATTTCGCGACGATGGAGGCTTAGTGGCTTCGACCTTGTTGAACAACTGGTTGAACACCCACATCAAGTTGTTGAAATCACGGGAGCGGAAAACTTTGGTGACAAAAGTTCCTCCGGGTATCAGGAACTCGGTCGCTAACTTCAGGGATTGCAGCACAAGTTCGGACTGTGTGAACGCATCCTGTACCCAGGCGGTACCGACATTGGGCGCACCATCGTGAAGAACCACATCTGCTTTCCAGGTCTTTAAGTGTCCGCGGATCGTCGCGCGGCATTTCTCGGTGGTGATATCGCTCTGAAAGGTGATGACCCTGGGGATTGGCTTGATGGGAGCGAGATCGACTCCAATGATGAGGGAGTTCACCGGCATACATTCTGAGGCGACTTGACACCACGAACCGGGAGCGGCACAGAGATCGACACACACTTTGGCATTCTGCAGGAAGTTATATTTTTTGTTGATTTGGATCAGCTTGAAGGCTGCACGCGCGCGGTATCCTTTCTCTTTGGCGAGTTTGTACCTACATCGCGGGCGTGGATTAGCATTGAGCGCCGGAGAAAAAGTTCGGAGGAGGACGAGGACGAGAACCATACCATTTGTCGAGACGACCTTTACCATGCTGTGTTTTAATCCATTAGATATTGCTCTCCTAGGGCCGGATTCAAGGAGGCTCGTGCTATGATCTCACCTTCTTTTGGATTGCCATGACGGCGGTTGAAGTTCAGCTGGTCGGTGGTGGTCGATACTTGAACACCCGCCGTCGCCGTTACCGTCGCAGTTTGGATGTCCAAAATTTCGTGGAAGATATGCGCCAAGACCCGCTAAGGCCCTAGTAGTAAACCTAGCCCTGTACCTGACCAGCAATCCGGCGGGGTCGAGTAACAGAGCCCCACCACCTTCCTCCTCCTCCTCACACCTCAACATCGTCACCAAGAGGTTATCTACAATGTCGCAGTTCAATCTCCTTGTCGCCCAGAAGGTTTTATGCGACTATTCCTCCATCTGGGTTCAATACTAAATCAATTTACAGGCACCTCAAGCCGACCTCTATCCAGCACTCATCGCAAGCAATGTTGTCAACACACACGCATCCTTCAGCACTACTCCGATAGCATTGGTTTATAGAGACGTTGAGTTGCTCGATAAGTCCAACAAAGCCTCTACCATCGGGATTCAATTTGAGGGAGAGGATACCATCTACGGCGTGGAAGCGGTGTTGAAGAAGCTGCTCGCGGCATTCCCGCAAATTCTTTACGGCAAGGATCCTGAGCTTGTAAGTTGAGTCGGAACCCACAGCTATCATTGTGTTGTGTTTAATCAGAACGTAGGAGAACAACTGGGTCACTTTTGGCCTTACTCGCCTCGGAGGAAAGGACTTCAAGGTCACATCTGCTGCACTTGAGGAGCTCAACAGACACCTCACTCTCCGCACTTTCCTCGTCGGGTACTCTGAGACCATTGCTGACATCACCGTCTATGGTGCGATCAGCGCAAATGGCCAGGCACTCTCTGCGATCAAGAGAAACCATCTGCCCAACTTGGTTCGGTGGTTCAAGTATGTCGGCTCGATTGACAGAGTTGGCAAAGTGGTAGATGATTTCAAGGCGGAGCTTACTTCCAAGAAAAAGACAAAGAGCAAGGAATCGAACTTTGAGATTGGTCTTTTGGATACCGACAAGGGTGTTGTCACTAGATTCCCTCCTGAGCCGTCAGGATACCTTCACATCGGACATGCCAAGGCTGCCATGCTCAATCAGTACTTCGCCCAGCATTATAAGGGCAAGCTGATCATTCGGTTTGATGATACCAACCCAACCAAGGAGAAGCAGGAGTTCCAGGACAGCATTGTGAAGGATCTCGAGTTGCTGGGCATCTATGGAGATGTGGTTACTTACACTAGCGATCACTTTGATAACCTCTACCAAAAGGCAATTGAGTTGATCAAGTTGGGCAAGGCCTATTGTGATGATACAGTTCAGGAGAAGGTACGCCAAATTGAACGGAGTTAAGTCACTTCTGTTACTAACTTTACATTAGATGCGAGCCGAGAGAATGGACGGTATTGCCAGTCAGCGGAGAGACCGAAGTGTGGAGGAGAATCTGAGAATATTTGAGGAGATGGCCAAGGCGTCTGAGGAGGTATTACGCCCTGCAGCTGATCTGCTACTGCAGTGCATTAACAAGTTTGGCATTAGGGTATCAAAAATTGTCTGCGAGCGAAAATGTCCGTTGACAATCCCAACAAGGCCATGCGTGATCCCGTCATCTACCGTTGCAATCCCGAGGTGCACCACCGCACTGGTGACAAGTACAAGGTCTACCCAACATATGATTTCGCCTGTCCTCTGGTCGACTCATTCGAGGGTGTGACTCACGCCTTACGGACAATTGAGTACAGGGATCGCAATCCCCAATACTGGTGGTTCCTCGAGGCACTGGGCCTGAGAAAGGTCCACGTATGGGATTTCGCGAGACTGAACTTTATCAAAACTGTTCTCAGCAAGCGGAAGTTGGCATGGTTCGTGAATGAGGGTCATGTCACTGGATGGGATGATCCCCGATTCCCAACAGTCCGAGGTATCCGCAGACGAGGAATGACTATCGAGGCCTTAAAGCAGTTCATTCTCTCACAGGGTCCTTCCAAGAATGTTGTCAACCTCGACTGGACCATTATCTGGGCTTTCAACAAGAAGGTCATTGACCCTATTGCTCCCAGACACACCGCTCTGTTAACGGAGGGATTGTAAGTCCCATGCTATTTGATGTACTCTCTACCTCTTACTGACTTCAAAAGGATTACCGCAACGTTGGTCGGAGGTCCTGAGCCTACAGTGACCGAGGACAAGCCTAAGCACCTGAAGAACCCTGATGTCGGGACCAAAAAAGTTGCTATGGGTTCCACAGTTCTTCTTGACCAGGCGGATGCTCGCAACTTCAAGGAGGGCGAAGAGATCACGCTCATGGGTTGGGGCAATGCGTTTGTCACCAAGATTGTCCGCCCAGACCCGGCAGGTGATGTGACTGAGCTCGAGCTCAAGCTACATTTGGAAGGTGACTTCAAAAAGACGGAGAAGAAAGTCACATGGCTTGCCAAGGATCAGAAATTGGTCGACGTTGAGCTCGTTGACTTCGACTACTTGATTACTAAAGATAAACTTGAGGATGATGACGATGTTAAGGATTTCGTCAACAAGAATACGCTATTCAAGGAGCTTGCTGTGGCGGATTGCAACATTGCGGATGTCAAGGAGGATGATATTTTGCAGTTTGAGAGGAAGGGATACTATAGGTGTGACCAGCCTGCAAAGGATGGAAAGCCAGCCGTGTTCTTCTATATTCCTACGGGTAAGGGCGGAAAGTAGATGCATTCTGGTTTGTAGATTTGAATCTAAAAGCGGTCGTTTGGGCTTCTTGAATCCGAGGAGCAGCGCTTCGCGCTGGAGACATGAATTATCCTGGCTGTCTTTCACTCGAAAACTTACTATTCACTCGGTTATTCTGTGATTCGAGACATTTAAAATGGTGTTGAGTGAAGAAGAGAGTACATTCACCAGACGAAACTCGATGCCAAGCCTCGCTAAATGTTATGGGATTTCTGGTGACTGCTCTTTCCTTTGTGTGTGCGGCGGTTGAGTTCACAGCTCCTCAACGCCAAAGTAACCTGAGCGACGACCGACGACAACCCACGACAACAACAAACCCACTAACCGGAAGCCATGCCTGTACGTCTCTTTGAACCAGCTCATTTCCTCGATGTCTACGGAAATACTGCTATATTGCAACGGGAGACGCTGACCGTGGGTGATCGGTGGAAATTAGACCAGATTCACAAAGACGAGAAAGCACCGCGGTCACGTCAGTGCCGGTAACGGTCGTGTCGGCAAGCACCGCAAGCGTATGTCTCTACATGCCCTCAGGATGTTCGGATTGGACCGGATTGCAGATTCGGGGCTGGGAAGGGCGGGACTCGGGATTGGTGGGAGAAAGACAGAAGGCTGATGGATTTCGCCAACTACAGATCCCGGTGGTCGTGGTTTGGCCGGTGGTCAGCACCACCACAGAACCAACATGGACAAATACCATCCCGGTTACTTTGGAAAGGTCGGTATGCGATACTTCCACAAGGTGCAGTCCCAGTTCTGGAAACCGACCATCAATCTCGACAAGGTACCCCCCTTCTCCATTCCTTCCCGCCAACTTTTGCTGATGCGCGATGTAGCTGTGGACCCTTGTCCCCGCCGAGTCCCGCGAGAAATACCTCACCGGTGCATCCGGTGATGCTGCCCCCGTCATCGACCTGCTGTCGCTCGGCTTCGCAAAGCTCCTCGGAAAGGGCCGGCTGCCCCAGGTCCCCGTCGTCGTCAAGGCACGTTACGTGTCGGCCCTCGCAGAGAAGAAGATCAAGGAGGCTGGTGGTGTGATCGAGTTGGTGGGTTAAATGGGGGCAGCGCATCGGGGGAATCTTTCCTTTTTTTTTCTCTCTTCCGGGCTTTCTGGGTCTTCTTGTGCGATAACTAAAAAAGTTACATGGGCTGCGGGTGTGTTAACCGTGCACAACAACATCATCGTCACAAATATCGGTTGCGGGCGTTTTGTTTTGTGGGGGGGACGGATTGAAATGATATGCTATTTATTGGGAAAACCCTATCATGGGAATTGATATACCAAATGGCAAAGTGCAGAGGAATCGCAAATCTCGATGACTCCCCGCGTCTTCATTTTTTAATACGCAGTTGTGTGTAGAACCCAGTGATTAATGAAGAGAGCTTTCGATGCAATATCAACATCTCAGCTGCAGCACCCCATCTCAGGCCTCTGGGCTCGCCCACAACCCCACTCCTCCTTACTTCTGTGATTATAGTCTTCAGACCACATTCTCTGATACTACCTTTGAGATCTCTTAGGTGAAAGTACGTTGTGATGACTGGCTGCATCAATTCAGGGCTCACCTACTCTTATAATAGGCATTCCCAGAGGAACACAAATCAACCTGCATGATAGTAGAACTTTTGATTCAAGAAGCAGTACCTTGGTAGTTATCTCAATACCATCATCATATTCTGCAAGCTATCTCAATACCCGTTATCATATTCTGCAAGAAAGCCATAAGCATACAACATCATATCCGCCCCCTTATCAAAAGCACACTGTATCATATTAGAGTACACAATCCAACATCCAATGTCTGCTATCCTCTTCTTCGCATTGATGTCCTGGCGTAAATCATACACCCACTCTCAACACACATACATGTTCGCCACAACTTCTTCCTCCTCCTCATCCCCATTCTAAATGCCACTGGGGTAAGCAAAAAAACAGAAATCGACAGAGATCTTTCATCCCTCAACTCTCCGAAAATGCAAATCGCTCATGTAGACGTCAGATAATAGTAGTAGACTAATTCATACATCCCCCCCGGTCCTCTCACGTCGACTGAGCCCTTCTCTTCTTCTCCCTCGTCTCCTTCTCCATAAACTCCCTCAGCATACTGGTGTCAACGGTATGAACGTAGTACTTCCCGCCGGAGTCTGTCCAGCTAACTTCCCTCGAAAAGTACTCACGTTCGACCATGCGTAATCTATTAACCGGATTCTCTGCGTTTCTCGTAGTGATAACGTGATTTGCGGGAACGAACGGTTTTAAGCTGAAGATTTGAGCGCCCTCTTTAAGGTCCAGGAACATATCCAGCAACTTTTGGTTCAGATCCGGCTCGAACGCAAAGTTGTTGACTAATAGGACGTCAGCGCGTTTCAGTGTTTCTGCAATGCTGCGGTTCTCCAGGAACGTGTCGTGCCGCAGGTATACCGCGCCGTGGTTGATCCCCCACATGCGGCAGCGCGCTATGAATTCTTTCCGTTGCCGCTCCGCGAGTAGTGCCGGTTTGTCCATTTTCTCGCAACCCCAGGATTCGCAGCCGCATTCCAGGGCTGCGTGGAGGACCACGTTACCGGTGCCGCTGCCGAGATCCATAAACACCTTGTCGGAGGTCAGATTGGCTTCCTTAAAAATCTTGGTTGTGAACTTTGGGAGAAGTTCGCCGTAGACCTCACTGCTGAAGGCTTGGTAGTCCTTTAGACCCTCCACCTCCAGCGCCACGGTGCGCGCATAACTCTGCTGCAGTATATGTTCCACCAGTGCAAAGGGGATGGTTGTCATGCCTGCAATACGCTTCCTGAAAGTTGTATTTCTTCGTGATTCCCGGACAAGTTCATTATATGCCTTTAGGTGTTCCAGAAACTTTGTGGCGTCACTACTTTTCAATGAGCGCCGTATGCGGTATACGATGCCGCCTGATGTCTCGGAGTGGATTTTGTCGGCGATGGGTTGCGGGAGGAGGTGGTCTGCGACCATTTCCATGGTTGTGAGAATCTCGGCCAAGGGATCGAATTCGTCAGGGTCGCTATTCTGGACCAGCTGGAAGCGCTCTTGATCAGGGATACCGGGATAGTGGAGGCCGATTGTAAGGTGCCCGTCAGTGGTCCTAAACTCTAATACAAGTCAGCATTGAGCGGTAGTGGTGGTGGTGGTAGTGGTTGTGGAACCGAGGGTGTACCTCTCCTCTTCGACCAGCCCTCAAGTTTAACACTGGCGATCTCATGCGCATGGATAAAGTTGCAGCGTTCAAGTAGTTGTCCAGTTTTAGGATCCTTAGTCTTGAAGCTGACGGGATGCACGATTCGCCGCGAGGTATCTACCACCGCTCCCGGTGATGCCGATCCCATCTTTGACCGTTTCGAGGAGCGTTCATCGTCTGAATCTTCTTCACTGCTGGACTCGAGGCGGAGGGAACGTGGTGAGCGCGAAGATGCAGCACTACGGTGGTAGTGTCGCGGGAGAGATTCCGGGGATGGAGGTTTCAGGGAGTCCCGTGACGGTGCGGGACGTTTCAGATTCGGCGTCGATGCCGAACGGGACGGTTCAAGGCTACGTTTCAGGGTTGTTGCTGCAGTTGCCAGCGGCAGCTTCTTAGTGGTAGTGGGGGGGGTCGTCACCGCCAATGTTACCGCGGATGTGACCCTTCGAGGGTGTTGCTGCTGCTGCGATGTAGGGTGACGTGCCCGTGCCAACTTTTTGTGACAATGGTCATCGGGAGCGGTGGTAGTTGTAGTTGAAGTCTTGACAACACGCTTTTGGGCGACGATGGGTGTGCTGCCTGCGGGCGTGAACTTTTTGAAAAAGCTGGTTGACATCTAGGTGCAGCAGTGGTTGTAGTAGTTGTTGATGTTCTCAGTCGTGTAGTGCTCGCGTGGCTTTGTGGAGGGCGTTGATGGTGCAGAGTTTGTTTCCACGAAGCTTTGATCCCCATGTGGGTACTAGGCAAGCGGGCTGATGGGAGAAAGTGAAGAAGTGAAGGTGAAGGTAAAAGAAGGTACAGGCGTAAGAATAAGATGACACTAAGCAGAATGAAGATACGGACAATTATTACGCAGTGCACTTGACAAGCGCTGCACCCACTTCTGCTGACATCCGGACAAGTCCAAGCTCAAGCTGACTATGAAAGGAGAGAAGAAAGGCTGTAATCGGATGTGCAAAATCTTCGCTGCTAGACGGGCCGTTTGTCTATCTTTCACATCGTGTGTATGGCTCTCGGTGAACCGTCTATATGAATGACTCGACTCGAAATGCACTGCACGCCCATGAAACATCCGCAATTGGCCACAACTCACCAACCAATATAGACATGCTTGCTGCCACCTGCACACAGGGATCGCACCCAGTAATTCCGGCGAATTCAAAGAGCTTCTCGGCTTTCACAGCAAGTTCATATGCAGCCATGCTCAGTGGTCAATACGCAGCTTCACTAAATATCACCCGATTCCTATACCACACGTGCCCTCGACGCCAACAGCCTTAGACTCAGGGGCTTCCTACGCGGGATTTTCAGCTGCTCAACTTGGTTTTTCGGGCAATTGGCCATGGTCACCTGAAATCCTAGAGTAATATCGTGGGGATATACGAGCGGTATTAAGGGATGGCAATGGCTGGCCGCGGTAAGCGGCCATCCCCGAAGAGTAAACTCCCAATAGCGATGGAGATACATCGGGTGGCTGCGAAGACCCCAACAGGACGAATAGGTAGGGAGAGGAGGGTGAGAGGGAGGGTGTGCAAGTGCTCTCACTGTCTGTCCTCATCGCCGCTCACAGCTCACATGAGAAACTAGGCACCATATCAAACTGTGGCGAAGCGACGAAGCCACGGCATGTGCATGCGCCACATTTAGACCAATGAAACTAGAAGCGCTCTAGATAATCCCTCTAGCTTAAGATGATGTTAACTAACTTAAATGGGTTTGCACAACATTCAAAATTTAAGACCAATCGTCTGAGCGGGAGGAAGCACGAGGAAGCGGCTTGGTTGGGACAGCCTCGAGTGAGACTCGATGATATGGATTGGAGGATCTCCATTCTCCAGAGTCTTTCGCAATGCCGTCTTATCATCTACCCCCCAGGACTGGAAGAGAAGGAAGAGATCTGCTCACTGGCTGGGGGATGTTAATCGATGATTCAACACGCACAATTCAGGTCTGAATAAACCACCATGCTTCGAACTGACGTTAGGTACAAAATGTCTCCCAGAAAGCACTGGAAACGGCTGTTGCAAAGAGCAACCCCAAAAAGCAAGACTTTCACTTTTTGCATACTTGATGTCGGCCAGTTCGTGGCGTTCTGAGGAACATTCATCATCCATCCATAACTCCTGCATCAATCGGTTAAACTCCAGTGCCAAATCCTTTCAAGTTCCCAAAATTGTGGTCTTCCACAGGTCTTAGCAACACATAATACCACCACCGCATGAACTGGGGTTTCCTTACTGCCATAAACAAGCTCCCTCGATAACCCCGTCGACAACTCACTCGTCATCCTTGACGTCTGGGTAACTGGACTGTTATATAATCATCAGCCCGGCCCCCATTTCCTTCTCTCCTCACGCACGGACTTACCTATCACCCTCGCCCTCTCTAACCCACTCCACAAACTCGCACCTTGCCTTGGAGCCAGCAACGCACTGATTCAGCAGCGCCTCGATCTCGTCTTTCGTCAGCACGTCGTGTTTGGCTGCCAGTAGCGCCGCGTACAGCTTCGAGAAGTCGGCTAACAGTGAGCGGCACGACGCCTTGAATTTGCTTTTTTCTTCCGCGTGGGACGCGATGGCCGCGTCGAGAGCCTGTTGCTCTGGAGTGAAGGAGTGTGTGGTGGGGGTTGGGATCGACATGATGGGTGGTGGATTAGAATGCGACAGGAAGGAGGGAAGGGAGGTTAATAAGAAACAGAGGTTTAAGGGGGCTGGAGCAGCGCTAAAGGAGGAAGGAGGAAGGAGGATCGGGGAGGGGGAGACTCAAACACAGACTCAAATAAGGCGTTACATCGCCGAGGGTAGAGGGCCCACAATGGATTTTATAAGGCGAGTGATGTTGTATGAATCGTTCAGATGCCGTTTCAACCTCCCACTCTAAAGAATAACAATGATACAGTAATGTACATATTCCAACCTCGTTCACCTGTGTTCCACATCAAACGTTTACCAGGAATCAAAATTCCCAAACCCGCCAGCAGACTTGGCCTTCTTTTTGGCGGGTTCTTGGTACACAAACTCGTCATCCTCAAGCACCTCCTCCACAATCTCATCTTCCTTTGGAAGTGCCTTGAGATATTTGCCAACCGTAGCCGCACCACCACCACCACCACCTTCAACAATACCATCCTCCCGTATCCTCTTCCCCGTCCATGTAACGCGGTCTTCTTCTGTGCCTAGTCTCTTCTTTTCCTTCTCTCTCATCTCTTCTTCCTCCGCCTCCCGCCGCTTCTTCAAGAATTCCTCAAAGGGATCCACAAACACGACCACTTCACGGATTACGATGTCATCCAGCGGTATATCGCCGTCTCCAGTAGGTGTAGCTTCCATCTTATCCAACACATCCAAACCTCCCACAACCTTTCCAAAAATGGTGTGCTTGCGGTCTAGATGCTTCGCTGGCCGGTAGAGGATAAAGAACTGCGAAGAGTTGGTGTTTTTGCCTTTATTCGCCATAGAGAGGATACCACGTGCGTCGTGTAACAGGGGTGATTCAAATTCGTCTGAGAAATTTTTGCCCCAGTAGGAAGTCCCCCCACGTCCGGTACCTGTCGGATCTCCTCCTTGAATCTACTTACACCGTTAGCATCAAGTAGCATATGAACTTCTAGGTGGTTAGGGTTACCATAAAATTCCTAATATTTCGATGGAATTTAACGCCCTTGAAGTAGCTCTTCTGCGCGAGCTTAACAAAGTTATAGACCGCCTTGGGTGCAAAGTCGGTATGCAGCTCCACATTAAGGTTTCCAAGGTTTGTAGAGATCCGCGCGTAACCTTTGATTTTTATCCGCTTGGGCTTAAGCATATACTCCTCGTCGCTCAGCAGTGCACGTTCATTCCCAGTATGTGGTGTCAGGGATGTCGACGTTAACGAAGCCGCGGCTTTCCCCGTGGTATGTCGCGCAGCATTGTAGGGTGCCGGGGCGCGGTTACTATTTGCAGCATTTTCCTTCCGGACGGAAGACAAGGCGCCCGACTTCTGCGCGGCGGCCGGGTTCTTGTTGGGATCTGACGACTTTGCGGCGCGTGCCTTTGCGACGGCAGCTTTGGCGGCAAGGATCTTTGCCGATGAGCCCATGGCTGCCGTGTTAATGTTGTTCAGCGGATTTGCGCGCTCAGCCTCTTGCTCCTCTGTCAACGTCGACGCTCCCTCCTGTATATACTTGAACGCCGACATATCGCGCGCGCCAAGATTGTGCGGGTCCTGTAGTGTAATGATGTCTTTCCTTGAGAACTCATCGTCTGAGACTAGGTCCCGCCATAGCTTCGCCTTGATGTTTAGCCGTTCGATTGTGTCCCACGCAAACACGTTCCCTGAGGTCTTCAGCGCCACGATGTGCGTGTTGTCTGTAAACACCTTGAATGTAACGGGGTCGCAGAACTCGCCCGACTCGTTCTTACGCATGTTGAGCTTGAGGAGCTCATTGTAGGCGAGCTTCTCGCCGCTGACAGGATTGGTGCCGTGTTTTTTGAGCCATGGGATGATGTTAATGAGCTCGAAGACAACACCGGTGTCAGTGCATACGGGATTCTCGTAGGGCTGTAGGGAGAGCGAGCAGAATTTGAACGGGAGGCGTTTGAACGGGAGTGCGGTTTTCGACTGGAACCCGTGCGAGGCGCCAAAGCTATCAGAGGATGCCCACTCGCTATGCGTTATGTAGAGTTTGTCGGTTCCTATGTAGTGGGTTGGTTAGATTGCGCGTGGAAACACGTAGAGTCACTGACCTTTTCCCATGGTGCGTGTGTTGTATGAGGTTGTCGACGAAAGTAGCGAGCGCCAAGGCGGGAAGCTCTTGAGTTCGAATGCACGTGCGAACCGCGCTAACAACCCCACCAACTCCAAGCTCACCTCCATCCTGCCACAGCTTCCACAAACGCTCCATCAATCACCACCACTAACCATTATAACCATGGATACAGCTGCCAGGAACCAGTTTGGTATCTCCACCTTCCCTACCACAGCAAGCTATTCTTTCTAACGTAATACAGAGGCCGAAAACAACATCACCATCGTCGACCCCACCAAAGATGGTCTCTACAACTACGATGAAGCCGAGCAAAAGTCACCTCCCCATCCACCCATCAGTCAATAAAAATCCACTAACAAACTCCCCACAGAATCCTCACCGATGCCCGTCCCTGGGCCTTCAACCCACACTACTTCAAATACGTCCGCATCTCCGCCGTCGCATTGCTAAAAATGGTGATGCACGCCCGCTCAGGCGGGAGCATCGAAGTGATGGGTTTGATGCAGGGAAAAATCGCGCACGAGACCTTTGTAGTAATGGACGCATTCCCACTGCCGGTTGAAGGCACCGAGACGCGTGTCAACGCCCACGAGCAAGCATACGAATACATGGCGGAGTATTCAGAGTGTTCCCGCAACGGTGGACGGAAGGAAAATGTTGTTGGATGGTATCATTCGCACCCGGGCTACGGCTGTTGGCTATCCGGAATTGACGTCAACACCGAGATGTCGATGCAGCAATTCATGGATCCATTCCTTGCAGTCGTTGTGGATCCCGATAGGACCATCTCCGCGGGGAAGGTCGATATCGGTGGCTTCAGGACGTTTCCGGATAGCTACAAACCCCCGAATTTGGACGAGGAGGACGAGTACCAGACTATCCCCCTCAGCAAGATTGAGGATTTTGGCGCACACAGCAGTCGATACTATTCATTGGAGGTGTCGCATTTCAAGAGCTCGCTTGATACCCGCCTGCTCGATCTGCTCTGGAATAAGTATTGGGTTGCCACGCTCTCCCAGTCGCCGCTACTCAATAACCGCGAGTATTCGACGAAGCAAATGCTGGATCTGGCGCAGAAGATTGGAAAGAGTGAGAATGCGATTGCGGGCAAGACGAGGTCCTCGATGCCGCCTGGAAAGGGATCTGGTAGTAATGCTGCAGAGTCCGCATTCCAGAAAATCGTCAAGGAGAGCAATAAAATTACGTCGGAGGAGATTGCCGGTTTTTTTAGCAATGTGGTCAAGGAGAGGGTCTTTGCGGCTATCGAGGCACCCGATACTACGCAACAGCAAGCTTGATGAAGGATAGACATTTATTGTAAGGCAATGTGTATGGCGTTTGGCTGCTTTCGGTTCAATTTTTCTTCTCTGGTAGTGATGGAAAGGATGGAAAGGATGGAATGTCTATAAATGAGCCATGATATGAGGATGAAAAGCATGTTTCAGGTACGCTACCTTATGTCTAGCCTGACAGACTACCCCATGTCATTACTCGACATAGGGGTATAGAAAGCTCTAGTACCTGTGACACCAATACTCGCCATTACCCTCTTCCGAGCGGTTCCCACATCCGTACATCCCAATTTCTCCGCCTCCTCTCTAGCTTGTTTGAAGATCCGGAGGTATCGGAGGTCCCTTATTCCAATCCTTTCCCCTCTGGCGGTACGGAACAAAGACTGGATATCGGTTACTGGTATCTTCATCCTCAGAATCAGAATCAAGAAAAACAAATGGCCCAATCCTATACTCCTTCACATCACTTCTAAGCACGACGGTTGAAGTACGCCGCGAATTTGGCATGGTTATGGTGGATGAGGGGGTTTTTGATTGCCATGATGGTGACTCTCGCTTTAGACGAGTGAGTATCGGCGGTTCCGGTTTATAGGGTTGTGTGGGAGAGAGAAAGGAGGATAGGTAGGTAGATGGAGGAGGCGGTGATTCCCGGCATTCCGGGGACTGGACTGTTTTGGCGGGGTTTTCTTGAGCCTGGACTGCTTGGGCGGGTCCTTCTAGCGGTGATTCAGATGAGCGCGGTACGAGTGAGCATCCAAACTCGACAAACCCAGACCCCGGTGGGATCATCTCCTTCAACGCAATGTCATGTCAACATATAAACGCACGTTAAAGACGGAACACATAACCTACATGCAAACCAATGCGGAGTTGCCTCGCCCACCATGCCCGAGAGGTTTCATCTTCTAGGTTGACTGGGTGAGGTGGTGGTGGCTTGGAAACGGGACTCGCCTTTTCGGTAACTACGCTCTCCATTATTTCAGTCCTGAGTTGCGTGCTCGGGCTCTCGCCCGCCGCTATGGCTGTGGATGGCTGTGGTGGCAGCGGTGGTGTTAGTCCTAGTGGTGTCGGTTCTGAAGATCGTACAGCCAATGCTGCTGTCGATACTGTTCTACCGTTTTGCGGCAGCGGTGATAGTGGCTGTGGCAATTGAACATCCTCATCTCCAATTTTTCGACGTTTACACCATCTCCCCTTTTTCCTTGCTCGGTTGGCGACATTACAGCTCCCAGTTACTGGTGCACTCTCGGTACTCACCCCCATCACCACCGGAGGCACCAAGGTGCTCTGTAGCTTCCGCAGCAGCTCCGCCTTCTTCTCCAATGCCACCCTCCACCTATCCAGCGCCATACCCGCCAACGTGGCGTACGCACAGAAAGTCGCGACCGGGTCATTCGGGGGTTGGTCGACATAGATCGGAAGACGCTGGCGAGCTAAATCGAGGAGGCAGAAGTTCGCAGAAACTTCTTTTTCTTGCCTCTTAAGCTCGGTGTTGCTGATTGCTACGTCATTTGCGAGCTGCAGGATATCTGGGAGGTAAGCGGTTGGACGCAGGAGAGGGGGTGAAGTACTTACTGGTTCTATTAACCCGGACTACTTCCTGCGGGATTACTTCGTGCAGCTTTGAAAGAGGCGGGGAGAGCCCGGTGAGGTCGATTACGTCGTCGGCCATTGAGCGTGGTGATGGGTTCGTGGGAATTCATGGGACGTGTGGTGGACGTGATGTTGGAGAAACGCGTGTAACGGATGCGGAAGCGGGGTCCGTGCTTTTATTAAAGTTTAGTGAACGCCTACCTACCTAGCTGCTACTACTTTACACTCTTTCTCCAGCCAGTCTTCTCTGCTACACCGTCACCGCAGCCATTGAATGCCAGTGCTTCCACAACGATGTATGAAACAAGCATGCCGAATGAGATACTTCTTTTTAAATTAGGATTCCGGAACAAACACGCTGACGTTCTCTGACAAGGTACCTACGTTAAACCCAAATCTGCCATCGTGAACATCGCTGCACTTGAACTCTTTTGGTCTCTAGGGGATGGAAGCAGTGAGGAGGAAGACTCCCGCAGTTAATGTTAATATAGATGGTCCAAATACGTAGATCATATCCGTCCGCTCCTGTGTGATGCTTTCTGGAGCAATGGCCTTGCTGCTGTGAGGAATGACATGATACGGGTGGGGTACATAGTAGTTCCTGCTTGTAAGCTTGCCAGCGGACCCTGGCATGCGGTGACGCAATCAATATACCACTCTGACTCCTAGCCCATTCAATTACCGTCACTGCCACCATCGTCGAAACCCACCTCCTTCTCATTGCTCTCTATTTATTTGAGCTGCACTTTGGCCCCATAAATTTTGGCTCCGCATGAACAACTAAACAACATGTCCAACCCCACTGCAAGCCTCACCAACCTCCGTACGCTCCCGTTACTACTTCTGAAGCTTAAACACACTAACATCCCCACTCAGCCGACGAGCTCACACTCCGCATCCTCCACTTCGCCGGCTGGAGATCCGCTATCAAATTGGGCGAGACATGTGTATGTCCGTCCGAAGAAATACCCATCAGCATGATTTGACTTTCGTAGCGGAAATTCCGGGATGTCTGCGAAGAGCCTACATTTTGGCACGAGGCAGTCATGAAGACGTTCCATATGCGCCTCGACAACTTTAGTCAGGATGGTAATTGGCGGCAAGCTTTCAAGACCCTCACTACTGGTAGGTTTTATGGCTGGGGCAAGAACTTGAATTCCATGTTCTTGGGGGACTTGGGCCGGCCTGGGTTCAACCGGCGGTCTGGAAATAGCCTGTATCCGAAGCTGCTAGAGGATAAACAGTACCAAGGTGTAGTGGATGTCCAGTCTGGGTGTGTTGCTGTCTCTGTGTAGAGGTTTAGTACTAATGCGTACTGCAGTGGGTGGAGTATTTCGCTTCTCATGGTGTCCGGATTAGTCATAATCGGCGGTTCTTTGGACGGCGCTACCTCTTTGGTTACGACGGCTCCAAGGACATTGCGGTTCCCGGATCCCCAGACCCGGATCTGTCAGATCTCATGTGGTAGGAGCCATCTACTTGCTCTCTCCGACGGAGGAAAAGTATGGAGTGTTCGTGGCAGCGGCGCTACCGCAAAACCGGCCCTCATCAGGTTCGTTTCGTCGGGTGGTGTCCTAGAAGACAGCACCTGTAAAAAGGTTGTTGCTGGCTGGTCTGCATCTGGAGCGCTAGTTGAGGGTCGTGGGATTTACCTATGGTTCGACGATGCACGACCCTACGGGGACGAGTCGCCTCTTATGCCCCATTCCGATCCTCAGTATGTCAGAAAGGTCGACATAAAAGATATCCCTTATTTTTCGCCGTATGCCTGGTCGAGTCTCCTTCCTCAAGGGAAACTCTACAAAGAGGACCCCGTTGTAGATTTTACTATCGGGGAGAATTATGTGATTATTGTCACATCTTCGGGCAAGGTATTCGCTGTATCCCTCTCCGATCTCCTGGATGATCAAGTGGCAGTCGCTCCTATGCAACTATTGAAGTTTTCTGCCCCCCAAGGCCAGCCTCGGATTGATCGTGTTGAAGGGCAATTCCGTAGGTTTGCGGTCTTCAACAAAAATGGCCTAGTTCACATCATGGAAGCTGAAAACCTGGATTCTGCGAAGGAGCTTACTTTAGCCGAAGTAGGGGGTCGGGCCTCTGACCTCGATGCAATGAAGACAGACCATGTTTCGCCGCGTGTTGTCGAGGGGCTTGATGAGTACAACATCGTCGACGTTGCCTTTGGCGATTGGCATTGTCTCGCGTTGACAGATACTGGAAAAGTGTTGTCCTGGGGAACCGAATCTCAAGGTTGTGGCAGTTTGGGACTTGGACCACTCGATGAAGCTCGAAAAAAGGGTGTACAATGGCGGCCAAATCGAGATGGAATTCTGAACATTCCGCAGATTGTAGCCTTTGATCATCCGTACTCAGAAGCCAGTGCAAATTATGAAGGCAAGTTCATCCTACTTGTGATGCAGGGACAGGATGTTGATAATTGCAGGAACGACTACATATGCATATAAGATATCCGCCGCTGGCTGGCATTCTTGCGCATTAGTTGCAGTGGCTGAAGAGAACTCGACCTTGACTGCTGGCGGCATCTCGCAGACTGGCGATGGAGCATCAGACTCTAAAGGAAAGAGCGTTTCCTCGCCACCAGCTGGTTCCTCAGATCAAGCTGAACCGGAACTTCCACCCTCGATTGAGAAAGGCCACAGTGGCGGAATCGTGGGAACGCAGAGCGATGCCCGTGGAATACAAGGTGGGTTGGCAAAGGGTACCATGGCACACGGCGGACAATCGCATTTGGGAATATCCAGTCCTAGTTCCAAAGCCCTCCCTCTAAAGACAGAACGAGGACACCGCGGCGGGATTGTGGGTGTGCAGAGTGAAGCTCGTGGAGGGCAGGGCGGGTTGGCGGAAGGAACTATTGCACGGGGTGGCTCATCTTTCTTTGGCATGACAGGTGGGCCACTGCAGCTGGGGGAGGATGATAGCTTGAGTGAATCGAGGGAGAAGCGGAAGAAAGCGGAAGTGGAAAGTGGAGAGTGAGTGGTACGAGGGAAAAGGTTCTTAGACTGCTGTTTGTTTTGGTTCTGGACGGTGTTTGGTAGTTTATTATGGAGCTCGGCTTCTAGATAAATAAATGGTCTTTTTACCATTTCAGCCGATACCAGCTCCTGCTGCTGCTGGAGAGGGACTTTAGTAAACGCAGATGCATCCACAACCAATTAACCAACGACAATCTAGCCTGTGATGTGTGTACATGCGGTTTCACAGTTCGCACGTTCATTCGCATCGTAATATTCCACTAAAGTACAACCACAGAAAAGCAACATGGCAAGGGAAAAGAGCCAGATACGACCGCAAAAAATCACTTTAACAATCCACCACCCCTACCCACTTATCATCATTCCATCATTACCATCATCTCAAAGTAGCCCGATAGGTTGCATCCGGGACGAAATCGTCTTCACCACTCAGGTTAACACTAGACCGATCATTCACCTTCCTCGGCGCCTCCTGGATCTTCTCCGAAACCTGTGTGGTATGCGTATCGATCCACTGTAGCGAGCTGAGGTGGTCGTTCAGGATCTTGACGATTTGGGATAACTATTCCAACAAACCAATATTAGCATATCCTCAATATGTTTTTTTGACGGGAGGGGGACTTACAGGATCATCTGCATTCGATGTCTTATTGATAGTCGCACCGGCCTTGTTAATCGCCTTAATCATCTCTCCCAGATCGCCCTCCATATTGATAAGCGTCTCATTCAGTGTCTCAGCGAGCGAGTAAGTCTTCTCCCGCTCCTGGTCAGCCGGTTGCATTCCGTCGGCACTACCGAACTGCGCTTCAAAGAAGTCTTTAATCTGGCTCTCGTAGTAGTCCAGTGCCGTGCCGAGCTCTTCCTGTTCATTCTCGAGCTGCTGCAGGACCGTGTCCATTCGTGCCTGCGTCTTCTCCGCCTCGGTGGTCTCGGACAGAAGGTTGACGAGCTTGTCGCCGTTGGTGATCAGGACTGCGTCCCACTTTTTCACCTCTTCGGCTTGCTTCACGAATTCGGCTTTGTATTTTTCTAGGTCTGAGGTCCAACGGTTGATGATTTCTTCCATGGATTTGTTCTTGAGGCGGGATTGTGGGGGTGGCTGGGTGGCTTTTGCTTCGAAGGATTGGGCTGCTGTGGTCGGAGTGGCGGTCGAGCCGCTGGCTGCTGCACCAGTGGTTGTGCCAAAAAGACCACCAGTTGATGGAGCTGCGGTTGTGGTCATAGTGCTTGCACCTGTTGTAGTACCGGTGGCTGCCGCCGGGCTTGATGCTGCAGGTTTGGCACCAAAGAGTCCACCGGTAGCGGGGGTAGAAGGATCAGACGCCGAACTTGATGTAGCAGACGGCTTGCCAAAGAGACCACCGGTCATAGAGGGTAGGCCAGAAGATTCTGCCGGTTTGCTAGTGGCAGGTCCACCGAAGAGCGATGAAGTAGTTCCAGAGGCTGCAGGTGCTACAGTCGAAGCGGGCGTCGCACTTGAGCCAGTACCAGCTCCGAATAACCCCTCACTTGCTGTAGAAGAGGGTGCCTGGGTAGAAGCAGGAGTAATTGTATTTCCAAAGAGACTGCCTGCTGGCTTTGAAGCGCCGGTACCACCGAATAAAGATGAACCGCCAGCTGTCGGCGCCGGAGCTGCTGGGATTGCTACAATGATGCTGCGTTAGTTATATATTGCTATTGTAGGGCTGTGGATAACAGCCCAAAACAAGAAATGGGATTTACAAGATGCAGCACCTCCGAAGGGAGATCCAGGAGGTTTAGCAGCAGGTGTCGTGGAAGCAGCAGTGCCAAACAGACCTCCTGGCTTCTGTCCAAACGCAGGGGCAGTCTGCGGTGTCGAGCTAGCACCAGTGGTTGCAGATGCATTTCCAGCACCAAAAAGTCCACCAGTAGGTGCTGGTGTTGACGATCCAGTACCGAATAGAGCGCCCGAAACGGATGCCGAAGTAGCAGTCTTTGCGCCTAACAACCCACCGGAGGGAGCGGCTGGGGTAGTAGAGGGAGTAGATGATCCACCAAAGAGATTCGCCGCAGGTTTGGACTGAGTACCAGCACCAAACATGGCACCGGACGTAGGCTGGCTGGTTGGAGTACTTGAGGTACCAGTGTTCCCGCTACCGAAAATTCCGCTGGGAGCTCCTCCGAAGAATGGCTTTGGTGCACCAGTGTTAGGAGTACTCGTAGGAGTCGAAGAGGGGGGTCCGTCAAAAAGACCACCACCGGAAGCGGGCTTGTTGTTTGCAAACAACCCACCACTTGGCGCAGGAGTCGATGAGGGGGTGGATCCAGCACCACCACCAAAGGAGAACCCGCTGCCGGCAGATGTAGTAGGCGTCGAGCCAAACAGCGATAAACCAGCAGGCTTGGGCGTCAAACCCGCACCCCCAAACGTACTATTACCAGAGGTTGTAGTACTGCTAGTCGCAGGGGCTCCTCCAAATGAGTACCCAGAAGCTTTGTTGTCCTTCTTGTCATCGTTGCTCGCTCCAAACAAATTGTTACCACTGCTACCACCATTGTTATTGGCGCCAAAAAGTGACATATTGATTGATGTGATATATTCCGGTATCACAAGAGATTCGAATGCAAGTCGTGAGAGGTTCGGTGGGAGTAATGGAGGATGGAATTATTCCTGGGAATATCTGTCAACGACGACGAATGGCCGACAAAGTCGCCGAAGAAGGTAACTCACGTAGCTCGCGGTTGTAGGTGCACCAGCAAGTACTAACTGGTGGTGAGAGCGCGTTCGGTATTAATTCTGTAACGTCTTAAGGATTAACACAACGCTAACGAGGCAATAATAAGGAGGGTGAGGAGGGGACTATACCAGAGTATGAGATCTGAGAGTACTTTGTGGTAGCAAATAGCCTCAGGTTTGAGAACGCGACAGAAATCACCAACCGACGTGAATCCGCTAGGCTTGGCATTGAGGTTCACAACACGTAATAACCCCTATCACAGCTGTGGCGTCTTGCAGCGAGTGATGGATGATGACCATTCATGAAGCTCCCAGTTGCTCGCTCATGTCCATTAACTCTCACAACTACTATATAACGGCCCAAAATGACATCATTTGGAGTACTTATTTACGGTTCATTAAGATACGTTCCCTGAGACGGATCGATTGAGAAAGATGGACAAATAGCACATGTTTGAGGGAGCACAGAATTTGTACAAACTCCATTCCGTCAAGACTAAAATTCCCAGTATACAGCATCGTTACAATGAATGCCAGCTCAAACTTTTGAATCCCATCCCAGTATCCCTAGAACCCATCTCATCCCAATATCCGGCATGGATGGCACAAAAAGACAACACAATAACGCCGTAAAAATGGTGAATCGATCGATGACTGATGACTGCGTAGAACTGGGAAAAGGTCTCCGGAAGAAATTTTTATTGCCCAAAGAAACAGAACACCAAGATGGAAGATTTCCAAATCCCGACCCCACCATCAACCAAACCCGGCTGATTATTTTCACATTTATTTGTCGGCCTTCTTCTTCGCACCCTTGACCTTTGCTGTACCCCGGAGCTCCTTCTGCTTGTTCTTGCGTTGCTTGCCTGTAAGTTGGGATATTCGTCAGCTTAATCGTACGTCTCATTGTTATATAATAATGATACGCGAGAATATTGAAGGAGGATGTAACGTACGCTGTTGGCGAGAAGGCTTCTCGACTTTGGTTGCAAGGCCGTACCGAATTTGGCGGTATGCGGGCTCGAACTTCTGCAAGCTCTCTTTGGAGTCGTAGATCAGGGCGAAACCAGTCGTCTTTCCACCACCGAAGTGGGTGCGGAGACCAAAGACGGAGACAGCATCCTTGTCAACCTTGTAGAGCTCGGCGAGCTTGGACCGAAGGTCATCCTTGGAGATGTCTGAGAAGGCATGCCATCAGTCTGCTATTCATCCAACATCCGACTCACGTAGTGGTGGTGGTGGTGGTGGTAGTAGCGAGTACATACTGGGCTTTCCGGCGTGAAGAACGTCGCTGTTGAAACATTAAAGTTAGCAACTTGAACTCTACACCTTCTGAATCCCCAAGTCCCCCACTGCGCAGCACGCCTAATTTAATCTCAAGTCTGTTCTTTTCTTCCTCTTCCTCTCTCTTCCTCTCTCTTCCTTTCTCTTCCCGTCCTTCCCGAACTAAGCCAAGAGTGGGTAAACGTACACCACCATCTGCTTGCGGGCCAACAAGGCGTTCCGCATGAACTTGCGGGTCCTCAAAGTAACGGTATCAGCCATGATTCTCGATGTGATTTCGGCTCGGACGATATCGAGGGGTTCGTGTCGAGCGTGGAATTCGGTGTCGTCGGTAGGCGGATGGGATTGGCGTTACTGGTCGTTCGTCGATTCGATAGTGTCTGAACGGAGCCCTCACAATTCCGGGGTTGTGCGTGAAACCTAGTGTGCGTCTGTGACTGCGACTGACAAAATCTCAGTGGCGCAAGTGGCAACAGGCTGGCTGGCCTTTCTACACGTGACTCCAAACACTACGACGCATCAAGCTAAACAACCGAACAAGCTGGGTTAGGGGTCCGGGCGAAATAAGCTTCACAAGGGAGCTGCAGCAGAACCGCCACAGCACTTTGGATCGGCAGATACAGATCAGTCAGCTACCGCCAGTTCAAGCCATAGAGCGAGAAACTGACGGATCACCCGGGGACACCATGGCACCAGATCCATATCCCCCCGACACTCGTCTGAAGATGCCCGGCGACATCTCACAAAATGAAAGCGGATGTGCGTTAAAGTCGACTCGACTTTTTTGCCCTATTAGGGGTGGTGGTTGGACTGACACGGCCGAATACAGATAACTCATCTACTGACGATCACTTTTCCGATGCTCCGGAAGGCCCCAGTGAGGAAGATGAGGAAGCCATCTCGAATTCATCTCTACCAACGACGGTCGACCTAGACAGCGATGCTGCCGAACCACAACCAAAGAGTGTTTCTGCATTGACTTCCAAACAGCTGCTGCAGGTACCCGACAAAGTTGCTTCAACAGAAACGAATCTCGACTCTATCTCTATTCCCGGCGCCTTTGGATCTGACAGGACCGATGACGAAGCTGTGATAGTTAATTCACCTCCGAAATTGGAATTCTCAACAGTGGACGTAGAAAAAGTCGGTTCAGTAGAGGGTGCAACTCCGACCGAACTACCTAGTGATTGGGCAGGGGCTGCATCACCAGAGATTGTTGTCAAGTGGAATGAAGAGAAAGATATAATTCTACCTAAAGTCAGGGGTGAAAGGGAGAGAATTGAGCGACTAGTTCAAGAGCAAAGGTCACGTTCCACGAGCCCCGTTTTTATAAGGAAGGTCTCTATCACACCTACCGAACCGGATGAGCAAAATGACAAACCCGAGGAAAAGTCAGGAGCTATAGCGGGTGAATATACAAAGGTCGAAATGCCCGATACATCAGCCCAGGGGAACAATGTCGATATAAACGCAAACGCTCCAACAGAATTTGGTAACGAACCAATGCCAACCTCCGCCTCGCCTACCCCTTCAGTCAAATCACTACATAAAGACCAAGAATTGCCTACACTTTCAGGACCAATAGAAGATACACAACTAGCTCCTGAGGCCATTACGGATGACGTAGCAAAAGTCGAGGACGATGGTTTCGGGGGTGATGATTTCGATGACTTTGGAGACACGGTTGAAGCCAATGGCGACGATTTCAACGATTTCGATGATTTTGAAGGGTTCCAAGAGGGTGATGCGGATGGTAGCTTTGACGAACCAGCACCGCCTCCCAAACCGATACCGCCGCCACAAGTGCCTGTCCCTCAACTTCCAGTACCACTCCCTGATTTCAACGACTCTGATGGTATTTGCGATGCTCTTACAAGTGCCGTTGAAAAGATGTTTTCCATGGAGGGCTCGGAACGGAGGAAGCCAACGTCCATAGAGGGGCGGTCCTTTCTTACCGAAAGAAGGTAGATTTCCATTGCTTGCCGTAGATGTAATTGCATTATGCTTACCATTCTTACCTCTAGCTTATCGCTTTGGAATCAATTAGTCGCCCCACCTCCGCTACAACCACCCAATTGGAAGATCTCGCGCATCCGTCGCCTTTTTCTGGTATCCCTTGGCATACCGCTGGATCTAGATGAAATTCTACCCACCGAAACCAAACAAAAGAAATTGGTGCTCCCGTCCGTTCACCTCCCACGGCATCCTGATTCAGATTCTCGCCCGTCATCTAGAAACTCACGCCGCTCAGGGTCGCAATCAAGGAGAAAGAAAGCCGAGGGTAGGACCCAAATAAAATCGGAAGCGTTGGATATTCCTAGTGCACGGATATTGTGTTCGACAAGTGCAGTCGCGCTAAGGAGTTTTACCGTGGAGGAGCTTCAAGAACACGTAAGGAAGCTGGAGGAGACCACGAAAACTGCGAGCGAGGTCCTGACTTACTGGCTTGCAAAGAGAGATGGTGCCATTGGTGACAAGGAGACATTTGAGACTGTCATTGAGAGCTTGGTTGGGTATGCGAAGAAACAAAGGCAGAATGGATAGGTTATTTGTTAGTCTGCCGGGTATCTGCTTGGTTGAAGCGGGTGTTGGGAGTTTGGGGTACGGTAATGTCGGAGCTGGGTGGATACTATAGGACTTGTAATGGTAGATGGTGGACCGTGCATCGGGTTATGATGCACTATTCTTGCGGGATGTACATAAGTACAAGTTCGTGCTCTCTGGATGGATGAACTCAAATTTGCTCTATTGGAGGCGTTGGCTGCAATTGGCAGGTATACCTATCTAACGTTCTACATACCTCCCAGATGCTATGTATATAATTTTGAAATTTGAGGCGGGCGCAGCAATACATGTCGGCTGGCTTGCAGTTCTTGTTATTGTCCTCGTTTGAACTCGCGGGCAAGAATCTGAGAACCAGTCACTATCCACTACAATTGCATCATGTGAGAAGAGAAGCGAAAAAAAAAGACATAATACTGAATGCACCAACCCACTAAATCTGTAAGCCTAAGAAATGCCGTATCCACCCGATGATAGGGCACTATACCAAAATGATGACGAAGTGACTGGGTCGCGGGAACTCGCGCCACAACTTAGATGTAGGTACAGTGCTGTCTGCATCCAACTCAGATGCACGGGATAAACCAAACAGCCTCCAGTCTGCTCCTCCATATCTTAACTCCGCCCTCATGCGTGTCGTCTACTTCCTACTTACATACACCGTCCATCGTCATATTAGTGCCTCGGCTCTTGATGAAGCCATCATTCTCTATGGCGTCGAATACATAACTAGCACCAACTATGGTTGTCTTCGATCGAATGAAGTTGTGGAACTGATACGGTGGAGATATCTCGATAGTTAACCCTCGTCAGGGTCCATAAGTAGGTACATATTGCCAACGATAAGCTGGTGCTGTCACGAACTCGATCAACCAAGTGGTTTGTTTGTAAAATAATTTGATTCCGTGCAGGTGGTGCTAGAAGTCAGCTTGATATAGGGTGGCTATGTGATTGGGGGATATCCGATTGTGAAACGGGGTTTAGCTAGCATGACTCCAGACAGTCACTACTGACAGTCACTTCCTATGCAGTCGATTTTCTAGTCGATTTTCTACAGAGTGTATGGAGGATGACCCGAAGTTTGTCACCACAAAAGCAAACTATAGCCCGAATGTGAATGCATTCTTTCGGAGTGTTTGCATCCAGACGATGCAGCAGCGCAGACCAAATACAAAGGCATCTATCATGATGAGCACCGGGTGTTTGGATGCACTATTGCTAATGAAGTTCTGATAAGTTATCGACATTCTCATGCATCCCAGAAAGGTGACTGTCCGGAGTCATTCCGAGCACCAGCTAGAGCGAAATTTGAATGAACGCAGTCAGCTCTTGCCCTAACCTAACCCTACCGTACCTCCATTGGTTCACTTCAAAAGCCACAGCGGACCACCAGAACGGGATGCCATCTCGGGAAACCCCACGGGTGCGCGTGCCAAAGTGGCCCTCTCCAACCAATACCGGTTGTGTTTTGAACTTAAGTGCCTTCTTTCTCCAGTTATGTAGCTCGTGAATTTCTAGCTGAAGTTTCTCCTAGACTACTAGTACTTTACTTGCGTCTGCTCTTGTTTCACTAAGCCACATTTTGTCCCGTGACGCTGATTTTGGCAACGACGATGTTTTGCAAGATAAAACTACCAGTGGATCCTCCCAACAGCCTCACCGCATTTCATAAACCTTGCATGAATGCGTCGGATTCAGATTGGTCCTAGTAACTGACTGAATTAGTTATGGATCTGTCCGCCTGGTGTAGAAACTGTACCAATGATTCGCAGTAGGTAGAAAACGAGGCAAATTGGTGCATAATGACGTATCAGTTTCTGCAAGATAGATGAAGCGCTGTCGTCGTCTTTTTCGCAGCGCCGTCTGGAGATATTTCAATGGTCCCTTAACTGCACCTTCTTCTCCGTGTCCTAACATGGTGTGCTCTTACTCTAGTTATGCAGCCGCCCCGCATTAATGAAGCCAACACCCCTGCACCTTACTATCTCCCAGCGGCCTTAGAGCTTTGTTAACTTCAAAAGTACTTCAACAGCGTGCAGATGATGTTATCCAACGACATCCCCGCCGTTACTGCCTCCAGCTCGAGAAGCGCAACTCCCCCTCTATTTCCGTCATCCACTACTCCGCAACTCGATACTGGGGTCCGTCCCGCATTTCGAAGAAACAACACCCTCAAGATTGAGCGATACGTCGGCCAGCAACCAATCACCATATCCAGAGAAATGAGTCCCACGCTACCTGAGCATGATATCCGGGCTCCTACATTCCCGCTCGCATCGGCCTCCCGCCAGAAACCGCGCAAGCAAGTGCTTCCGATCCTGTATCCACAATTGCCACTAATGGAATCAGGTGGCCCCTTGCCTTCCGCTTCACCAAGGGCGCAATCCATCATGTTATCATCATTCCAGTGGCCCTCCATGGCCTGTTTACGACGCTAGTGGTATACCTTGATCAAAACCGTGGATACGGAATGGGGTTGCCGTCGTCTATTGTACCTTCCCTCTCAATCGTCGTCGGTCTCATGCTCGTCTTCCGAAACTCTTCATCGTATGAACGTTACTGGGGCGGGCGCACGGGGCTACAGACAATTGTCACCACTGTGCGAAATCTCTCCCGGTCGTTCCTCATCTGCGGACCCAACGAATGCGAGGCAGATAGAGTGGAAACGGAAAGGGTGGTACGCTGTCTCGTTGCGATCCTATTTGCCATCAAGAATTATCTTCGTGGAAACTGGGGAATCGCTGGATACGACCCTGCGTACGCTGATTTAGTTCCCCAGGGCCTCAAAGGCCATGAGGCTGAGGGCTTGGGGCTTCCATTTGAGCTCTGCTTTGTGATCGAGCGATACATCAAGCGCGGCGTGATTCGCGGTGCCTTTCAAGCACCGCAATCCGCAATGTTGAGCAGACAAGTTAATTCCCTTGTTAAAGCCTTCGGAACCATGGAGACAATCAAGCTCACCCCCATTCCCGTCTGCCAACAAATCCATCAAAAACAAGTGTTGGCACTGTACTGCTGCGTGCTGCCGTTTTGCTTAGTTAATGATCTGGGTTGGTGGAGCATCCCAGTCATTGTGTTGGTTTGCTTTACGCTTTACGGAATTGAGGGGATTGGAGAGGAGCTCGAGGACCCATTCGGAGAGAATAAGAATGACATCAGAATGGATGATGTTATTCAGGATGTCAGGAGAGAGGTTCTTGTGCTGATTGAGGGGTTCAAGAAGGGTAACGAGGTGTATTATCATGGACAGGATGAGCTTGTCGAATAGTGCTGGTACATGTACCGGTGCTATACTAAGGTGCGGAAGCCACGGCTGAAACCCGTAGCCCGGTCACCTCGCTACAATTTCGGTACAGTGTCTTATTATCGGGTAGATACGGTATTCTGTTAGCTTTCAGAGTGTAGTCTTTATATAGGGAGTTGGGGAGCGTTGTTTGCCTACATGTAAAGTATGGCGTTTGATGTTTTGATGAGCAACGATGATGGTTAGACGTAGTACCCTTTCCTTTATTTTGTTTTGAGTATGCATGTCGTCTTTTGTAATTTTCTTGTACTTTATGTAGAGTGCAGTACAGCTTCTCGTTAGTTTTATTCAGACATCCATTCAATCTGCCATTCAGGTTTATATGCTCAAATGTACGACAGCTTTCCTTCCCATGGCCCACGCCCGCAACCATTGAGATGCAGTACATGCTAAAGCAATGTACCCGCTGCGAAAACAGCTGCGTCACAGGAGCACGCACCAAAAAGAGATATCTTCTCAATCCATTGAGGAATTATGTAGACTCTGCACGCACTTAAGATCTAATTGGTAGATATTGAATATCTCGGCTCCGCGGGACTCGGTTGATCCCAACAACGACCAGTACCGAAACCACACCCGCTGCCTTGTAGAGCACGTGCTTAACAAATCTGCAGAGTTTCGATCCTTCGAGCTCTTGTGCATGCACAAGGCTCAACTCCTCTCTTTTATCAATTCACCTTCGTTCCCATCCATCCCTTCGCCCAAAATACAACACCACAATGGCCGAACTCATTGGCAATGGCTCCGCAACGAACAAGACTGAAGCCGTGATTGGCCGCAAGCTCTGGTCTCACAGTCACCCCGAAACCACGGAGATGTACAAGTTCAAATCGCACATCGCGCACAAGTACAACCTCACCTTCGGCGACGAAGCCGACGCCGAGAAAAGTCTCTGGCGGTGGTCGGTAGATCACATCCCGGAGTTTTGGAGCGAGGTCTGGGATCGCACGGGAATCAGGGCTAATCGGAGGTTTGAAAATGTATGAAAGCAAACGAACAGGTGGGGAATGTGTGGCTGAGGATAGTTTTTCTTTTTTACGTGCCAGGTTGTCGATGTTGATGCTCCAATGTTTCCCCGGCCGGCTTGGTTCCACGGCGCAAAACTGAACTTTGCCGAGAATTTGCTGTTCCCGACGACGCCGGTGGATGAGGATTCTGTCGCTGTTATTGTGGCGACAGAGACAGGGAGGGAGAAGTGGACATGGAGGGACTTGAGGGAGAGGGTTAGAGTGTTTGCGGCTGCACTTAGCGAGAAAGTTAAAGCGGGTGACCGAGTTGTCGGTAAATCTTGCTGCGGAGAGGAATTATCAGGAGCTAAGGTACGAAGGGTTTGTCGGAAACCACGTCGAAGCTCTCGTTGCAATGCTGGCGACCACTTCTCTGGGAGGAATTTGGTCCGGCGTAAGGTCTGTTCTCTAGCCTTTTGACGATCTTGTAGCTGAATTCCTGCTGCTGTTAGTCCAGATAATGGGACAACTGCTGTGTTGGACAGGTGGTCTCAACTGGAGCCTACTGTGTTGTTGGCTGATAATGCCGTTTTTTATAACGGCAGAGCTCACGACTCCATGGGGAAGCTTGCGGAGATCGTGAAAGGCCTGCCCACAGTGAAGCACGTAGTGGTGCTCAGGAAGTATACAGTGATGCCAATTGAGACGAACAAGCTGGAGCTGAGCAACGGACAAGCATGGCTGGATGAGGAGTTCCTCGGTTCAGCTGTATACAATGAAAGACCACTGAGGTTCAAACAGCTGGACCCAGACTGGCCAGTTTATATATTGTTTTCCTCTGGAACGACTGGAAGTAGGTTCTAAACCCCGGGGATTTGGAAGACTTTAATAACTGACTTTTCAAAGAACCAAAGTGCATCTGCCATGGAGCGATTGGGACGCTGATACAGCACAAGAAGGAGCACATGTTGCACTGTGACATGAAACCCGGGGACGTATTTTTTCAATACACGACGGTGACTTGTATGTAGCACGCCACTTCACTGGGTTATCACACTGAATGATAGTAGGGATGATGTGGCATTGGCTTGTCTCCGGACTTGCAAGCGGTGTGACGATTGTCTTGTACGATGGCTCACCATTCCGACCCTTGGTCAGTGGAAGCGGGGATCTTGCTATGCCCAAGCTGATGGAGGAATTTGGGTACACTTCCAACATCGTCTGTGGTATGTATTTGCAGAATTCTAACCACCTAACTACAGCGTGACGCATTTTGGAACGTCTGCGAAGTACCTTTCGATACTGGAGCAGAATAATGTACGCCCTAGTACGTTCCTCATTCTTCAGCTCGATGGCGTGTCCAGTACTAATATCCCAAAGAGGGGAAATTCGCACTTAAGTCTCTCAAGGCCATATACTCCACCGCAGCGGTTCTAGCTCCATCAACATTCGAATACGTATACGAAGCATTCGGACCCAATATCAACCTTGGCTCCATCACAGGAGGTAAGTGACTTTCCATGACTAGTAGCACCGGTCGTGCTAATGTACTCAGGAACTGATATCATCTCACTCTTCGGCGCCTCCTCCCCACTAGCCCCAGTCCACAGCGGTGAAATCCAATGCATCGGTCTCGGCATGAAAGTCGAGTCCTGGGATTCCTCGGGGAAGAACTGCGAATCCACCGGAGAAGCTGGAGACCTCGTATGCACCGCGGTATTCCCCTGTATGCCTGTCCGCTTCTGGGGTGCAGAAGGTGAAGCAGCCTACAAGCGCTCGTACTTCGAAACATTCCCCGGCGTCTGGCATCACGGCGACTTCCTTAAGATCTCTCCCACCACGCGTGGGATGCTGATGCTCGGCCGCTCGGATGGGATTCTGAAACCTGCTGGCGTTCGCTTCGGCTCGGCGGAGATCTATAACATCGTCCTTTCTTTCTTTCCGACCCAGATCAGCGATGCGCTCTGCGTGGGCCGCAGACGTCCCACGGATGTTGATGAGTCTGTGGTGTTGTTCCTATTGATGGCGTCGGGATTCGAGTTGACGGACGAGTTGAGGAGCGAGGTTAAGAAGGTTATTGCGCGCGAATTGAGTGCTAGACATGTCCCGGCGTTTATAGATTGCTGTCCGGAGATACCGGTGACGACTAACGGGAAGAAGGTGGAAGTGGCAATTAAACAAATATTGAGTGGGTGGGATGTTAAGGTCAGTGCGTCGGTGGCGAATGCGGACGTACTGGACTGGTACAGGAAGTGGGGGGAGGAACATTAGAGGGGGTGCTAGATACCCTTGAGAAGCTGTGAGTGTATGGACACTGTATACCCTGTAGAATCCAAAGCGATGAGGCGAACTATCTAGCACATGGATCGGTGACAATAGCTCAGTTAATGTTAGAACCAATTAGTTCCGAGTGATGGCAGAGTGACTTTAAAATTGTGACCATATTCAATCTTCTACAGCAGCATTACCAAGTAGATAGTTAAATTTCTAACTTTCCTTCTATCTACCAACAAACCATATCATTCCATCCAAATCAATATAAACCACCCCTCATTTCGCCGTTTCCTGTCTAACCGCCTCATAAAGTACCACTGCTGCAGCCGTCTGCACATTCATACTCCTAGTGATCCCCTTCTGCGGGATTTCCACACACCAGTCCAGCTCCCCTAGCAGCTCAGCGGGGATTCCAAATTTCTCCGTTCCAAGCAGGAGCAGCGTCTTGGGTGGAAATCTCCACTCCCCTTGCCCCAGAATTACGCTCCGATCAGTCTGCTCAACTCCTATAGCTGTATATCCCTCACTCCGCTTCTCTCGCAGGTACACGGTAATGGTTGGAATCGGAACCTCGATGATATCAAGCCAGCTCTCCGAGTGTACCGAAACGCTTGTGAATTCGGATGTTTTTGTGATCGCCTTGGAATGTAACGTGAGAGTTTTCACACCCATTATCTCGGATACGCGCGAGAGCCCGCCAAGGTTGAAACCATTCTCGAGGAGAGACGCACACACGATTAGAGACAAGCCTCCGTCCTGTGATGTTGGCGCGGTGGCTTTGGTCTGGATCGGTGCGGATGAGAGCGTCTCGAGTTGACCGGCGTCATGACGGTTGTATTCAACCTTTCCGGAGTGTTCGGGAGTCTCTATGGCTGCGGTATCAAGGGTGGTGGCGGCGGTGATTCCTAGTGGTACACGGCGGCGTCGATTTTCTCCAGCATCCTCCGGCAGCCCCTCGAAGGCGGAGGCGGGGATGACTTCGATTTCATCGCCTCCCTTGAGATATGTCCCCGAGAAGATGGCGGTCAGGGTGTAGTTCCCCACTCCATCAAAAGTCCTGAAATCCTTCGCATTCTTGAATTCCTTGTAGTAGCTCGAGGTCATCACCGCCCGGTGTACCCTATCAAAGAGAGGATTTTCAGTGAGGACGGAGAAGCCGAAGCGCCCAGCATCCTCCCAAAGCTCGAGCTGCATTGCAATGGCTTGGTGGCGGACTACAACTTTGGTATTGCTGGTGAGTGGAACGGCGGTGTACATTAGTTCTGTGAAGTATTCTTCTCGGAGGTGAGGAGCGAGGTTGCGAGACACCATGAGAGCTACCCGGAGGAGAGAGACTTGGAGCTTGGGATTTTGCTTTTCCGGGTATTGGAGATGTCTGTGCTATTTGTCAATGGCTATGACTCAGTTTTGGATGGAGATACTCACGGCCAGACACAGTTGCGATGTTCTGGGTACCGGAGGATGCAGAGGGATATTATCCACTGAGCACTGATTAGTACTTACACTGTTAAAATCAACTAAGATGTCTGCTTACCTCGAACAGAAAGCGGAACCTTGGATGTGGCTCGTTGCACAGTGCTTTGTTAATTACTAGATTCAAGAATTCTTCAACATCGTCAGCCTCCACAAAACGTTCTAGCAGAACCAATGTTTGCAAATGACTATGCTGTGGACCATTAGTTTTGGTGCCTCCCCCAAATCATGGACGGGAATTTACCTTCTTCCACGCAGTCCATACCGACATCCCCATGTAGTTCTCAGTCCACGGTAAAAACAACTTCTCTCTAAGAATCTTAGCAAATTCCGCCTGATCGTGATCCTTCTCATCCATTCTCGCGAGTATATCAAAAATATACACCTGAGAAAAGAGCTCGTGGTCTCCATAGTATTCGCGGTAGTGATCTATCCCACTCGCTACATCGTCAAATAGTACAGTCAATGGATGCTCAACAGACATGTCCAAATCCTTTGGGTTGGGACTCCACAATATCAGGTCGATGACATTGTCTATGAGCCATTTGGAGCGGCCGATGATATTGGGGTGCTCGGACGTGTGTAGGAACGCTTTTCTGATTGCCTTTGCAATCGCAGGTTTGATAGAGCGCCTCCCGTTACCAAGCTTCATTATATCGTTTGTGATCTGGAGAGTGAGTGTTAGTTGGAATTATGTAATTATAAGCGGAAAATTTACAGTGGATATTGCATCCCTCAGCCCCTCATTCTCAACTGCTTCGCTGACAATAACGGGGTGGAAGATGGTCTCAATGAAACCAAGATAGGCCTTGATGAAGTCCGAACGAAGTGTTGCAGCATCGACTGTCTCCCAAAGCTGCAATATTAGTGAGCCGAGATCTCCACACTGAAGCTTTTGACATTCGAGTAGCTTCTGAGGGACCGCTGTGGCAACGCTTCGGATGATTGCAAGAGCACCCAGAAGGGACTCGTTTTCGAGGAACCGCATTAATCGAGGGAGCGCAAGGAGAATTTTTGACACAATAGACGTATCAAGCTACCAAATACGCCAGTTAGCAGTATCGCAGGTATGCAGGGGAGCTATCAAACCTCATCATCCTTCGAGGCAATAATAGCACGATCAAGAAGACTAAGCATTGCCTCAATGAACCTTCCTGCTGTGGAAGTCACCTCGATGCTGGTAGCAGTTAGAATACCCCCCTTTCTGTATTCCGTGTATCACTAACTTATCATGTTTATTCCGCCCCAGTTTTGGTAGGTCAAAGGTATCGATCATTCCAAGGATATCCTCCACGCGGATTCTCTCAAAAACATTCCTCCCGAGGAATTTGGCAGAACTAGCACAGATAGCAGCACAATATGTCCTTTCTTGCGCCTCCTTCTGTTCGAATTTCTGATCCTTAGTGTCTAACAGCCGGACCCACCTGGGCTGGAAAATCCTGGAGAGAATGCTTTTGTCAAGCACATTCTCGGGTACCTCACTTTCGAGCAGCTTTGCTGGCCACAGCTCGAGTAAGTTTGCTAGATCTGCCTCACTCCCAGAATAACTGCTCAGTAGCCGAGGTAAAACAGTCGGGCCACCGAAAATTTTGGTCACGCCTGCAATTCTGTCAAAGCTTAACTTCGTGATCGAGATCTACGGTAAACTTACGGTAAAATAACTGCAGGTTCCCAAGAAGGACAGCCCAAAAACTCACACAAGTCTTGTCCCTGTAGTTTCAGGTAAGTTAGCTGCAATACCCACAAGTAGGATGTCCTTGCTAGACCATATTAACTAAAGACAAATAACATCTCAAGTGATAATCCCATGAACTAGAATTAAACTACTCTCGCCAAAGAGGTCTTTCAACTAAAGAGTAAAGAGTAGACTCACAAATCTTGCATCCACAGTGCACGGCCCGGGAAATGATCCGGCAACAGTTGCTCATCACAACTCAGCCAATACAGGACCAACGCCGCCTTCAGCACATCCACTCTTGGCGGCGAGTTTTTCTCATTTTTCAAACCAAAAGCCATCTCCGTCACATTAAAGAACAATTCGCGTTCCTGTACACCATTAAACACAGGGTATAAGAAACGGGTGGTTCAACTCACCACCAACGATGTCCCAAACTGTTCAAGAAGTGCTACCATATACTTTTCCGATAGAAGATATTCTTTCTTGAACGATATCTCGGCCAATGAACTGCAAGAAAAATTAGTATCCGATCCCAAGAATTGCGAATAACTCCCATACTTCCAAAACTCTTTTACTCCAACCTTCTTGATATCCACCGCCAACAACAGCTTCAGAACTATTGCAAGGCATACATCGACCTTCATCTTAGTACTTCTTCCAGTCAGCATATACTCAGTCTCCCTAAATGAAGAACACTCACAATCTCTGCATCTTTACAATCCTGACCAGTAATCTAAGGTCATCAATCTCGTCAAATGCTGCCTGCCCCTCGACTCCCTCCAAAAGGCCTTTCAAAATCCACGCTCTCGCAGGTGCAAATAAATTATTCTCCGTCTCATCGACCCAAGTCAGTATTGCTCTAGCAGTAGCTTTCATCATCTCCTTATCTCCCGCACAGAGTATTCTCCCCACCCATGTTGCCAACTGTGTTCCGTGCTCACACTTCTCCGGTGTCGAGCGTCCGACGACGAAATTAGAGGCATAGGCGCAGAAGGGTAGGATAACGTCTTGAAGCAGCTTTCTCCCTTCCGGGCCTTCGAAAAGCCGGCCAAGTCTATTCTTTTCCAACGAGACAAGGATATCCCAGAAAGCGCGTGACACACCGCCGCTGCCCGCTTGAAAACCGAGGGAAGTAAGGACTACCAGCCATGAGGCTGGGACGTATGAAGAGAGGTCGAGAAGGCGTTTCAGATCTGGTGTTGCATCGCGGAGCTGGTTGGGAGAAGTAGAGAGAGATGTGATTTCGATGAGGGTGGTAAATTTGCTCCATGCTGCTGTGATCGGGCCGCGTTTTTGAGGGTCAAAAGCGAAGGTGCTGGAGAATGTTAGATGTGAAGACACAAGATGGAGTGAGTGATACCGTGTGTTAATTGGCTCTTGTATCAATGAGATGGAGGTCATCAGAAGGTGTAAACTGTATTTCCGGCGCTCGGAAAAACCAGTGGCGAGACATTTCTTCAACTATGTGAGCTGAGCATAGCAAGTTTGAGTCGGAAGAGCATACTTGTATTGACGTCCAATATTTATCCTGAGCAAGTATTTCCTGCGTTGGCTTCGCATCCGAAGTTGCGGCAATCCATCGTAACCACAAGGCCAAAGCTAGGTCGACATGGACTTCGGCGTTCACAAGTCTGCTTATCCCGTCCCATAGCATCTACATTTTCACAAAGGAACAACAAACCACAGATCAGCTTCTTTCTCGCTCGAATGTACGATTTTATTAACGTCACAAGCACTACAAGCAATATGAACAGTACCTCTGAAGACCCAGCCGGTAATAACAGATAGAAGTCATTCACAAAGCAGCATAATGCATTGCTTGCTGCTTTAGCAATGTTGAGGTCCCGCAGCCCCATAGCAGCTAATAACCTGGCAGGTAGCACGTTCGCGATGCGTCGATATAGCTTCTCGTTTGTGGCTTGAGCCTGTCCTACTTCTGCAATGAATAAAAAATACCAGAACCGTAATTGTCGGACAACAGTATCATGTATGTTTCCCCGGTCCAACATTTTCTCCTCCGAGTCTGTTGCTGCGCTGCCCAGATAGCTTTCCAAAAACTCATCCGAATCAACCGCAAATGCATCATCACTGCTGATATGTACCTCCTTAGCCTTGTAAAGCAGAGCCCCAGTGTCCACCACCGTCTCATCCAGAATTTGCACAAGCAATCCTTCGTCCGCCAACTCTACCGCCAATTTAAAATTCGTAGAAACATCACCTAGGGATACCGTCGATACTAGAGTCCGAACGTAGCCGTGCAGGACCTTTTGCGCATCGGGATCTGGGGTGCTTTGAGAACGTAGTAATTCGGCAAGGACCCGCGAAAGCGCTGGTTTCTGTTCGCTTGGAGCGGCAGAGAGTTGGGATGCGACGAGGGATACTGGGGAGGAAGAAGCCGAAGAAGACGAGGCGAGGATCACGGCTAGGGAGCGGTAGATGTCCATTGACCTTGTCGTGAGGTGGATTAATACTGATGGAAGGTTTTTTGTCACGCTGAAGGTAATGGTGGGGTTCGGTGGGGCTACTAATTAAAAATAAGGTGCGGCTTAGGTTAGTTGCTCTCGCTGACCTTGGACGGGAATTCGACCACAGAAACACCTAACCCTGTATACGACAACCCCTTGTCGATTTCGGTGAGATTTCTAGAGCTCAGAATCATTTAACAGCTCCTAAAAATATCCTAAGATTCCGATGGAAAGCCTCTTCCATTTTTCTTGTGAGACGGACATACTATATGTAGACCACGGAGTTGTACGTATGTTAGTTAGCTTGGACCACGACCAAGACTCCAAAGCTCAACTTAGTTATTCCCTCCATATGTTGTAGTAAGAGTAAGTGAACTGGGGGTAGGAGAGAAAGAAGAGAGATCGATAGAAAGCCATGGCGGAGGGAGTAGAGGGGAGTTCTGTTTCCGTTTGCTTATCCCGCCGGCCTCGACAATCCCCACTCTACTTTTCTGCGCTAGTTTTATACTGGAACCATGCCAATGGATGAAGAAATAGTGGATACAAATGAATCTAGCAACTCCAATCTTAAATGTTTCTACCAAATGATAAAGCTAATAAAATACTCTGCATCTCCGCAGTAATAACATATAAGCAAATTACCACAATAAGCGCCCAACCGATCTGAAAGAGGATTTAAGTCATTAAATATTGAGTGAGTGATGACATGGAAGGAAAAGCTATAACAAAACTGTTCTCTTAAACGAAGGAAAGAAACCCTCCACAGCATCCCTAGTCCTCGTCGGACAGTTTTGTAAGATCAATAATCTTCCATGGCTTCTTCTGCGGACCGCCTTCAGTCCCCTTGTTGACACCGACCTCACTGAGGTTGCGTTTATGCCCTCCCGCCGCTGGCATCGGCACAGATGATTCTGGAGAGCAGCGTAGCCTCGTGCTGCCTGAGCTTTGCATATAGTTCCGGGATCGGATCCAGAACGGCCGTATCATATATTTCAGCCAGCCACCACCCTTTCTAGGACTTCTTATCTTCTGACAAGAGTTTACCAGTGAGGGGATCTTTGAGTTGGTATAGAAGACTTTTCAATGCTAGAATCCGGTGCTTTCCGTACTGAAGGATGAATTTATCGTAGTTTGGACCAAGCTTAGAAATTGTGAGGTAACTACTATGCCAAAAAACCCCCGTTTATTGATGTGACTGCAGTGCTACATTTACCCGAGTGCAGCATGACTCCCAGAGTCCAGTGAGTGTAGCATATTACTAAATTTAACATTCTAATTACTGGGGAATAGCTCAAAATACCACAGTAATGCAGGATACCTGCAAATATGACATTGTAAATGATTGAGTATTTAGTTGAATGGGGTAATATTGATCAATTGAGCAGCATTGAGCATTTGCATAGATGTGGCAGACATTCCACATTCTTGTCACAATGATGTGACAGTAATAAACCAGTATACCTACAAATAGCCCTAACATGAAGTTATGTTCAGCAAACTACATACATAGTGTAGTGATTAGTGGGTGTGTACAATACCCACTGAAACAGGTTCAAATTATGCTAGAGTTTTTTTTTTTATGATACATCAGTCAGCTGGCAGCATCAGGCCTGGATGCAGGCCATTGGGCATGTGCGGGCATGTGCAAGCATGTGCAGGCATTTGCAAAATATACACATGTGGAAGTAATATAGCATAACTCTACTATTTAACTCAATGCACATCATTTTGAATATGACAGCAATCCAGCATCAATGTGGCATCAATATACTGTCCAATGTGGTCTTCTGTGCTACATTATTGTGAAATTGATCCCACATTCAAAACAATTGATATTGTTGCAAATTCCGAAATACCCCACAAGTTCAGCCAATGTATAAATTTATAAAGAA
>Ga0307514_10000638_pt1 | contig 63981 bp, 64 predicted proteins | sample 16_EM_MG_FD_203088 | JGI IMG/M metagenome (GOLD analysis project Ga0307514, IMG submission 203088) | Populus trichocarpa ectomycorrhiza microbial communities from riparian zone in the Pacific Northwest, United States - 16_EM | ecosystem: Host-associated > Plants > Roots > Unclassified | place...
TTCCTTATCGTCCCAACCACGCCACCTCGTCCGACGTCGCAACACCTCAGACTATTTCTTTATCTTATTAAATTATACCGCCACCTTCTTACCACTTCCTCCGCGTCTTCCAACGTCTCCGCCTTTCCGTAACACAACTCCTTCGACACCACCAATAATCTTCCTTTCTTATCCCCAAGTATCTTCGTACCTGCCTGCGCCGTGACAATGACCTGATGGTTAGCGTTTGATCCATGTAAGATGCCAGCGGTGTTTTGTCACAGACATCGCCAGATTTCTATTCCTTTGAAGAATGACCTTTTATATGTATGAATCATGAGATATCAGCTGTGGTTGATCACGATGTATCCCTGTAAACAAACAAAAACATCGGACCTACTTACTGCAAATTGTGGGTCCGTTGGAACCACCCGCAACTACACGCAGTGCAGCTATACGTAGCAGGATTCGGCTTGAATTGAAGGTGCAAGTTGGCTGTCCCTCATGCCATTTTGACATGTAGCTAACTTTTCAATCTTCAGGACTTCCCATTTCTGTTCGTGATCATCATCCTCACCTTTCCACAACAGCAGGTCAGGGCTCCAGAAACACCTCAACCTGGTGCGATTGGAGCAGAATTGGGCCAAACGACAGGCGCTTCAACCAATTCGCCACCAGGTCAGACACAGCAGCAACTGAGACACCAGTTAGTCCACCGCCACTCTCCATTTGTAGCCACTGAAACTGTGACCCAGCACGGACATTAAAAAACGGTACATAGTACTGGGAGCATCAAGAATTTGAAGCAGCATGCGATTGGATCTGAGTCAATCCAAATCAATGTACACGCCGGTCAACTAGCAATATAATGCACAGCTGGGGTACGCAGAGAGCTACATGACGAATTTATCACTGCCCCTAACGGAAAACGTCCACTGTCGACATGAGTATTTGTCTCCAACGTCCTCGATGTTGAACATCACGATATTGTCAGTTCTGGGATGTTCGCTAACTAATTTCATGATAAACTTCCTTGGAAATGGACAAAACAGGGTTTAAAGACCTTAGAGGAGATTGCGGAGTTGTATATGATTGAGGTATTAGCCGAATCCCACTTTTGAAGCTGTAACTAATTTCCTGTAGGTTTGTAACATAACATCTACTATGGCAGAACAAGGAGGTCAGGTAGAGCTTGAACAGTCTGACATGCCTCTTGCCTTGAATATGGGCAAAATGGCCCAAGGAGGGTTTTTGCGCGCCGCAATAGGGGAAATGCAACAGCTGATCAAGAAACCTCATGCCAAAGTGCAAGAAGCGAAGAAGTGGTGTATTGTTTTTCCCGATCATAACAAGTTAAAGGCTGCGAAAGCAAGACACCTGGCAATGGTTTGTGAAAATCCACCTGACGGTTGTTTTCGTTGTTAAAATAGCATAGCAAAGAATCCACATACACGCTGGAGGTGCAAAGGCAGGAGTGCACCTTCACCACAAGGGGTGCCACCTCAGCCCGGAACGCCACCTGCTCCACCTGATGACATTGAGAGAACTCAATGGTCTGAAACAGAAGGTGTGCCACCCCGATATGACTATATACATACTGCACTTCACAGCGCTCGATTGTTGAATCTTGATCCATATGGCAAGGATCGTAGGCGTGATCAAGATTTTATTCCAGATTTGCTGACCGATGAAGGTCCATGCACAGGTTAGTACACTATCAGCTGCGTGGTATTGCAGCGGACTACCATTTTGTAAACAACAGCAGCCTTTTGAGTAAACCTGGCATCGAAGACGGGTGTTGACTGAAGGGAATGGAATCTTTGAGTATTAACATTATCTACAATTGGTGGACACTTTAAAGTATATTTTCAAGGGTATAATTATATGCATCATTAAAGAACAATGTAGTAATAAAGGATAACGTACATGAACAGCACAGAATGATTACCACAAGACCATTATTGATAAACCGTGCCAATGTGAATGATTTATGATTGCGGTTGCTCCAATAGTAAAATGAGAGTTAACTGAGTGCCAACGATAAATGGTCCCATAAGTCAGGTAGGTGAAATGTGCATTGGTTGGTGGTATATATCATCATAGTATTGGCTGCCTGTATAGGCAAAAGAGCGAGCTACACACTCTCTGCCCCATCATGTCATTGAATATCAACAAAGCCACAACGATTTTAGGTCTTGCATCTTGGGTAATCCAATTGGCAATTGAGCATACACATCTATATACCTGGAGTTGGCAGCCATTGCAGAGAGATAAGCAAAGGATGTTCCCGCGATAGCCTACAGGACAATCACAATTGAGTGCATTTTCGATGCTGTGACCCACTGATTCTGTGCGTCTTAGCCTATATAACCGGACACAACTTGTTATGTAGCCATTAACGGCCCCATCGCGCTTTGATAAGCCACAATGCAAGATGTAAAATTTGTAGTGCTCGGTTGACACTCATGTTGATGATCGGGCAGGGAGTATGTCGCTCTCTATTTGGCCGATAAAGTAGTCCAATACTTTCAGTATACAATAAAATGGCGAAGTCTCTGATCAATTACTTGAGTTACAAGTTTCGAAATCATTGACGCTGTGTGGACGCTCAGTTCCAGAATCGGGCAAGGAGCGTATCGCTGTTTCTTTTGCCTATACAGACAGCCAGTACGTCATTTTTGAATGTTTGCAACCAATCGCCATACAGAGTAACCATGATGCAAAGCTAAAGATTGTTGATGCGCCATTGACGCTCATTTTCAGAATGGGGCAGGTTGTTTGTCACTTTCTCTTCAGTATGCATTAAAACGGCCAAGTCTCTGATCTATTACCTGCATCAGCAAAGAACAGTTCTGTCCAGGCGGCATGGCTGCCTCAGAGTGGACGTGCTCCATCAGAGCTGTCAGAGACACCCCGGTGGCGGAGAACTCTTCACCCGGCATCGATGCCATGCATCGCATTTCATTTCGCACTCACATCCCCGTTTTGCTGTTTCTTCTTGCTCTGCTCTGTCCGTCTCCTATTTTAAACAAACACTGTGGCTTTGGGGCCAACTGTGACCATACATCGGAATGAGTTCAGTGGGTACATGCTTGCATCGGCATTCGAATGGGTGATGCTCCGAAAATCTCTTCTCATGTTCCTTCAACATTAAGCTCGAGGAGTGTAGAAAGAAGGTGAGACGATATGATACTACCCGTCCGGGAGGATACACGCAATTGCGTAGATCCATGAAATCTCGGAAAGAGCAAGTGAGACCGAAAGTTGGGAAAGATACAGTTTATTTTTGTTCTATGATAAGATGAGATGAAAATGAGATGATGGCTATCTACCCAAGGGTCTCCCGAATACATACTCCCCATCACACGTGAACAATGTACTTGGAGGGCGTGATCGAGCAAGTATCGAGATGCACTTTGAGGCCGAGATCGAGTGAACTCAGTGATGCACTTCTAGGCCATCATCGAGCGAGTTTGGAGATGCACTTGGAGGCCGAGATGGACCGAACTCAGAGATGCACTTGGAGGCCGTGATCGAGCGAGTTTGGACATGCACATGGAGGCTTAGATCAAGTGAACTCAGAGATGCACTCTGAGGCTGTGACCGATCAGTGTATGCTGTACTCGGTGTTAACTCAGGATAATGGCATGGATAGATAGAGAGGGATGACTTAACTTCGTGTTCTCGGGTGATGGTAGAGTTGAGCACAAGAAAGAGAGAGATCAGAGGAGATGGGGGAAATCATGATGAGAAACTGGGACTTGGAGAATTGCGTGTGCAAGTTAAGAGGCCATCCCCGATACGGCAGGTACGAGTCCCGATCAGGCAGGTAATAACACCGATACAAGTTCTTCTAAACCCAATCAAGCAAGTCGTACTCCTGATTTCTCATGGCCGCTCGTATCCTCCATATCGTTCTCATCTTCATCCCCCATCTCTCTCTTTCTTGTCCACAACTCTACCATCATCGCAAGAACACAAAGTTAAGTCATCCCTCTCTAACTCTCCATGCCATCATTATGAGTTAACACTGAGTGCAGCATACACCGAGTACAGCATACACCTAAGATTGTCTGTCGTCCATTCATTCTCACGATTTCCAGTTGACCCCTGAATGTAGCTTCAGCTTCCGGTGTACCTCCGTACCGATCGACCGCCACCAGCCAGTTCCCCATATGACATTCAAATGTAAAGTCACTATGTCACATTCCCACAGTTGCGAGTTAGCTAACTGATGAATTGAGTTCCGGCGCGCCGTCCATCTACTGCCTCCAAGTACTGGTCCAATCTCGCTCGATCACAGCCTCCAAGTGTATCTCCAGACTCGCTAGATTACGGCCGGCAGGTTCGCAAGATCATGGCCTCCAAGTGCATAGCTTTAAACTCGCTTGATCACGGCCTCCAAGTGTATCTCCAAACTCGCACAATTACGGCCTCCACAAGTGCATCTCCTCACTCGCTCGATCACGATCTGGGAGTGCATCTCTAAGTTCACTCAATCACGGCCACCAAGTGTATCTCTAAATACGCTCGATTACAGCATCCAACTGCATCTCCAAACTCGCTTAATCACGATCTCCGAGTGCATGTCTGAGTTCACTCGATCATGGCCTCCAAGTGAATCTCCAAATACGCTCGATTACCGGCTCCAATTGCATCTCCAAAGTCACTCGACCACGGCCTCGGGGTATATCTCTGAGTTCACTCGATCATCATTTTCAGGCACACTGCGAATTGCTCTCAAGCACCGCCAGCAGCCAGTCCAGATATAGCGTGTGTAGATGGGTAGCTATGTTGATACATAGATACATAGATACATATATGAGAATTCAAACTGAATACATGACTGTGGTTCGAGGTGCTCCCAGGGTTGTTGTCGGCGTGCCCAGGCTTGTCGTCGGTTCTCCCAAGCTTGTCGTCGGCGCTCCCAGGCTTGTCGTCGGTGCTCCCAGGCTTGTCGTCGGCGCTCCCAGTTACTCTGAAGGCCGGCAGGAATGCCCTCCTAGGGTCTGATACTCTCCTGAAATTGACACATCAAAGTTTACACTCCACATCCTCTCAGACACTCCTGGAGGCTTCCAGTGACTGAAATACATCGTGCTGATGCTATGCAACAGGACACGTGTAATTCTCCGTCATAGGGTACAAGGCTCCATCAGAGGAGTCAGAGCCGTCCAGAACACCCGGGTGTTTCTGACGGAAACTAGAGTTGTTGCTGATGTGACTTACATCCCCCAACAGGGTTGATGCTCCATTGATAATCATTTTCATGATCGGGCAGGGTGCATGTTGCTGTCTTTTTGGCCAATACAGGCGGCGAATACGTTCAGTATACATTAAAACGGCCAAGTCTCTGATCAATTACTGGACTTACAAGTCCAGAAATCATTGACACTTTGTGGACGCTCAGTTCCAGAATCGCACAAGGAGCGTATCGCTGTTTCTTTTCCCTATACAGGCAGCCAGTACGTCATTTATGAATATTTGCAACCAATCGCCATGCAGAGGTACCATGAAGCAAAGCTAAACATTATTGACGCACCGTTGACGCTCATTTTCAGAATGGGGCAGGTTGTGTGCCACTTTCTCTTTTGCTTGTAAATGCAGCCTATACCTCATTTATAACCGTCCGCATCCAATGGCCACTCAGATTACCCAAGATGCCAGACCACAAATCCTTGACTCACCATTGACTCTTATTTTCAGGTTGGGGCAGAGAAGGTGTCTCACTTGTTTTCCTATATAAAAGCAGATAATACATCAGCATGGGACAACAATATACCAATGTCAATATTTTGCGACTATCAAAAGCATATCAGAATGCGAGAATAAATAGAAATACATGAAGACCGGAACTGGAGATTGAAGCTGACGGGTCTAGCCAAACCCGCCCAAACCCGCCCAAACCCGGAGGTTGACGGGTACAGGTCCGGGTGTTGCCCACCAACATTCAACTGATCGGGTTTTTGGCCACGATTGGAACTGAACTGAACCAATTTAGCGGTCTGAACCCAGACTGCTGGTGGGTTACCCAGAATCGTTGCTAACACTTCCCATAACAGTGGGCAATACTCCGGATATGGGTAACTGCCACAGTACAGGCTTTGGATTACACAAGAAACAACACCCAAAATTATTGACACTCCATTGAGACTCTGTTGACGCTGAGTTGACAATCAATTGACGCCCTGTTGACGCTCATTTTCAGGTGTAGCAATATCGACATTGACCATATTGCCTACAAAGGCGGCCAATATTTTGATTATGGATAAAAGCCGTTGCACAGCCCATGGATTACTCAAGATGTAGTACCCAAAATCTTTGACTCTCTGTGGTTACTCATTTTGCGAATAGGGCTCTGACCATATCGCATGTTGTATAAGCCAAAGGCTGTGCTATGGCTTCTACCCATAATCGATGTAATGGCCTCCTTTATATGGAATGTGGTGAATGTCAATGTGGCTAAACCAAACGATGAGCGTCAACAGAGCATCAACAGAGCGTCAACAGAGCGTCAACAGAGCGTCAACAGAGCGTCAACAGAGCGTCAACAGAGCGTCAACAGAGCGTCAACAGAGCGTCAACAGAGCGTCAACAGAGCGTCAACAGAGTGTCAACAGAGTGTCAACAGAGCATCAACAATTTGTATGTGGTATCTTGTATCATCCAAGCCATGTGCTACTGTGTTTACCCATAATCAACGAATGGGCAACCTTTATGTGCAAAACAGATAGCGACATGATCACAACACCATTCCAAAACTGAGCATCAACAGAGCATCAAAGATTTTGGGTGTGTCATCTGGGATAATCCATGGGCCATGCTATGGTTTTTGTGCATAATCAAAGTATTGAATGCCTTTATTGGCAATATGCTTAATGTTGATGTCTCTTCACCTGACAATGAGTGTCAACGGAGCCTCAACAGAGCCTAAACAGAGTGTCAACAGCGTGTCCATGGGGCGTAAACAGAGCATCAACAGATCATGAACAATTTTGTATGGGGAATCATGTATAATCTGCAGGCAGTGCTCCGGCGTTTACACTTAATCAATGTATTGGAAGCCATTATGGGCAGAAGAAATAGCAACACTCAAAATCGTTGATGTTCAGTTGACGCTCATTTTCAGAATGGGGCTCTAAACATGTCGCGTTCTCTTTTGCCCATAAAGGCTGGCATTATGTTGATTATGGATAACAGCAAGCAAAATGCTTTCCAATTATTTGACTTCCAAGATTCAAAATGGTTGACGCTCTGTTGACGCTCATTTTCACAATGGGGATCCTACTGTGTCGGTCACTCTTTCGCCTATAAATGGTGCCGATATGTTGGTTATGAATAACAGCGAGTAAATCACTTCCCAATTAACATACTTATAAGAACAAAAATCATTAACACTCCATTGACTCTCATATTTAACCTGGGTCTGTAACCCTGTCACATTCTCTTTTACCTATCAAGGCAGCCAATATGTTTGTTATGAATCACAGCATGTGAATGGTGTCCCAATTAACCAACTTACAAAATAAAAAATCGTTGACGCTCCATTGAGGCTCACCACAAACATGTCCTACCTGTTGTTTTATGGTTAATAATTTTGTACAAATAATAATATACCCATTATTGACAGCCAATGAATAATATGTATGAATACTCGATTGCATCCAAAAGCGTTGTGGGGTCTCAATCTCTGAGCCAAAGATGCGCATGTTCTTTGAGTAATGGGTAATGTAGCGCTGTTACATTGCAGCAATTTCAGCAGGCAATTTACCGTATTTTGATCCATACATTAATTTTTCATTAATATTGCCCAACTTCCTCACTTTACTTTATTGGGTTGCTTCTCGTCGATTCCCATAAGCTACCATAAGCACTTTTCAATATGTTGATTATGTGTACCAGGTCTGAACGCAAGGTGATGTAGTTGGGGGTATGGATGAATACAGCATGATGGTGGTCATTCATACAGCTTCACGTTGGTCATTGACCGCCCCGTCTATGACTCGTATACCAGCACTGACAGAAATTCTAGTACTAAATTCTATCCCCAAATTAGAATGCAGCGTTTCCAGATATCTGTAAGAGGCGGGACGATCTCACATTGATCAATCGTCAATCAACATGGTTTGAAGTCTAGAACATTCTTATGGCTTGGATGACCCTTGACCATGCAGAGACAAATTATAATGTCCCACAATCTGGTGGCTGAAATCGAAAATATGAAGACACGTAGCAAAATCGGAATATCAATTACTTTTCACGAATATATATTGTCAATAAATTCAAATAGTGCAGGTAGAGGACAGATGACTAATAAGCCATTATAATATGTTGATCTGAATCCAATTCCTGCATGGTAATTAGATAGGGAGGTTATAGGCACGGGTAAAAGCTTACAGGTTTGACAAGCATCGATTTCTTAATTATTATCAAATTGAATACCATGTCGGGCATCAGAGCAGAAATCCATATGCGAGAGTGTGGTTTCCCTGATGCCAATCTCACATGGCCAGTTTCTGCTAATGAAGTTCCTTGTAGCATTGCCATTTTCCGCTGACACTATCACAGATCTCCATCAGCTCCCTGAATGTTGTCGGCGCAGTAGCAGGTGCAAACAGATCCATTTGTGGTTTCATGACTGCTTTTACTGTGAATATGGCTGATCTATACCTCAAATCGTACTAATGTTGCCAGACGAAACATCGTTCACACTTAACTTCAGAATTTAACTGGAAGCATTTATCTTCTTGTTTTGAGTATAAAGGCAGCCAATAAAACAAAGAAAGACAATAATGTGCCAAAGTTAATATTGTGCGCATGACTGTAGGATATCTGAATGCAACCATGAATAGAAAACAGGAAAACGAGAACCGGATATTGTAACCGACGAGTCTAGCAACGCGCTGCAAAAGTTGCGAGTTGACCCGTAAGGGTACTGTTTTGGCCCGCCAAGAAGATGTGGGTCGGGTTTTGGATGGGTCCTCAACCAGACCAACCTGTTTTGGTAGTCCAAAACCGTCCCACTGGCGGGTTACCCAGACCCGTTGCTAACAGTAGAGCGGACAGGAGTCCAGAATAGGCTGGTGAACTGCGTTTTGCGGTCAGTGACGATGTCATTTGGTACTCACTGCTTGCAGATCACATGCTCCAAAAATGGTCGTGCCAATTGAGGTGAGTCTATATCCTTTCGGCGAGGAAGGTAGATTGCCATCTTGGTTAATCGATCCAGTATGACCAATATCCCGGTGTATCCCGACTAAGTTGATATGGGTAGGTTAGTGATGCAGTGCACATTATCTCCGTCACACGGGTTGTACCGTGGTGGCAGTGGCATATTAGCTCTAAATTGTGCGTTGCATGGTACTGTCAGTCCGTGGTATACTTTGCAACCGGCCGACGTACTTCTGTAACTTGGTGTCCAGTCCTAGTCCATCAAAGTATGTCGATTCAAGTTCAGTAGTGCTGAGACCTCCAAAGTATCAAGATTCAGGGCTATCATGCAAAAGACTTATCACTTGGTTGCAGAGTGCTTCTAACATATATATTCTCCCCTTACAGGTGAGACATCAGCAAAAAACATTTCCGTGCGGCAGGAATGGCTGCGTCAGAGTGGACCCGCTCTGTCAGAGCCGTCAGAGACACGTCGGTGGCGGATTACTCCTCGCCCAGCGTCGATACTATGCATCGCGTTGCATGTCGCCCTCCGATCGCTGTTTTGCCGTTTCTTCTCACGCTGTCACTCTCCTATTGTTCACAAACACTCTGGCGTTATGGTCAACTGTGACCATACATCGGAATGGGTTCATTGGGTACACGCTTGCAGCGGGATTGCCGCTGCAAAAATCTCTCCCCACATTCTTTCTACATTCAGCTTGAGGAGGGTAAGAAGGTGAGAAGATATGATACTACCTGGCCGTGAAAATCCACGCAATTGCATCGATCCACCAAATCTCGGAAAGAGCGAGTGAGACCAAAAGATGGGAAAGATAGAGTGTGTATTTTTGTTGTATGACAAGATGAGATGAAAATGAGATGCTGTCTATCTGCCCCGGGGTCTCCAGAATATATACTCCACGTCGCTCATTCCACCTCCGTTACCCCTGTATCTCCGTACACCCACCGTCGCTCCTTAACTATATACTTGGAGGCCATGATCGAGCTAGTTTGGAGATGCACTTGGAGGCCAAGATCGATTGAACTGAGAGATGCACTTGGAGGCCGTGATCGAGCGAGTTTGGAGATGCACTGGGAGGCCGTGATTGAGCCAGTTTGGAGATGCACTTGGCGGCCGAGATCCAATGAACTGAGAGATGCACTTGGAGGCCGTGATCGATCGAGTTTGGAGATGCACTTGGAGGCCGAGATCTAGTGCACTGAGATGCACTGGGAGGCCGTGATGTAGCGAGTTTGGAGATGCACTTGGAGGCCGTGATCGATCGAGTTTTGAGATGCACTTGGAGGCCGAGATCGAGTGCACTGAGATGCACTGGGAGGCCGTGATGTAGCGAGTTTGGTGATGCACTTGGAGGCCGAGATCGAATGAACTGAGAGATGCACGTGGCGGCGGTAATCGATCAAGTTTGGAGATGCACTTGGAGGCCGAGATTAAGTGGACTGAGATGCACTGGGAGGCCGTGATCGAGCGAGTTTGGAGATGCACTTGGAGGCCGAGATCGAATGAACTGATAGATGCACTTGGAGGCCTTCATCGATCGAGTTTGGAGAAGCCCTTGGAGGCCGAGATCGAGTGAACTGAGAGCTGCACTTGGAGGCCGTGCTCGATCTAGTGTGGAGATGCACTTGGAGGCCAAGATCTAGTGAACTGAGAGCTGCACTTGGAGGCCGTGATCGATCGAGTTTGGAGATGCACTTGGAGGCCGAGATTGAGTGCACTGAAATGCACTGGGAGGCCGTGATCGAGCGAGTTTGAAGATGCACTTGCAGGCGATGATCGAGCGAGATTGGAGGAGTACTTGGAGGCGGTCAATTTGGATGGAGGCGTGATGGCAACTGAAACTCTATTCATTGGTTAACTTGTAATTGTGGGAATGTAGAGAGTTGAGTACAACATCCGCTGAGAGATGAGGGACAGGCTTGGAGCGCGAGACTGTCGATCTTGGGATGATGCTGTACTTGGTGTTAACTCATGATTATGGCATAGAGAGATAGAGAGGGATGACTTAACTTCGTGTACTCAGGTGATGGTAGAGTTGAGCACAAGAAAGAGAGAGATCAGAGGAGATGGGGGAAATTATTATGAGAAACTGGGACTTGAGAGAATTTCGTATGTGAGTCAATTGACCATCCCCAATACGGCAGGTACGAGTCCTGATCCGGCGGGTAATAACACCGATACGAGGTCTTCTAAACCCAATCAGGTCTCTTCTACACCCAATGAGGCAAGTCGTACTCCTGATTTCTCATAGCCGCTTGTATCCTCCATATCACTCTCATTTTCATCCCCATCTCTCTCTTTCTTGTCCACAACTCTACCATCATCGCAAGAACACAAAGTTAAGTCATCCCTCTCTATCTCTCCATGCCATCACCATGGGTTAACACTGAGTGCGGCATACACCGGGTACAGCATACACCTAAGATTGTATGTCGTCCCTTCATTCTCACGATTTTGAGTTGACCCCTGCATGTTGACTCAGCTTCCGGCGTACCTCCCTAGTGATCCACCGCCACCAGCAAGTTCTCTATAAGAGCTTCGAAGGTACAGTCATCTCGTCACATTCCCACGGTTTCGAGTTAATTAACCGATGAATAGAGTCTCAACACCTGGCGTGCCTCCCACTGACCGCCTCGAGATCGACCACCTCCAAGTACTCCTCCAATCTCGCTCCATCATAGCCTGCAAGTGCATCTCGAAACTCGCTCGATCACGGCCTCGGAGTGTATCTCTGCCTTCACTCAATCTCGGTCTGCAATTGCATCTCCGAACTCGCTCGATCACGGCCTCAGAGTGTGTCTCTGAGTTCACTCAATCTCGGTCTTCAATTGCATCTCCAAACTGGATCGATCATGGACTCCAAGTGCAGCTCTCAGTTCACTCGATCTCAGCCTCCAAGGGCATCTCCAAACTCGATCGATCACGGCCTCCAAGTGCAGCTCTCAGTTCACTCGATCTCGGCCTCCAAGTGCAGCTCTCAGTTCACTCGATCCCGGCCTCCAAGTGCATCTCCAAACTCGCTTGATCACGGCCTCCAAGTGCATCACTCAGTGCACTCGATCTCGGCCTCCAAGTGCATCCCCAAACTCGATCGATCACGGCGTCCAAGTGCAGCTCTCAGTTCGCTCGATGTCGGCCTCCAAGTGCATCTCCACACTCGCTCCATCACAGCCTCCAAGTGCAGCTCTCAGTTCACTCAATCACGGCCTACAAGTGCAGCTCTCAGTTCACTCGATCCCGGCCTCCAAGTGCATCTCCAAACTCGCTCGATCACACCCTCGGAGTGTATCTTGGAGTTGTAGATTGATAGCTATATAGATACATAGATACATAGATGAGAATACAACCTGAATATATGAGTTTTAAAAAGCATTGCACGATTAGTAGTAGCTATGAGTTCCAGGCGCGCACCAGCAGCATTCCCAAAGAAGATGTTGTTTTTCCCAGAATGCTCTACTGTGATTCGAGGTGCTCCCGGACGCTCCCAGGTTTGTCGCGGGCGCTCCCAGGTGCTCTGCTATGCAACGCGACCCGTCGCCTGGGCGACAGGAAGCGTGTAATTCTCCGTCGGAGGATACGAGGTTCCGTCAAAGCCGTCAGAGCCATCCGGAACACCCGGGTGTTTCAGACGGAAACCAGAGTTGTTGCTGATGGAGCTCCTGCGCTGACTTCCCACTGCATTTATGTGTCCATATCCTTAGATCTGTCATGCCCAATAGTTTTTGACAGGTCTGTGGAACCGATTTTATTGTTCATTTCAGTCGCTAGTGGATCGGTATTCTGGGCTGCCTGAATCACTTGTAGGAGATCACTGAATCGCTCAACTGTGGTGACCACTAGGGTTGGCACGAGTCATGCAGTAGCTCTTTCGGAGCCTTCTACATCATCAGGTCGTCTTGATCGTCTATCTGCAGGGTCCATGTTTCCTTCCAAGTGTTGAATAATGAAGTTGGATGATAATAGGATCTCAGCCCATCTCGCTTGTCTCCGGGTGACCACATTTGCTGTTTGAGAATACTCGAGATTCTTGTAGTGGCACGGTGTCAGGATCATATGATTTGCTCCCTCCAGATAGTGTCGCCATTGCGTCAAAGTCTCCACGATGGCCAATAGATCCTGATTGTACGTATTGCAGTTCTGTTTGACAGTGGAGCGTTGTCGCAAGTAGACATTGACTGGTCTCGGCATGCTGAAACTGTCGTGCTGGTTGAGACTACCAGTCATTGGGAAGTCACCTGCAGCCGTCTGGAGGAGGACGGGCTTTGCCGGGTGGAAATGCCAGTGGATCGGTGTGTCGGTAAATGCCTTCTTGAGCTTGTGGAATGCAACCTGTGCCTCTCGGTTCCTTTTCTATTTTATTGTCAATTTCTTTAGTAAGTCGGAAATTGGTGCCATTACTTTGACATATTTGCGGATGAATCGTCGGTAGAACATTGTTAAGCCAAAAAGCACTTGTACATCTCGGATTGACTTGGGAGTACGCCAGTCTTCGATTGTTCAGATGCGGTCTGATTCCAGGCCGATCCAGTTAGAGCTGAAAATCAATCCGAGGTAGACAATCTCTGTGGCTCCAAACTGTCACTGTTCGGTTTTCCAATAGAGGATGATTTTGCATAGTCCTTCTAATACATTTTTTACGTGATCATCATGCTCTATCTCAGTGGTCAAATAGATCAGTATGTCGTCTAGGTAGCACTTGCGAAAGTCTTCAATGTAAGGTCGTGGGCAGCAGTCAATTTCGCCTAGGAATGTGGCTGACTTGTGAGTAAATCCGAAAGACATTGCTCGGGATTCTAACTGGCCGTACCATGTATGGAATGCTGTCTTTTATTCGTCGCCTTCTTTGACTCGGATAAGGTGATTGGTGTTCCACAGGTCCAGGTTGGTGAATATCATGGCTCAGTGCATTCAGTCAACCTTGTCCAAGATACAAGGTCGGGAGTACGGGTTGTTGACGGTCACTGAATTGAGTGCTCGGTAGGCCATAAATAGCGGTAGGCCACCATCTTCCTTCGTCCCAAAGACTATCAGTGCTGCTGCTGATGATGATAACAGTTAAATAAAACCAGTTGATACATTCGTCTCTCTATGTGCCTTCACAGTTCGAAGTTCGACTTACGACAGGTTGTTGATTCGTCTGGATTGTATCTTGAACCCTGGCTCCAGGTCAATCGCATTTTCAATTCGGCGGTGCGTTGCCAGTATTTCAACCTTTGTCTTGCTACCGATATCCACGAATTCCATGTACCTTGCTGGGATGAAGTTCCCGTCATCTGCAGAAACCCGCCTATCTACTGCATTTGACCAGAATTTGCTCAGGTATTCAAGAGCAAGGAGGTGGAGGAGAAGAAAGAAGTAATCCAGGAGGCCATCTCGTTAATGGTTCACCGACAAAGAAGCCAAGTCCCGCCGTCCAGTCATTCCCTTCGGGTCTCACCAAGCCGGTAACAGTAATTGGAGCGTCTCCTCTGAGGTGTGCTTTTGCCTCAACTACCCCCCCTGCTCATTGTTCGTCGTGTGCAGCGCTGGGGTCTTATTACCTGTTGAATTCAAGCTGAAATCTTCCGAAGTCGCTCCCAGCTGTGCTGTGCATTCCCTACTCCGTAGAGTAAATGCTGCAACAAGCTCGCCACTAGCTAGAAGGTCATCAAATTCAGTTGCTCCAAGTGTCTGTATATCCGGACCACGCCCCAGGAGGTTATCATTTTCGGCTTTTGAGACCTTCGATTCCACTGCCGTATTCATCGGTGTCACCTCCTCTTCTCCACTTGCTCTGGTCAATCGTAGCGCAGTTAATCGATGGTGAGCCCATTTGATGCCAGGATATCTTTCGTGAAACAATGGTACACCAAGTACTGGATCGCACTGGCGCATTGGTATGAGATGCACGTCTGATTCATTAACCGCTGCAAGATAGTCCAAATTGTTAGGGGTTCCCCCTGAGTAGAGGTAATGGTACTTGTAAGGTAGTCGGAAGGTCTTATGCCGACAGGTTCGCCTGAAGGGATATATAATGCTAGGCCTAGACTAATCCAAGTGGCAAGTCCGATGGTCATTAGGGGGATTTCAGCAGAACCTCATGTCAGTTAGATCGTGAGCCTCATTGCTAGCGGATTCATTAAGAGTTCACGATTCCGTAACGGGAGAACTGATTTGATGATGCAATAACTGTGGCCAGTCGTTAGCCTTCAAGGCTAGCGATGCCAGGTATTTCTGACCACATTTACCAAACTGAGCTAAGTGGGACTAGTCACATCGACTGCAGCTTTTGCGAATGACGTGTCAGGCAGACGGTAGCCAATATGCAATTATTAGGGATCTTGAACAGTCTCCCCAGTGGGAAGTGGAACACTTCAGGCCCTGCCCAGCTAGAGAGAATAGTCTCGGCCTTGGAATGGAGTGTCTGATTGATTGTGACATTGGGCAGAGTCAATAAAACCCTGCAAACTTAAGAGAGGTTAATCGTCAAATCCAATGTTGACAGAGCATTGGTTAGCCGCCAAGCGAGCCTCTGAAGCAGATAAACCAAATAGCCTGTATGGTGAGATTGTGTCTTAATATATATATATATATTAAGCAATCGGTGTAAAGCCCTCCAAATAACCACGTCAGGTGAGGAGAGGTATCAACTATCCAATAATACCAATTGCAAGATATCTAAGTTGAAGCACTGTTTGATTACATCATATTGCAGAAGTGGGCCCGAGAGGGGGTACGTAGAGCTCCAACGGATTACCCAACAACACGATAACTTTTGGGAAGCGTGGTCATGTCAAGAGAGATACCAAACTCAATTTAGGAGAACTCTCAGAGATGACAGATGAGATCATTGCATTTCTGGTTGATGATGGCCCCTCGAGGGAGAGTAATTCTTTAAAACTAATGATGCTAGAAGAGAGCGCTGTAAAGAGACAGCGAGGAGATGACATTGGAGAGACTCTCCGGGAAATTACATATGATACCTACCTGGTACAAAGAAGTTGAAATATTATTAAGTTTTGCAGTTCTTATTTATTATTATTATCTACGAATATATATTAGCATTATCAATTAGGATTTTACATGGTTGGCCCACCCCATGACAGAGTACAAGTTTAATAATGAGTATAACGTCATTCTGTACACTTTATCATTACTACTAGATTGCTTCGAAAGTGAGGATCAGCATTTTGCTGCACAGTATACTTGGTGGCTAGCAAGCATAATCCAGTAATGGAGACACTTACCTATTATCACAACTATAAAATATTCCCCTCAGATTATGTTAAGAACAAAGTAGTCACGCCAGTACTAGGGCCTGAGGATAAAAGATCGTCAGCTCTGGAAACCGAAATATCAATATTGCATATTTGATGAAGGAATGCTCACTCCGAGGTTGGTCTGAGTGAATATCTTACTGAACAACCAAATATCAGTCATTCACAGTTGAATAGAACCCGCTTCAAAAAGGTCTTCAAAAACAAGAAGAACCATTATTCACATTCCAAATTAATGCAAAGATTCGGGGAAAAAACTAAGAACGAGCTATTGAATATCCATCGACTGCTTAAAGAAGAAGTATACGAATATTATAGAGATTATGCATGAGGCATAATATTGCCAATACCATCTGAACACCCAATTTATCAAGAACATTGGGGAGAGGATTTCAGAAGATATGTGTCAATATTTATTGCACTATCAACTAATAAATTATTACCGTCGTGATAATATATTGATCAGCGAGATTAATATATATTACGATATCAATCAATCGTCGAAGAATTAATGTACTGTCAATATTGTATTACTCCGTGATATGACTTTGCAGCGATCCACCTGGTAGCATCTAATGTGATTATACATATTTGTGCTTTGTACTTATACGATCTGTACAGGTTTTCTATTCAATTTACCTGGAGATATGGATAGTGTTTATGATAAGGACTACGGCCGTGTACCTAGTATAAGATATTTATGTCAAAGCATCCCAGTAACACAAATACTGGACTGTGATCCGCGTCTTGCGACTGTCTTTTGAATGTTGCATCATGCCACCATCTAGGCCTATGGTGGTGATGTGTGCCACCTCATGTGATATCCCGAGTCACATAAGATGCATCGGTACCATAGAGATGCTGGGTGCACCAAAGTCAATAATAGCCCGTACTCGTTGCATCAGGTGAATTTATCTCGACATTTTACTTCATGAACTATGTGTGGCGAATCTCGTGTTTCACTGCTGCATAGATATTGATTTAATATTCTTGTACTCGGACTCACAACAATCACTCTTGATTTTGGTGAGATCCAGTGGGGCAGAATATCGTCCAGCGTTGCCATTTGTGCCTGTGCCCCCAATATCTCCATTCCCAGCTCCGTTTTGTCAAACCTCCCACGCTGTGCTAGGTCTAGGGTTAGCAATGGGTACCAATTCCCAGGTCGGTTCCGGGGCCGGTTCCACCTGAAACCAAACCATGGCAATAGGTCTTACCACACGAAAAACCCGAACCGTGGCAAATCGGCCAGTTTTACCAAACCAAAAACCCGATTTGTGGGGAATGGGTTGGTTTTACCACCAAAACCCGGCAGTTCAAGTTCACAATTTTCGCTCCAATTAAGTATTTGAGTTCTGATTGTATCATAACATGATCACGAGATACATTGTGCAGTTTTAGCCGCTCGTTCACCTCCCGCGATCAGATTGGGGATCAGATCTACATTCATGTAGTCGCTGTCGAAAACCCGCGAATTGCGCACATAATGTCGTGTTATTTCCCAGGTATTGAACCAATATTGGTTCAATCGCAAATCTCAATGCGGGAGGTTGAAGAGCAGCTAAACCTGCACAACTACGTATTGATCATGTCATGATACCTGGAGATCTCAGATAGTTAGTTGGAGCGAAAATTGCAGCAACCGTAGAATGGACCCGCAGTCTGGGTCAGCACCCCGCCAAGACTAAGCAGGTTGAGTATTTGTGCAGGTCAGGAACCGAACCGCACAGTGTAGCCGGTCCAAAACCGGACCACTGGCAGGTTACCCGGACCAGTTGAGAACACTAGCTAGATCCCGGGAGAGGTATGCTAGTTTTTTGCCTGCTGAGTAGCAAAGGAATGTTGACGCTTCATTTGCCTATTGCCACATTTGCCATCTTTGTGTTTCCGTTTGCCATCTCTGGGGGCAACACTGTCTTGGTAGTTCGGTTTAGAGAATTTCGCGATGTAATGAAAGTGATGATTAGGTTCTCGGCAATGGCACGAGACGTGTCCATGGCCAGACAATCGCAACCTTATTTAGACAACTCGCGATCTCTCTGAGATCACTAGCGAGAATGTTACCTATGAACTACTCTATTATATTACAACATCCACGTGTGCAACCCTATCTTCTCATATACTCTCATACGCGGCCATAAACGGATATCCGGCCTTACTTGCGGATTAGAAGACTTTCTGATCTTTACCAACTCACGGTAGGCATTTCGTATTGGCCTTCCGCAATCCATAGACCTGCCCAGTTACCCATGGTGACAGAGGTAGATCTTTTCTGCTGCCACCAGATGACTTATCGGGCTTGACAGGCTTGGATGGGTTCCTGGCTAAGTCCTCAATTTCTGAGATTCATGCCCGGGAATTTCACATTGTCGCACCCGGACGAGAAGACTCGCCTGGTCGTTTTCATTGCTGCTTGTCGTTCGCTTCCGGTTCACTTTCAACCTCAGGTGCTCGATCAAAAAGTTTGTTAACGTAATTGAACTTCACATTCTCTGTGGTAAACGGTTTGAGTTGGGTAGTAGGTCAGCCTTCAGGCTCACCGAGACCTTCCCGTACACCATCGGTTGGAAATGGACATCATCCCACTCTGCTTTTCTCTAATTCAGCCGAAGTGGATTGGCGTATCCCTGTACTTCCTCGTCGGCATCATAGTAGTACTGGGAAAAGTCGTAGAATGATTTCCTAGCCACGTTGAGTCTCCAGTCCATATCGCTGTACCTATTCTGTATTTTCGCAACGAAAAGGTCAAGATTGTTGGGGCATGGTGAGTTGTTCATTTGCAGGTCTTGGCCCCAGGTAATAGGGTCGATCATAGCCGTCTATTGAATGTCGCAATCGATGTGGTAGGCCCAGCTTCCAAAGTGGTCTAGGGCATACAGAACCTTGTCCGTGTTGTACTGAAAACGGTGTTACTGAGTCCGAACGTTTGATCAAAGTTAGCCAAGATAGGTCTCCATTTCTCGAGCTCTTCCATAATAGCATTTTTGTTGTGCCATCTTACACTTCCGTTGCTTCTGAGGTCGATGATTAGTATCGTTCTAATAGTTTAGTTTTATGCTGAAAGAGGAATTTGATCATCTTTTGCTGTCCCATTACCATCTTCTCTAGGTTGATCCTGAATGGTGCAGTTGGCGTGTCATTGTCATACGCCGACTGATTAGGTTCTGGAGGGTTGTTGTCATAACCTCTCTGTTTGTTGGGAAGAGGGTCCTGGTTTTCATCGATGATTCTGTTTCCGTGATCGGGGACTTCTTTGATATGCACCTCCACCAGAACTCTTGGAGTCACAGATCCAGGGGTGATCCGACTAGCGAGGCTCCTAGTATCGCGACCGATCAACACGCTAATCATCTGTGCCCTCCCACGCTCATCGGCACTGCGTGGAGGAAGTCTATTGGTCCATTCCGGAGGCATTGAGTGGTCCATTGCTTTGATTTGTAGGTTGTGCATGTCGCGATGTGTCTGAAAAGGGGTAAATATGAAAACCCGTGAGCAAAACATATGCAGTGACTGACAGCCCGAGAATAGTGTTAGGGAAAATATGGCAGGGTCTGACTAACTAAGAGTATAGATTATACTTGTAGGGATACGGTTGCAAATGGGTCAGAGTGATCGCATGTGTATATGTATACAGTGCGATGCTTGGGAAGAATCATAACACTCACGTCTGGTCTATATTAGGTTGTCGCTTACCTGGCCGCATGACGCGACAGCGTAGCAACACTAACCTCTAGTCTAAGACCTTGCTGTTACAATTTTGACCATGAGTGTCAATGGAGTGTCAACAATTTTTAATCCTTTCAGTCAGATAAATACATAGTGATCCGGTACTGGTTAGGGATAATGAACCATATGGCAGTCTATATAGCGAAAATAGAAAGGGACACAGTCTTTGCCCCATTCTGAAAATGAGCGTCAACTGAGCGTCAATGATTTTTGGGTTTACATCTTGGGTTATCTAGGTGGCAATTAGTTGCAGACATCCATAAATAAGGCAATTGCCGCCTTTAGGTGCAAAAGCACCAGCGATACACTCCCTGCCCCATCCTGATACTAAGCGTCAACACAGCCTCAACGATTTTTGGTCTTCCATCTTTTGTATTATATGTCTCGCTTTAGGGCAATAATTCATATAGAATGTACTGGCAACCTTTACAGACAAAGAGTGCATAGTATCTTGTGACCCCATCTTGAACATGAGCATCGACAGACCGTGAACAATTTTTCATGTTGTATATTGGGTAATCAAGACATCGCACGGATATTATACCAAATAACCAAACAATTTACAACCTTGGTGGTCGAAAATACAAATCACAAAAGGAAACTCATTGATTCCAAAATCACCAATATTGCAACCTGTAAAGCATTCAAAACATAAATGCTCAATGTTGAATACGCAATTTTGATGAAATAGTATTATCAAATGGCAAAACCAAGAGCATTATATCGATCTACAGACAGACCCACTGGACAAACTGCCAACAACAGGCCCAGTTCGGACAGGTTGGGAGATATCCATCAAACCGTACCCGAACCCACAGTTTTGGTGTATTGACCTCCGTGACCACCTGAGTGGGAACGGTTCGGTTCCAACATGGACTGAGACCAGAAGTGATGGTCCGGAACATTTGATAACAGCATGAACATCCCAGCAAGGTCTGAGCGGATTGACATTTAGCCAACCAACCGGTGCATCATCCAATGCACCACCTGCTGGGACACAGTAACAACACGATTACAAGTCAATCCATGGCAACACCACCAATACAGCCACTGAGCACATGACCCAGGATACACATTGAAAATAACCCATTTCAAACAGTCTCCGCAAGAATAGCAGGCAGTATACGATAGCATATGAATACATCCTTATCGACTTATATGGCAACCAACAACGTGTATCATATATAGCTGATATACATTGACAGCTATGGGACCAGTTTGTAGCAACACAGAATGGAGAACATCCAGGGTTGACAAAGTCATTTGTCTATACAGTGCACGAACTTAAACATCATGACGTTGTCAGCAATGTGAGTTTGTTGTAATAATTTCATGATAAGCATCCTCGAGAGTGGACAAAACATCGTTTTAACACCTTAGTGTGGGCTACAGAAGCTGATATGTTAAAGGTAATCCCCAAATCTCATTTTCAGAGGCAGTGAATGATTTCATGTACATTTTCAACATGTCTGCGGCAATGGCAAGGCAAGGTGGTCAGGTGCAGCTTAAATATTCCGACATATACCTGGCCTTGATTATGGCCAAAATGGCTAACACAGGGGTTTTGTTGGGTGTTCTCCCTTCGCAGTGATATTGGTACTTCCACCGAGCCAGGTATGCATATCACCTATGAAAGGAAAGTCAAGTTAGACCAAGCGGTGTACCTGTTAGCGGGGGTTTAAATCAGTCACGAGAAGATTTCAGACAGCTGAAACTGGCACGAAGGAGTGCAACTACCAAGCCACACTGTGATAATCATTTTCATCGACAGTGGTAGTAGTTTGTATCTTCTTTCATTTCTAGATACTATGCGGGACATGCTTAAGATAAGCACGGCAGTTGATAGTCAATATGTCAGTAGATGAGCTCACAGTACCACTAGTTTCGGGTGCGGATCAGAGTGGGCACACTCCGTCCAAGAGTTGCCGAAGCATGACGTAACTGAGGTACTTATGATGTATCATCATTTAATTCTATATTGGCATAGTATCGGCTGGTCACCGAGTTAAACCTATGATGCAACAATACTCTATGAGGTAGTTGCTGGAAGCATAGTCCGAAGAAAGGGATGCGTGTTACAATACCTGAGAGAATGATTGCGAGATGTCTAAGTTAAAGTTGTGGTCTGATTTATCCGCTGACGCACGATCGTGGACACGATAACCATGGGATTTCATGGCCACCTCTGTCACGGCGCATTCCATGAATGTAAGGCGCAAAGTTACGTGGCTTGTGTGATCGATTTTATCATAGTCTTAAGAGGGTTTCGAGACAGTATAGAGAGAATACATTGTACTGGCAGAGAGACAAAGCAGGAACAGCGGAAGAGAATTGAATACCTACCAGCGGAGAAGTATCCTTATTTATTATTGCGTTTTTATGATACCTATTACCTCAACTATGTACCTGAGAATCTATTAGCTTTGTCCAGTGGCAGCCTGGCACCGTTTGAAAATAGTATTGGACATATGACTATTAGTTTCGAGAACGATAACGACGTGATCGTTTACGCTCTTGAGATGGTGATATCCTTCGGCAGAAATAACCAGTATATCTTTGTGGCACAAGGTGTTTGGTGGCTGGCGTGGATCCTGGGACTGGAGCAAGAATTGGTTATTCATATCGATAACTTTCGGAGTCAGAAGACCAGGACAATACAAGATCATTCAGAATGAGTTTGAGATACTCAGGACACATCCAATGATGATTACCTGCCAAATCAGGTCCATGCGGAACAAGTTCCTCAAATCTTGAACGGGCAGGAAATATCTGCTACTCCGCAAGATCTGACAGAGGATACGCGCACCAGTTAGATACAGGATCGAGCCTAACAATTTATTGGGGGATCAGTTCGAGCTCGAAACGCTTGGCAACGCAGTCGGGTGAATCCTCTGCCCCAGACTAAGGCGCAACTTAAGAAGGCCCGGAAAATCAAGATTTACAAGAAGCTAGGAATCAGTTGGAAGCCAAGCAAAAGCAAAGGCTTAAGAAAATACGGACCAAGGTTATCCCGAACCTTAGTGCAGAATAGGAAATAGGGTCGACAGCCGTGAACCAAGTACTTACTTGAAAGTTACAAGTATAGTTACTTAGGGTACAGCACCCCCGTAACAGTATAATAAATAAACTGAACGCTTCTAGGTTTATTATACGATATATACACGAAGCAGAGCTCAGAGTTTATCAATGGTTCCAAAAGCGAGGAGCCTTCTTGCTACTATCATCAGCATTAGGATTAGTAGTAGTTTCTACAAACTGAACAAATCTTACAGTTAGATTACCTTTTCGAATACCGGTTACAACATTCGAATACCATAATGCGCATCATTATATCCCGCAGTATTTTAAAGGACTTAATATCTGGGAATGACAGGCTGAATATTATCAACAAGAGACGATTTCTGATAACTTTCCAGAAGTTATAATATTCAGACGTAAACAGCTATATGCCAATTAACTTGTTCAATTTGGCTGGAAATACGCCTAATCTATTCGAATTCGTACGATGAAATATATTCGGTTCGATCGATACAATATTATTTGAAAAACCCGAAAACGATTCGAAGAATCCGATATTACACACTGAACCCTATACATCCAAACCTTGGGTTGAATACTATCGACAATGGGCCATTGACGCCAAGTTACTTACGATTGACGATTCTGTATTCAAACATGACTGCACAGATTATCACTCCTGGGCAGACAAGTGGGGTTGCAACTGTAAAGGAAACGATAACACCGAGTGGTGTGATTGCGAGGATGTTGAATTATTGGCGAAATGCAGCCAGTATTAGATCTTAGGTGTCCTCCGACAGAGCAACATTACGATATATTTATCATTATTACTTGGTCTATAGTAATGATTCAATTTCGATCTTTTATTGAGCAATCAGTGCTTGTACGATACTATACATTTGGGTAAAATAATGTATGGTCGGTGTCGCCAGAATGGATTCATCAGTTCGAAGAATCTTTTCAGGTTGCATATGCAAACATTGAGAAATATACACCTCGCGTTTGGAGGATGTATAACGAAGGAAAAGATTGTGGTTATACCAACGGTTATTAGCAATGGCTCTTGGAAGGTCATGATAATGGCTGCAATGAAGCCAAAGAATATTTTCAGAAAATATTCGAAAGCGAGTTTGGAGAAGCTAAGCAACAATGAAAGGATGAAGGTGCGAATACTGAGTATTCTGAGGAAATAGCAGAACAATACAAGGAATCGGAAGTAGATGACAAATGGTCGTTTTACGGACAGGAAAAAGACCAGGAGCAGACGGAGTTATGAGAATGGTTTGATAATTAGTCCGATGATGAGCTAAGGGAGGTCGTCGAACTTCGGAGTTGATCTATTGCTGATTATGAGATAATTGCTTTAGACGTCTAGGATGTCACTTCTAAGAAGATATAACAGACCATCATTTGACGTTAAAGACCATGGTGTGAAGTAATTTTAATGCTACCACGGCCAATTCCATGGTGGTTGTAATGAATGTTAGGCAATATTACCATTGCATATTACTTCGTGAATTTGTATCTTCGATATTTCTTCGACAATATTACCTTCACATATTTCTTCCATAATAAACCTCTTCGATATTACTTCGTTGTTATTACCTTCCATATTAGTTGGATAATATATATCTTTGATATTACTTTGCTGATAATATCTTGACATATTACTTCAGTAATAAATTCCTTTGAGATTACTTTGTCGGTATTACCTTCAAATGTTCGTTCAGGAATTTATATATTCCATCATACTTCATCGATATTTCCTTGCATATTACTTCGAGAATAAATGTCTTCCATATTATTTCGTCAATAGGATCCTAGTATATTACTTTGGTGATTATGTCTCCGATGATACTTTATTAATAATACCTTAGGATACTGCTTCCATGATTAATATCTTCAATATTCTTCCGTCAACAATACCTGCGCATATTACCTTAACAAAACATAATTTTAAATATTTCGATAAAATTATGAGGAGAAAAGAGTGAGGTCTCGTAATGATGTTTGGAGAGACATCACAAAAAGAAGTGGATAAATAACTACACAATTGCAGGAAATTTTTTTAATACTTTTAGGTATTCACACCTACAATTTGATTTACCTCAATAAACAGAAACAATGATATTTTATGGTATTATCAGGTATTCTCATTTACGATTCGAATTACCTCAATAAAGGCAAATGATCATGCGTTATGGTATTATCAGAGATTCTCACTTACGATTCAAATTACCTCAATAAAGAGAAGCGATAATATAGTATGGTATTATCAGGTATTCTCACTTATGATTCAAACTACCTTAATAAAAAAAAACGATAATACATTATGCGGTTATCAGGTATTTTCATTTACGATTGGAATTATTTCAATAAAGAGAAGCAATAATATGTTACGGTTAGGTATTCTGACTTATGATTCGAACTACCTTAATGAAAAGAAATGATAATACGTTATGGTATTATCAGGTATTCTCATTTGCGATTTGAATTACCTCAATAAAGAGAAACGATAATATGTTATGGCATTATCAGGTATTCTCACTTACAATTCGAATGACCTCAATAAGGAGAAAACAATAATACATTGTGGTATTATCAGAACGATGCAGTATAAATTGTCTTCTCTAAATGAAGATAAAATTATTATAATCAGTGCTGTTAGGATGTAATGTTATTAGGCTCGACGGACCTTCTGGGAAGAAGATCAAGATTTGAGTCGGCCAGACCAGCATGGTTACGTCCTATAACCACGCAGGGTTAACATTAATAACATTCTTTCAATACTATTTTGGTCCATGGATCAACTTATTCATGGTATCAGATAGCTTATCAGAACCTTCATGAATACTCAAATGAGGACTTTAACCTACGTGTGAATAAGATTCAAGGATTACTGAAGGAGTAACTCAGCGAAACATTGCAAAGTTATTCTTATTGATATTCGAATCAACTTCGACAAAGAGAAATCACAACATGTATGATGTATTCTGGTATTCTCATCGATATTCAAATCACCTTCGACAAGGAGAAAGGAAGATGTGTATGGCATCTTTAGGTATTATCATGGATAGTCAAATCACCTTCGACATGGACAAACAATGATTCTTATCTCATCATGCAGAATTCTCATCAATATTGGAATCACCTTCGACAGGGAGAAACGATGATGTGTATGGCAATTTCCAGTATTCTCTTCCATATTCGAATCACCTTCGATGAGGGAAACGAAGATATTTATGGCATCTTCATGTATTCTCATTGATATTCAAATCACCTTTGACAAGGAGAAATGAAAATGTGGCTGCCATCTTCAGGTATTGTCATCGATCTTCGAATCACCTTCGACATGAAGAAATGAACATTTGTAAGGTTTCTTCAAGCATTCTCACTGATATTCGAATCACCTTCAAGGAAGAGAAACAAAGTCACATATGATGTCTTCAGGTATTCTCAGAAATATTTGAATTGCCTTCGACAAGGAGAAACGAAGATGTGTAAGGCATCTTCAGGTATTCTCATTGATATTCAAATCACCTTTGACAAGGAGAAACGAAGATGTGTATGCCATCTTCAGGTATTGTCATCGATATTTGAACCACCTTTGACATGGAGAAACGAGGACATGTATGATGTCTCCAGGATGTCTTCATGGTACTTAGGAATACGTTATAAATTGAAGTATTACCTATTTAAGTTATAAAACTTAATTACAGTTATAAACTAGGAATGCTCTAAATATAATTTTACCAGAAGAACGAAGTTAAGTATCTATTACCTAATTATGGAATGAAATTACAATTAGCATAGATAACTTCGAATAATTGGAGACGGATATATATTTTGTTATATCCAGGTACTCTCGCATATGGCGACTTAAGAGACTATTATCTTATATAACATAATTTAGCAAGTTATATGAGAGAATGAAACAGAGGCTTATGCGTACTACCTTTTGAACATAGTAGATTAGGCTTATGTACGGCTTAAGTGATATTCCAATGATTATGACAAACATATATAGGAATAATAGGAAGCGGGCTGTTAAAAGCCATGATTGATTTATGTGAACAGAGAACCACACTTCTGATGTACGGGATTAAGGGTTCTAGGAAGATGAATACTTTTTACGACGGACCATCATTGAGGTCACCTATCTTGGAGAAGACGGTGATGTTAGGGGTGCTCCCTTGGCGGTGATATCCGTACTTGGACCGAGCCAAATTTACATATCACATATGCAAGGAAAGTCAAGTTAGACCAAGCGATGTACCTTTTAACAGGGGTTTACATCAGTCACAAGAAGATTGCACACAGCCGAGGCTGGCACGAATGAGTGCAACTACCAAGCCAGACTAGGATGATGATGTTCATCGACATTGCTAGTAGTTTCTATCTTCTTTCATGTCTAGATACTATGCGTGACATGTTTAAGATAAGAACGGCAGTTGATAGTCAATATACCAGTAGGTGGGATCTCACTCCCACCCGTTTCGGGAGCGGATCCAAGTTGGCACACCCACGCTAAAAGTTGCCTAAGCATGACGTAACTGAGGGAATTATGATGTTTGGTGATTATATTCTATATTGGCATAGTATCGGCTGGTCAGCAAATTAAACCTATGACACAACAATACTCCATGAGTTGGTTGCTGGAAGCATGGTCCGAAGAAGCGGATGCATGTTCTGATATCCGAGAGAATGATTGCGAGATGTCTAAGTTAAAGTTGTGGTCTGATTTATCCGTTGACACACTATGGTGGACACAATAACCATGGGGATTCGTGGCCACCTCTGTCAAGGCGCATTGTATGACTGTAAGGCGCAAAGTTATGTGGCTAGTGTGCGTGATTTTATCATAGTCTGAAGAGGGTTTCGAGACACTATAAAGAGATCACATTGTGCTGGTAGTGAGAGAAAAGCAGGAACACCTGGAGAGAAATGAACAACTACTTGCGGAGAAATATCCTTATTTATTATTGCGTTTTTATGATACCTGCTACCTCTACTATATTCCTAAGAATCTATTCGCTTTGTGTAGCGGTAGCCCCGAACCTTTGCAAAATAGTATTGGACATGTGACGATTAGTTTCGAGAACGATAACGACGTGATTGTTTAAAGTCCTCAGAAGGTTATATCTTTCGGCAGAAATGACCAGTACATCATTGTGGTAGAAAGTGTTTGGTAGCTGGAGTCAATCCTCGGACTCGAGCAAGGATTGTTACTCGTATCCATATCCTTTGGAGTCAGGAGCGTAAGACGATACAACAACATTCGCGATTACTTTAAGATATCCAGGACACATCAGATTCGGATTACCTACCAAATCACGTCCATCAGGAACAAGTTCCTCCAATCTCGGACATGAGTGAAATATCGGCTACTCTCCAAGATATGAAAGACGATACGCAAGCCGGTCTGGTAATGGATCCAGATGAGCAATGTATTGCGGAATCAGTTTGAGTTTGGAACGCTTGGCAACATAGTCTGGTGAATTCATTGCCCCAGACTAAGGTGCAACTTAAGAAGACCCAGGAAACAATGAGATTACAAGAAGCTAAGAATAAGTCGGAAGCTGAGCGAAACCAAAGGCTTAAGGAAATTCCGATCAAGGTCGTCCAGAACCTTAGTGCAGAATAGGAAATAGTGATTATGGCCGTGAACCTAGTACTTACTTGGAAGTTGCAAGTATAGTTACTTAGGGTAAAGCATGCCCTTAACATTCCTTGACTTCCTTGAGTCTGCAAGATGGCCAGAGCTGTTTAATCGATCTTTGAACTAGACAATTCCGTACCCTCTGACTGTGTCAATTGCTTTACCCTTGTGATGTGAGCATTTACCAGCACATGTTTCCCCATTCAGTTGGTTCCATGTTCTGATTGATGTCTCAGAACTTTTTGACAAACAATACATGTGATTCCAGGGCAGCCTGTCTTCACAATTCCGCAGTGCAAATTAACTCGCCAGGACGATGGATGTCTAGAATTATTCCAAGGAATAGGACAATTCGAGCCTACATTCATTGAAGCCCACCAAGCATCCAATATGATTTGTAAAGTAAGGTCACTCAAATCACGAATAAAGACAAATTCAATTTTGGAAGAGATAATACCCTCTCGCAATGAGGTGGTCAAAGATTTTCAATCCGAAATAGCAGTCGGGATTAGAACGCTGGGTAATCCGACTCCCGAGACTGCAGAAGGTAATATTATAGTAACACAGACTGCTGGTTCTGAAATATTGACATGATAGGCAGCAGTAAAAAAATCAGAACTGTGAGACGTTGCATTCATATTTGTGAAGTTGGATACAAGGATATATTGAAAATACTGACTGTGTAAAACTCGATTTGGGAGCAGTGCAATGCAGTGCAGTGGTGTATTGCGTATTGAGCCTCCAAAAAAAAATTTGTCGCTCCGTCGGTGCTCAATTGTAGGAGGCTGACCCAATATTACAAGTCGCATTTTTGCCAATACACACTGCTGATTGTTTTATTGTAGGTCAACTCAGTTCAATTGCCATTAGATTATTGAACATAAAGATCAAAAATTGTTGATGCTTATTTGATGCTCTGTTGACGCTAAGTGTTGGACATACTGACAATTTTATCTTCAGCATTTTTACCTACAATGGCGGCAAATAGTTCGAGTATAGAACAATGTAGTTGCACAGCGCGTACAATATCCAAGATACTAGGCCTAAGTTCGTTCAAACTTCGTTGCCACTTAATTTTTCGCCATACTGACAATGTCATTGAAAGCGTGATGGCATTAAACAGCGACTGATAGTTCGAATATGTGTTGCTGTGCCGCACATCCCTCGCAGTGTCCATGATGGAAGGCCAAAAGGCCTTGTCACTCTGTTGACGATTATTTTTAGGACCTAGTAGCGAAGTCGTTGCAACCATCTGTACATACAAAGGCAGCTGATTGTTCGATTATAGGTTAATTCTGTCACACAGCATTCTGATTTTCCCAGATGCAAGGATTCAAATCGTTTATGCTCCGTTGAGGCTCATTTTTGGGTATGTTCATGGTGACGTCGAAAGCATTTTCTCCACGAAAGGCGGCAGATGGTTCGATTATGAGGTAACTTCGCCGCACTGCCCTCTCGATTATCCATGATGTAATGCCCAGAATCATTGACAATAATTTGATGCACATTTTTCGGATGAGGCAACGAGCGTGTCATTTGCCTTTTCGGCTATAATGGCGACAGAGACATTCGATTTGGAAGAATGAGACAATGCAGCCCTTTGATTGCCGAATGTGTAAGACTAACACTACTGGACACTCTGTTGACAGTCACAATAATCCCATTGGAACAGCTATTGTACACTCAATAATTGTATTCATCGAATTGTATCCACATTATTGATATGAAATAATGTGTTTGTACGTATTATCATTGGCATCAAGGAGCATTTGTACCTCACAATTTCTGATGAACTGCTGTTCACACAATGTGAGTGACAGATGATGTGTCCGCATCGCATTTCTGCGCATACGGCCGGCAATTTACGACAGGTGGATCATTTCACTCGTTTTTGATAATTATAGCACGATGTCCTCACCTTTCTTCATCCAGCGCCTTCTCTTTGATTTCCATGACCTACCATAAGCAATTTGAAATTTCTTAACCAGGTGCACGAGATCTGTGCGGAGAGTAAGGCAGTTGGATTCAGGGACAAATAGAACATGTCGGTCGGCGTTCAGACATTCGGAATCAGCACTGACCGCTCTTTCTATGATATGTATGACATTCTACATTTCAATTTTGTTAGTGTATTTCATCACTGATATTGCTTTAGTTTTGCTACTTAACAGTAACTGGCAGATACAAATCGTACATGTTGGCCGTCTTACTAGATTGTTTGGATTCTAGAACTTTTGCATATTGTGTTCGACCCTTGCACATGTACATACTGATTATCCTGTCTCACAATTTCGTCATTGACATCAAGACAACGCTGACAGGTAGCAGAATTGGTGAACAAATTGCTTTTCACCAAGATATGTCATCAAACAGTAAACTGTGCCCTATCATTTCCACAGCCGACACCGGAGCTGCCAACATATCTTCATCATAGTTTGAAAGCTACCTGGTTATTTGCTGGGGAGGATATATGCAAGCGTAAAAGCATACATGTTGCACAGGTTCAATTTCAGCAAAGATAACGAATCAGTGATCTCACTACTTCCGGGTCGTGAAGTCTCTTGGGGAATTTTCAATATTCTGGCAGATTGTAAAGACAATCCAGAAGCGATCCAAATGCTTACAGTGCAGGGGCCGCTGCAACATCATGCGTGATCGGTTGAACGACTGGCGGAACAATTAATTCCGATGTGCAGTACTTCTTATCTCTTACCCTGAAGTAGTCAGCTGCGTTGTCCCATTCCTGTTGTGTCAATTCATCAAGGTTCATCTCCTTCTACTGAAACCGCTACATGCGGTGCTGTACCGTTTTGGTACTTGTACCCATCAGCCAGCCAGGTTTGTCGTCTCCACTCAACTTGCCCTGCTCTGTCTCTTCTTCTTCTTCATCTTCCACATCATCCACATCGTCGGAACTTGCAAGATCACTCAGACTCTCTATGATAGCAACAATGATCTCCTGGAAAGTCTATTCTAGCTCTCTGTTCGTCAATCCCGCATTTGTATCATTCTGCATATCATCCTGCTCTTGCTGAGCCACTGCCTCTGTGTCTTCAACTCGCTTTCTTGCTCCAGAGGTTTCTCTGTCAACATATTCCTGCATCCATTTCTCTTTCACTTCGTTGCTTAAGAAGTATGTTTTTAGTTATTTCTCAGCTGCAAGGCTTTGGTTGAATCACAAGCTGCACAATGCCCAAGGGCTTGGATTCTTGCCGCTTCCAGCCTCCTCTTGACCTCATTCGCTCGATGTCATTGTTGGGTGGACTGCTGTATCATGTTGCCATATTTGCCCGCCAGACGTAGCGAAAAGTGCTTTTTCAGACCATCGACCATTATAGTTTGAATTGATATTGTTGTTGGGCAACATGTGGGATGTTGGAAGATATCGACAATATGGAGACAAGCTGCATCTTTTTTGTCACGGTTGGTAACTTTACTCATCTTGAACAAGGCAAAATCTCACTTTTGACTATCAATAAAATAGGAATTGTTAGACTCATCTTACAACATGACTTGATTGTTAGCGTCAGTTTCATCTATTATCCCGGGGTTTATCTCTGACAAACATCTGCAGACATAGTTTTACTCGATCAATGTCCTATATATATCAGACAATCCTGTGATTTTGGCTGTCATTCACCACAGGGTATCCCTCTTGACAGACAAACAAGAACGGGACTACTTATTGCATATCTTGGGGCTGTGGGACACCGTTACAACTAGCGACTATACGCAGCTGGATTCAGCTTGGGTATAACAAACATGTTGGCTGCTACTTGTTCCAATCTGACATGAGGCTAACTATATATTTCTTAGGACTTCCCACTTCTTTTCGTTACCATGTTCCTCACCTATTCATCTAGTGCAAATCATGGATACACAACCACACCAGCCAAGGGAGAGCGGATCGAAATCGAGTCAATTGGTGTGCACTTCATCCAATAAGTCACTCATTGCCACACAGCTAGTGTTAGCAACAGTTCCGTTTTTGGACCCTTTGTACTATAGTGCTTCCAAGAAAACCAGGCCCCAGGCGGTTCAGTCCGGGTTTGTCCCAAACGGGTCCCTCAATTAAGTCCATGAATATTGATTCGATAATTTTGTGTTTGGTACATAAAATATGGAGCTTCAGACGGCGCATCTTTTGGCCGTCTCCGATGTTTGATATCTTTAAAACTCAGCAAGCTGCTTTGAATTTAATGTCATTTTTGGCCGAAAAACGAGGTTTTTGGGCTACCACTTGCTGAGATCTAAAGATATCGAAAATCGGAGACGGCCAAAAGATGCACCACGCTGAGCTGCATATTTTACATACCAAACACTAAACTCTCTGGTCAATATTTGTGGCCTTAAAGTAGTGGTTCACTTAAAAAATCGTCGATTTTTAATGGGGTAAGGCCGTTGCCACGCAGACCTATAAAACTGGCCGGGTCCAAAACTGCACCCGTTGCTAACACTACATACAGCAAGAACACACACATCAATTAGCCCACCGCTACGCTGCGGATGTTGCCACCTGAAATATGATACAGGACGCACATTCAAAAATGGTCTGTAAAACTGGAAGCAGCCAGAATCAGAAGCAGCATGTAGTTGGTTGTGAGAATATGCATATCGAGGAAAACGGCCGTCAATTAACCATACTACGCAAAGTGAGTGTACAAAGTGAGCTGTCCAACCAATTTATCTCTACCTGTAACGGTAAACGTCAAGGTTCAAAGAAGAAGCCATTTGTCCGCACCGTCTGGGAAATCAAACATCATGATGTTGTCAGCTGAGGGATTTTCACTGATGAATATCCAGATACACATCCCCATGGGTGAACAAAACACAATTTAACCTCCTTAGGGGAGACTATTGAGGCATAAATGGTTGAGGTAATCGTGAAATCACATCTTTACAAAGCAGCGACGAATTTCTGGTAAGTAGTCGACATGGCTGCAACAATGGCAATGCAAGGAGATCGGGTACAGCTGGGACAGTCCGACACGTGCCCAGCCTCAACTATGGCGAAAAATGCAAAAGGAGGGTTTTTCTGTGCCGAAATGAAGGAAACCCAATGCCCTATCAAAAAGCCGCATGCTGAGTTGCGAGAAACGAAGATGTGGGGTGTTCAGTTTCCAGGACATGAAAACAAGAGGGCTGCGATAGAGAGAGACCAGGCTATACTTCATCAAAACCATACAGCCAAATGGATTCCTTCACCCAATGGCACCGCCAAGAATCGGCAGACATGTCGGAGATGTAACAGACCTGGTGTACCTCTGCCCAACAGATGCAGACAGCAGATTATACAGACGATGCCCCCTCTACCAGGAAGATTACCCACCCCAAGTGGTAACATTTCCATAGTGCAATGTTCCCAAATCATTAATTTACTGGCCAGATATGCGTATACAAACACTTCTGTTCATTGTGCTGCATGTTTTACCCACTATACATCAAGTGATCCTAAGTGGCCAGGCCGGGTCGCCATTAGTGGCAGCAGGTAAATGAAGTCCGGGCTGGGCCACCGTGCTTTACTACGGGCCTGCCGGCTGTGTCTTGGCGGCCTTCCTGCCAATCTGCAGGATTTCTCCTGGCAGCCAGCTGGCCGATCCGCAGGCCACTAAACAGGTAGACAGCTGGCCGGGCCACTCATAAACACTGGATGTATCTGCCTAGGATACCCAGCCCAAGACAGATTGTGATCCAAATATACTGACTGATGACAGAACATCCACTGGTTAGTACACTATCTGCTGCACGTTAATGCTGCTAACCTTCATTTTGCAGGCCAGAGCAGCCTAGTGGGTGAACCTGGCACTGATTATGAGCGTTCATCGCATGGTACAAGATTTTGCAGATTATTATTATCCTGAACTTGCGGATACTGTATAGTATATGTTACGATTAACAGTAGCATATCTGGATGAGACCATCAATGTGAAACCCGACAAGAAGAACCAGAGATTTAAACTGACAGGTCTTGCCACACCCGGCAAAACCCCTGGGTAGACGAGTACTGGTTCGGGTTTGGCCTGCCAAAACTGTTGAGCTCAAACGGGTACAAATAGCAATATTGAATTGATTCTCGTACAACACTGATTGTCTAAAGAGCGAAGAGAAGGAAAGACAGGCGAATATATATGGGAAAGAAGAGAGCATACTCGGCGAAGCCGAGTATCACATCCGGAGACCAATGCCATGCATTGCTGCCGGGGCTAGCCCTGAAATCCTCCAAGTCCCAAATCACCTGTTGACAAAAGAGGAAGAATAATAGGGAAAGACCAAAACCCTACCAAAGAAACACTCCCCGGTGACCAAATCCAAATCCAAGTCCTAGTTCTAAGAATGCATACACATCAAATAAAGTCCTCCCCAAATCCCATATCCCAAACAATCTACCCAAGACACATATCCTTCGTAAACTCTCCAAGTTAAAATCCGTGTCAACATCCTGATGGTCCTAAATCGCCGTGGTCATCCTTTTGCAGGGTCGAAGGTACGCAATGTGCGGCTCACAATAGAGCTTCCTATCCTCGCCATGAGGAGTCTAGACTTCGGGGATGCATGGCCAAAATTGCCACAGCCGGTCTCTTGAGGGCCACAGTCCCGAATCGCATAACTGTGCCTCGGCCGACACCACCCAAGTATCCGCTGTCCATAACCCGCTCATTGAAGATATTTTGAACAGCACACTGTACTTCCAAAAGTTGTTGATATAAGGAGTAGTTGACATCAACAAGTAGTCGACACAAGGAGAGTTGGTCGAAATGAACAAGTAGTCAACACAGAGATATTAGAAGGAGGAGTAGTTGATACGAGGAGCGATCGTAGACCTGCTGTTCGAGGTTGCATGGTACACGAGACTTCGAAGCTGCTCAAGGCTTCATGGTGTAGTTGACGTACAGTCAGCGGGAGGAGAGGTAGTTGACGGGGTATCAGCACGAGGAGTGGTAGTTGACACACAGCCGACGCAAGAAGGTTCGGGTGTGAAGACAGCCCAAGGAAGAAAGAGGACGTGCAGTGAACTCAAAAGATTTAGGGGACACGGAGTCAACCCAACGAAGAGGGGACACGCAGTCAACCGAACGAAGAGGGGACACGCAGTCAACCCAATGCTGGTGGATGGTGTTTGATGCTTTTGCCAGCGGGGGAGGTTTGGAAATGCTAAAGGTACTACTATTAGGCGTCGATTCGATCCACTACAATACAACGCAGATGAGAAACGATAAACAAATATCAGGCTTCGACTCGATCCACTGACACACAAGGCAGAGGAGGCATGGTAAACAAATTCTAATAGTAGGCTTTGATTACAACAGATCTCAAAGTGGCGGACTCCAAAAGGACAAGGTCAAAATAAGAGACTTTACAGCTGGCGGCGCTTCAAAACGATAAAACTCTATAAACTAATAGATGTCGATTCCAAAAGAACTGAAAGCGCCGGGCTTATAACCTGTTGAGATCAATTGAGTACGAATAGAGATATTGAATTGACTATCGTACAGAAGTGATTGTCTAAAGAGCAAAGAGAGAGAAAGACAAGTGAATATATATGGGAAAGGAGAGAGCATACTCAGCGAAGCCGAGTATCACATCCGGAGACCAATGCCACGCATCACTGCCAGTGCTAGCCCTACCCCTCAGGATTGGGGCAGGCGAGGCCGAGAGGGGCAGGCAAGGCTCGTGAGGGCAGGCGAGGCTACTGGGGGCAGGCGAGGCCAATGGGAGGCGTCAGCCACTGGCCTCATGCCCGAGCCATAGGCCAAACGCTACCGGGCCAAATCCCCTGCTAACAAGAACTCATTGGGTCGGGTCTTTCTACGGGTCTGAATCCGGACCAACCAGTTGTTGCAGTCCGAACCCGGACCACTGGCAGGTTCCCCGGATGCGTCGCAACCACTACACACTGGGTATCAAACATATAGTTGAGGCCCCCATGATGATAGTACTCGAGAAGGATAACATAAAAACCCTCGTTATTGTAACTGATAAAAAGCAGAGAGAAGGTTTGTAGGTAGCCACCACAAATACAACCCCGGAGCATGAAGGAAATCCGCTGGCCCTTTTGTTCTTGTGCAAACCTGTCTTTCAACCTCTTTTCGAAAGATTGTTGAAATACCCACATTCTACCACCATAAATTACTCTCCTCCATTCAGCATTCATCAGTATAAATATCTTCTTCCCACTTATCATGTGTCCAATCCTTGTGTTGTATTACCCTTTTTCGCCTTTGGAATATGTATCTGCCATCAAGCTTCAGTCATTTTTTTGCCAGCCACTTCCCATAGTTGTTTAGGCACAGGTACTACTCAATGGTTGACAATATTATATTTGGTGCATATATATCACTCGATTTGGCTAGTGTATCTTGTCTGTCATTCTTAACCACCGGGAAAATTGAGCTTACACAACCTGTAACTCATAGAGAAGATGTTTTTGGGCGGGTAATCTATAGCATATTTAACTGAGGGTACAATCATGTCCAATGGACCTGTCAGTTGACTAGATTATGATGAGACCTCTATGATTATAGGCCCTTGATACTATACATCATGCTGCATTGAATAGTACTGTAAAATGCACTTCATTGGATGAATCGCAAGTCAGCTCTGAAGTACACTGCGGCATACACTTCCAACCTGCTTGACCTCTATCACCAGGTAGGCTGTCAAGACATTCCCAAGCAAACTACAATGAGTGTTACGAACGATTCCGGACCACGACTTCGCATCCGGATCGGGGTCGGAACCGCACCAATGCCAACTATTCAGTCTGGGTTCGTAACAAACCCATACTGTCAATTCGGGTATGATTCGATGGACACCTCGCAACCAGTCCAAAATGCGCGGGTTGTCAGTGGGTTGTCCAGCGGGTGCATCTGTACGTTCATATAATACTCCTGCTTTTACTGTTTGATACCGGTATTTGATCATACTCGCACATCTAACATCCAATAATCCATTTTTCACCACTCTACAGGTTGCAAAATAGGTAATTTTGGAATCAATGTTTTTCCTTTGATTCGTTATATTTAGGAGTCCGAAGACGGTCACTAGTACTGTTATGAGCTCATACATCTGCGCGACGCCCTAATTACCCAATATACAAGACCAAAACTTGTTGACTTTCAGTTGAGGTTCAATTTCAGAATGGGGCAATGACTGTGTCGCTTGCCTTTAAACCTATAAAGCCAGTCATTACACCCATTACACATAGCCACAACTGCGTTAGATTGTAATTACCTTACTTCGAAGACTCAAAATCATGGACGCTCAGTTGACACTGATTATCATGATGGGTTAATGAACCGCTCGCGTATTGTTTTGCTTGAAAAAGCTGCCAATTCATTGTATATGAAGTAATACTGCAAATCAACACTTAGATAACCCAAGATGCAAATGCAAAAATCCATGATGCTCAGTTGATGCAAATTCTCAGAATGGGGCAGTGACCGTGTCACTTACTGTGTTACCTATAAAGGCTGCTAATGCAACAGTTACGCTAAAAAGAGATTAAAAGACTTAACAATTACCATACTCACAAGACCAAATATCGATGACTCTCAGTTGACACTCATTGTCAGAATGGGGCAGTGACCGTGTCGCAAGCTGTTTTACCTATAAAGGCTGCCAACGCAACGGTCTTGCTAAATTGATATTAAATCACTTCACTGTTAGCGTACTTAAAAGACCAAAACTTGTTGACACTCCATCGATGCTTCTTTTCACAATGGGGCAGTAACTGTGTCACTTGCTGTTTTGCCTAAAAAGGCTGCCAATACAATAGTCGTGCTGGATAGTGATTGAATCACTTCACAATTACCATAGTTCCAAGACCAAGAATTGTTGACTCTCCTTTGACCCTCATTGTCAAGATTAGGTAGGGAGCGTGTCGCCATATCTTTTGCCTACAACAGCGGCCACTACATCGATTATGTATAACCCTGACAAAATCAATTTTCAATTACTAGACTTACAAGATCAATAATTGTTGATGCTACGTAGACGTTCATTTTGCCACGGCCGTATCTGCAATACCGAATCAATTGATCTTGCATAATTCATCTTTCACATTGTTTTGGCAGCCTTTCAAGCATTTTCATTGACTTTCTTCTTCATCACTACTTTGTGCTTTGATAATACATATAAATCAATCATTTAAAATATACTTTACGGTGTCCGGTAATTGTAGGTAATAATACACAGCAAAATCCCGTTTCTTTCGATCAATAGTCGTCATCCCTTGTAATTTCGCCTAACAGACTGCTCCGGTCATCACAATGGATGTTAGGTGCATTACCACACAGCAAATAGTGTACTAACGAGTGGATGTTCCTTCATCAGTCGGCATATCTGGATCAAAATCTATATCTCGCTGGCTATCCTGGGCATATGCATTAAGAGCAAATAATTCAACACAGGGAAGATCTTTATGTGAATACATATATCCAGCCGGCACATTGACGATTTGGGAACATTGGGCTATGGCAGTGTAACCGAGTGGCGCAGGTGGCGTTCAAGGTAAAGGTGGAGTTTCGAGCAGACATGGGTTCAGCTCTGGTGTCTTAGGTCGGCGTTGCATGGGTGCAGGTGCCACTGTTACTTTGCATCTCCAGACTGCCTGTAGATTCTTTGCGCTGCCATTTCGAGAAGGAAGGCTTCCGTCTCTTTCATTTTGAGGAAACATCGGCAGGTGTATTTCTATCGCTGTCATCACCCTGTTATGCCCCGCAATTTCAACATCTTGCAGTTTCTCTTCTTTGACTTCGGCGCAACTCTTCTTGATCAGTTACCGCGTTTTCTATATTGCGGCATGCCAAAACCTGCCTTTGGCCATTTGGGCTGTATTCAGCGGCACCCAGATGTCAGACAGTTTCAGCTGTACACGACATCCTTGCCTTGCCATAGTAGTAGACATATTGAAAACCTACAAGAAATTCGTTGCTACTTGTTACAATGAGATTCGGCTGGTACCTCAACTGTATATGGTTCTGTATCGTGCTGTACGGAGAGTAGAGCCTGTTTCGTCCAATCCCGGGGATGCTTATCACAAAATTCATCTGCAACTGTTCCAGATGTGACAACATCATGATATTCAATTTGGCCGACAGTGTGGGCAAATGCCTTCGTAGACCATGGAGGTTTCCCATTACTGGTGGCGATGAATCGTGCACGTCGCTCCCAACCAACACCCACTGTGTGTAATACGGTTAACCGAAGGATGCCCACCATTGTATCGATATACTTGCTTCAAATTGCATGCTGCTGCTGTTTCTTTCTGCTTCTGGTCCTACGGACAATTCCTAAATGTGCAGCCTGGGTCATATATTTGGTGGCAGCCTTGCCAGCGTCGCTGTGGACTAACTGGTGACGGCATTCTCGCTGTGTGCCATTGTGTGATGTATTGGCAGAACCATCCGTCCTTCGGCTTAATTCTACTCCAATCACCCAAGGTTGAGGTGTTTATGAATCCATGATTTGGAGGTGTGGAATGGGAGAGGAAGATGATCATGAAAAGAAGTGAGAAGTCCTGAAGATTAAATAGTTTGCTTCATGTCAGAATGCCATAAGTTGCAGCCAAGTTGTACATTATACTTCAATTGAATCCTGGTGCGTATAGCAGCAAGTTGGACGGGTCTCCCACTGTCATGCAACTAACAATAAGTCAGTCCAACATTACTAATTTGTTTTGAGGAATAAATTGCAGTGAACGACAGCTATAATCACATCATTGTCAGATATCAATAGGACAGTCTTCGCGGAAAAGGTAGTCTGCTGATGTTTGTCGCAAACAATCACTGGAATAATACATGAAACTAACACTACCAATCAAGTGATGTTTTACAGTTAGCCAAACTATTCCCACTTTGTTGACAGTTACAAGCCAGGTTTGGATCTGTCCATGATGATTTACCATACCAACCTTGTCATCAAAGATGCAGCTTGCCTCCATACTGTCCATACCTTGCAACATCCAACATCTCACCCAACAACAAAGTCAACCCAAACTCCAATGGTAAATGCTCTGAAAAACATGTTTTTACACCTTCTGACTGTTATTTACGCCAAACAGACAAAGCATTCCGCATGACGACCTCTTCAAAGGAACGAGGGCAAGAAAGATTTCGAAGCAGAAATAGTCACAGCCCTTGGGACATTGCGCAGATTACGATCCAAAACGAAGTTTGCAGCAGAGAAACATAAGAAATGCACTTCTTAAGTATTCAAGAGAAGGAGAAATGGATTGAGGATTATGCTGCGGGAGAAACCGTGGGAGCAAGGCTGCTCGTGAAAGACGCAGAGGCAGCGAGTAGGCCGGAGCAGTAAGATACAGGGACGGCTGGAATTGCGGGATTGACGGCCACGGAGCCTGAAAACACATGGGAAGAGATGATGGTTTCTATATGAGACAATCTGAGCGATATTGCAAATTCCGACAATGGGAATGATGGGGAAGATCAGAATGATGCAGAGACAGAGCAGGGCAAGGCGAGTGAAGATGACAAACCCGGCTGGGTGATAGGTACAATATCGAAAACTGTCCAGCAGCACATGGAGACATTTCTGCAGAAGCAGATGAAGTTTGACGAATTGACACAACTGGGATAGGGGGATACTGCCGATTACTTCTGTGAAGGAGATGAGAGGTATGGCACATCCAAATTGAGGGTTTCAGCTGTCGTTAAACTGTGAACGAATCAAGATGTAGCCGCACCTGCTCTTGCAACTTTTGTAGAGCTTATGGAGTGTCTTTGTATTGCCACTGGGATATCGCAAATGCCGCATGGGACTTCTCGACCAGGAAGTAGTCATATGAGGCTAGGTTTTTGAAAGCCCCAGTTAGACACAGGCATACCCGGTCTTATGGCTGGCATGGCGCAAGATTCATCACCTATGCTGAAAGCGAAGCCTGTTGAACCCTTCAGCTTTTACCCCTGCACCTACCCTCTTAAGCTAATCACCACATAAATATTGGATACGGAAGAAGACATCGTGATTGTTCCTGCGTCACCGGAGGGATAGATAGGCAAATTGTTATTTTTGACCCCATATCTCTGGGAAAAGTAACCTGTTTACCAAGTTGGCTATGTGTCAGCTTTCTCTTAACGTTGGTGACCAAATTGCGTGACATGATAATTTGGGTATGCATGTGCAAGTGTCAAACGTACCATGCGCAAGTTCTGGAATTCAAACCATGTTACAAGACGGCCAATTTGCACGAGTGTTATGTGCCGATCGGTGTGAAGTGTGAATGCACAAGGAAAATTAGTGACAAAATATACTAACAACAGTAAAGTGAGTGATGTCATACAAGACACAGAAGGAGCGGTCAGTACTCAATATACATCTGTCTGCATGATGACCGTCATACAGTATTTGTACCCATGTCCAACTGCATAACTCTCCGCACAGACCAAGCGCACATAGTTGAGATAGTTGAAATTATTCTTGGTACATGATGAAAATTGAAGAGAAGTAGCTGGATGAGAAAAGGTGAGGAAGTCGAGCTATATGAATCAAAAATTGGTGATACAATCTACATGCCATTAATTGCAAGCCGAAAGCGCAGGAACACGATAGGGCCAGGTGATCTCTCACTCTCCTATCATGCATGGATGTTGATTAGAAATTGTAAGGCTGCAAAGTTTTGAGACAGTAACATCAAGAACTAGAAACTCACTACGGGATGTGAATAACGAGCATGCGATTTGTTGCACACAATGAGTGGGTGTATGAAGGCTGTTTGTCGTTTCCACATCCTGAAAATAAGAGTCCATGGCGCATCAACGATTTTCTGTCTTTCACATTTGACAATCAAGGGGCTGTATTATTATGTCACTGCAAAGTAAATGTTTTGGTTGGGGTTATAGCCGCAAAGGTCCAGGACACCCTTGTTGCCCCGTGATACAAATCAGCGTTAACGAAGTATCAACGATTTTTAGGCCTCCACATCTGACAATGGCAGGGCTGGATTGTCATGTAACTCCAAACAGTATGTCTTGGTTGGTGTTATCGCCGAAAAGGCAAATGACACGCTTGTTGCCCCATCCTAAAAGTGAGCCTCAATGGAGAGCCAACGATTTGTCATCCTACACATTCGATAATCAATGGGCTCCATTGTTATCTCTTACCAAAGTCACTTTATTAATCGGAGTTATAGCTGAAAAGGCAATTCACACTCTCATTGCTCCATTCAAAAAATGAGCGTCAACAGAGCGTCAACAATTGTTGCCTTTGCATTGTGGAAATTCCACCGGCTATGTGGTGACATCAACCAATCATCTAACTATCAGCTGCATCTCTAGGCAAAAACTCTTCCTAAAATAGCCCTACCATGCCCTAATCAAGACCATCAACAGTGCGTCAATGATTCATATCCTTCAATGTTGGAAAATGCTATGAGTGAGCGGCAACATAAACCGATAATCTTACTACTGGCCACCTTTCGAGTCAAAAATGCTTGCAACAACATCGTTACAATGTCCTCCAATGAGCATCCATTCAGCTTCACCGATTGTTGGCCTTGTATCATGGAAACTGGTAGGGCTGTGTGGCAACATTAACCAATAATGGAACGATCGGCAGCCTTTCTGGACAACAATTGTTGGGACAACATCGCTACCATGTCCTACAAATGAGTGTCAACAGAGCATCAACGATTGTTGGCCATGCATCATACAATATGTTATGGCTGTCCAGGGACATTAATCCATAATCCAACTTTCAGCCCCATTTTGAGGCAAAAATGCTTCTGACATCATTGCTACTGAGTTCTAAATCAGAGTGTCAATGAAGCGTCAATGGAGAGTCAATGATGCTTCGATGGACTGTATACGATTTATGGTCATGGAACTTGAGTAATCCAATTGCTGTAAATCAACATATATCCATAACCACCGTATTGGCCACCTTTGAGCACAATACTCCCAATAACAATTCCACTACTGCCTCGTAATAATATGTGTCAGTGGAGTGGCTACATGTTTTTTGGGCCTAAGATAGCTTCACAACAATGAAATGCCTTGCGTAGTTTCTAAATGCCGATCTTAACGGTCAGTCTTATCAGTATGATCCTGTATAGAACTTAACAACTATGCATGCAGTGTCTCACTGGTCTCACTATTGTCTTGCATGTAGGTCAATAGTCAATATTTTTGCACCAGCGTTCTACTCAATAATAATGTCACCTTTGACAGTCTCTCAATGGGAATTAAATAGTGTACAATATTTTACAGCCATGTCGGATTCCCAATCTGTAAATACCTCATCGTTAGAGGTTGTGATATCTTTCAAAAATCAACAAATGTTTATTCGCAATTTGGCCGACCTTACTTTACAAAACATATTTGACGCTTGGTGGACTTCGCTGAATGTAAACTTGAAACGTACTATCGCTTGGAAAGATTCTCGACATGTGCCTGCCAGGGGCCACTATTTGTACTGCGGAAGTGAGGAGACCGGCAGCCCTGGTATCATATGTTTCTTTTGTCATCAAGTTCTTCGCCCTTCATCAGAGCATGGGACCAGCTCCATGGGGAAACACTTGCTGGCAAAAGCGCAAAGTGCAAAGTTAAATGAACAAACAGAGTCGGAAGTTTCTGAATTGACCAGAACATCTGTTGACGGAACAGCATTGGCCATATTGAAGAGAAAAGGCAGTTTGGGAATTACATTTGTAAGATTGCAAATGAAATGCATATTTGACATTTTGGTCTTACTTGTATTGACATCATTGCCACACACAATGCTCAAAACTAGCAGCACAGGACTTCATAACCGCTGAATTTCACCACGATACCTGGAGTTGCTGCCTCATGTTAGAATTTGTTTCTGCTCATAGTCCTCAGAACGGTATCTCAAACCTCGAGCTACGACTGAGATATAATGCATTACGCAGCCCGCTTGTGCTGCAATCCGCCAGCAACCATAGGAACCTTTACAGGAAAGACTACTCACTGACACTGGATGCAATTCAGAAGCAATTGCTGTCAAGAAATAAAGATAGCTTAGCTTTAGATGGGTGGACATCAAGGAACAAATTGGTAGTAACATCGGTCATAGCTTACAATACGGATTGAAATTGGGCGTTGCATGAAGTACAATTCTCATTTGACAAGGTAGATAACCTGTTCTTTTGTTAAATGGAATGCTAATTAGGATTACGAGATCAAGAGTCAACATACTGGAGCAAGACTAGCCATACATTTGAAGGAGGTTCTGGATCATTTTGAGCTTCCTGACAGCTGTTTATTTGGAATGACGACACATAATGCTTCTTCAACTTACTCGATGACTCGGGAACTGCAAACAACCCTTGCTCCCTCTGGCATCCTGTGGCCTGTAATCAGAAACCACATACCACGCATGGTGCATCTCATTGAGCTTAGTTTCGGTGCATTCATGAGCTGTGTCAGGGTCACAGGCCGCACTATGCCTTGCGATGCCCATGTGAACAATCTGCAATTTGGAGAGAATGCAAGCACTGACATTGGGAAGAGTCAAAGACTGCAAAATGAGGGTGATGCTAGAATCAGCAATGTGTCAGGTATGCGGCTGGGTTCGGAAAAGATAATTGAGAGAGTTTGCATTTCAAGAGATTGTAAATGAGCTGAAACTGACATCGATACAGCAGAGAATGCTTGCTGTATTGATTATGTAGTCTCCTGGTCATCGAAATGAGTTCATTGGCTGTGAACAAGCCCAAGTACCAATCACAGTACTACGTATTATGGATGTGAACACACAGTGGAATTCTACACTGGAGTTGATTGAGTGAGCCTACCAATTACTAGAATTCACCCGCGAGTAGATTAACAATCCACAATAAAGCGAATACCATCCACTCTTCACCACACAGGATGAATGGACAATCATCAAGTACATCATTGTAGTGTTGAGGCAATTCCAATACTGGACCCAGTGGATGTCGTAAAGGGATACAGTTACTCTGCATTATGTCATCACTGTCTACAATAACATGTTCCATCACATGCATGGCAGTATGCGAGCATTGACCAAGAAAAAGACAAAATGGAAGGACAAGTTATACTTAGGCGTGAAGGTTGCCCACCAGAACCAGGCCATATAGTATACCGAAGTCACTCCAATGACCGGTCTGGTTCTCATCCCAGCCCATATGCTTGATGCTTTCTAGAAGGTGCGATACTTTAGGACATTGGCCAAATCGATGGATATGAATCCTGAGGACGAGAGGTCTCATACTACACAACACCCGCAGGCTTTTCTGAAGTATGTGGAGAACCAATACTCCGCCACCATCGATGAATATCCGTCATTGAATCCAGAAATGTTCAGTACAGCAACTTCGTCCTTTCCGCCAAGGCTTGTGGATTTAGTCAATCATCTTTTGATCCATATGCTTTGTCAAGGGATGATGACGAATAATTAACACCTATATGCGTGGTAGAAACGACACCCGGAAGAAGCGATCATGAAGTGTGCTGCTTGACTACCACCAGGCTTTATATGAATTCAACCCCTCAATGACCAAAGAACTGGGGGGCAAGTTAATCCCAAAGATAATGATTACCACTCTGACCCCATGGAGATTAGCAGTACATTGTGGTTACCAGGTATCACTGACTGGAGAGCCTAGCAAAAAGAAATGCAGTGAAAGTAGGGCGATCACTCCTATTTAACTCATGACATATTCTCTATTATACGATATGATGTCGGAGTGGAGTCCAGTTTTTCCCTTGTGCGTGATGGTATTGGCTGGATACAGTCAAAAACTGTAGCAGAGCGGCTTAGGGAAAAAGTCGTAGTTAGGCTGTTTTCTCGAGCGCATCACAGAATATTGGCGTGCTATTGTGCAGCATTGTGTACTGGGGAGACTGAAAACAACTTGGAATTGACGAAAGAGGCGGAGGGAAGAAAATTGCACAGAATGGCCAAAGTCCACGAATTTTTGGATATGTGGCTGGGCAGCCACAACCTATGTGCAACACTGAATGAATCTTGCACACAAAAAAAGCAAATGACGGCCGTAGGATGCATTTCAGATACCGAAGTGATTAACAATGCATCCTGGTGACACTGTCAACATGCTGGTGCAGCTGCATTTGAATTGTCCGAAATATCACTTTGGCCACCAGCTTTGTCTGCCAAGGACATCCCTGAAGGATGAACTCCAGTATTAAATGTCCGCAGAATAAGAACAATCGATGGTCATCCATCCAAACGTGATCTGACTAGCGCACCCGACAGCATATCCGCGACAGAAACTTGGCTTCATTGACCTTGTGATTTGAATGATCCAAACGAGACTGAAGACGACAGTGAAGCAGAAAATGAATACGACATCGAGTCATTGAGGGGCATCAAGCTTTCAGAAAGCCCGGTGTACGGCATTGTGAGTTCCGCAGCGAACATTCCTGAATTGATTTAGCCAATACGGAAGCCAATGAAACCAGCTTAAAAAGGCCTGGTGATTGTCTGTACAACAGAAACACGGAGGAATATGGGAAACTAGCAAAAGTAGGACAGATTGAGTCAATATGTTTTCACCAGGTTCTACATGTTACTTCACCAAGAATATCGCTTACATTAGCAAAATGTATTTTAGTCACCGGGAGCCTCCAGGAGTGTCTGAGAGGATGTGGATGTAAACTTAGGAGTGTCAATTTCAGGGGAGTATCAGACCCTACGAGGACATTCCGGCCGGCCTTCAGAGTAGCCGGGATCCCGGATGACTGGAATGGGAGCACCATAGAAGTGGTTGTTAAAAGTTTGGGACGACCTGGGACATTCACACAAGCACTGTGGAAATCCGAAAGCAACTCTGAGAGATGCTGGGTTCTGAAAGATATTCATTCGAAGGACTGCGGGCGTTATTTGAGAATCTCAGGATGTACACGAGCAATACAAATACCCTCCACGTACGATGCCTAGATTATTGTTCATTATCGACTTCTAAATCATATTATAGTACCCAGCTTCTCATCAACATTCGATTGTTTGCATCGCTACAGTAAGGAGAACCAATGAAAATCGCGAGTGATTCAAAAATGAAAGTATGTAAAACCGAAACAATAACCGGACTAAGCGATCAGAATGATATCAATCGAATATACACTAAACATCATCCACGAAATCTGCCATCTCATCAGGGCCGACAAATGCAGAAACATACAATTCATCCACTGCGCAAAGAAACTGGAGGCGTTCCTAATATTTTTGACTGATTCGGACATGGTGAGTGGAAGAAATTCAATTCCAATGTCTCATGGCTCGATTTGTGATATCTAAACGGTTTTGAATTGACGGTAGCTTGTGGTGAATCAAAATGTAGATTGAAAGGCAATATGATAAATTCAGAGGAAAAAGAGGTGCGCCACCGGTACAAGACGAGTGCCTGATGTCGTGTATGAGGTGGGCAAGTGGAGTCCTGATGGTGATGTAGAAGTCCAGATTGAAATTGAAGGGTATCAATCCATAGGCTAAGGAGCGCCAACGAGGATTAAGGAGCACCTATGCAGTGGAGCAGCCCATCCTGGGTGAGAACGGCCAAAAGGTAAGGGAGGTAAAGAGTCTGGAATGAAATTTTGGCGCTCTTAATCGAGGTTGAAGAGGGGATTGCTCAGCACCCATCCTAGTGGAGGAACACGGACCGAACAGGCAATAAGCAGAGCTGGATGTATTATTGAACCCCCAATCCAGAGTGAAGAACCCCGAGGGTATTGCATAGCGCCAAAAGGCATTGCGGACCGCCAACTCCGATTGGGAAGCGCCTATTATAGCGAAGTAGCACTATTGGGGGAGGGGGTATGAAGTAGCCCCACGACTTGTAATTTGAATTTGATGTGTGCAATGGCTTCTGCAGTAATGCAATCTATCACCGTGAATGAGCAAAATTTACCTTGATATTCATCTTGAGAAAACATCACTGTATCCTTCTTTCCCGTGGCACAATCAGACAACACACAATAAATAGCTGTGGCCACAAGCGCTAATGTCTGCGGTGTTACAGGTTGAAAAAACTGCGATGTGGTCCGCTGTCGCCCTAAGTTTTTGGCTGTGAAGAAAAACTGATGCCAGATTAAGTCAAGCACTTCCATCCGTGTGAACCAGGACTTCTTGTCATTGATGACCTTCCAGAGGCAATCATCATCGAACAAAAGCTCCTCACTTTGGAATCGAACCTCACTCTCTGATCCTAAATCCTACCGGTAACAAAGGACAATAGTTCGAGGAGCTCCATCCATCACATGCCCTCGAATGGTACTAATATTTAGTTTTAACTATGAATTTTTGGGGGTTTGGTATCATCATAAGTCCAATTGAGTAGGAGAAAGAAGAAGATACACTTAGGGCTTCTCGGGTTTGGCAAATGATTATAACAGAAGGACCACCGGTCAATTGAGACACCGATGGAGTGCCTACAGGTGCACTGGCTAATCGCTGCTGATGATTCTGGGCTTCAACGGCTAGTTTTCTAGCTTCATCAACCATCGAGTATTTCTCATTGAAAATGATTGGCCAGGGAGTCATTGTGAATACAATTGACTGCATGAACAGTTTTGCTACCTTAGATGTAGCCTTTTGGTGTTGAGGAATGTTATGATCTCCACCGGCTATTGGTTGAAGAACAGTGTGGTCTCCACCAGCCTTGGAGACCAGGCACGGCTGTACAATATCAGACTTGCGTGATATGTTGATGGCTGACTTTTGGCGTTTGAGCAATGGTGGTGCTAGAGCCGCGACTAGATGTCATAGATTTGGAAGTGGAGTGCGGACAATGACTGCATCAGCACGGCTCCATTTCTTTGGCAGTGGATTCCTCGTAGTTTGTATTGTCTTATCACGGCGCACCTGTTCTAGATGTGGTGCCTCTTGCCGGATGTCCAAATAATCTTCTCCGAAATCAGATGAAAAGGAGAACTCTCCAGGGTCTTCACATTGGTCATTGCTAATCTCCCGATCGGTATAGTCATCATCTGGGTTCATCAGATTGATAACCGTGATATTAGCTATCTCCAACACTATACCCGAAAGCTGGGTTGGAAGTTCAAACATTTAATTGGCAATGAAGATTGGCTGTCATCTGCAATGGATGTGCAAGTGCTCTCTCAAGATGTGCTTCATGATTGTTCTGTGAATAGTGAGTCCACACCTGGCTGGCCATAGGTTCCATGTATCATGAAGTCAAGTTGGGAATGTAGAGAGAAGTATACAAGGATAAATATAATACGAAGTTTAAAAGAATATGGGGAAAACAGGGCCACAACCTAACAAGCGGTCGAGCCAGATGCAGTTTGTGCCATGCCTAGAAAGAGTCGGGAAGATATGTCCGCAGTGCACATTATTATTGCTGATGCTAGATTTTAGTTGTGATATAGGAAGCCTCAGGTTCATCGGATGGATGGGTTGTTCATGCCCCCAGTTCCCACATGTGAGCACTCGTATCCAAGTACGCTGTTGATGCAAGAATTGGAGGTTGGTTTAGACCGATATACATAGAATTGAACCAGATGCACCTGAAGAAATCGAGCCATTAATAGGGTTGGATCGTTAACTGCCTGGCAGGACTGGACATGGGACACTGAGACATCTGGTGATCATGATAGCCGCTCCATATGACTCCACCGAAGGTAGTTCATGCGGCATGAAGTTGGAGCATATGAGTGGTCATTGCGTGACACATAGTTGTCGGTGTGTTGAGGAATCTTGCAGAACCTGGACGGAGGATGTAGTTGGGACCTTGGGGAGTGGCAACTGTTGAAGTGAAGTGGGTTCAAACTGAGTGTGATATGGATAGTCGATAAATATGAATCTCTGAATGCAGTATAACAGTCCGAAGGACACCCTATTTTTATGATGTTCTGATGATATAGGATTCTGCAGGAAAGTTAACAGTCGATTATGCAATGTCTTATACAGAGCTTCAATTTCAGCAGTTCTGAGTCTGCTGAATCCCAAAATGTATTCAGTCAGTGTAGGAGAAGATGGAGGATTTGGGTTTACAAAGGTGAGATTCAACATAGAGGAAGAATGGTAAAGGTACAACGAAGATTCAGGGGTAATCTAATCGATTCCGGTTGTCATCAATGCCAAAATTGCTAGCCAATGGGTCATAGATAGTCACTCACATTAAGATATTGCGCAGCATATCTTGTAAGAATGAGATGAATGCGTCATGAGGCTTCATCGGCCAGCAGAAAGAGCAATACCAGCATGCAATTCCGGCCAATTGAGGTGCAGTGAGCATTGACTCAGCATGCAGGATTCAATGTAATATAATTGCTGGGATTGTAGGCTCGCCTTACTTTGACAATTATTTGTACTCTCAGAAACTGCCTTTTCTTAACACGTGCTTTCATCACGATTTGTTCTTCATGCAGTCTTGGTATTGGATATTGGCGGAAATCAGATATCGTCTGTTTACGATTTGTCATGAACTTCAGTCATTCAACATATGGGGTGGGCGAGAGCTTGCTGGTCACTCATTGAGCTGTTGAGCTGAGTGTGGAATTCAGATTCTATCTCTTCGAGCACTCTTGATGGAAATTGGTTCATAATCTATATTAAGTTACGTGTTTTTGGCAGCTGAAACATACAAGATATTCAAATTGTAGTTGAGTCTGCATTAGAAGCGTTGTGAATGTAAGCGTATTGGAGGAAGTGCGGTATACCAGTGAGCGGGATTTGCCGGTCATCTGCAGAATCGCTCAGCGGAAGCTGTCTTTGTAGGTTTACTCTCTCACGCAGCAGCTCGATTATGGAGCGCAAATGACAGAATCTATTTCATCACCTTGGAAACGCAAGGTCCAAACAGACTTCTTAGTCAACATCCAGTTAAGTGTCATTACTTATCACCCAGGGCTGTGCATCTTCGGTAAGTGAGAGGTGGACCCCTTCCTCCAGAGGATAGGTTGATACGGAGATTGACAGTTATGGCATTCATACTGCCGCCTTCACATACTGAACAAGGATAGATTTAGATAATAGCTTTTGCCAAGCGGGATGAGCCATGCCTGCACCTAAATGTTTAGTGTATGAAAGATAACACTCTGTGTGTGCTGGCAGCCACAGATTCAAATCATTCAGGATGGAGAAATTATGCTTGGAATGGAGCAAAGGGAATCATTCCAAGGAAATGCGAAGTTGGAATACACCATTGAAAGGTATGCGTGGAGTAAGATGATGTTCTGGTGTGGGATCATTGATTAATATTGAGTAGCAGCTTGTCAATATTGGCTGGGGAATAGAATATGTGTGCGTTGGCAAATCTGAGACCATTAATCTCGACAGGAGAGTAGGTTTGATGTGTACCTCAACTCCATTCCACAGTGAGGAAATACTCAGCTGTGTTCTGCTGGTAAGCCTGAAATACGCAAAACGTGTCTCTGCATAGGATACATTCATTCGATGTCCCTTAGACATTCTTTCCATCCAAGGGAGATCAGAGATATACTTACAGTGAGCAACGGGTCCGGGTAAGGCTCCAGCCATGAAGGTTTGAACCGCAAAACAGTTCAGTACAGTTCCCTACCAGTCGAGAAAACCGAACAGCTCTGCCTTGCCATGGTTGTAACCCAGACTGGACATAAACCCACGGTTTTTTGGCCAGGTTTATGACACAGTAGAGCCTCATTTTTGCGAACACAGAACTATGCCTCCAATGAAGTATTGGAGTTGTGATCGTATCGCAATATGATATATCAGTAAACGATGCAGTTTTGGATGCACGTTCACCTCCGATTGTCCAATTTCCGATAAGAATGAGCTTTGTTGAGTTGCTGTGAAGTAACACCGAAAACTAGGTGTGCTTCCCAGCGACACAACAAATCGCGATTGTATCGCAAATTTGAAAATGGGAGGTGAAAGAGCATCTAAAACTGCATGGTTTACATATATATCATATCGTGATACGATCACAACTCAAATACTCAATTGGAGGCAACATGCTAAGTATGCGAAAATGTGGAACCAGCCATAGAACCGGGATCTCGGTTTAGTTCAGTTTGTTGATGCGGTAAAACACGTTGCGATGGTTCCAGTCCGGTTCCAACCCGGACCCCTAACCGAACTGCCAATTTCAAAACTTGGCTACTACTGGCTATTCTGCACTGGATCTGTCTCAAGCGGGACGAAAAGCAGACAATGATTCACTTGTGCAATCGACTGTAAATTATTCAACATTGATAAATCAGTGAATATCATGAATTCTTTCATAACTCTAGTATCCGGTGTTCCTGAAATAGACAATGAACAAATAATTGAAATCACAGTTGGAAATTGAGGTGCACCTGATCACACGGATCTCGTTTGCAGATTTCGGAATCATAATTCCACACAGACAATATAGGATATATACAATCAAGGACTGCAGCTCGACAGATTCTCACACATTGACATATATGGCGCCGCAGAATTTCACTTAGTCCACCATTCAACTGGCGCACCTTCTTTTCATCACATATTGGTTCATCCAAATTAGGCTATTATTCAGTTTACAAGATATCAGTTTCCCATTGCCATCATCTCATATTGATCACTATAATCATCTAACATAAAATGAAGTTGAATTATAACCAATACTCCTGGACTCCTCAATTGCACCTTATTCTCAGTAACATTTGTCTATTTTGCATCAGTTGGTGAGATTGTGTTGGTTGAATGTTTCAAGAGGCATACCTTCATTTCACTGTGCTGATAATTATTGTTGATCATCACCAACTGACGGCACATAGTCTCCATGCTCCGTAAGCCACTTTGTATAGAACTGCCGACACTCCGGAATCTGGTATATCATCATAGTCGCGATGTTGTGTCTGTTCATCAGACTATGCAGAACTCTCATTTGAGCCAATCCAGAGAGCAGGTGGAGATCACTCACTCTGTTATCATAACCATTGGATCTAGTGTTCAATATCCATGTGTGTGGAACTCTGTTGTGCCCCAGTCAGACAACCGGTGGAAATGCGTGCCGCTGTTCATTCAATACCCAGAACTTCTGTGTTATTACCGCATGGTTTACTGCTGTGAGATTAAGGCCTGACCCACCCACGTTGGGTGTAGTTCCAAGCCCAGATGGATTTGTTGAATCATGTAATTTGAGCTGTATTTCTGTTTGCTGATCATTGCTCATTTCTGCAAATATGTTGAATATATCCAAACATATCCACAAAAGACTATGTGAGCCACCACTTCAAATGATCAGCTTGGCGTGGCAGAGAACAAAATAGGACCGCCTTGAAAGGAGGCAGTGCATGAGGCAAGGTGCTTTGATGACTTTCATGTTCGCGCAGATGTGTCCCATTTGATGATTCATCTTTGTCAGGCTGGGGATACTCCGCAGATTCATATACAAGCATAGGCCGAAATGTGTCTTTCCACCATTAGAAGATCGGACAATCCAGCCAAGTATCAAGTGGCTATTCATTCACCCATTGTCCTGAAAGATCATTCCGATCCTCGGTGTCTCCCAATCCCAATGAGAGACCTGCCAGCCACCATCCATGTACCCTCCACACTCCTGAAGCACCCAGTGAAATGAATCTCTGCACAAAGGTTTTCAGTTTGACTTGCTCGTCCTCATTCCATTCGAGATCAATAACATGTGCATGCTCCTTTGATATCTGACCAAGTGGTTTCCCATTCGCAATTTGAAATGGACACCACCTGCGGATCGTCAAGGGCTTTGCTATCTAGAACATCCAGTGTGCCACATCCTGTTGAGCGTCCTGGTCTTCAGTCCGGATGGCATGCATCAAACTCTTCGCAGCAGAATACAGTGTATAGACCGCGTGAATTTCCATCATGCTGTTGTCCTCTGGATGTTCAGGCGGACCTGAAAACATCCACATCGTCTGAGAATAGCAGGCAGAGAGTGAATGGAATCCCGATGTTGCAGGGAAAGGAAGTTTGAATCCAATTCTCGCATTTGTGGCCATTCACCGGCCCGCGCTATTTTTCGTCTTGTACCGATGAGACTCATAAAAATTCCTAAAACTCCAAGCACAGTGTGAGAGTCAGCCATTGCTTGACGGTTTCGCTCTGGATGTTAAGGTATCATATGACACATGGTGGATATTCCATCGGTTTCCAGGCTTATCAATACTGGGATTCAGATCCTTGTGGTAGAGTTTCGCATTTTCGGTGTGCCACACGTTGACCAGTTTGATGTCTGTGCCATGGGTCATCATGTCGATGACCGTCTTGAAGGTGTCTGCAACTCAGGGCATTGTGACTAACAAGATTGGTTCAAGGGCCTACATAAGTGGTGCATGCCTGTGAAGCACCGTTGTCTGGATCTCCATCAGGCGGCGAGGCACAGAATTCAATCTCTGTAGCAGATACAACTCCCGCTCTTTACCGACAATGCTGGGAATGTCGTTGTCCACCAAAATCAACCACTCTTCCAGGGTATTCTCCTATAAATTGGACAGTGGCAACCCCATTACAACTTTCTCAGTCTCGAATTTGCAAAGCATTGCCATGGCAGCAACCGAGGTGAAAGTCTTTCCAATACCCATTTCATCCGCCACCAGTGCTCCTACCATATCAGCATCCCAAACCCATCTCCTCACGATGACCCAGATGGCTCAAACCTGGTGCACAAGATACTTAGTTCCAGGCAGGAATGGAATTGACTACTTGTGGCCTGGAACATGGTCATCTGGTGATTGGCGAACAGGACAGGCATTCAGCAGCCTGACTGTCTCATCAAGACCCTGGTGTGCAAATTTGTTGTTGATGGTGTTGAGTACAGTGCTCAATACTGGACTGCTATTATCAGGATCGAGGACCACCATGCGATCCTGCACTTCCTCCCGAACCTCTCTTGAACCTTGGTTGGTCAACATTTTCGTACTCAATGATGTCTGTCAATTACTCCGAGGTAAGTTGGGCCGATTGGCTGATACAAAGGCACTCCTGAAATTCATTGCGATGTTAGGTATTTCACAGACAAGCATTCGGACCCAATAATATGTGGAATATAATCAATTCTATTCACTCAATCTGAACTTACATTAATACTATCAATCTCTTGCCACCTGCCTTCTCATCCACCACTTGCTCATTTTCATCAGTCCCCTCCGAGGTATGTGTTTACTGATGAGTAGTGGGAATAACTAACCGTAACAAGGCTAGCGGGAATTACCTTTGCCGGTCTCATTACATGCTCTGCAATATCCTTCCCAGTCGCTGCCTTCATGTCTACCAAAAATAGTTTCACATTGTGTCCCAGTTTCAACTTGAAGCCAATTGAAAGGGAACTGTTGTATGATATCTGACCATATAGAGGGTCATTCAAGATTTGCGCGGGTGTGTATGATTCCATATACTGTTCGTCCAATTCTTCCTGTGTCAAGTTGTGTTTGTATCTCACTGTCACAGCGCTAGGACATACGATGGTACTTGGGAATAATGAAGGGAGGTTCCTGTTAGTGTGAAAGGAATTGTGCTACGGAAAGGCGGAGATGTTGGGTGACGCGGAGGAGGCGACGAGATCGTGGCGGGATAATTTAGTACGACAAGGAAGTGGACTGAGGTATTGCGATGTCAGATGATGTGGCGTGGTTGTATTGATAAGGAGAAGCGTGGTGGTGTGTAAGATTATGGTATGAGATTCGGATGGTACATCGGAGCATAAGGAATGGTTCGAGGGTGGCAGATGAATTGTATATAAAGTTAGTGTTGTTGGTGTTGTAGGATTTCCTTTCTTCTCTCTGTACTCGTTCTCTTGTATAGCAAAGCAAGTTAAGACTTTGAAAAAGCTCCAACTCTTGTCATGTCTTGATTCCTCGAAACAAACCTTGAGCGCCTTTTGTTTTGCCTTCAATATTACATTTGAGTTACCAATATCACCTTCGCCCGACCCCGCCCTTTACACTAGAACGAGTCCTACAACATCGTACCTGTTATTGAATGTGCCTACATCCCTCGACAGGGTGTAAGTATTGTTCTGAACCTTGCTCTGTTTGTTGTTGGGTTTACCTAGCATCAAACCACCGTTGGATACACGTTTGTGACGATTGTGTCGACGAGTTACTACGACTTACCGGATTTGATATCCGTCAGTATCCTCATCGATCACCATATTCCAATGCCCCAGTATGACAGTAACTGTACATCTCGAACGAACTGGTTTGATTTAGCTGGATCTCCTTGTCTTGTTTTTGAACACGAACCTTTGAACGCTTTAGAGAGTATCGAAACTATACTCGCAGCATCGTTCAAGGAAGAACCTCTCGAAACTTATTTTTAGGAACAGTCAGCTGTCCCATCCCCTTGGAATACTAATTGGACTGATGAAGCCAGGGAAGGCGGCGGACTTGATATTAACGATCCCGTGTTTGGACCGCATTGCACTCGGTATACAGGAGCACATTCCTGGTTTCCGTGCGATCCCGAAGAAATGTGCGACTGCGAAGGACTTAATTGTGTAGGCATACAGTCGACAATTGGACACGCAGCAGCAGCAGCAACAACAGCTAAGTCTCTTAGGATTCCGCTGATTGTTGTAGTACCCCCAACTCCGACCCCCTCCGAGCTTGACGCATATAATTGGCACTGGTCGATGTGCTTAGTACGCTGGAATGTCAGGATCAACAGAACCCCAAGTGGCCCTGGTCTCCGTCGACGATCAGGGCACCATCATGGCTCTCATCGACATCGACAAAGACAACGTCGGGAACGAACAACTGAGGGAGGCGTTCGTACAGACACAGGAAGTATTAATGAGGGTGGCACAGTACCCCCAACCAATTCGAGAGGTGCAGATGGTCTGTGAGCACCCACAACAGATTATTGACCTACAGCGGCAGATTACAGATCTCCAAACGAAGCAGTTCCTGCTCCCGCAGTGCGATGATACCGAGCTCGAACAACAGATACAGACACTCAGGTACGAGCGGGACGAAGCCTTAAGGAGACCAGCGGCTCCTGGAACTGACGAGGATCTTCGACATGAACTGGGCGACATGACCCGGGACGCACGGCAATCTGGAGAGGAAGTCTGCAGGTTGAGGATGTCGTTAGAAGATGCCTTGATGTTAGCGGCCATAGCGGCCCGGCTGCTCCCCAGGCTCCGGAAGACAGAGGCCAGAAATTTCCTGACTCCCCGGACTTTTCAGGGTCGGATCGAACTCAATTGAGAGGCTGGATTGCTTAACACTGGACGGTCATACGACACAAGCCCGCCAGCTGTCCAGACGAACAGTCGAAGATGCGGTACACATTCAACCGCCTGAGGGGAATAGGCTGAGGGCAGATTTTGCCACAAGTCCGGGAAGACGGAACGATAAGACTGGAAGACCTACCAGCGTTTATACAACTCCTGGAAGCAGCTTTTGGGGATCCCGACCGAGTAGCCACCACCAAACGGAAAATGAAGGAAATTAAACAAAAGAAGCGCGACTTCTCTCAGTATTATGCTGAGTTTCAAGTTATTGCTGCTGATCTGGATTGGGATCCTTCGGCCCTGGGGAATGCCCTGAGGATGGGGCTGTCTGAGGAAATGAAAGATTCCTTTACTTATAGCGATACGCCTGAAGAGCGTCCTGCGTTTGTAATGGTTTGCCAGAAACGAGATTACCAGATTCGGCAGAGACGTGCAGAGAAGGCGGCACAGAATAAACGAAGCGGGATAGGTTTCGCTTCCCCCAGGCCTCCTTCTCCCCCTAAGGCCCCTGAAGCGGCTCCTGCTGGAACTGTTGCCGGATATACGGGACCTGCACAAATGGATCTCAGTGAAGGCAAAAGACGGATTTCGGCTTAGGAACGGGTGAAGAGGTTTGCAAATGGGAGGTGTTTATACTGTGGTGGATTTAACCACAGGGTGGCAGAGTGCGCGGCAAGGAAGAAGGCTCAGACTTTCAAGGCGGCTGGAGCGGAGATTAATGAAGTAGGAACCAAGGAAGGTTCCGAGGAATCGGAAAAAGATTAGGTCAATCTAAGCAGGATGGCGCATTGGTCGACGGAAAAAGTTTTGTTTCAAATGCTTTATAATGGTTTGGAATTTCGCGATTATCAGTTAGCAAGGTGGAGGTATTGGAAGGATCAATGGAAGGCAAACATTGAGTTATAACCTGCTCATTGACCGTGAATAACTAAGAGATACCTACACATGCATTGATTGATTGCGGAGCTACTGGCATAGCATTTATGGATCAAGATTTTGCTCGCCATCATCAGATATCCCTTCGAGAGTTGAAGGAAAAGAAACAGGTAGAGGTCATCGACGGAAGACCTATCGAATCAGGAGATATTACGCATATTGCTTAAGTCGGTATGCAAATACAGGAGCATAAGGAACAGTTTCCTATGTTCATTACAAAGCTAGGACATTATCCAATTGTCCTTGGAATTCCATGGATACGACTACATGATGTGGCCGTACGCTTGGCGTCGAATACTGTCACATTTGGATCACAATATTGTATCACACATTGCCATGATACATCAGTAACAGTACGAGGAGTTACGGAAGAACCCCCAGAACCGTTATATCAAGTTAAAGAAATATTTGAACCACAAATTCGATCTTTGAGACCATTTCGAGGAAATAATGTTATGTTAAACGGAGCTTCGTTCTTCCGGACCGTTAAGACAGGAAGATTGACGACATTTAAAGCTTCGTTATATGACATTAATAAGGCTATTGAGGCGAAGGATGTGAAAGAACGACCCCTTGAAGAGATTATTCCCGAACAGTATCAAGAATTCCTCCCCTTATTTAATATGGTGTTGGCAGAGAGGTTACCACCACATCAACCCGGAATTGATCATGAGGTTCGATTGAAGGATGGAGAAACACCAACATGGGGACCATTGTATTCAATGTCAAGAGCTGAATTGAGTGTTTTGAAAGAATGGCTTGAGGAGAATATGACAAAGGGGTTTATTCGGCAATCGTCGTCACCGTTTGCAGCCGCAGTATTATTCGCAAAGACCCGTGGAGGAGGACTACCGTTTTGTATCGACTATCGAGATATTAATAGTAAGACCATGAAAAATTGATACCCCCTCCCGTTGATAAAGGAAACGTTCAACCTTTTAGGGAAAGCTCGAATATATACTAAACGGGATGTCCAAGGAGCATATAATCTACTTCGGGTTAAGGAAGGGGATGAGCATAGGTTACCTTTTCAGACGAGATATGGGCTGTATGAACCTACAGTAATGCAACTTGGCACGACAAATGCACCAGCGGATTTCCAGGGCTATATCAATAATGCTATTCGGGAAGCTTTGGATGATTTTGCATCAGCGCATTTGGACGATGTTCTAATATACAGTTATTCCGATGAAGAACATGTTGGCCATGATAAATGGATTATGCAGCAGTTGTTGGAAGCCAGATTGTATCTGAAGCCAGAGAAATGCGAGTTCCATAAAGAGACAGTAAGGTATTTGGGGTTGATTATATCGACGAAGGGCATTTCAATTGATTAGGACAAAGTGGAAACTGTACGAAACTGGAGCAGGGAAAAGAAGACGGAGAATGGACGATTGAATAATCTTTTCGAAGTACAACAATTCCTTGGATTCTGGAATTAGTATCGGTGGTGTATTTTGAAGTATTCCGAAAAGGCGGAACGATTGACGAGGCTGACCAGGAAGGATGAGCCATTTGTGTGGGAAGCAGAACAACAATTAGCTTTCGAAACGATGGTAACGGCATTTATGACGGCACCGGAACATCAACATTTTTATCCTGAAAGAGCTGTGATTATCGAGACCGATGCTTCCGATTATGTTTCCGCAGGAGTATTATCACAACGAGACGATGATGGAGTGCTACATCCTGTGGCGTATTATTCAAAGAAACATTCACCGGCCGAGTGCAATTATGATATATATGACAAAGAGCGTATTGCGATTATTAAGGCACTTGAAGAATGGAGACCTGAGTGTGAGGGTGCCACATATCCCTTACAATTGATAACCGATCATAAGAATCTGGAATACTTTATGACATAGAACCTTTCAAACCAGAGACAGGCACGATGGTCCGAATTTTTAACACGGTTTGACTATAAGATTGTTTATCGACCAGGAACATCGAATGGGAAAGCAGATGCTTTAACAAGGAGGCCAGGAGACCTCCCTAAAGGGGGGGATGAAAGATTGCAAAATATGGAACAGGTTGTTTTGAAACCGCATAATGTTTCGGAACAATTGAGAATAGCTGCCAACGGTAGGCCCGGACAAGAAGCTTCCTCAATATCTGATCTTTTTGCTCAAGCATATACGGATGACCCGCTGCATAATAAGATTTTGGAAGCTATTAGACAAAGAGATAGCTTGAACGATATTACAGTAGGGGAATGTACGGAACAAGAGGGACAGGTATGGTATAGAGGAAAGCGTTATGTTCCCTAGGGAGATCAGTTACATTTACGATTGATCCAGGAACACCATGATACCGCATTGGCTGGACATCCGGGATGTGCGAAGACGTTTGAACTTCTAGATAGACAATATTACTGTAAAGAGATGTTGAAGGAGGTTGATCAATATGTACGAAACTGTCATAGTTGTCAACTCTCTAGGACTTTGAGGCATGCAACGTTTGCAGTCCTCTGACCTTTGCCAGTACGGGGAAAACCATGGGAAGATATTTCGATGGATTTCGCGGTTGGGCTTCCAGAGTGTGAAGGGTTTGATGCAGTTTGGGTGGTAGTAGACAGGCTTTCGAAAATGCGTCACTTCATTTCCTGTCCTACAACAATAGATGCCGTAGTACTGGCTAAGTTGTTTCTTCGAGAGATTGTACGCCTTCATGGCTTGCCAAGGACCATCGTTTCGGATCAAGGGCCTCAGTTTGCTTCAACCTTTTGGGGACAAGTATGCAGCCGGTTGGGGATAGATCGACGAATGTCTACAGCGTTTCAGCCACAGACAGATGGTCAGACTGAACAAATGAATGCGGGAATGGAACAATATCTCTGTGTATTCGTTAATCATCAACAGGATGACTGGGTGCAGTGGTTACCCCTTGCTGAGTTTGCCGCTAATAATGGAGTATCTGAGTCAACAAAGTGTACTCCATTGCTTGCAGTTCAGGGCGCAGATCCACCAATGTCGTTCGCTGGAGAGCCGACACAGGAACGAGATCAACGGCGCCTGGAGGCGGATCAAGTTCAGACTTCGATGCAACAGATTCATGATCATTTGAGGGTTGAAATGAGACGAAGTCAAACGATTCAAGAAGAAGGTGCAAATCAAAGAGGTATTCCTGCACGGAAAATACAAGTGGGATCTAAGGTATGGCTGGATGCCTGCAATATACGAACTACCCGGCCTACGCGAAAATTGGATTGGAAACGCTTAGGACCGTTTCGAGTCTGAAAACAGGTGACCCCGTATGCTCATGAGTTGGAGTTACCTGCGTCAATATGAATTCACCGAGTACAACATGTTTCGCTTTTGGACCCGGTGGTTGAAGATCCTTTGGAGGGACAAGTTGTGCTTCCTCCCCCTCCCGTGGAAATTGATGGCAAAGTGGAGTATCAAGTCTCAAGTGTTGAAGATAATCGGATATATCGGAATCAGCTACAGTATTTAATTCAGTCGACGGCGTATGATTCCCGTACGTGGGAAGCTACAAGGTTTGTCGATGGATCACGAGCAGTTGAGGAGTTTCATCAACGATATGCCACGAATCCTGGACCGTTGGAGAATGCTCTCAGAGCGCCTCGAGCCTAAGGGGGGGACACTGTCCCAGCGGTAGGAAATACGATGGTACTTGGGAATAATGGAGGGAGGTTCCTGTTAATGTCAAAGGAATTGTGCTACAGAAAGGCAGAGACGTTGGGGGATGCGGAGGAAGCGACGAGATGCTGGCGGGATAATTTAGGACGATAAGGAAGTGGACTGAGGTGTTGCGACGTCGGATGATGTGGTGTGGTTGTATTGATCAGGAGATGCGTGGTGGTGGTGTGTAAAATCATGGTATGAGATTCGGAAAATACATCGGAGCATGAGGAATGGTTCGAGGGTGGCAGACGAATTGTATATAAAGAGAGTGTTGTTGGTGTTGGAGGATTTCTTTTCTGCTCTATTTCCTCGTTCTCTTGTATAGCAAAGCAAGTTACGACTTTGAAACAAGTCCGACTCTTGCCTTGTCTTGATTCCTCGAAACAAACCTTGAGCACCTTTTGTTTTGTCTTCCATATTACATTTGAGTTACCAATATCACCTACGCCCGACCCCGCCCGTTACACTCACCATCAGACAGTATGGTTCTTTCAGGTAACAATTCTTTTCGATCGAATCAATCAGCTCCTCCCAGCCCTCACCTCTGTATACCAATCTTGAAATTGAGTGCTGGATGTCTGGTCATTGATGCGGTTCGGCACGCGACGTATTACAACTATGAAGGTTATATTTGGCAACACAGAGATGTTACATCTCACATTTATGCCTGCGCGCTCACTCAAATCTGTTGCTGGTCACTTGTTGTCTCCTCTTCCCTTCTTCCTCACCTTCTGAACCTCACTTGCACATTTCTTCAGAAACATCTCCACACAGTGTCACCGGGCAGCCTGGTCTCAAAAGTCTTCAAATGATCAGCAATTGCCATCTACCAGTGCAGGGGTCCATCTTGCATCTGTTTCAAATGATTCTGTCCCGCGATAATGGACCAATGCTTCTTCTCCAGATACCCGGCTACCCATACTTTCTTCCACTTGTTGAATGTACTAAAGTTGGGCTGCCCCATCCTGTTGGCAAATTGCTTCAAGAATAATTCCGTTTGCTTCCAGGTAATTGGGGCTTCGCTTTCCGCCCCACCCGAATCTGATGAATCATCACTCTCATCATCTGTATTGAATTGGTCATAAGAAACCTGTCATAATGGGGTCAAATCTGCAATCCCTGAAACATCTGTCCTCCACGGTTCGGCAGCCGGCTGAAATGGTTCCTGTTGGAGGCTACTAGGAGGTCTCCCAGGTGCACGGGGAATTTCTATATATGGAGTAGAGCTGGAAGATGTCGGTGTTACGGGGGTAACAACACCTCTTGACAATATACTTAGTAACCTGTATATGTACCCAGATGCGTATGACCGTAGATCCTATTTCTTATTCTGAATCGTCAGACGATCCCTCCAAACTGCTTGTCTCGCTGTTTTCTTCCTCGTCCGGAATTTGCTGAGGAGCTTCCGTTGCCTTTACGTATTCCTTGGCCTTGGGATAATTCGCTGTTCC
>Ga0307514_10000639_pt1 | contig 63857 bp, 60 predicted proteins | sample 16_EM_MG_FD_203088 | JGI IMG/M metagenome (GOLD analysis project Ga0307514, IMG submission 203088) | Populus trichocarpa ectomycorrhiza microbial communities from riparian zone in the Pacific Northwest, United States - 16_EM | ecosystem: Host-associated > Plants > Roots > Unclassified | place...
TTTCGAGGTTTTTTTTGGTTTGCTCATGAGTTATGACTTTTCTTTTGGTTCAATAAATTTAGTTCCCTCCCATATCATTCTAAATCATCTGTATATGGCTCCTTTTTTGTTCTAACCCTTCCAGTTTTTTTTTGGTTGGGCTAGAGAAGGCCGAAAGTGGGAGTGGCCGGGTGTTGCATCGCCTGGTCGTGTTGCATGGCAGGGTAACCTACATTTTATCTTATCTAGCGGGGCAATGCATAGTTAAATTGCCAATACGCAGAATTATATGCACAGCAGACGTTATGCAATATGCGATTACGAGGTATCTGCAGCTCACGCGCACAAGTGGTGAGAACAACTGTGGCACCACCCGGTCTACGGAAGGTCGAGACCTAAGGATGCAGTGTCTGAGGGATTATTGGCATTGGCTGAAGATAAGAAGCCTGAAGCGAACCGTTCTTTTCGGATAAAGGCTGTATGCATCGCTATGTCATATTATGACGTGTCAAAATCTATGTTGGCATAGTATCAGTTGGTCGCTGATTAAATCTATGATGCAATGCCGAATAGCCAAATATGGTGAGGCAGAGATTATTGCAATTAAAAGCATTAAAAGATCAAACACAGTTAAATTGCGATTACGCAGAGATACGTGTCAGTCGTTAATGTTCCAACTACTGAAACAAACAGGAAAGCAATATGTCCAAGTTGAAGATATGATCTGAGACGTCATTCGATATAATTTAATATGACTGATGGCCTGATAATAATCAGGAGCGTAATGCTTCAAAACCACATTATATGAACACGGTAACCTAAGGGAAACGTGGCAATCAATTATTGGGCGCATTCAGTAGAATGTAAGACGCAACAATAACATTGCAATTATACGATAAGCGGACTCATAGCATGGAAGTATGGGCGATAAGCATACTGTCCCTCGTACATGACTATAAAAGAGATTACGATTGTCCAGGCAATTTGAAAGAAGAAGCTGTAGCAGGGAACAGTCAGAAACCTACCAGCGAAAGAAGACCTTTATTTATTATTGAGTTTTTATGATACCTATTATTATACTATAAAATCTATTAGCTTTTTTATTGCGGCAGCCCCGCACCTTGATAAGTATTCCTATACATGACTATCACCTTTGAGAAAGAGGACGATGATATCGTATACGCACTTGAGAAGATCATTTCCTACGCTCGAGAATATCAGTACTTCTTCGTGGCGAATTGCACCTGGTGGATAGCTTCGATCTACGGATTAGACGAACACGTTCGATATTACATCGACAACTGAGATTATAAACAAACAACTGTTGCTAGAGGAATATCCACGACTCCGAGAGATATTGCTCAAGACGTCAGCATCGAGTTTGATAATCAATGACCTGAGACACCTGCAGATAGTTACGTTAAGGATCCCTTAAGGAGAACCAGGAAGGGACAAGTCAATTCCTTGCCTCAATCAAAAAGACAACTTAAAAAGGCTAGGCAAGCAAAAGCCAAACAAATACAATTACAAGCGAAATAGATTACTAAGCATGTCAACATCCGAGAAAAAGATTATCGATAATCTTAGACTGGAATAGGATCTAGGGATTTATTAGTACCTTTCGGAGTACTGTAATAACCCCCTAACAGCACAATCACTTCGTGCAGGTGCTGTTTGATCCACATTGTTAGATGTTAAGTATTCTTCATCATCGTTGGACAAATCGTACGAATCAAAGAAAGATTGGCTGGATTCTGAAGCCATTGCGCTGGGGACCACATTGTTTGTTGGTACGCCTTCGGGTATATTGACCAGTACACATCGATGTTTGGCACATTATTCATCCTGCCCAAACTTCAGAGAGGCCTCTTGGTATTGTGTAGTATGGGACGACCCGTTCTCAGGATTAATATCCTTTACCTTGTCCCACTTCGTAAATGATTGCAACTTCCGGAAAGGATCGAGGATATGTGCAGAAATGAGCAGATACCTGTCGTTGGAGTCAGTTCAGCATAATACTTGGACATCTTCTGTAGTGCTAACTTAACAGCGAAGAACACGTCTTGCATTCATTGAGTCTTCTTCTTCGCCAAAGATCGTATAACACCATCCATATCATCGAACATGCCATTGCAGATAGTGATAATGTGTTGCAATTTGAGCATCAGCCTCTTCTACATCCGCAGGGTCCAATATCGGAATGGCCTGAAACCTTCCATGATGTTCCTGACAATTGTCCATTCATCCTGTGTTGTAAAGAGAGGCCGTTAATCACTTTTTGTTGGATTTTCGAGCGACTAGTGGGTGAATTTTTGAAATCGTTATGTTCGCTCAAGTAACTCCAATGTCAAGTTCCAACATATGTTCACAGCCATAATAGGTAGTATCATGATGCGGACTTTGGCTTTTTGACAGTCACTGAATTCGTTTCGACGACCAGGTGTCAGACTAATCAATCCAGCAAGCATGCCGTGCTATATGAAGGTCAGTTAAAGGAATTTCAAAATATGTTGAAATAGGTACTTTATCAATTATCTTTCCTAAACCTAGGGCTCATGGCTGACAGCTTGTTGATTCGAGCATTGCCCTCTGTTCGAAGTCTTTCAAACTTCCCAATGTCTATGCTTGCGTTCTCTCCAAATTGCTGATTGCGCTGATGGGCTTCTCAAGACTTGGTACGGCCTTGTACACCCAGACTGCTTTTGAATGCTCTTAAAGCCAGCTGTAATATGTGCAGCATGCATGGTGTGTAGTTCCTCAATGGAGGCCACTTGAATCCAGAGGCATCAAGTCTTGATTGCACCTTGCCGTTCATCATCTAATTTGAGGAAGCATTATCCGTCGTAATTCCTAGCAAACGCCTGTCAGTAAGATCAAAATGATCCAGTAAATCCCTTAAATATATGGCTAATCTTGCAGCAGTAATTAGGCCCTTGACCTATCATCCTTAATTGGATTTCAAAACCGGGAGAGAATAGGCGATCAATCTCCTTGAAAGCAATTTGTATTTTACCCAAGGACCGATTTTGATCTATATAGTAACCACTGACCGACATTATGGCAAGTTTGTTCTTTGATATCCATCTGTCCAATGGTAAACTTACAGCATTTCAAGATTGCAATTACTTCTTGAAGGCATCCACGGTCAGTGAGGTTCCCTTTCGGCAAACGTTGTGCAGAGTCAAGGTGCAACGCAGCACTAGGCCACTTCTGAATGGTTTATATGACCGGTGTAGCTGAAGATTTGATATAGGGTTCCATAGAACATGTGCTAAAACAATTCCTAACATCAGGTAGCAATTCCCTGTGTCTTGGTGAAATTTAGAAGTTTCAAAGTACTTAGCTGGAAGTTTAGAGCGTTTTGTCTGTCATTTCAATCTCTATGAATTAACCTGGATGTCAAATTTCAATTTCCTCTGTCAACTTACTATTGTAATTCCTCAACTTCCTTCCCTCTGGAGGATAGCCAAAGCTGTTTCATCGACCGTGGAACTACTCAATGCAGTAACTCCCGACTCTGTTCATTCATTTAACTTTGCGATGTGAGCTTTTGCCAGCAAGTGTTTCCCCATTGAGCTTGTGCCATGTTCTGATGGATGGCAAAGAACTTGAAGACAAACGATACATATGATTCCAAGGCTTCCGGTTTTCTCAATCCCGCAGTGCAAATAAAATTTGCATGAAGACGCATGTCTATAAGTATTTCAAGCAATAGGATGTTTTGAGCCTGCATTCATTGAAGTCCACCAAGCATCCAAGATCATTTGTAAAGTAATGTTGATCAAATCATGAATACAGACACATTCATCTTTCGAAGAGATCATAACCTCTAGCAATAAGGTATTTAAAGATTTTGGATCTGACATGGCAGTTGGAATTAGAAAGCCGGGTAATCAGTCTCGATTGACTGCCGAAAGTTACATTATAGTAAAGTACAATGCACAGTATTCAATAATGACCCTAGAGCTAGAGGAAAAGAATACCTGATCTGTGAGACATCACATGCAGATTTGTGAGGTTGTATCCAAGGACATATTGAAAAGACTGACCATGTACAACTGAATTTAATATCAACGCAATTTAGTTCATTGCTGTGTAGTGCACTGAGCACCAACAAAGATAGTTGACGCTCAGAGGGTGCTCCATTGTAGGAGGCAGGCGCAATATTGTCCCTAGCATTTTTGCCAAAAAAAGCTGCCGATAGGTTGATTGTGGATTCACACGGTCCCATTGCCCTTGGATTATTCAAGATGAAAGTTCAAAAACCATGGATGCTGGGTTGACGCTGCATTGACGTTTCTTTTAGGACATGGTTATGATGTTGTCGCCAGCATTTTTCCCTGGAAAGATGGCCGGTGGTTCAATTATGGATCAATGTAGTCGCACAGCCCCTTGAGTCTCCAAGATGCAAGGCCCAAAATTGTTGACGATCGTTTTTGGGGCATTGTTATGATGTTATCAAATGCATTTTTGGCTGGAATGGTGGCCGATTGTTCAATTATTGATTAAAGTGGTCGCACAGTGCCTTGATTATCCAAGATGCAAAGACTAAAATTGTTGAACCTTCATTGACACAAATTTTTAGGGTGGGGAAACATGTATGTTGATTGGCTTTCAAGCAATGACGCCGGCTAATCCATTTCGTTTGGAAGGATGGCCCAGTTGAACCCATTGATTGGTGAATGGGTTTGACTAAAAATCGTCAACGCTCTATTGACGCTCACATTGGACACATCTAAACAGTCATCGTAATCTCCGTCATGGTATTCAATGAATCTCATAGTCATAATTGACAGCCTGTGTCAGCAACGGTGCTGGAATGTCACTTCAGGTCCGAGACTGGGTTGGAACCGAACTGGCTCCAAATTGGCAGTCCGGGGCCTCAATATACCCGAACTGTCGATTCGGACACGGTTTAATAGAAATCTCCCCACCTGCCTGAATGGATCAGGTTGTCAGGAGGTTGTTCCGCCAGTCCATCTGGTAATACATATAACCCTCTTGCCTTTGCGCTTTGATAATAGTACTTGATCAAAATGGATTAGTAGACATCCAGGAGGCGTATTGTGCATGTTTTGCAGGTTGCGATATCAATAATATCTGAATTTGTGTTTCTGACCATGTAGGAGGTCAATAGTTGTATTATAAGCTCAAATATCCGTGCAATGCCTTCAATACCCAATATGCATGACCAGAAATTGATGATGCTCAGTTGAAGCTAGGTTGACGGTTATTTTCAAAATGGGGCAGTGATTGTGTCACTTTCTATTTTGCCTATAATGGCTGTAAATTAGTTGGTTATGGATAACAGCAAGCAAATCACTTACCAATTACCTTATTTACAAGACCAAAAATTGTAGATGCTCCATTGACCTTCGTTTTTACCATGGGGCAGTGACTGTGTCGCTTACGCTTTTGCTCATAAAGGCGGCCAATACCTTTGTTACACATACGAGCAAGTATACCGCTTTCGAATTACCTTACTGACATTGCCAAACATCCGTGACACTCTGTTGACGCAAAGTTTCAGGTGGTAGCGACATCATTACAAAGAAAGGCTGCCAAACATTGATCATGGGCAAAAGCCGTCGCACAGCCCTTCGAATATTCAAGATGCAACACCCAGAACTGTTGATGCTCTGTTGATGCTCGGTTTTAGGAGTAGCAACATCAACACTAACCACATTTCCCATAAAGGTGACTAATACTTTGATTACGGCTAACTGGCATAGAACGGCCTCTGAATTATAGAAGATGCAACACCCAAAATCGTTAACGCTCTGTTGACGCTGTGTTGACACTCTGTTGAGACTCTGTTCAGGCTCTGTTGGCACTCTGTTGACGCTGGTTTTGAGGTGTAGCGATATCGATACTAAGCATATTGCCCATAAACGCGGCCCATACTTCAATTATGGGTACATGCAGCAACACAGCCCTTGGATTATACAACAAGCAACACCCAAAATTGTTGACCCTCTGTTGATGCTCTGTTGACGCTCTATTGACGCATATTTTTAGGTATAGTGACACGGACGCTTACCATACTACCCAAAAACGCGGCCAATACTTCAATTATGGGTAAATGCCGTAGCTCAGCCCTTGGATTACACAAGATGCAATACCCAAAATCGTTGATGCTCTGTTGATGCTGTCTTGACAAACTGCTGATACTCTGTTGATGCTCTTTTTAAGGTTTAGAGACACGGACACTGAGCATGCTGCCATAACGGTGGCAATACTTCAATTATTGTTGAATCGCATAGCACAGCCCTTGAAGTATACAAGATTAGTATTAGCAATTGGTCAGGGTAACTCACCAGCGGTCCGGTTGTGGACCACAAAAATGGGTTTGTTCGGTTCCACATTCATCCTAAAACCCGACCCAGTGACTATTGGATGGCCAAATCTGGACCCTTACCTGACAACCCACAGCTTTCACTGGGTTTGGCTATACCTGTCGGTTCCAGTGTCAGGTTTTGCATTTTGGGTTTCACATTTATAGTCAAATTCAAACATGCTACTGATCATTGTAAAATATTGACATTGGTACATCACTGTTTATTTTCGATGTATGGGCCGCCTGAGTGATCAAAATACACAGACACGTACGCCCTGCCACACCTTGAAATATAGTGTCAATGGAGCATCAACAATTGTTGGTCTTTTATCTTGGGTAATCTAAGGGGTGACCAGTTACACACAGTGATAAACATAGTATTCGCTGCTTTTATCGCTAAAAGAGTAAGCTACAAGCTCCCTACAATGTCTTGAAAAGGAGCCTCAACTGAGTGTCAACGATTAACGGTCTTGCATCTTTGGTAATATGAGTGGAGCTTGATCACAAGCATCCAGAAACAACCAATTCTCAGTCTGTATAGGCAGATATGGTAGGGGTATTCCTGTCACATCCTCCAGGACAGTAACAACTTATTTCATTTACATAGCTACCACAAAGTATTGTTGAACCTGTTAGCGTACAAAAGCAGTCAAAACGTTGATTATAGATACTAATTGCCACATCGTGCTGTGATTAACCATGATTGAAGGCCAACAATCGTTCATACTGCATTAAAACACATTTTCAAGATGGGGCAGAGAGTGTTTTACTTTCTCTTTTGCCAATAAAGGCAGCCAATACTTCGTTTCTGAATGTTTGCAACTTGGCACACCCAAGATACACGAAGAACAATTGTAGACGCTGCGTTGACGCTCATTTTCAAGATGGTGCACGCAGGGTATGGCTATCTGGTTAGCCTATAAAGAAGGCCAACGATTCTGTTATGACTATATGCAACCGATCGGTGGTGTGATTACCTAGGGTGCATGACGAATAATCCTTGACGCTCAATTATCGCGCATTTTCAAGATGAGGTTAGGAGCGTGTCGCTATCATTTCTGATAATGAAGGCGGGCAATACTTGGATTATACATAACCCTGACGAAATAAATTTGTAATTAGCACACTTACATGACCTAAAATTGTTGACCTTTATTTTGCCACTGGTGTATCTACAATATGCAATCATTTGATTGGGCGTAGTCCATCATTCACATTGTTTTGGCAGCCTTGCTAGCCTTTTCATTTACTTTCTTTTTGATCACTACATTATTCTTTAATAATATATATAAATATATAATAATAATATCCATAATCGTGTGCCTTTCAATCAATGCTCATCATCATTTGCCAGTATGCTCAATAGGCTGCTCAGGTGTTCAAAATGGATGTCAGCTGCATTACCACACATCAGATTGTGTACTAACCAGTGGATGTTCCTTCATCAGTCAGCATTTCTGGATCACAATCTGTATCGTGCTGGCTATCCTGGGCAGATGCATCAAGAGTAAAAAATTCGGCAGAGGGAAGAGATGTATGCCAATATGTGTATCCGGCCAGCAAATTGACGATTTGGGAATGTTGAGCTCCTGAATCGTTACCAGGTGGGTCGGGTGCGATTTCGGGCATAGGTGACAGTGGCTCTGCAGTCGGCAGTCTGCGCTGGTTGGGTGGATCTGGGCCTGTTCCTTTGTGTCTCCATTATGGCTGCGGATTCTTTGCAGTGTCATTTGGGCAAGGGAGTCATCCGGCGACATGGTTTTGATGAAGCATAGCCGGGTGTCTTTGTATTGCAGCCTTCACAGTTTGATCGCCAGGAAACTAAACACCCAGCTTCTTCTCTTTTCAGGAGTCGGTGCAAGGTTACGTGATCAGGAATTGCATTTTTTCTATTGTTGCGCACAAACAGCCTCTTGGCCATTTTCGCCCTAATTAAGGTGAGGCGCATGACGGACTGTTCCTGCTGTACCTGACCTTCTTGCGTTGCCATAGTAGCTGACATATTGAAAACCTACAAGAAATTCGTGATTGCTAGTAACAATGAGATTCCGCAATTACCTCTACCATAAACAGTTCCGTAGCCTTCTCTAAGGTGTTTAAACCCTGTTTCATCCCTTCATGGGGAAGCTGATCTGGAAATTCTTCTGCAAAAATCCCATATCAGACAACATCATGATGTTCAATTTTGCGGACTGTGTGGACACACAACTTTGTCGTCCATGTAGGTTTCGTGGTACAGGCAGCGATAAATTCATCGCATAAATATCTACATTCACCTGTTGTATGGTATATGGACAATTGTTGGCCGATTACCACGATTTGCATATACTTACATCCCCCTGCCTGTTCAATCTTGTTCGTGCTGGTTCCAGTCTTATGGACGATGTTTAAATATGCATCATGGGTCATATTGCTGGTGGATGCATTGGAAGCATCGTGGTGGACTAACTGGTGTCTGCATTTATACTGTGTGTCAATGAGTGACATATTTGATGTAGCGCTGGCCAATCGGCTTGATTTGAATCCGCTCACCCCTGGCTGGGGTGATTCTTTATCGATGCTTTGCAGGTGTCGATTGGGAGAAATACATGATAATGAAAAGAATTGGAAAGTCCTAAGTACTACATAGTTAGCTTGATGTCAGAATGGAATAAGTTCCTGCCAAGATGTTCCTTATACTCAAGATGAATCCTGCTGAATAGGGCCGCAAGTTGCAGGGGTTTCCCACCACCCCATGATGTGCAATAAGTACATCCCATGTAGTTTGTATGTTAAAAGGGATAAATTGTAGTGTACAACAGCCATAATCGCATGATTGTCAGACATAAATAGGACATTATATGATGGATAGGACGTCTGCTGATGTATGTCTGAAAGAATACCTCGGATATTACATGAAACTGACACTAGCAAACAAGTCATCTTGTATGGTTAGCCTAACTATTCACGTTTTATTGACAGTCAAAAGGTAGATTATACTTTGTTCAATATGAGTAAACATACAAACCTTCACATAAAAGACGCAGCTTGCCTCCATAGTGTCCATATCTTACAACATCCAACATCTGGCCCAACAACAAAGTCAATGCGAACTACAATGGTGTATGCTTCGAAAAATAACTTTTTGCCACTTGCGGTGTACAAATATGGCATATCAAAATGCAGTGTACCCCAAGACGTCATCAAATAAATGAAGGCAAGAGAGGCTTAGAAACAGAGAGAGTCCGAGCACATGGGGCATTTTGCAGCTTGCGATTCAATAAGAAGCTTGGGGCTGAGGAACAACATGAAATGCACTTCTTATACAATGAAGACAAAGAAAAATGGATTCAGGATTATGTTGAGAGAGAGACCACTGGGGCCAGAAAGCGAGTTGAACATGCAGAGGCAGCGGTTCAGCAAGAGAAGGATGATACATGGAAAGCTGAAACCACCAGATTAATGAACAGAGAGCCTGAATAGACATTTCAGGAGCTGATGGTTGCTTTCAGAGAAAGTCTGAGTGATCTTGCAAATTCCAATGATGGGGAGGATGGGGAGGATAAGGATGATAGAGTGACAGAGCAAGGCCCGCTGAGCGAAGATGAAGAATCCAGCTGCGTGATGCGCACAATTACCAGCACGGTGCACCAGCACATGTAGAGTTTTCGGCAGAAGCAGATGAAGCTTGAAGAATTGACACAACTGCGATTGGAGAACACAGGTGATGACTTCCGTGAAACAGATAAAAAGTACGGCCCATCGGAATTGAGTGTTCTCGCAGTCGTTCATCCGCAAACAGATGACTATGTTGTGGCACCTGCATCCACAAAGTTGGGAGAGCTTATGGAGTGCCTTGATAATGTGCTTGGAATATCACAAATGCCGCAAAAGACTTCTCGACCAGGACAGAGTCTGTTTAGGCTATGGTCTGAAAACCCTAAGTCCAACATGAGTAAGTCCAATCGTGCGCCACCCACGAAGCCCGATTTATCACTCATTCAGAATGTGAAGCTTGTTGAACTTGGATGCTTTAGCTCCTGCATATAGGGTCCACAGCTATTCCCTATATACAAATCAGATTTGGACGAAGACATGGCGACGGCTCCTGCCGCTGTGGAAGAATAGATAGGCCAAATGGTATTGTCGACGTCATATCTTGGTGAAAAGAAATTTCTGTACCAATTTAATTACTTTTCAGCTTTTACTTGATTTCAGTGACGAAATTGTGAGACATGATAATTAGTCTGTGCATGTGCAAGGGTCAAACACACCATTCGAAAGATCTAGAATCTAAATCAGGCTGGATGACAGCCAACACGTTCGTTTTCAGTTGGCAGATTACTGTTAGGTGAGAAAGCAACAGCTGAAGCATTGACGAAATATAGAAACAAAAATTAAGTGAGTGATATCATACGAGTCCTAGGAGGAGCGATCCATGCCCAATACCAATATGTCAGAGTAATGACCGTTATGCTGCATTCATTCATGCTTCCAACTACATAACTCTCCCCACAGACCTGGTGCACACAGTGGAGATATTTGACATTGCTTATGGTACATCATGGAAATTAAGGAGTACGTGCTGGATGAATAAAGGTGAAGAAGTCGAGCGACATTCACCAAAAACTAGTAATATGATCGACATGCCGTAAATTGGCAGGCAAAAGCGCAGAGATACAATAGGAGAAGTTCATTTCTCGCACAGATAACGTGGATAGAGGTTGATCAGAGATTTGGAGATACCAAACTTCCTGGATGCCAATGATAATACTTTGAAACTCAATAGTGGATGTCAATAATGTGTTTACCATTTGTTGGAAACAATTATTGAGTATACGAAGGCTGTTTTGATGTGATCAATGTGACTGTCAACAGAGTGTGAATGATGTTTAGTCTTACCCACCCAGCAATCAAACGGCTGCATTGTCACGTTCTTAATGTATTCGTTGGCGTTATAGCGAAAAAGGTAAATGATGCGCACATTGCCCCATTCTAAACATGAGCGGCAATGGAGTGTCAACAATTTTTGGCCTTGCCTCTTGGAAAATCAAAAGGGTTGGGTGGTGACATTGACTCATAGTCGAAGTATTGGCCGCGTTTCTAGACAAAACTGTTTGTTGTAACATTGCTACTGTGTCCTAAAACTCAGCATCAAGAGAGCTTCAATGACTTGTGGCCTTCTATCTCAGAAAATCCAAGGCCTGTAAGGCAACATCAACCGATAATGGAACTATCAGCCGCTTTTCTAGGCAAAATGGTTGCAAAAACATTGCTGCTGTGTCCTAAATACACGGGTCAACGGAGCGTCAATGATATTAGACATTGCATCATATATAATCAAGGGGCTGTGCCACGACATGAAACTATAAGTGAGCTCTCGCCTGCATTTCTAAGCAAAAATGCTATCGAAAACATCGTAACTATGGCCTGAAGATGAGTGTCAATGGAGTGTCAACGATTTTAGGCCTTGCATATTTGAAAATCAACAGGCTTTCGACCATATTTTTGCATAATGGAACTATCAGCCGCCTCTCTATGCAAAAATGCCTGCGACATCATCGTAACTATATCCTGGAATGAGTGTCAATGGAGTGTTAATGGAGCATCAATGATTTGTGATCTTGCATCATGGATAATCTAAGGGCAATGGAACGCAGCTAACCCACAATCAACCTATCGGCAGGCTTTAGTTGCCAAAGTACTAGTGACTATATCTCGTCCACCTTCTAAAATTGAGAGCCCACGGAGTCTCAACAATTTTTGTGGAGGCTCAGTGAGCTACACAGCAATGAAGTGCATTGCGCTGTTTCTAAATTGAGTTTTATGCTGTCAGTCTTTTAAATATATCTTTCTATACAACTTCACAAATATGCATGCAATGTCTCACAGATGTGATTTTTTTGCTTGTAGTTCTAGAGTCAATATTTAAGAACATGCATTCTGCTGTACTGTAAAGTTACTTTAGGCAGTCGCTCGAGTCGGATTACCAAGCATTCTTATTCCTACCCTCATGTCGGATTTGGAATTGTTTAATACCTCAATACTAGAGGTTATAATTTCTTCCAAAAATGAATGTGTCTTTATTCGTGATTTGGACGACCTTACTGTTCAAATCATCATCAAAGTTTGGTGTGCTTCAATAAAAGTACACTCAAAATGTCTTATTGCTTCGAATAATTCTAGACATACGTCTTCATGCAGATTTGATTTGAACTTTGAAATGGAGGAGACCGGTAGCCCTGGAATTGTATGTATTGTTTGTCATCAACTTCTTGGCCATTCATCAAAATATGGGACCAACTCAATGGGGAAACACTTGCTGGCAAAAGCTCACATCGCAAAGTTAAACAAACTAGCGAAGTTGGAGGTTACTATATTGACTAGTTCGACGGTCGATGAAACAGCTTTGACCATCCAGATGAAGCACACAAGTGAAGGAATTAAAATAGTAAGTTCACAGAGGAAATTCATATTTGACATTCAGGTTGATCCATATTGACCAGGATGACAGACAAAAGGCTCTAAACTGGCTGCTAAGGACTTTGAAAGTTCTGAATTTCACCAAGACACATGGAATCACTACCTCATATGAGGATTTCTTTTGGCTCATATTCCAAGGAACGCTATATGAAATCTCGAGCGATGATAGTCATATAATGCATTACAACGTGATCTAGTGCCGTCTTCTGCATCAACCTTTAGCAATATTTGCCGGAGGCAATATGCACTGACCGTGGATGCAATTGAGTAGCAATTCCCGTAACGAAATACAGTTAGTTTAACATTGGACCGATGGACATTAACGAACACAATAGCCATGATGTAGTTGATTGCTTACTAAATCAATGGAACTTGGGGATTGCGTGAAGTACCACTCGCCTTCTATGAAATTGATTGCCTATTGTTCTCTGCTTTCGAAAGCTAATTACGTATGATAGTTCAAGGGCCCACACACTGGAGCAAGCTTAACCATACAGTTGAAGAACGTGCTTGATCGTTTTGAACTTACTGACAGCTGTTTGCTTGGAATTACGATACATAATGCTTCCTCAAATAACTCGATAACACGCGAGCTGCATTTGACCCTTAAGGCCTCTGTCATTGAGTGGCCTGCATTGATGAACCATATACCATGCATTGCGCACCTCATACTGCTGGATATAGGTGCATTCATCAATAGTCTGGGTGTAAAAGGTCGCACCAAGTCTTGGGAAGCCGATGAGCGCGTTTAGCAATTTGGAGACAATGAAAGCATTGACATTAGAAAGAGTGAACGACTTCAAAAAGAGGGCAATGCTAGAATCGATAAGATGTTGGGCATGAGACCATGTTTAGCAAAGATAGTTGCAAAAGTACCTATTTCAATGTATTTTGAAAGTCCGGAACATTGCCTTCTTGTAGCAGAGAATGCTTGCTGTATTGATTACGCTGACACCTGGTCATTAAACCAAGTTCATTGTCTGTCAAAAACCCAAAGTCCACATTGCAGTACTACCTATTATGGATGTGAAGACACTTTGGAACTCGACAGTGGAGTTACTTGACTGAGCGTACCAATTACCAGAATTCACCCGGGAGTGGCTCCAAAATCCAAAATACTGTGATTACCGGCTGCTCTTCCCAACACAGTATGAATGCACCATTGTTAAATACATGATGGATATTTTGAAGCCATTCTGATATTGGACCCTGTGGATGTGGATGAGGCTAATGGTCACATTGCATGATGATATCACAGTTTACAGTGACATGTTCAATCAGATGGATGGCATTATCGGACCTTTGGCTAGGAAGAAGATTCAATGAAAGGAGGACTTGTTCTTCATCGTGAAGTTAGCTCGACAGAAGCTGTCCAAATAGTATGCTTAAAGTGAATCGAACAACTGGTATGCTTCTCATTGCCTCAAAGATCTTGGATCTTTTCCAGAAGTTATGATCATTTCAAATGTGGGACAAGAGAATGGATATTAATCATTAGGCCGAGATATCCTATACTACCCAATACAAGGATGGCTGTCTGAAGTATGTAGAGAATGAATACCGCAGCAAACATCGACGTGTACCGGTCAATAAACCCGAAAACGTACTGAACAGAAATATTGTTCCCTCCCCAATGTCTTTAGGATCCAGTCTATCATCCTGTGTTGCAAATGATTTGTCCAGCGATGATGAAGAATAATTAATCGCTCACAATGTGGCTGAAAGAACACCCGGACTAAGCAATTACGCAGCATGCTGATTGACCGCTGCCAGTCTGTATTAGAATTCACCACCTGAACCACCAAACAACTGGGGGCAAAGTAATCCAAATCTCAATTATTACCACTCCAACCCAAAGCAGATTAGTAGTACATTTTGGATACTGGACATAACTGACTGGTGGCGCCATCGAGAGGAAACGCACTCAAGGTAAGCTGATCTCTCCAATGTGGTGCGCAACATATTCTCTATGTTGCCACATGGTGTCTCAGTTGAGTCCAGTTTTTCCCTTGGGCGAAATGTTATTGGCTGGAGGCAGGCGTATACCAGAGGCGAGACCCTTTGGGAAGAAGTTGTACTAAGGCAGTTTGCTGGAGCAAATAACTGGATGTTAGAAGGCAATGACCCACCATTCGATACGACAAACACCGAAAACAACTTGGAAATGAATAAAGAACCGGAGGAAAAGACATTGAACAGAATGGCCAAGATCCACGACTTTTTGGAGATGTGGCAGGGCAGCCAAAAACTACATGCTACACGGAAGGAATATCGTACTGACAACCAACAGATGACAGCAGTAAGATACATTTCTGAGATGGAAGAGATTGTTGTAACATCCGGGTCAGCCGTTGAACATGACGCTGTGTAATGGCACTGCCAGGCGTGACGTGTCCAGGGCTGGGTAACCCCCGGTTCATATCGTCCGCCCACCATGAGCCTTGGATCTCTAGCGATAATCTTACCTAAACATCTACACCTACAATCACTTGGGTTGACGTTTGCAACCATATCAAGTCAATTACCGTACGTAATCCTACGTAGTCGAGCATAAGTATACATGCCTTTCCACGCTGTGGCTGCATTTATCACGTCAGAATGATCAACTTGGCCAGCAGCTTTGTATGCAAATGACCTCTCTGGAGGACGATCCCAAATATTAAATGTTCTCAAAAATCCAAAAATCAAACGTCATCCATTCAAAAGTAATGCGGATTGTGCACCTGAAAGCATTTCGGAAACCGAAGATTAGGTAAACTGAAATGATCACTGGGATAATCCAAATGACAGCAAAGACGATTGCGCGGCTGACGTTGCATCCGATATGGAGCAAGGCACTAGCATTGGGGATCCGGAATCCACAGAGCAGCGAGATGTGAGTGCTGCGCCAAATGTTCCCAAATTGATTCAGCGAACACATAAGTCAAAGAGACAGGCTGACAAGGTGTTGGTGATGGTTAATGCGATAGAAATGACGAGGAATAAGGGAGTGAAAAAAACGTAGGACAGAATGCGTCAATGTTTCACCGGCTTCATTTTGAAGCTTGAACGAGAGTTTCTGTTAGAGATATATTATCGGCGAATGGTGAGCAATAGCTTGTAAATATCAGTCGATGAACAGATGTTTAGCAGGGGTAATGAATCTTTTGTCAAGATATATAAATTTTAGTCATGTCAGAGCGAACAGTGCAAGAATGTTACTGCGCTCGGCTTTGCCCAAGGGCATAGTCTCAATCTGTCAGAAAGACAACCGAGAAGTTCAAATCATGATGAAAACAATTATCGATGGCTGCAGGTGTTGAATGGACAATACATTAAAATGAGCGTGAATGCAGCGTCAACGATTTGGGGTCTTCTAAGTACGGTAATTGAACCATGATCTGGTTGCTGTTATGCATAGATAACGTATTGGCAGCTTGTGCACTCAAAAGAGACTGCAACACGGTCAACGCCGCATTGAGACAATGAGCCTCAACAGAGCGTCAATGATTTCTGGACATGTAAGTACGGTGATTGAACAGTGATCTGGTCGCAGGTATGCATAACTGACATATCAGCAGCTTTTATAAGCCAAAGAGACAGGAACACAGTCAGTACCCAATTCTGAGAATGAGCGTCAATGGAGTGTCAAAGATTTTTAGCTTTGCATCTTGGGTAATTTATGTTCCAATTGTTTGCACCCATCCATTTATGAGATATTGGTAGGCTTTAGGGCCAAAAACAAAAGCGACATGCTCCCTGCCGCATCCTGAAAATGAGTATCCACAGAGTGTCAACAGTTTTAAGTCTTGCATCTTTCGTAATCAACACATTTGGTGGATCTTCGCGTACATAAACGAAATATTTACTTCATTGACACGGAACTATATAGTATATCAAAGGTAAAACACCAATTCCAAATTGTTAAATATTGCAAACTGCAAATCATCCAAAAACGTATTATTTGTTGTTCAAAACGTGATTTTAACCAGATACTATTAACAAACAGCAAAAACAAGAGCCTTTTATGAAGCAATAGATGGATGCGCTGGGCGACCTGCTGACAACCCATCCAATGTGGACTGATTGGTAGTTTACCATCGAACTGTACCCAAGATGACGGTTCTGGTTTATTCACAACCCGGACTACCAATCGCGCAACAGGTTGGTATACACCCGCACCAGGTCCCGAAGTTATAGTCCAGAACCGTTGCTAACACTCTACCAGATGTAACATACAAAATTGTTGATGCTCTGTTGATGGTCATTTTTATATGTACCAACATTGACACTAACCATATTACTCATAAAGAAGACGATTACTTCGATTATGGGTAAACACTGTAGCACAGCCCTTGGATTATTCAAGATGCAACAACCAAAATCATTGATGCTCTGTTGACACTCTGTTGACACTGATTGTCAGGGGTAGTGATATCGACATTAACCATATTTCTTAATAAGGAGGCCAATACTTTTATTATAGATAAATGCCATACCACAGCCCTTGAAATATACCAGATACAACACCCAAAAAGGTTGACGCTCTGTTGACGCTCTGTTGGCACTCTGTTGATGCTCTGTTGACGCTCTGTGGACGCTCATTTTCAGGAGATAGCGACATCGACACTAACTATATTGTCCATTATCACAGCCATTACTTTGATTCTGGGTAAATGTCATAGCACCACCGTTGGATTATACAAGATGCAACACCAAAAGTTGTTGATGCTCCATTGATGCTACGTTGACTTTCCATTGAAGCTTATCTTCAGAATCGGGCTATGACCATGCCACTTTCTCCTTTGCCTATAAAGGCTACTAATTTGTCGATTATGAACAATAGCTAGTAAATTGCTTCCAACTTGACTTACTTACAAGACCCAAAATCGTTGACACTCCGTTGATGGTCATTTTCAGAAAGGGGCTGTTACCGTGTCGCCTTCTCTTTTGTCTATAAATCCTGCCAATACTTTGATTATGGATATCAGCGAGCCAATCACTTCCCAAATAACTTATTTACAAGACCAATAATCGTTGCCGCTCCGTTGATGCCCATAATCAGAAAGAGGCTGTTACCGTTTCACTTTCTCTTTTGCCTATAAAGGCTGCCAATTCATTGATTATGGATAACAGTAAGCAAATCCCTTCACAATGGACTTACTTACTAGTCCAAAAATCATTCAGGATTTGTTGACACTGATTTTCAGAATTGGGCTATTACTGTGTCTCCTTCACTTTTCACTATAACGGCTGCCAATGCATTTGTTATGCATAACACCAAACAAATCAGTTTCCAATTACCTTGCTTACAAGGCCTAAAATTGTTGACGCTCCATTGACGCTCACCATAAATATGTCTTCACTGCTATTGTCTGGTCAATAATTTTGTACAAATAATCATATAGTCATTATTGACAGCCAATGAATCATTTGTATGAATACTCAGTTGCATCCAGAAGCTATGTAGCTTTTCAATTTGTGATCCACTCATACGCATGTTCTCTGAGTGATGGATAATGTAGTGCTGTCACATTCCAGCATTTTCAGCTGGAAATTTATCGCATGTAGATCCATACACTAATTTTTCATTAATATAGCCAAACTTGCTGACTTTTCCAGATCCAGTTCCTTCTCCTTCATTTCCATGACCTACCATAAGCAGTTTCAAAAATGTTGACCATGTGCACCAGGTCTGAGTACAGAATAATGTAGTTGGATATATGGATGAATCCAACATGATGGTAAACGTTCATACAGATTCGTGTTGCACATTGACCACTCCTTCTGTAACTCGTTTGCCATAACTGACTCAAATTTTTTTCCAAAATTGTATCCCAAATTTAGATTGCGCATTCAGACTTATCCATAAGAGGCAGGACAATATCACATTGATTAATCATCAATCATCTCTCTTTGGAGTCTAGAACCTTCGTATGGGCCGTATGACCCTTGCACATACACAGACAAATTATCATTTCCTAGAATTTTGTCACTGAATTCAAAAAAATGCTGCCACATAGCATAATAGGTACACCAATTACTTTCCATGCAGATATGTCGTCTATAATCACTATATTCCCAGCTAGTCTACAGATAACAAGTAAGCCGTTACAACTTCTTCATCAGAATTGAATTGCTGTATGGTAATTATCTAGGGAGGCTATATGCAGTGGTAAAAGCTTACAGGTTTAAGAGGCTTGGACTTCCTAATTGGTGATGAATTCGGCACGAAGTCAGGCATGAGAGATATTATGCATATGTGAGACTGTGGTTTTCTGAATGCTAATCTCATATGGCTACTTTCTGCTCATGAAGTCCCTTGCGGCATTGCTATTCTCTGCTGACAGTATCTAATATCTCCATCAGCTATCCAACTATTGTTGGTACAGTAGCAGGTGCAACCTGTACCATTTGTGGCTTAATGACTGCCATAACTGTCAATGTGGCTGTCCTGTCCATCTAATCTTACTCATAATGCAAGATGAAAAATCATTCTCACTCAACTTCAGAATGCAGCAGGGAGCATGTCTCTACTCATTTTGAATATAAAGGTAGCCAATATAACAAACAACGACAATAATGTACCAAATTTAATATTTTGCACTTCACACTACAGTGTCTGAGTGCGAAAATACATTGAAACACCCAAAAACGAGAACCAGGTATTTGAACCAACTGGTCTAGCCAAACTCCATAAAACCCGTGGGTTGATGGGTACAGGTATGGGTTTTACCTGCGAAGAGGCAGTGGGTCAGGTTTTTGGACGGGTGTGGAACCAAACAGATCCGGTTCTCCAGTCTAAACCAGGACTGCTGGTGGGTTACCCGGACACGTTGCTGACACTAGTGACATACAATATAGCGTTTCTTGGTATTATCATTTGTATCCAGCAGCTTTTTGGCCTCACAATTTCTGAACAACCACAATCAATGGTATCAGAGTGATGGAAGATGTGGGCCGATCAAATTCCCACGCTTTCAGCTTGCAATTTACAGTATGTAGATCATTCCACTAGTTCTTGATTAATATTGCCTGACTTCCACACCTTTCATTTGCTAGCTCCTTCTCCTCAATTTCCATGATCTACTATAGGCAATTTTCGAAATCTGAACCTTGTTAACCATATGTGTACGGAGAGTTATGCAGTTGGATACATGGATCAATACTGCATGACGGTCATCATGAAGACAGATTTGTATTGTGCACTGACCGCACCTTCTATAACTCATATACCATCCCTGACTAAAATTTTCTTTGTAAATGTCGTCACTAACAAGGTTTTTTCTTTGTCACTTAACAGTAATAGGCTAGGCAATATTGAGTACATTGGTCATCTTGCAGTCTGATTTGAAGTCTAGTACTTTCACATGGTGCGTACCACCCTTGCACATGCACAGCCAAAGTATCATGTCTCACTATTTGGCCACTGAAATCAACAAACAGCTGACATGTAGTAGAATTGGTAAAGGAAGAACTTTTCAATAAATATGACATCAAAAATTGTCACTTGCCTACCTATTCCTCCAGCGACACTTGAGCCATCGCCATCTCGTCCTCCATATCCCATTTCTATATAGTGAATAGCTTGGGAGGCAATACACAGGGATATAAGCTTACAGGTTAAACAGGATTCATGTCTTACTCTGTGACGTATCAAACTTCTTGTAGGGCAAACGAGACAATATGCATTTGTTTGTATGTGACTTCCCTGAATATATCCTGATATGAGTACTTTGTGATCAAGAAGTCCCTTGAGGAATTTGTGATTTTCCGGGGACAATAGCAAGAGAATTGATTAGCTCTCCAAATGTTGTCCGAGCAGGCACAGCTGTTACTTCGTCTCTTCACTGATTAACAACTGCTGGAACCTTCCATTTGCTTATCCCTTACATCTTGTTTATTTCACAGGAGTGGTTGGGTGCGCCCCCCCATCCCCGTTGTGTCAATTCTTCAAGCTTCATCTGCTTCTGCCGAAATCTCTCCATGTACAGCTGTATAGTTTTGTATATTTTACCCACCACCCAGCCGGGTTCGTCATCTTCGCTCAGCTTGCGAAGCACAGAATCTTCATCAGTTTCATGGTCTCCATCCACCTCATCATCGAACATTGCAAGATGGGTTGAACTGTCTCTGATAGCAATGATCATTTCCATGAACACTTTTTCAGGCTCCCTGGTTGTCACTACCACATTGTCAGCATTTCTTATTTCTTCCTGCTCCTGCTTAATCGCTGTCTCTGCGTCTTCAACTCACATCCTTGCCGCAGCAGTCTCTCTCAACCTAATTCTGTGTCCATTTCTCTTTCTCTTTGTTTTATAGAAAATGCATTTCACTTCTTTTCTCCAATGCACGTTTTTTTTTATATCGTGAGCGGCGCAATGCCCCAAGGGCTCGGACTGTTTCTGATTGAAAGCCGCTCTTGCCTTCATTCACTTGATGACCTTGTCGTGTGGAAAGCTTTCTTGATCTGGTGTATTTGCCCACTGCAAGTGGTGGAAAGTTCTTTGTCAGAGCATTGACCATTGTAGATTGTGTTGACTATGTTGTTGGGCAAGATGATGAATATTGCATGACATCGACAATGTGGAGGCAAGCTGCGTCTTTGATATCAAGGTTGGTATGTTAGATCACCTTCAATGAAGCAAAGTCTATGTTTTGGCCGTCACTAACATCGGAACAGTAAAGCTAATCGTATAACATGACCTGATTTTTGGCCTTAGTTTCACATAAGATCGGTGGGATTTCTTGAGACAAATATCCCCAGATGTCCTTTCCTTCGAAGAATCACTTGGTAATTCCTGACAATTAGGAGATTTTGGCTGTGGAAAACCTCTATTTATACTTATAAACCAATAAACAACATCGGACCAACATACTGCAAATCGCCGGACGGTTTTAAATCCCTGCAACCTGTAGCCATATGCAGCAGGATTGATCATGAGTACAACGTGCAAGTTGGCTGTTACTTATTCCATTTTGACTTGAAGCTAACTATATATTCCTAAGGACTTTCCACTTCATTTGGTTATCATTTTCCCTCCTATTCCCCAACAGCACATCATGAATACAGAATCACCTGAGCAGGGTAAAAGTGTATCTGAACGAAGCAGATTGATGGGCGCTTCATCCAATGTGGCACCCGCAGGCACAGAGCAACAATGCAGGCACCAGTTAGTCCACCACGAAGCTGCCAATGCAGCCACCGAAAATATAAATCAGAATGTGGATTGAAAAATCATCCATCAAATCAGAAGCAGCAAGCATGAGATTCAGCATGCAGTTGAATGTGAGTATTTCCATATCCGGGTAAACGGCCGTCAGCTAACTACACTGTTGGCAACCGTCCCGTCTGTTCGGAGTTATGACAGAATGGCACCATCTTTTTGAATTCCGATGTGGATTCACAGAAGCGATGGCCATTGGTGATAAATTTCAGTCCCTGGCCAACATCAATTGATGATTTGTGAGTCCTCCTATCTGACAGAGATTCAGTTGTAATAAGTACATTTCTCAAAAACCTTGACTGTGAAGCAAGATCGTTCAACATCTGCTCAATCAGAACCTGAATTCTTACTACCAATTGGGAGTCTAGATATATAGATAAATCTATTTATATCTTGTACCATGCGCTCTGCCGTTACAATATATGACATAAGAGTAATCGTCCAATGTCAGCCAGTGACGGTGGGTGACGGTGGACAATATAGACTAACCATATACATCACAGTTGGTATACGTAGAGAGCTATGTGACCAATTTATTACTGCCTATTAAGGTAATCCTCCAGGGTCGGCAAAGGCATTTGTGGACAGAGACCGCAAAATTGAACATCATAATGTTGTTAGCTCTGGGATTTTTGCTGATAAATTTTTGGATAACCATCCCCAGGAGTGGACAAAACAGGCTTTAATCACCTTCAGGGAGGCTATGGAAGCATATATGGTTGAGGTAGTAGCTGAATCTCATTGTTAGAGGCAGTAACAAATATCTTGTAGGAGTTCAACATGTCTGCTACTATGGCAAGGCAAGCAGGTCGGGCCCAGCTGGAACAGTCCAAAATCCGCCTCGCATTGAATATGGCCAAAATTGCCAATGGAGGGTTTTCTCTCGCCGCAATAGAGGAAATACAATACCTGATCAAGAGACCCTGCACCGCAGTCCGAGAAGAGAAGAAACAGGAAGTTCAGTCTCCAGAGCAGAAAATGATAAATGCAGCGATACAAAGACACCCGGCTCTGCTTCGTCAAAAGCAAACAAACAGATGGCTTCCTTGCCAAACTGGCACTGCGAAGAATCCGCAGTCATGCTGGAGGTGGAAACAAACAGGTGCACCTCTGTCTGGCCGACACAGACAGCCTACCCCAGAACCGACGCTATCTCTGGGCCGAATGCCACCTGTGCCACCCTGTGACAATGAGCTATCTCAAAGGTCACAAATCACTGATTTGCCACCCAGATATGTCTATTCACACACACCTCTTCCCAGCGTTCAATTTTTCACTTTTGATGCATATGCCCAGAATAGCCAGTACGATACAGATTATAATCCAGAGATGCTGACTTATAAAGGAACCTCCACTGGTTAGCACACTATCTGCTGTGTGGTAATGCAGCTAACACTCGTTTTGAAGACCAGAGCAGCCTATCTAGCGAACCTGCCAGTGAGGATGAGCATTGATACAAAGGAACGGCATTTTTGGGTGTATTATTATCTACAATTAGCGGGCTCTGTACAGTATATTTTAAAGAATATATGTATATGTATCATTAAAGAACAATGCAGGGACCAAGGAAAATATCAACGGAAATGATTGAAAGGCTGTCAACACAAAGTCAATGATATATTTTGCCAAATCAACTGATTGCATATTGCGGCTAAGCGCGTGGCAAAATCAGCATCAACTGGGGATCAACAATTTTCAGTCTTGTAAGTCATGTAATTATTCATTGATTTGGTAGTGGTTATACATAATCGAAGTTTGGCTGGTTTTGTAGGCAAAGATTATAGCGACACACTCCCTCCCCCATCCTGATAATGAGTGTCGACAGAGCGTCAATGATTTTTAGTCTTGCATCTTGGGTTATCTTATGTGTGATAGATTGTGTACAGTGATGAAGGAATTATTGGCTGTCTTTATTGGTAAAAGAGATAGTGATACACTCCCTACCCCATCTTGAAAATTAGCGTCAACAGAGCATCAATGATTATTGATCTTGTATGCTGGGTAACCTAATGGGTAACAGGTTGCGTGCTATCATGAAGGAATTGTTGGCCGTGATTATTGGCAAATGAGATAGCGATACTGTCACCACCCCATCTTGATAATCCGCATCAATGGAACATCAACAATGTTTGATCTTAAATCCTGACTAATCTGATGGGTGATCCGTTGCGTTGTGGTGGGAAAACGGCTCCCACCACTAAAAAGCCACGCAGTTGAGTGGGTACGTGACTGGGTTAGGGTTATCACGGCTCTGCATCACGCCATCAACAAGGTTGAAAAACCTTCGCTGGACGGCATCCGAGACCTCACCAGTCACGTAGCAATCATCATCTCATCTCTTTCCTTCTTCTCTCTTTTGTTTCTCAGTTCTAGCCAATCAACTATCCCGCTGCAGCTACTCCCTCCCTACCTTCCTCGAAATGACACCTCTATTTTCGTAGCTTCATAAGGAAGCTGCAGTGCAATCTCCTGATCCGGGATTTCCGCCACAGCGTACTGTCATAATGGAATTGTTCGCCGCCTGTATTGGTAAAATAGATAGCGATACCCTCCCTGCCCCATCTTGAAAATCAGCGTCCACGGAGCATCAAGAATTTTTAGTCTTGCATCATCAGTAATATGAGTGACACGGAATCATAAACATCCATAAACGTGCAGTTGGGAGCCTATATAGGCACATGAACAGGGGATATTCCCACAACAGCCTCCAGGACAGTAACAACTTATTTCATTTACAAACCTACAGCTAAGTGTTGATAAGCGTTTTAGCATATAAGAACAGTCAAAGCGATGTATATAACCAATATCAGCCATTTGCAGCTGTGATTACCTAGGATGCAATGTCAACAATCGTTCATACTCCATTGACGCCGATTTTCAAGATGTGGCAGGGAGCGAATCACTGTTTGTTTTCATCAGTGAGGTGGCCAATGCATCCAAAACAGACATTGACATACTGAAGTCAATATTTTGCGAATTGACACTAGCATATCAAAATTCAAAGAAAAATTGTGAAACCCGAAACGCAAATCCGGAGATTTGAAACGGCATGTCTAGTCAAACCCCGCAAAACCTGCGTGTTCACGGGTACAAGACCAGTTTTGGCATGCCAAGATGCCGCAGGTTGGGTTTTTGGACAGGTTTGGAAGCAAACCAATCAATTTTTGCAGCCCAAATCCAGACTACTGGCAGGTTACCCGGGCCCCTTGCTAACAGTATGATTGACAGAGATACTATGGAGCAATTGCTCTATCCAAGTGCGGAAGTGTATCATATTTTTATTAAGTTGAATCGGTTGTGGTCGTTGCACATTTGGGGAGATACTCTGAAATTGCTGGCCCATGGACCTGGATTGGGGACTATGGAAAGTGCTGTTGGATGATGGCCTGGTCTGATCCATTCACGATATCTGAATTTAGCAAGTAATGCGGATGCTGTGGCTGTATTGACTTTGTTGTATTAATCATTGGCATATTTGTAGTAGACACAGTCAGACCAGGAGTGTCCTGGAAGTCCATATTAGTAGTATAGTTGCTTGTGATTGGTGGCAGTATTTGTATTGCTGTTGCCAGGGTTGTTGTCAGTGTGCTTTCTCTATGCGCATAGTCTTTCGTTATGAGTATTCATTTCCGTGGTGCACATTTGTATTTCTAATGTCCGCTTTCCCTCCCGCCATCGTTTCTGCCAAATTTTACATCCCTTCATCCACTTAGGCCATCGTTCCTACCACTGCAGAATAGTGGAGCTCTTGTGGATGCATTTCGAATCCCTTGAGTTAGGTTTGTTTATTCACTGTAGTCTCAATTCGCATCCACACCCTGCTCGGCTGTGAAGGTGGAGATCTGTTATTTGAGACCATGGATGAATGTTTTATAAGAATTAGTTAGGGAAGGGAAGATATATATCTTCATGGCATCATCAGTGATATGGATGGTAGTGCTGATCAGCTTCATGCCAAAGGTGGGTGGTTTTGTAAAGTACTGGGTGATTGATTTGTCAGGCAATGGTCAGAAGGTTGTGGACTTCCTAATGACTTTGGTGCAACTGAGTTTTGTTTGGGCATTGTTGAGTTGGTCTCTAAGTGATTTCCTTGTCTCTGCAGAGTTGATGATATTGTCTATAAGTTGAAGAAGTTCATCGCAATGTGCGAGGTATATTATTGCAATCGGTTAATTAGCTCAGTCATGGCAGTTAGCTTATAGAGGGCCTGTGGCATTACTGTTGCCGACTGGGAGTAGTTCAACAATGGTGATAGTAGTGTGGGTATTCTGGATGGTAAGGACTTGGCAAAACTATTGCTTCCAGATGGGGTAGTTTTGCACAGTCACCTTTGGCACATTGCCATGATCAGTCTTGAATGTTTCATTTGACAGGTTGAGAGTGGAGGAGGTTAGGAAGGTGATGATGGAGGGTGATGGATGGTGATGGTGTTGTGGCTGATGAGCAGGGATGATTGTAAGTGGGTTAATGTTTTTGAGGCTCTTTTAAGATTGTGAGGTAAAAATAGTAGCGGGCCCCGGGCTCATAACCTGTTGAAATAGTAATGCTAAAGAAGCTTGATTGTACTATCTAAGAGGGCCACAAGGCCATATATATATGGCATACAAGTGTGAATGCGTGCGTACGTATCGATGTATAGGTCAGGCTGAATGCCATCAGCCCGACAGCGAACTCCGGTCATACGAGGCTCACCTCCGGCCATATGACACTCATCTCCGGCCATATAATGGCAGAGACCTATCATGCAATATAGGATGTTGCATGTGTACTTGGATCGTGAGTCTCAGCACCGTCTGATGTCGTGTATGAGAATGAAGACTTGTATGAAGATGGTGGTTGTATGAGGATATGCATCAGGACCAAGGTGATGCGTCTCATGTCAGAGGATACGCGTACGCATATGGGAGATTGTGTAACGTCAACCTCTGAAATAAGAAATTTCCGAATTCGCCCTAGGTTTTCATCCAGTTTCCATTCCACTAGAAGAGCGCGGATTCGGAAAACAGTTATTGTTTCCAATTAGAGGTCCTCTCGACTCTGCTATTCTGAAGTACTTTGGGGTGGAACTGCACTTTGTCTATGTTGATTGCAAGGCTAACACTTTCCTCAGCCAATAACAGCACATACATGTCCATCAGTCGAAACCACCTATACGACCATTCTGGGACATTGTGGAGATTATCGAGGCGTGGAGGACATACTGCGAGATATTATTCGTCGCAATTAGACCTTACGTCAGTTTGGCCCTCTTATACCTTTACTTTGGACGCCAGAGCAACAACTCTCTATGGCGCTCGCTAATTAGTGTAATACGCGGAAGCGCTTTCTATACTTCAAAAAAGGTTTTGACGTTAAGAATCGAGATGATATTAAATAGTAAAACATACACAGATCCGTGGGGTACACGGACTTGTTACGCAGAACTTTGAAGGAGTTTGGGAAAATCGGATTCTATGAGGAGCTAATGAGACCTATTCTGGAATCTACCATTGTTACGCTGGAGGATGACTTGTTGACCTGGGAACACGAAGAGCTATTAACTGCTACATTGATTCAACGTGATTCTAGGCAGTCGGGTGAAGCGGAACAATTAGCAATTAAATTCATCAAGCCATAAACGGAAGTCGAACTTAAGTACTCTCAGAGATAATCACGTGTTCTTCTCAGTGTTCCTAAGCGGCCGGTCTCCATTTAAAAAGCCTACGCCGCAAAAAGCCTGGCGGCCGACCGGGCCTGGCCGCTTAGGAACACTAGAACTTCTTCTTGAGAGCCAAGAGCACTTTCTATGTTCGAGGGTAGTAAATGGCAGAAGTGAAGATCCAAACGCGGCTGAGGATATGGAGGAAGAGATTGCTTGGTGGTTTCAATGTGCTGGGGATGAGAATGTCAACCCAAACGAAATCGAGATGGAACAGCTAGTGCATATCTACTGTTAGCTAGGCAATATTGATAAAGCGATGGAATGGGCAAAACGGGCTTTGGTTGGCTGTCGAACGTGTTTGATAAGTACTAGTGTAATGCAAAACTGTCGGAATACAAGCGGCGATTGCATGATTTTATAGATTCATAACTAGCTGTTTGGCAGTTTTATTTCATAGTTCATGCATTTTCTTTATATTGGTGCATGTAATAGCATGTGTAACCCGCGGCCGTGGCTTCGTTTTCCCCCTACCCGAATTCAACAGTTCACTAGTCTCTGAGGAATGAACGCCTCGGCCAATCTTGGGTACAAATTAGCCCAGATATGTCAACTGTATTAACCAGGTTTATACTTAAGAGGTAGCTATCTGTTACTGATAACTTACCTTGCTAATCAAAGAGATGAGTAAAGGGCAGTTTCGAGAGGGGAACCCCGGCAAAAATCCGATGCTTCTGGAATCCAGGGAGTATTCTAAAGTAGCTACCAGTAGGGCATCCTCATTTTCTGAGACGACGTGAAAAGCAGTTGCAACATTGCGAGGCTCTTTATCTATGATTTGCTTCTCAACAGGTACAATAGAGTATTAGCCACCTATCACAGTATGTCACTCACTCATTATAGAAAAGAAGTGTTGAAATACTGAATGCTAGAAAAGCTTGTGTATTCTAAACTACGGGAGTTTGTGTGATCTTATATACAGCATTCAGAGTATGCCTTGTACACATGCATGCGCACAGCTGGCATCTTTAGTTGAGTCTGGAAATACTATCATCATCATGAGATCATGATCCCCATTAGCTTAGCTGAAGCTCATAAGCCGTACGTACAGTGGAGGCGATGCCTATATACAACAAGAAGTCTAAAAAATATTCAAAGCTAGAAATAAGAGAGTTGGCCCGAATTTGACTTCAGCTCTTTCGGTGATCGGTTCCCACATGGTTCTCGCAAGCTTGTAATCATACTGCATCTAGATTTGTAAATACATTCTTACTCATCTTAATTTAATCGTACTTTCTTCAGTGCGGCAACTCAGAGTAACTCACTGGGGTACTAAAGCTCAGGAATATGAAAATATGAAGGCATGGTCCTTGCCATTCTCAGAGGCTGCAGGACAGTAATCGTATGACTGGATGACTCTGAAGAATGCATGTTGGCACCATCGACTGAGAAAGGTATGATACCTGACCGAGTTTTCAAGAAGGTAATAAGACAATAGTGATAGGTAAAGCAACTCTCCTACGACACCACGACCCGGAAAACTTGATTTCTACGTTTGCCAACAGACTCCTTAACGGATGGAAACGACCCGAGCTGTGAAGATCTTTGACAGCACCGTAAGCTGCATTACGAGAGAACAGCAAGCACGTCCAACGAAATTATGAACGCTCAAGAGCACGTTCTCACGGTGAAGCCGAAAGCAGACAATCACTTTGTACGATAGTCAATTCAATATTTCTATTCGTACTCGATTGATCTCAACAATTAGACCGAAGTGTTCCCTGTGCCCTGCTTTCCTGAATAGGCGGTGTCCATTTATATAGCGATATCACAGTGTGGAATTTTACCCATGAGCGACACTGACGAGGGGTACGGTGCAGGAGATGTTGCGACTCGTTCGTGGTGGCCGTTTATCCATGGACGGGTAGTACCATCCATGGACATGGCGGTTCCATGAATGGGACAAATAAAAATTTAGAAAATAGCTTTGCTTAAAACAAATAAGTACTACTGGATATCTCTTTTACAAGTCCATTGGCTTCATTTCACGGCTATATATCTTGTTACAAGCCAGCTGGCTTCGCTTTGCTTCTATATATCTGTTTAGCAAGTCAGTCACTACTATATAAATGAATAAATAACTGGTTTTGCTTTGCTGCTACTTTCTATTTACATGAAGAGCTTTGTATTGTGGAAATTTATTGGCTTCGCTGGGTTTGCTGACTTCATCGGTAATTATTTTACCTAGCTAACTTTACTAGCAATTAAGTTACTAGCGCTCAATAATCCTCTTAGTGGCACAAATTTAATTTGTACATCTGTTTTCACTTGTCCTATTTGTTGACATGGGTGTTGCAGCGGGCGGTGGAGAACTCGTCAATCGTCTGAATTCTAAAGAGCGACAAGAGAAAGCTAGGAAAAAGCTTAAGTACACAATATTAAGATAACTATACTGAGAGTGGCAGCCCACGTAACAGCCAAGCAATGACACGATGCCCGTCGATACGCTTGGGCGAAAGCCAGTATTTCCGTCAACACCATTCATGGATCCATTCATGAATCAAAATAGAGACTGCTATCGGAAGATGTGAGCGCGGTTTTGGTCCCGAGGTGACAGTGGTTGATCGGCATTTAGCACAAACGTGTCATGCGAGTCCGCGCGGAAACAACTTCAATATTATCTTGCTAAAGGTGGCTTCTTCTCTACATAAACGACAAGAATCTCAAAGAAAATTTTCTTAGATCTAAGGAAACATTCCCACAACCAAATCTCCATGCGGATTTCTCGCCGATTCTTCTGACAATGTACCCTACCGGAACAAACAGCCACGCCACAAGTAGCAGTAACCAGAACCGGTAAAGGTGGTATTAATTGCCGACGGCATGTCCAGGTGAAATGAGTTCCGCGCTGCTGTAGATTGTATGCGTGCAATTGTCGTAATATACGTCGAGCTGGGCAGTTGGGTCAGGGTTAGCGTATGTTTTGCCAGGGCGGGATTCATATACCATCAGCTTGTATTTTGTTGTGAACGGGCCACATATATAATCATATATTTGACCACGTTTGGGGAGAGGTGGAAGCGGATTGCTAATGGTTAGGCTGTAGCAAGGAAATGGTGGTTTCTCGGAGTAGGTATTGATGCACCTTAAGTGTGGACAAGATGATGGGTGCGACTGTGCTCACGTTGATTGTTAGAGAAGTTTGGCATTATTGGGTATAATTCGTTCAGTGTGAAATGAGGGTGTGGCGGTCGATTCTTACGGTGACAAAAGAGATACTTCTAACTGTGTAGAAACTTTAATGGATCGGACTCAGGTATTACACCAGGCACTGGCAGGCAGCAGATGCTGGGATGAAATCCAATTCGGTTTGCGCTGAATTTCCGCATGCACCAGGGGTATCAGCAGTCCGGTGCGACTGTAGTCTTTCTGGGCCCGACGTCGCAGTCCCGTTCCGAGCACCTCCGCTGTCACCGCCTCCGCCATAACTAAAGCATCACCATCACCATCACCATCACAAATAACTACAATCACAATTACAATCACTATGGTAGCGCTTGTAGGCCCGCATCCATGTACACACGCACGACGGAAAATTATGGGAGCAGTGGGAAAGTAACCTTGAGATGAAAATAGCTCCTGAAAGCGACACACCCATTGTCCCTTTCCTTACTTGTTGCAGCAAAGATAACAAATCGGTGATTTCCGCAGCTCTGCACTATAAGTCCAAGAATCTTTATCGTCGTGAGTGTTAGTTTAATATATGGTACAGCATTACAGCACGATGCAAGCTTTGCACGATTGATATTTCGCGGTGGGTTAGGCTGTCAAAGCAAATATTCTGGCTTTTGTAGAGTGCTCACAGAGATAGAAGGCTGGCAAAGGTATTCGGCTCACATCAGTGGTTGGATGGTGCTATCGTTCCAACGAGTGGTTATACCAAGATTTCCGATGACTCCATGCGATACGCAAGAGGCGACGTCGCGCCGGAGAATAAGAGAATAAGTGGTTGGGGCTCACGGGAGATGAGTGGACTGAGGAGACAAGCTGGCTACTTTGCAATAACGAGGTCCTTTTGGGTTGAAGAAGTGTTTCCGACCACGGCCTCTCTAATCCTGACCCCGTCCTTCCGCTTCGCTATTCCTTTCTGCAGCTTAACGTCATTGCGCCCCGCACCACACCCTCCACCGCGTGCCTGCTCCAATAGCGCAGTGCCAATAGCTATATAGCCGCCTTGTCGCATGCAGCTAAACACTCGCCCAACCAATGCCACGCTGCCAGCACAACTGCATGCATACTACACCCCTAACCCTGACCTGATACCACGGAGTGCGAGACAGACGTGTTCAGACTGATGCAGAGCTAGACTCAGTAGCCGCATAGGCTTGAGGGTTCACCAATTAACGAGCGCCGCTCAATTAGAAACGATGATGGATCAACCTCGCTTGCGAGGCACTGAATTGTCGATAGCCGCTTCTGCCATTGACGGCAGGATTTTTGGGGTGGGGACCAGACGCTAGGCTTATCTGTAAAGGAGACGATGGGGTGCAAATTTGGAGTTGAGACCAATGGTGGAGTGATAGTTTCGCTAGTGTCGATGCAGAGAAAGGAGGAGACGGGGCTTTGGTACCAAATGTGGAATTAATACCCAAGATATGCTGCGCTCTGCATCCAATTCACGTTTTTAAACTGCGACGTAAACTGCCGACCCAACGTTAACGCATCGAGTCCGGGAAGGCGTAAATTTAGGCCAATGGTAGTAAGCTCATACCCTTCGCTTATACTAGGTAGATGCAACTCTCTGCGAGGCATCAACCCTTGCTGTTGCCAATTTACAATATCCACATCATTCCCACAACGTATAACACCGTTCTTCCACCCATCACCGTGATTTTGGACCTCAATTTGGTGCCATGTTTCCCCCAACTCCCCTCCTCGCCGCCCTCCTGGGCGTCATAACCCAACGCCTCCTCGCCCCAATCCACGAACCTCCCACTGTCCTCATCCTCAAACTCTGGTTCTTCACCGACACCATCCTCTTCCTAGCTCTCAGCAAACTCTCCCCCTCCCCCCTAGTCACCTTCCTAACACTAAACACCACATATTTCTCCACCGTCATTATTGCGTCAGCAATATACCGCCTCTACCTCCACCCACTCTCCGCCTTCCCCGGGCACAGGGCGGCCGCCCTATCAAACCTTCACGCTGCATACCTCGCCCTTACGGGCATCACGCATACAGCCACCCGCACCCTCCACCGCCAACACGGCGACTTCATCCGAACTGGCCCCAACGAGTTGTCTATCAACCACGTCGACGGCCTGAAACTGCTCCTCCGCTCACCGGGACATGAACCCCGCGGCCCAATGCATGATGTTGGCAAGATCATGCGGGATAAGAGTCTGGTTGCAACTCGGGATACAGGCGAGCATCAGAGGTGGAGGAAAGTGTGGGATGAGGCATTTAAGGGGAGTGCTTTGAATGAGTACTATGCCAGGCTGGAGGCACATGTCCAAAGGTTGCTGGGTGTGATTGAAATGACGGAGGGGAACTCGGTGAATGTCGTCCCGGTGGCAGCGAATTATGTTTTTGATATGTTTGTCCCCCTCTGCCGTCCTCGGGCTTCCTCCGACATCAAGCGCTAACCCCGGCAGCATCGTGGACGTCTCTTTCGGCCTCACCTACGGCCTCCAAATCGGCTCTGGCGACCCCTCATACATGTCTTTCGTCCACCGCTTCGCGCACATCGTCGCCAGCCTCGGCACCCTCCGGAACCTCTGCGACCTCCTCCCATACTTTCGCTCCACCGCTGATGCCGGGAAATTCGAAGGCATGAACGAATCCCTCCTCACCCGCCGGCTGACCGAGGGAAATTTCAAATCCGACGTTGTATCTTACTTCCTCCCCCACTTCACCCCAACTCAGTTGAGTGCAAACACGACGGCATTGGTTGTGGGCGGGAGCGATACCACCGCCACGATACTGGCGAATTGTTTCAGGGAGTTGGCACTGAATCAGGATAAACAGGAACGGCTGTTTCAGGAGATTTTGACGCGCGGGGCCGTAGATGTGCGAGAGACGAAGACATTGCCGTATCTGAGGGCGGTAGTGGATGAGACGCTCAGGCTATGGAATGCCATACCCGGAGGGGTGCAGGCGGTTGTACCGCCTGATGGCGCAGAGGTGGGCGGGGTGAAGATACCGGGGGGGACGGTGACGAGGGTTATGCACTATACGTTGATGACTGGTAAGTTCGGAGGTGCCAGGCGAGTAAGGGAAGGGAATTTTGTACTTGGCAGCTGACTATAGAAGATGATCGGTACTTCCCCAATGGCGACGCGTGGATCCCCGAGCGCTGGACAGATCCAGAACTCTCCGGCGTCAAGGAACCGAGGGCGTTTGTGCCTTTCTCATAGTAAGCCCTTCCTCTTCTTCCTAATTGATGGGGTCGTCGACTCGATCGGAGGTCATATGTGGTTGTCGTACTCGAGGCTAACGCAAACAGTGGTCCACACACCTGTATCGGTCGGCAACTGGCACTGGGAGAGCTACGGATGGCGGTGGCACGGGTGGTGAGGGTATATAGGATTGAGGTTGGGGAGGGGTATGATGAGGAGAAATATCGAAGAGAGTTTAAGGATCATGCTACGGCTATGATTGGAGAGATTCAGGTTAGGTTTATACCTAGGGAATAGGGGGATAGTGAACAGTGGAATCAAGAAGTGTGAAAGTACTTAGTCAGCTATTTTGATGGTGGACGTGACGAGGAAGTCGCAACCCAACCGTGAATAAAATTGTGACCGTACATATACTTATGGACATACTGGATTACTCCAAGATCACAGCTAACTGCGAAGGATTGTGTTACCGAACCCACACTCATGTCGTTAGAGAGCGAGTGATAAGTTCGAGTCTCTGGTATATTGATACCTTTTTAGTGATAGCCACTTTTTGCACATACACATCTAAAATGCTTCCCCAGTGACCACCACCACTCCCTTGCCACTGGTTTTCCCAAGCTTGTTGCTGTTGATTAAAGTAGTGTAGGACATGTCCGTTCATGGCAAAGTATGGCTTGGTTAAAAGAAAGTTTATATTGAGATTTTTGGCAATGTTTAAGGTTGCGTTTACGGTGTAACTTCCACATGTTAAACTTCTTTGAAAAGAGTTGTGTAGAACTACCTCCTCCTGCTGTATTTGGTGTCTTCTGGCCCTTTTCTTCTCTCTATATCATTATCTAACCAACGGTTTTCCCTGTATTGCAACTGTACAACAAAAAAACTCATCAATCATCCGGGACCTTATAAATAGGAAGTGTATTCATTGTTTTTGTTTTTGCTCTCCGTGACCATTCTGTTCTTATAGCGGTTGAGCTCATCGTCCATGTTTTTGACTTCAGTGTTCACCAGGTATCACTCTTTTCTTCTATATTGCAACACAAAAGCGGCACACCACTTTACACCACAAAATGTCTTGGCAGAAACCAAACTGCGGATTAAGTAAAAAAGTACAGCAGTAATCAACGAATGGACACCGGCAATCAATTCCTAGCATCAAATCAAACCAGGGATGAACTTCCAGGCACCTCTGGATCTCTCCTGGAGGTTGGGCACTTCAACAGTGAAGCAAGCCCGAATATGCAAGGCGATGACCTAACTAAACCACAAACGATGATGACCCCGGGTGTAGAGAGTGCCACCAGGATGGCAATCAAGGTGATCAGAGCACCACCTCAGAGGGGAGACACAGATCCAGAGGGAGCAGAAGGAGTCGAACTTGCAGATGGCATTGCCAGTGACATGTCGATGACACACTTCGGCGCACAGGTCGCAAGTGCAGCCGAGCCACTGCAGAGCAATGAGAACAGGAAAAGGCCGAGGAGTGAGACTCCGAAAGCCCCAGGAGATTGGGGGAGCCGCATGGAATTGACAGTCCAACAGCAGGCACAGATACTGACACAACTGCATCGCACTAGGACAAACTTCGGTAACTTAGTAGAAGCCCATGAAGTGTATGAAGAGGACCAATCGCTGGAAGTGAAGGTATGGATGGATTAGAGAGAACAGAAGTGGGATGCCTGCCACAAGGACAACGTACTATGGGGGGCGGGTATCGCAGCAAAGATGGCAAAGGACATGAAAGTAGCAGCACCAGGCCTAGAAGCAAGAGAGAAAGAGAGAGACCAGACGCCAAAGCAGCACAGCGGAAGCCGAGAGGCCTTACTACTCACATACACAATGCTGAATGGAGAACCAGAGGAGTGCCGACTGCAGCAGCAGCAACCCAAACCCCGACCACAGCCCAAGCCACAGCAAGAACTGTAGCCCAAACTGAAACCAAAACCGGCACCAAAGCCCACACTGACTAGACGGTGGGAGACAATTGCATCATAAAACCAGAGTCAAAAGTAGGCGGCCACAGGGAAAACCGCCAGCCCAGGCCCAGCCCAACAGCTGTCTCAGGCAAGGCAGAGAGACGTCTCATTATAACGGAAGATGAGAGTGTACCGGTCCTCAAAAAGATGGATCCGGAAGTCAGGTCAGCAATCAACAGAGCACTCTTGCACCAGTATGCACTGGCCCACTTCCAGATTATGAACGCAACAAGTATAGCCAAAGGAGCTGGTACAGCAATCACCGATGAGCATGCAATTGTAGCGATGGCCCTCTTGTACCACGACGTCATCATCACTCCAGCACTGACAGTTGATGAAGGAATCATCGATGTTGAAGAGAACGAGTCATGGTAGAGAATATATATCCGCGCAGTACCACGTATGAGGTACATGAGGCAGGGTACAGAAGGTCTGGAAAAGGTGGAAGACGATGTCCATGCGGAATCCAAAGGCTTAGCGATCCCCACCAAACCATGGTGTCTGGCGAATCCCGGTACCATCAGTTAGAGAAGACAGAATTGGCACATCTCCACATCTTCGGTGGTCTCTGTTGTGAAAGAGAGCAAAGTAGCATCGTAATTAACGAAAGAACGCATCAAGACAGGTCGAGTGTGGTACTGAGCCACATTATTCACCAATATTTGCCCGAACGATAGATGTGAGCTGAGGTGTGGAAGAGGCTCTATTGACAGCAGGTGCAGCAGCCAATCTACATGTGGCTACTGCTCAGGTCTGCACCGTACCAGTGCCCACCAGTGCAACATAGTGGGGTGCAATGCCAAGCAGGGCTCACTCTGCGGCCATGTACAAGAAAAGTACCCTCACAGCAATGTGAACTACATTGCATTATGAAGCAGAGGTGCAGTGAAGACTGAGGCCACCAAAGCAGCGAGCGAGAGGAGGAGAATGGGGCCAGCGATGTGAATCACAGTGAGCAGAGAGGAGGAGGCAGCAATGGTGATAAACAGAGTGGCGATTGGAATTAGGGTCATGGTGGAGGCAGAAGTCAAGGGGGGCATAGGATAGATGGTGGATATTCAGGAAGGGGATGGAGTAGAGGAAGCAAGAGATGTTACAATGGCTGGGACTACAATTGAGACCTGAATCCAAAAATTAAATGGGAGCTCAAGCTTCCAATGATTGGAGCAGTGCAATACTACTTCTCCAGGTCATACAAGTGGACAATACTGCTGAAGCAGATGGAAGTGAAAAGAAGGGCAGACCTACTGTGCCTGCAAGAGTCACTAAGAGAAAGAAGAGGATTTGAAATTAGGCATAAGGCTTCTGAAATAAGCTGAAGAATATGAGATTCGATAACAGTTCGCATGGGGAGTAGCATTGCAGTGAATTAGCAATCAGAACTCAGCAAAGTTGACAATGAAGATGTCGTTGTGACTAATATTTGAAGAAAAGAAGGGAAAGTCACAAGGATCATGAATGTCGACAATCAAAAAGAATGAGAGTCATGCAATAGACCAATATGGCAACAGATATTGCACAGAATCATTTGACAAGGTCAATCTGAGTTAGCTGGAGGCTTCAGCAAACACAGCAGATAGTGGGATCGACAATGTACCGACCAAAAGGATGCCGTTCTCTGGATGGTTGTTTTAAATAACAATGTACAGAGAAATGTTAATGATGACCACTCCACTCAATACTGGAACAGTGAAGAAACTCATTGCCAGTTGATGATTGATTTTTCCTTAGCCAATCAACCAATCAGCAAATGGGCAATACTAGCTAAGAGCCTTGCCTCAGGTTCAGACCCGATGGTTTGTGGATGGGAGGAGGACATAGGCAAGCAACAGGAGGAAGAATATAGGTGGGAGGTAGAGTAGACTGTGGGAGCAATGATGGAGGTGAACGAGTAGGCAGCCCGGATGCTATGGATTGTGTTAGCCAACAAGATAATACATCAGAATGTTGGGTGCATGTAAGACAAAGTTAAGGTGGTGGCCATGTGGAACCAGGATGTACTGAACAAGAATCCGGATATCACGGGAAAGAATATCAGCATCAGTGCAAAGTCCGAGAGGTGGTGGAAAGGCAATATTGAGCGAAGAACACAGACGCTTGGCAGAATAGTCAGAAGAAATGAACTACACTCAGAGGTCACAGATCAATAACAAGCAGACATGTAAAAGGTTTTTATCAAAACCAAGTGATAAGTGTGGAGTAATTACTTGCAGAAAGTTTGATGGCAAGGGGTTATATGAGCTACAAACTTTGTCGAGCCTCATGCTGGTGTGACCCTGTGGCCTCTAATAGACAGAGAGGGTGTTTATGCAAATACTGCCATGGAAAATCAAGTGCTGCTGAGCCAGTAGTCCTTAGCTCTGAATGATAATAACCAGGAATGCAAGTTCACACTGGCCAGATGTGGGCTTAGGAAAGTAATCAAAATAGCAGTTGAGCAGACTGTCATCTATCACTCAGTCAAGAAGGCACCTGGGCTGGACAAATTGCCTTGTATTGCAAATCACCTGGTCTGGAAATGAGATAAAGCGAGGATGCTCGGTCTGGCAAAAGAGTCAATTTGCACTGGATAGCATCCACGAGGCAGGATATGTCACAGTGTAGTCATTATTTGCAAGTCTGGCAATGATCAATTCATGAAGTTGAATGTGTATCAGATGATCTCACTTGCTAGCTGCCTGAGAATGTTACTTCAGAAGGTAGTTGCGGAACTGCCGCCGGTGGAAGCCAAGTAACGCGAACTACTGAGCAACATACAGTTGTAACAACACAGCTGCATGCGACGTGTCCAGGGCCGGGTAACCCCTATTTCATATAGTCGCCTCACCACAAGCCTTGAATCTCTAGCGATAATCATATCATGATACCTACACCTACAATCACTCAAGTCCATGTATGCAACCATATCCACTCAATTACAATATGTCAGCCTACATAGTTGAGCGCAGGCATACGTGCAATTGAACTATTATCGCTCTTCTGTAAACGGATATGTTTTGGTCATGCAATTTGTGAGTTTACCCTTATTCGACAAGGAACAATATGAATTCAAGAATGAGAAATCCACTTTGACAAGGGTCTAGAAGCCTGCCGATTACACGAGCGATGAGTCTTAAGCAGTGCATCATTCAATTATGTCATTGACTGCAGCAGTGATGATTCCGATGATCCAATGGCCACCGAGACGCGTCACAGCCAATATCAACAATTTCTATAAGTACCGAGAAACGAGTCAACACCCCCTCCCAATAAGATATATCGTATGCGATCAAGGGAGACGATCATCTACTGAGCGCTGCAATCAATCACTGATTGACAGATGAGATGCCATTACGATTACGTTACCCTTATCGCATCCAGTCACCAGCAAAGAGCCCTACACCAATTTGGAGATGATATTCGAGTCAACACTGCCACCTTATATGATGAACCACACCCATGAAGCACTTTCATGAGATGATCTAAGAAATGCAGTTAGGGGAAGCTGAATTAAGCCCACAAATGATTGAGATGCAGCCTACCGGGAGTGAGCAGCCTACTGGCAATGAGCGCCTATGAAAGTGATGAAAGAAGCCAACTTAAGGAGGACGAAGAAACCCATTTATGGAGTAGAACAATTGCACTATCCAACTATGTCAAGGGAGGAAATGCCTTCCACGACGGAACAAAGTATACCTCGGATATGAAGTATTCTAGATTCGAAGTTACCTACCAAGACGAAGGACTCTACAATCTAATCACCAAGGTATAGAAGATAGCACACCGCGAAGTGCAGTACTGTTGATGTACGCCTACAGATACATTACTGTAATGCAGTGCCATCCACGAGCCACACGCGCCTACCAAAATGAAGAACATACAAATGGGAATCATTGCTCAATGCGAAATGCATTTACCATCGAGACCTTCCCCCTTTCAATGATCGACTGGGACTGAGGAAACTATGAAGAGATGATATGGAATGAAAGATATCAGATGAACTGCATGCATGTGGTTCGCAAGCTATCATCCAGAACTCTAGGGCCTGCGGAACTGTAACTGGTTCACATGCCAGGGTTTAGGGAGACCGAGAGCTACCGCCATTATCAGGCGAAAACCCTGAGTTATACTGATCGTGAAAGCGTTTATTGTTGTTCCAAATCCTAGAGGTTCGCACTTTATTGTGAATACCCAACCCGGTCAACCCGAAAGGATAGGTGTTAGCAGCGTGATACTTTCTGCGGCAGAATTGGTGATCTGGTTGATAACAAAGAGGTTGCCGTGGCTTTGGCTCTACGAGAGGAACATTGCATTGGATTGCTGTGAGCTATGGGTGTGCGGACTGAAGAGTATTTTGATTATCCTCGTATGCTGGATGAGCGAGCAGGAGCAGTGGCGGTAGTTGCGGCAGAAGAGAAACCCAACTCGGGTATACTTGAATCACTGGTACCGGCTCACCGAGTCACGAAGGGAGCACTGCGTGCCATTGTCATGCTTCATTGTGTTGGCCCGGTGGTATCGCGACTCTGGGATTAACCCATTCACCGTCACCATCCTTTTCGATTCCTTTGGCTAACGCAGATGGAGCAGTTGCGGTGTTGTACAAGCATGTCCGAAGTTTGGAGCTAATTCTCAGGCAACTGAAAGCGGTGAAGTGCACCTAGGAGTGGCGGTGATAGATGACTGGAGGAGGATCACGGCTGAGAGAGAGAAAGTCAGTCGTGCTTGTTATATAACGATATTGAGGTTGTGGTTGTTATGGAATTTTTGAGATAACTGACTAGTGAGTTCATGGTACGAAAGTTGCAATTGAGTGTAGAGATAGAGATACATGATGTTCCGGCGGCATATGTCCACAGAGTACGACCCAGAGCACTATGTATTGATAACGAATGCAGCAGACGCATGCCTAAGTTACACAGCCAAATACAATTCAGAATCTGTTTCGGGAATTCATAACTACAAAATCACAATGCTAAATGCGATAACCACTCAGCCTCAGGGATCCTGACCTTGCCAGATGCTACTGCAAAAATCAACATCCGGATCAACATGGAATGAAGCCTGGTTACCAATTGATATGGGACCGTAAGACGCAGTATGAGATTAGTTTTCGGTGGAGGAACAAGATTTAAAAAAGAGGGGCATGACCGGACTGGAATTAGGAACAATCTCAATTGCGAACTATCACTGAACAAGAAGTGCTGGAAGGAAGAACCATGAAGTGCATACAGAAATAGAGACAGCTAGCAACGATAAGTGCACCCAGACAAGTTACGGTCACCACAGCTAGAGATGAATGGTGAAGCCCACCTGAAGCAGAAACGTCAAACACATCAGAGGAAAGCCAGTAAGCGCACCCAGCGATTGGAAATGAGACGTTCACTGAGAATATGACAGATGACAAGTGTACATGAAACTGCACCGGAGAGAGGGATGAGAAGTCCATAAGCGATCCGAAGTCAGTAGGATACCCTAATGCGAATGGACTAGTGTTAGCAACGGTTCCAACCCGCTAGAACGGTTCCGGGTTAGGGTTGGGACCGGAACCGAACCGTTGCAACGGTTTTTACCACACGAAAACCCGGACCGTTGCAATTGGGCCGGTTTTACCACCAAAAACCCGGCATTTCAACCTCACAACTTTGGCTCCAATTAAGTATTTGAGTTCTGATCGTATTGTGACATGATCAGTACGTAGATTGTGTAGTTTTACGAGCTCTTTCACCTCCCGCTTTCAGATATGCGATCCGACCAATATTTGTGGAGTCGCGATCGAAAACCCGCGAATTTCGCTTAGAATTAGCGCTTTTTTCACAGCCACTCAACGAATATCAGTCCGATCGCAAATCTGAATGCTGGAGCTGAAAGAGCTCGTAGTTCTGCACGATCTATATACTAATCATGTCACAGTACGATCAGAACTTAAATACTTAATTCGAGCCAAAGCTGTAGGAACCGTACATTTGGAACCGCGGTCAGGTTCCAACCCGGCCAAATACCCGCAGTCCTATGTCTGGGCCAGGTGACAACCCGCCAAGACAAACGCAGGTCGGGTTTTTGGCCGGGTCTGGAAGCGAACCGAACCGAAGCCCAGGTCAAAACCCACACCGCTGGCGGGTTACCCGGACCCATTGCAATCACTAGAATGGACAAAGCATAGCTGTTGCAGTGAGGTTGAGATTGAGGGCTGTGGGTCGTCTCATTAGAGAAATAACTACCGATGCCGAAGGGAGATAGTCTTAGTCTGCAGATGAAGCAAAAGCCGAACCGAATTACCTGTTGAATCACCATGGTGATTATGAGTTCAATCCCAAATCATGATTACACTGAGACAGAGCCACGATGGCAATTGACAATCGATATTATGAAGAAGACGTCGATGGAGCAATGAGTTTTCAAAAGGGGGATATAAGCACATCTACACATGAAGTCCTACAAACAACTCAAATGCCACCGAAGAGGCAATCTACCAAGACATATCCCAAGATGTTGACCTGTCCAGTCCTACCAACAAGCTGACAAGCCCACCTTGAGGCAGTCTACCGAAACATGCACCGATAACTCCGCCAAGTCAACCAAGATCCTACTGAAGCAGCCTGTCGAGAGCTCAACCGTGATGTCGACTGATGAGTCACCGAAGCTAAATTCCAACGATGACTACCGAATCGAGATGGACTTACGAGTCAATACCAAGTACTGATGACTACGGGCTGCAAGATATACTCTGTAGAGCATGCGGAAGCACTGCAAAGAGCTCAGAGAGTGCTAGCGTGCTTGAACTTGGTAAGTATAACCTTTTTAGAGACGCTAATGTGTAAGATATCAATAAATAAGATACAATGCAATTGAAGTATAGGATTGATTGCTATAGCTGACACCGGCTGCGGAAGCTCCCATCGATGCCGAATGATGCGCGGAAGTTCTACAACTGTGATGATTCCGCTGATGACCCAGTCCCAGATATGTGAGTTACGAGTATCGATGATCGGTGGAGTATGGGTTTGAAAGTGGAGATACGCAGACGGGATCACTTTTGGGTGTTTTCTGGTTGTTTTCCTTTTTTCTTCTCATTTTGGATATCGGCCCGGTATAAATGGTGTCGGCACCAATTGTACTACCTTCAAATCTCAGTCAATTGGAGCAGGAGTTTCCCAGCGCGCCAGATCTACTGAAATGTCACCATGCGCGGTACTAAGCGGTAGTGGACGTATGAGTTCCTGATAGTAAGTACGTGGCATGATTGTTTCAGTGTTTTCATTACTTTGCTTTCCTACTCTTGTATGGGATTGTGCAGCCCAGGAGGTCTACACCTACATTGGGGGATAATGTAACGGTACAGCTGTACATGACATGTCCAGGGCCAGGTTACCCTAATTCGTATAGTTGACTTGCCACGAGCCTTAGATCTCTGGCAATAATCTTACCTCGATACCTACACCTACAATCACTGGAGTACCTGTTTGCAACCATATCCACTCAATGACATTATGTAAGCCTATGTAGTCGAGCGCAGGCGTATGCGCCTTTATAACAGTCCGGCAACAGGAAGGGGTAGGCAGCCATTGAAATACCAACCATTATCATAGGAAGAATGCACACAGCATGGATGAACAGCAGCTGAACTGGTGTACTTCTGATGGATATCAATGCAGCATTGCCCACTATTGTAGAAAAAAGCCTGTTTATTCGATGGAATGCCAACCACAGACTGTAGACCTTATTCAATAGATACAGTGCTATCTTCCAAAATGGATAGTAGAAATTTTCATTCAATGTAATGCGATTGAGAGACATCCAATTGAAGTGGGGATTCCACACAGCACACTGGTGTCATGGATCCTCATGCGATCTAGACCTTAGAACTGATCCACCGGGTTGAGGAGGATTCCTCAGCCGATTAAATCTCGTTTGCGGATGACCAATGCAGAGTGGAAACTCAATGTCACTTCAGTCTGGTCATTGCAATATGTGGAAGAAGTACAGTAAAAGCATTGAGTGTGTCAGTTGAAGAGCAGTACACCAAGATACAGCAAAAATGAATGTTGCACTGTTTACATGCAGACAAGGCCACAAGAAGCATTTCAGGCCAAAGCTGTCATCTCAAATACATGTTACATTATGTGTTATGGAATTTAACAAAGAATCAAAAAGGTCACTTGGCAGCAGGATAGATATTCACAGGACATACAAGGAATAGATCAAACAATCAATGATAACTGCAAGGGTAGCTGAAGCTCAACTCTGAACAGATACAAAGATGTACAGAGTCATTTCTAACTGTATAAGTGCTATCCATATATCGTACATTCAAGTGGAGGCACTATATTGGAGTTAGCTCTGGAGGAATCCCAAAGATATAGACAGGGGAGACGATTATCAACTTATCATAAATAGAAATGCCAGGTCCATTCGGGCTGGGCTGCCCACCACACCAAAGGGTTCACTGATAAGGAAAGTGGAGCTTATGTCTGTGTCTGAACTGTTACGATCCCGATGGCACCAATTCCCAGGTACAGTGGGTTGCAACTGAAATAAATCGTTACAGGAGCTACCAAAATAACCCTCTTCCACTGCACTGAAATGCAGCGCTCTCCAGAAATCACCCGAAAATGGCTTGACAACTGACGGCATGATGAGGAGAACTCCAGGCGAATGACCAGTCTCTAACACAATCATCTTGGATAACGAAACTGCAGCCAGGAGAGATATGTACCACTGAATATGAGTGAAGACGGCCAAAGTTGTAGCAGAAGTCAGGATGTGCTGGACTGACAATTTGCACTGCGATAATGACCCAGTGGGAGCCACTGTAGTGTTTCCACATTACAGTGAATGGAGGTCATGCTATAGAAATCTGTGCAATCGAGAAATAGAGGTCTTTCATTTGGAGTTGTGGGGAATAAGTCATGCCATTGATAAGACTATCAAGAAGTGATAAACACTGCCCAGGCATGGAGTCAAAATGGTGAATATATATAGTGATGCACAAGCCACAGATCAGGGCACAGCCCAGATTGAGCTGAGCTCTGGATTGTGAGTAGTGGGAATATTCAATTGACAGGTATAGGCTGAGCATATCAAAGGCATTGTAATGGAGTTTTATTGTGTTGTGGGACTCTCCGGAATAATGGTTAACATATTCGGAAACTGCTAGGTGTAACTTGCTTTGAATAGGAACTAAGGCATTTTAAGAGTTGGGCTTTAGACTTCGACTTTGATTGGATCTTGAAGGATTATCCATGGGAGATAAGCAGACGAGGTCCAAGGGTGGCCGAGACATGCAGCAATCGCTCTGGCTCCAGACTGACTGGACCATCAGGCTGTAAGAGACTTGAGTCAATATAAGGCGCAATGTGATAAACAGGAAGATTCTACGTACCAAAGTGTCATCTGCACCTATCAAAGGTAACACAAAACAGAAAACCTTCTAGGAGGATACCATTAGCTGTTGGTGTAGGGGAATATAATCTCAAAAGCAGGAGGATTTCCACTGACACTGCAGCTGGCAGAATGAAGAGTAGAGTGAGTTCTGGATGATGGCATATTGGGCCTGGTCAGGCACACGTGATATTCGAGACAACTATGTGCAGTGGACACAATGGCTCCCTGTGATGCGCACATTGAGAAAACTAGACAAAACAACATCCAAAACTCTCTGAAAGAAAACTATTGCTTTGCTGTACATGGAACAGAGTAATCAGAGAAGAAAAGGATATCATTCGACACAAACAACCTCTCAATATACACACTTCATCTACCACCCTTGAATCATTTTCAATGCTCCAATATACTATCTGAATCCTGTGTCATCATCTTACACCCCACCAACAACATCCTTATCAGTACAACCACGCCACATCATCCAATGTTGCAACACCTCCAACCAGTTCTGTACCATAATAATTCATTGATCCACCACATCATAACAAGGTAAATCAGTCTCAAAGATTGATTCATACCTCCAACATACTTTCGTCAGCTTCACCAGTGCTTTCAAGTACTTCCATACATTCACAGATATCCCTAGTGTTGTGCCAAGTACTCTCAGACTATGGAAGAATACGTTAAGGTGCTCGAGAAGTTGGATGCAGTTAGCGAGAAGCATTCTAGATGCTCCAATATTTGACTTATGGGAGAGCAAACTTTTTGTGCAGCTAAGACCTCTGTACAGGTCCGAAGGAGACTTGAAGAACATCATAGACCACTACACAGCTGTGCGGGAGACTGGGTGCAGATTTCTCACAGCAGCGGTTCTTAAGGTTCCATTACCACAATGTATTTCACCGATTATATGTGTCTTTGTTACAGTCACAATATGAAGTACATTCTAAGATAACATGTATTGTCTGTCCAAGTCTGTCAATATATATAACATACAGTCAAACTGGCTGCAGATGGTACCGGTGCAGAATCTGAGGAGTACCTGAAGACCTGAAATGAAATAACATACAGATGTACTTGAACTCAGTTGTGGTAGGGAAATCAGATCTTCACCGCCACAGCCATTCAGTTCGCCAGGTTGTGGCCTAAGGGAGTTGCCTTGAGATACAGAGTTAACGGAGATAGACTGAGCAAGGGGGGGGACACACAGTGATACAGCAGTAACAGAGATGTACTGAGCGACTGTGGGGCACACAGTGATAGAGCGGTAGCCAGGATGGACTGAGGGATGGGAATTATATATTGAGCAGACCAACTGGTAGATACACATCACGTCGTTATACGAATTACATACTTTCTGCTGCCCAGCTCTTGGTGCCAAGTACTGTTGCCAAGTCTTTTAAGATTGCCACAATTTGTGCAGTTCATATTACTGCTGGCTACCCCATTATATACTTCCAGCAGCTCCCAATGCACCTCAAGAGAGAACATCTCTTGCTCATCACACACCTTTGGATGCCATGGTTGGTTGGATTGATATTTGCGGCTGGGCATTGTGCCATCAAGAACAATTGTTTCACCTTACTGTACTGATTTGAAATTCAGTGATATACTTGTAGGGCTGGATGGAACGAGTATGGAGATGAACTTGGAGGCGATGATGGAGGGTGTTTGGAAATGTACTTGGAGACTGAGATAGAGTGAACTCAGAGATGCACATGATGGCCCAATGGGAGCTTGTTTCGATATGCAGTTGAAGGCCCAAATCTTGCTAACTAGGAGACCACAGTCCAGGGAGTATGGAAATGCTCTTGTAGAACACACTAGTGTGAGCTTAGAGATTCCAATAGAGTGAGTTTAGAGATACACCTGTAGGGAATAAGCAATTGTGATTGGAGGAGTAGTTGGAGGTGGGTGATCTGGAGGCACAAGTTTGGGAGGGAGGTGCGACGGGAGATGTGATTCTATTTATTGGTGGACTCATAATTGCTGTAAATAGAGAATTGAAAAAAACAAGATTTGCCAAGATATGAGTAATGAGAGACTGGCCAGGAGTGGGACAGTGGATCTTGTGATGATACAGTTCTTGTTGTATGCAGTATTTGGTGTATACAGTACTCGGTGTATGCAGTACTCAGTGTACCCAGTCCTTGGTGTATACAGTAACCGGGGTAGTTGGTAGTCTCTGTTCATGGTACTCAGAATATACTGTACTCGAGATATGTTTTATTCGCTGTATGTTGCACTAGGTGTAGCTGGTACATGGTATAGGTAGTAGTCAGTGTATGCTGGGTCTGGTGTTAACAGATGATTGCATGATGAAGAGATAGAGAGGGATGAGTTAAGTTCAGGTTCTTGAGTGATGGTAGTGTTGTTGATGAGAAAGAGATACTTGAGAGAAGCTGGAGGAAATCATTATGGGGTACCTGCATTTCACAGAATTTCATTTGTGAGTCATTTGATTATTCCGGATATGGCATGCACAAATGCCCGTCTGGCTGGTCAGAACACTGATTCCAGCACTGTGAAACCTAACCAGCAAAGTTGTAACTATAATTCCCCTTATCTGCTCCTAATCTCCATATGGTTCACGTATTGTCTCCCCCATCATGCTTTCTCGTGCACAACTCTATCATTACCACAGAACACAATATTAACGCATCACGCTCTAGCTCTTAAATGCTATATGTACAGGCTATCGGTGTGTACAGTATACATTGAAGTACAGTGTACTGCGGATATAGCGTCCTTTCAAAATTGGCTCTAATGCCATCCATTGTCATGATTACAAATTGACCCTGCGATATAGATTCATCTTCCGACATACCATCTCAGAAGATCGACCTCCATGTGCCTGATTACCAACAGATCTCCCACCTACAGTTACCTAGTCACATATCTACTGTTCCACAGTAGAATACGTATCGGATGATTAGAGTTTGCAGTGCGTGACAATTCTCCCATCAACCACCTCTGAGTACTTCCCGGATCTGACTTGATCATCGCGTCCATGTGCATGTTCAAATTCACTCGATTGCTCCCACCAAGTGTATATCTGAGTTCTCTCCATCTCTGCCTCTAAGTGGATCTCCAAACTGCCTTGGACACAGATTCCAGGTGCATCTCTCTGTTTACTCGATTGTAATCTTCAGGCGTATCTTGAAAATGTCTCAAGCAGCATCTTGAGCTAGTCCTGATCTAAGCTGCGTAGGTTTGGTAGCTATATAGATACATATATACATAGATATAAAGAAGCAAAGACATACAGAATACTTGTGTATGAAAACTTGTTCAATGATGTGCAGTAGCCATAAATTCCAGGTGCACCAGCAGGTTTCCCAAAAAAGATGATGATTTTCCCAGATGGCTATACAGAGAATCCAGGTACTGTCAGCTATGTCTTCATAGTCTCCAGACTTGTCTTCAGCGCTCCAAAGTATTTGCAGGAATGTTGCAAGCCCCCCAAGATGCTCCACTGGGTATTACCAGTCCTCCTATGTCCTCGCAGATATTGTGCCTATCCTCTCAGTTGTATGGTAAGGTGAATGCATCAGTCCAAATTACACCTAAAGGCTACTGTATCAATCTGTATTTCACTCAGGCAACTCCATCTGTCACGCAATTTGTGGGATTTGACTTACCTTGGATTCTGGTCTGATAACTCCCAATCACTACTAGAGTCTCCGGCATTCAACAATACTTTTTCCTAGGGCACTACACAAAATTCTCCTGTTATTTTGACATTTCCCGAGATGAATTCCTATCCATAACAGCAATCGCTTCCTAAATTTCCATATTTACATCTTCCATAATACCCTGTCATTACAGGCAACCCTAATCAATTACAGCATTCCCACCATATGATGGTACTTCACCGAGATCTTTCTCAACAGGTCTGCTCTTCAGAGAATATTGCTGATAAACCTCCCCTACTCTATGACATCTGTTCAAATACATAGCCAGCTCCCAACACAAGTATTCATAGCCCATCCACTGAATACAATACTGCAATTATTTTTCACATACACAGCTATCCTCAATAGTTGAATGTTGTTACTCCTCTTCACCATCAACTTCTGTTGGGGTTGAGGATTCAACTTCTTGTCTGGCAAATGGTTCTTGGGCAACCAGGTGCTGGAACAAATCTGGTTGCACTCGATGTATCCCTATACAAGCAGGAAGATAACATTCTTTTGTATACCATGACACCTGTTAAAGTATGGATTAAGGTCCGAAATGTATGCAGTCCAACTTGTGCATTTGCTGGGTTGTTTGAATGTATCCAGCATGCAGCCAAACCTGTGAGCCGTCGAATAAATTTCCTGCTAGTATACCCACATTGGCTGCTTCATCCCCCAGTCATCCTGGTGATGATTCACAAGCAGCCACAGGTACTCTTCCACACCGTCATTGAATCGGTCAGTCTATCAATGCATCTGAGTGTTAAATGCTGGCTGTATATTTGATGTAAGCCCTAAACTAGTAAACATACATGCCTGGAATACCAAAGCAAATTGAGGTCTTTGGTCTGAAAAGTTGGTCCTTGTGAGTCTATGTAGATTCAAAATCTCTCGCAATCAAAACCTAGCGAAACAGGGGGCATCTATTGTACTGTGACAGGGAATATAATGTTGCAACTTTGGAAGCTTATCAACCACCAATGATATCTTGTCAAACCCTTCACACTCTCGCAACTGAACCACAATGACTGTTAGTACATTCTCCCATTCATTCTTAGGCACAAAGTGAGGTGCTAAGACTACTGTCATCAAATTTTGTGTTACCAGTGACCATTGGCCACCATCACGGTTCCATACGTATCATTCTACCAGATTTCACACATCGGTGCAACAACTTTCAACTAGATGCTTCGATCAGATTCGGCTATCCTGGACATCCTGCTGATACCTTCCCATGCTGTGTCTGTAGCTACCTTAATTTGATCTCATTGGGTCTTCATGTATATAGGTATGTCTGATATCGTATCTGTCCCTCATTATCAACACATTGGGTAACTGGGATTCATTTTAATCTGCCTTTGGTGTTAATTGTTTCCAGTATTTTCCCTTGAAGCTGATCAGATAGATTATATTCTGCAAAACAGTCTGAAATAGTACAAGAGCCCTCAACTGGTGGACCATCAAGCAACAAAAGCATGTGATTCAGCAAGTTCTGTGGTTTTACAACTACCTATTGAATATTTTTACATCTTTCATCCCAGCCCTACAAGATGTCTCCTGTCCTCCCAGTCAAAGCGGCTGGATTTCCATTGCATATATCTGGACTATATATCACGGTCTAATCCAACCGAGACAGACACTCTGATCACCATAACTATTAGTTATTTTACAGGTTCCTTGTTATAAAGTTCCAAAGACAGGTGTGATTGGGTAGTCACTGAATGTGATAACATGCCCCCTGACTCTATGATCGCAATACCTCAAGAATCCCAACAATTGTAATCTGTTCAGTAACAGAAATATCAGCATTGGATTGGGAGTGTTAAGATGCGGTTGACAAGTATGCAACAGGGTGCAATCCACCAACGTCATTATTGATTTGACTAAGCTCTGGGCTAAACATACTCAGAAGCATCTGTTTCAATACTAACCTTCCTTTTACAATTGAAATGTCATCGTCCTCAAAGCAGTACTCAGAACCTCACGGGCTAATTGTTCCTCACATTGCTATTGGAATGATTGATTGTTCTCCTTAAGTCTTTTCATTTGTTCTTCTCTCTCTGAATACTTGTGGATAAACCGTTGCTTAAAATTGCAAATTCCTAGAAGCTGTATTACTACAAACAAATTCTTTGGCCTTTCATTTAGTGATTTCTTTTCCAGACTTCAAATTCAAACAGTCTCCACTTTACCCTGTGCCATTTAGAGGATGTTAGCTGATATAAAGATGCTGACATACCTTAAGATATCATCATGAAATGTTGATTTTTCCTGTGTCACGTAGAATCCTGCTTGCATAGGACGTAGTATAACCTATCTCTCATGCTCGATATATTTATTCCCAGCAATGCTATATGTTAAATGGTCATCCAACTATGGTAAAGTGGCAACTTCCAGAGCTGAATGAAGTGTATTAAAAATATACCCCTGGACATCTGTAAATGCATTTGTTCTTTGATAGTACACCACTGAAGGTTCAAACAACCCATACCTTGTCCGGCAAGCTAACATGCGCTTAACTCCATCTTTAACTCTCAACAACCTATATATTGCTCTGATTTCCAACACTACATCACGATCTACTTCCGTAAGCTGATCTAACATTTCTAATATCTGGAGAATCCGTGACCCAATGGAAATTATTTCACAATTGGTGTCTGCGTATTTGATAAAAAATCGGAAACTTCTGAGATGCATGTTTGAAAACAAAACAGCTGTCTCGAATAGTTATTATTATTCACAGATGAATCTCTCGGAGATATTCTCATGCAACCATTCCTTTGCAAGAACTAACTCTGCATATTACACTAAGACTTACAGTTCATTGATTGGTGTCTTTGTTTCTTTCAAGTACACTTCATAGATGAAGCTTGGTAGCTGTAGTGGCAGTATCTCCACCAGAACCATAACAAACTGCAGGAGGAATTCAGGATACTGTCATACAACAATGTCCTCAAAGGGTCATTTTCTCATAATATTTACTTCAATTTCTTGGTTCACATTGTATAGTTAGACCTTACAAATGATCAACATTCATGTGTTCACTATTGTCAATAAACCTGATTCTTTATGTGTGATATTATTTCCTCGAAAGAGTTTCAGCTGTTGTATTTTTGAATCCAATATCTCCCCTATAAAGTAATCTACTGCCTCTGAACATTACTCCATTACCCCTAGTACTACCATTGGGACACAATTGAAATGTGTTATTTAATTTATCTAAATGTAACTGTATATGAAACAAATTATTTTGCAATATCACGTAGTAATAACTATGGAACTGCACCCATGCTGCAATGATGCCTGCAGTGTCTAACGAATATTTGCAGTTGGTGTTTGTACTCTTTAATCTTTATTCCTAATTTGGCAATATGTATACTATGCTCTGTTTCAATGAATCCTCCATTAGTTGCCCTTACTTATAGTGTTTCATGCACAGCCCGAAGTGGTATCTGATAATGGCAAGAAAAATCTTGATCCAAAAATGAAATATGCATAGATCTGTTGTTGATCAGGATATGTATTGGTATTTGTTGATCAATCGCAATCAAGATGCAGGTTATACTTAAATGTGTTGCTTCCATTGATCCTTCTCTTACTTCCACCTAGCTACTGAAAGACCAAAAATTCCAATACATATCCAAAGAGTTAAAAAAAAACTGCTTCTGCCAATCTAAGGGCAATTGGACTTTGACTGATGTAACCATTTCGCAATCTCTGAGAATCTTTGATTCATTCAATATGTAGACCACTGCTGCTGCTGCCTTGAACATCTGTGTCGTCTTTCTTGGGATGAACTCTGGCACCCAGTAGGTAAACCCAGCACCATATAATCATCTCCCATCAGGGAATCTTTTCACCTATTCATCTACCAATGTTATCCTTTTTGCTGCCCTCAAGTCCAGTGCGGCAGGTCAAGTATTTGCAGCTACCATTCCGTATGGGGCTACTGGAGAATTCTTAAAACATACTAGAGGTTTGGGAGAGGTGATGAAACCTTTCCCACCTCGCGTTGTGTATGCCACCAGGTTGAATTGGTGCTGTCAGATCTGACTATTCACTTTCTGGCATATCATACTGATGGCTGGAAGCTCATCTGGGATAACCTTATACTTGTAAATGTGGTTGATTTCATCAGATGACCCCATCTGAAGAGTATTACTGTAGGCTAAAGGATTTCAATTCAGAGTCCCTGCAATAACTTTGAATTCAGTATAGAACTGAGTGAACTTGCTGTTCTTTGGGTTAATCTAGCAGACTGCTTGTTGCACCTTGGCCACATGGTCAGGTTCCCCAAATGCTGCCCACAGGACTTGTAACAATACTGGTAAGTCTGCCAGCCCAAGTGTTGAGTCATCCCAGATGGGTAACAACATCTGTTCTATAGTAACTTGCCTTCAGACAGTACAATATAGTAATATCAGTAACTCTCCATCAGGTACACTACTGATGTTGGTTTGAATTAGCAATAGGATTTGTTGAATGCAGCAACTAAACAGAGTGTAATCTAACGGTCAAAAGTCCCAGGTGTCGGGAAGCGTTGGTACAACGTTTTTGGTCTACTTGGGTGCAGTCTTACCCACCCAGGGAGCCAGGATGAGGGCATTGGCTAATTTCGTCCCCAGACCTCAGACTTCCTCCCCAAATTCTAGATTATCCAATGCCATTGCATTGAGCTATGCATGTAGTTGCCTGGAGGTTCTAGGTGCTGGTGCACATAGTAAGTGTTTTCCACTGTGTTCAGTGACCTCCATTTGTAGGGTGATATGCTGTGTTGGGCGATTGCACACCTGTGGTAACAATTTTGTGAATTCTGTTTCTTGGGTATCTTCTCACAACCCCATATGGCATATTGCCAAATTCTTCTTTGTTTAGCTAAATCTGATGCCCCCCCATTCTACTCCCAGGTGTTCTGATATCCAATGCTGTTCCTGCATCGACTGCAGGGCCACTCGGATATTGTTATTCGATCTGGATATCTCATGGTGGCATGTTCATGTACCTGTGTCTCTGAGAGGCATAGATTATTTGGATGGTCAGGTTGGAAGATACCACGGTGATTTGCGCGATTTGCATTGGCTGAGGAATTGTTGCTCCTGCTGCAGACAATTGATTCGTGAAGTATATACTGGCAAAGTGATTTTCCTCATAATAGCATGGTATTTCTGGATTCCTTGGATTTCACCAAAGATCTGGTTAATATTAGGTTCAATGGTGACTGCACACTAGATCGTAAATGGATAATCCTGCACCCAGTTTAACCACATTGGTCCGGTTAAAATTGCAACAGGAGGGATCTGCTGATTGTTCCCAGATATAGGTCTTGAAAGTGACATCTTTGATACTTTCTGTGAGGTAACTTTTGTTACACTCCAATATATACAGAGGTTCAGGTTTAACAATAGGACAAGGGGTTCCTGCAAGATCAAACCAATTGATACCAGTAGCACAGTGCCTGTCTTACATTTGCATTCGAATATAATGATTTATTTTAGCATTTACATCTAAAAAATGCCAAAAGCTGGGACTGAAAGACAACAAAATCTTGATAGATTTGGGTTGAAATTCAGCATGATGGAGAACATACCCAGGAAGACACAGAGCAAGGTTTGGAACATCATGTACACTGTGTTAAAGCAGATAGGCATCATGAAATTCAAGTAGTTTATTAGTAAATTGTTCAAGTGTTACAAGTGTGAACCGATGCAGATTGTATTGGATACAATCATGCTAATTCACAACAAGGAGAAGACTCATAGTGCATATCGAGAAAACCAAACAATTCACAAGTTGAATCTTTCGCAAAGTTCTTTATTGCTTCTTGTTAAACAGGAAAGAATATATGTAGACAAAATGGAAATCATGCAGTGCTGACATCCTGTCAATGTAAACAGTTTTTCAGCCACACTCTCATTATTTTCCACACTCCAATAAACCATTTAAAAACTCTGTTGAGATCTTTACACACCATGAACATTGATGTTATTAATAGGACCACAGTATACCATTCAATGTTGCAACACCTCAAACCAGTTCCTTATAACACCTATTATGTGCACCACTTTGACAGAATAATCTCACTCAGTACTCACTTCTTATGATATCAGTTTGTTGAAGTACTACCATCTAACTTCCGAATTCACATAATCACTCCCAGTTTTCAACCAAGCTATCACTTGGAACTGTGAGGCATAATAGGGAGCAGGGAAAAAAATGGGCTGGAATGTCGGCTGGTGCTGACGGAAAACGATCAGAGAGCTGTTGTCAAAGTGATATGTAATATGGTAATTATGTATTTCTTCGTAGAAACAGAGGTGAGGAGTTTCCGCCTCTGTACAACATGAAGGTTAGATTGGCCAGTGCTTTAGATTTCATTCAATAGTGGGCATGCATGGTAGTGAATTGGCGCTTTGTCCTCTCACTGACTCACCTCAATCCGCCAGGTTTAAGGTCTGTCAAACTCTAGCTAGAGTAAATTCAGTCTCAATAAACAACAAGAACAATACAAAAGTCATAGTGGCAGGACGTGAATATAATACAATATTTATATTTATTTGAAAATTGGAAACCATATGAGAAGCCCCCTGTGATGGTTACTAAGAAGGAAATGAATATTAACTGTAGATATAACTTAGCTCTGAAGTTCCTGAGTTCACATGGTCTGACCTTCATACCACAAGTTCATACGATGCGGTAGAGTCTCCTTCATACCTTAGTATGAAACATTCCAATGATAGCGCTTTCATAGGACAGAACTCAAAATCCCGTGACTCAGTCCTCTAGACTCCTTAAAAGCATCCACTACCAAGTACCCTTTGTGAATTAGGCTGCCACTGGGCATTGTGTAAAGGCAAGTCCTCCTGCACTCAACTTCGTAGGCTTACATATGGTAATTCAGTGAATATCGTTTTAAATCTGGACTCGAGTGTTTGGAGGTGTAGATATCATGGTACGATTATCGCTAGAGATCGATGCCTAGCGCCGAGCTGACTATATGAAATAGGCATCACCCAGCTCTGGACACATCACGTACAGTGCCGTTACATTATCCCTCTGTTTTGGTGCTGACCTCCTGGGCTGCATAACCCCGTTCCAGAGTAAAAGAGGAAAGTAATGAAAACACAGAAACAATCATGCCACGTAAGTAGTCGTATGAACTCATAAGTCCCGCTACCGATCTGTACATCTCAGGGTGGCCTTTCAGTGGCTCTGGCATATGGGGAAAATCCATCTCCACTTGACAAACTCCAAAGGTGGTAAAAACCAATGCTGACGCCATTTATACTGCCCTAAGATCTAAAGAAGAGAGGGAGAGCAGAGAAACCAGAAACATCCAAAAGTGTTCCCGTCTCAATATCTCAACGTCCTTACCAACGTTCCAACGACTATCATTCCCATACGTTGTATATCTTTGCCGTAGGTCATTTTCATCATCATCAGGCTGGTAGAGATTCCGCTGATGACTCGGCATCAATGGGAGCTTCTGCTGCCAGCAGTTTTCGTTGCCATTGGTAATCATCGATTGTATACGTCAATTGCATCGCTTCAGGTCACGTCTCATTTGTCGACATCTAATACCTAAGGTTTTCTAAAATGGTTATGCTTGCCAAGTTGAAGCTCGCTGGCACTGTCTGAGCTCTGTGCAGTGCTTCTGCATACTCGGTAGAGTATATCTTGCAGCCTGTCATTACTACTTGGCATTGGCTCGTAAGTTCATCTTCATTCAATAATAATTTTTGGAAGTCCGTTTCGGTGACTCTCCGTTCGACTTCATGGTTGCGCTCTGAATCGGCGCATTCCGCAGAATCTTGGGCAACAAGGTAGACTTCTCTGTCGACTTGGTGCGTGTCTCGGTACACTGCGTTAAGGTCGACTTGTCTACTTGTCGGTAGGACTGGATAGGTCGACATCTTGGTATGTGTCTTGGTAGATTGCCTCCCAGTGGGATTTTGAGATGTTGGTGGGATTTGGTTGCATAGAGGTAGTTATCTCCCCATTTTGAAAACTTGTTGCTCTGTCGATGTCTTCTTCATCCTATCAATTGGTGATTTTCATCGTGGCTCGGTAGCAGTGCAACCTCTATCTCCGAATTGAGATTGGGAATGATTGATTCTTCGACACGTAATACGGTTTGGCTTTCCCTTCGTAAACCTGATTCTATGCATAGACCATGATCTTAATTGTGCAGGGTAATCAGTCAGTGAAATAGTCGATCAGTATGTGGATCCCGTCTTGACTTAGGACAATGCTGCGAGCTTGCACTCCAGGTATTGTGACAGTGATTAGATTATATCACTTGCGGTCATCACTTGGGGGTGGGACAATTGATGCTAATTGCATCAGGCGCAGGTGGCATATCATTGATCCATATATAACATGTTACCCTCTCGGTAGGTCATACTCACTATGTATCAAGAGCGCTTCTGCTCTGGGAAAGTCGCTTTGTACATGGTATTTGCAGGTCTCCCCATCTCTTGATTCGGCATTCGGTATGGTCTTGGTGGACCGCTTCTTGGTGAAAGCCATTTGGATGATAGCTTTGGTTTGTTGTTGGTCGACTTCTCTGTGGACATCTCGGTAGGCAGCTTTGGTAGAATATCTGTTTGCTTCTTGGTAGTCATTTGGTAGGCTTCAGGAAAGGTGGTTTGGCATTTACTTCTGTATGCAGTTCAGCGATAGTCTCTTGATCCTTCGGTACGCCATTTGGTGAGCGTCAGTGTCAGTCGCTTGGTACATTGGAGCTTCCGGAAATCTTCTTCATCTCCATGTGAAGTCGTTCTGTAATGATACCTGGTGCAGTGTGATCTCGGTGTTCATCTCATCGTAGTAATCGTGGATCTTCACTCGTGATACCATTCGGTAGGCAATTCAGTACGTTTGGTAGTCCAATTCAACCTCATTCGGGACCAATTCAATACGTGTATCGCAGTTGTTCGGTATCTCGTTTGGAACTGCATTGGTAGCCATATTGCAGTCGTTTCGATATTTTGTTCAGAAGCTGTATATTTTGGCGCACTTGGACAGTAGTGCATTGCCTGTTTTGGAATGATTCTCCCCCTTAGGTGATATTTCATTGTAGAGGTCATCATAGGTACCTTGAATTGTAGAGTACGTCATATCCGAGGCGCATTTAGTTCAGTCGTGTAAAGGATCTCCGCCGTTGATGTACTTGGATAGTGCAATTGTTCTGCTCCGTGAATTGGTTTCTTCGCGCTCCTTAAGTGGGCTTCTTTCATCACTTTCATAGGTGCTCAATGCAGGTAGGCTGCTTCACATTGGTATGTGGGCTTCATTCGGCTTCCCATGACTGCCCTTTGTGGCTCGTCTTGGGAGAGCGCTTCATCAGTGAATTTCATTGTGTAATGGAGCCGTGTTGACTCGAATATTATCACCAACTTTTTGAATGGCCCTTTCTGGTAAATCAACCTGTTCAAGGGCAACATCATCGTAATCGCACTCCTGTGTGAGTCGGTGATTTATTGCAGCCGTTGGTTGGTAATCTTCTCCGCACTTTGCATGCGATATATCTACTTGGGGGGGGTGTTAGACTCATTTCTCGGTACTTGTAGGAATTCGTGATATTGGCTGTGATGATTCTTGTAGGCCATTGAATGATCGCAATGATCTCTGTCGCCGTCAATGACTGGATTGAAGGATTAACTTGATACGATTCATCGCTCGTGTAATCTGCCGGCCTCTGGACTTGTGTCGAAGTGGATTCCTGATTATTGATTTCATATTCTTCCTTTTTGAAATGGTGGTAAACTCGAGAAGCCGGTGAGCGAAACATATCCGTTTACTGTAGAGCAATAGTAGTGTTTAGGCACGTATGCCTGCGTTCAACTACATAGTTCAATGTACTATAATTCTGTGGATATGGTTGCAAACATGGACTGGAGTGATTGTAGGTGTAGATATACTGTTTAGATTATTGTTAGAGATCAAAGGCTGGTGGCGAGCCGACTAGGTAAAATGGGCATTATCCGGCCCTGAATACATCACGTGCAGTGCAGTTACACATTGACATCCCAGACAGTATAACCAGGAAGGTGAAGAGGAGAAAAATATCAAATTAATCTGTGTGAAATAGATTCATGTACTGTACAAGAGCACATTCAACCATGATCAGGATTGTTCAGTACCACATTATTGAGAGCTGAATGACCATATAGGACTGCTGACAAGTGGAAGGTGGTTGGATTGAATTTGAGAGGGTAATGTAATAGATCAGAAACTCATCGACTTTCTATGAAGGATATTCACCTGGATGGTGATGAATCACATAGTGTAAGGGACTCGAAGTTGATCTGTGATGGTAAATGATTCATCACAATAGTAGTAGGAAGGTCAAGGCCGGTGCATCTACAGGATGAGTCGACATAGAGAGGGTGACTGCATATTTTGAAGAGGAGTAGCTGAATAGTTGGCATCTGAGTGTACATTATATCTCAGTCAGACACAGCTGCTATGTATATCTTTGCGTCGTTTTATCTTCACTATGGAAGCACAGATAGTGTCATTCAAATATGTATACTGGAGGCAGAGTATAGGTTGCGGCCTCATGTGCAATTTTGCCCTACAGAACTGTCAGAAATTTTATCATATACAAGAAGCATAACCCAATTGAGATAAACATACATGTAATCGAGATCTGGGGATGTTCAACGAATTCTCCCTAATTTGCAGAAGCACTGTAGTTATTACTACATGAGCAGGGATGCAGTTGGAAACAGACCAAAATAAGCAACTTTACTGAATTGCTTCACACTCCCAATCAGAGACTTGTTTATCAGTTTTCACTGGCCACTAAGTATTATATTGGCTAATGTAAATTCCCATGCATTTTCATTCAGTTCCAGGACTTTATGTATCTACAGACTACGTTTCTTAGTTTGATAGAGCAATAACTGTAAATGCCTATGCATTGAAAGTAGTAGTGACAAGTACCAAGTATGTTGCATCAGTGGGAAGGAAGATACCTTCGAAATTGTATTTCAAATGACCTCTGAATGACAGGGAGTCGCACCCAATAAAGCTCCTACAGTAACTCAAAATACTAGGGCAACTGAATCTGTATACAACTCACTCACTGAATGCAAAATTCAACCATGCAAAGAATGGATATTTAACAGATGGGGTCAGGTGTAGGTTAGATTGGAGGGACCATTAAAATGTTCAAAAAAAGTTCAAAACCCGAGCGACGTATCAACACCACATGACACGAGTCAGAGCAGTTCAATGTTGTCCGTATGTTTGCTTTACAAGAGAACGTATAAAGAGAGAAAAACTGTAAATTGTCCAACACCAAACACTCAGTCTTTCTATATATTAAACCCCTCACCACTGAATCATACTCCAGGCCTCAATCTACCATCAAAGTCTCTCTTCATGATTATACACACAGCTACTAAACTTGGTATTAACCAATCAACTCAACATTGCCTGATGTTGCAACACCTAGGAGCAGTTTCTTAGATTAATGCAATAACCCGCCACCATCATCTGACAACCTCCCTCCATTCCTGCCTTTCTCAATTTCTCTGGCGTGCTGTAACACCAATTCCTTCCTGCTTGTCCGAAATCACTTTGGAGCCCGTCCATTATTCATATCCACAAACCCAAGGCATTGCAGTATTGGCTCAGTACAATTACTCAACATTATTGCTGTATTCTATTAGATTAACATCTCCCTGTCCATTCTATTCCGGCATGTCCACACACTTGTAGGAATACTCAATAAAACCAATTGGGGCTGCATCCATTACAGATAGCTTATACACAATGTAATTCGGGATATCATAATAGCAGAACTCAATCCATTTTTGAGCAAGAGGAAGATCTTGTCATCGTCCTCAAAGGCTATGCACCCTGGACTGGGAAGCTGGTTGAGGAGCTTCTGCAATTTCGAGATAAAATCTGACATATCCTCTCCCTGATACTGTACCCTAGATAGCTTACTTCGGAGGAACCAGATTCGTTGCTTATCCTTCCCCTGTTACCACACCTTGAGCATCTTCCACACAGTCACTGGATCTCCCTCTGTTGAATACATATCTCTGTGGTTGGCATCGAGCAATTGTCCTAAAAGGCCGCGGACCGTTCTGGCTATCGTGTCCCATGCATGCTGACTCTCATCGATCTTCGTATCGATGGAGGCACCAGAGGAGGTGGAGGTGGAGCTAGATGGTGTAGAGGAAGTTGGTGCCAATCCAGTGTCATCCTTGGTGTCAGCAGGTCAAGGTTCCTTGCCTTCGATCAGTGCAAGCCAATCCTTCCCCGCCAAGATGTCGGTGGCAGCAAGTAGCAAAATTCGAAAATCTGAATGGGAGCTGAGAGGCTTGATGAAGCCAATGGAAGCGAGAGCAGAGAGATCAGAGGTCATCTTAAGAAAGATGTGATAGAGGATTATGATACTAAACGCAAAGGGGAGATAGAAGAAGAAGAAGAAGGTAAGACGTAGTGAGATGGAATGGAAATGTGCAATGATGAGTTGGATGTGATGAATTGGATGAAAAGGAGGCAGGAGGCGGAAGGAGGTCCATATCTACGAAATCCTTCGGTCACAGGGCAGATCTGAAAGTGTTCGAATGGCATACCAAGTGCCAGTTAATCGGAAGACCTGTGTGGGGAGCTACAGAATTATTTTTAGTTTTAAGAGATTTCTGTGCCACAAGTCTCTGTATGGCGGTAGGTGACCAGGGGTGATCAAAGCGGCGGCACCACTATCACCATTAGCAATGGAGCTAGCAAATTAAGTACAAGTTCGGAGAAGGGAGAAGAAATGCCGCAAGAACTTTTGAGTCGGATACGGGAGTTTGAGATCTCCAATCCTCTAGGGGTCGGAGCGAAGAGATTGAAAAAAATCTCAGAAGACAAGATATAAACGGATAGCATTCCTCGGTGGGAACCTAAGCTCTGAAGGTCTGGTGTTGACCTTACAAAATGAACCAGAAGTGCACTTGAATGAGTAACTTAGATGTAGCATTCCCGGTCTGGTTGCAAGCTCAGAACAGAAGGTCTACCGGTGAGGTAGCCTTTGAAAAGAATTGGAGTGAAAGTCTTAGACTTACTCAAGCGCTACGCTGTCCGGGCTCATAATCTGTTCGAAATGGTAGCAGGCGCTGTGAGAAAGTCCAAAAGCGATATCGTTCTCTCTACTCTAGCTGTCTCTCGATATACAGAATAACAAGGCCACAATGGCCGCTCCGCTGTTGGGCAGACTCAGGCCCAGGGTTGAGGGATTTCCAATTGTGCCCAAACGAATCCACCAAAGCTGCAATCACTGTTAAGGGCAGACTCTCAGCAAAAGTCAGGATCCGGAATATTGGCCCTGCAAACCATTTTCACAGATTCGAAATCCTGCACGAGAATTCCAGTTCCTCCATCCATCCTGGTCCAAACACCTTCATTACCACAATTCTCAAACAAATTATCATGCGAAATGCTCATGTTGTATCACCTCCAATACATCCTAATGTCAAGCTGAATCTGGGAAAGGCTCAGAAGAGACAGAACTAACAGATTTCATAATCATACAGGCAATTGTCAGCTTGTTGATGGATACAGCAATTGCAACTGCACCAAATATGTCATTCGCAGTTACTGCACTTTGCTTATACAATTCCCATTGATTCACCAGCAATCTCACCACCACCAAAAGAGTTCTCCAGTATCTGTAATCCACGGTCAACTTCCAACTGCACTTCAGTATCAATTGCCACAACGGTCAACTCACATGACACTCAGACACAAATTGGGTATTTGACAGTACTGACCGCAATTCCCTAGGTGGTTAAATGTTCCATCTCTGCAATGAAGGTGTCTCATAGCAGTCATGAAAGCAAGATCTCTTTGCCATGTCAACCTTCAAAACTGAATACATTGCTGGCCCTAACAGTTCCCATATAGAAAAATGGCTGCTCCATCTCCATCAAGATATACATGCCCATGATACGTTACCACTCCGTATTAATTGCCACTATCACGGCACACATAGTTATATCTCAACTGGAATTGTAAAGCCGTGCACAAAGCATATTGATGTTTTCTATCTTAATAATCACCATCTTCATGCCCAGAATATTATTGACTACTCCTAAGTCTATCTGAATGGGAATGTTTCAAACATACTAACCAAGACTTTGACAAAGAATATACACAAGAAATTCACAAACGTGATGGGGCTATGGTAATAGATGTCAGTTTGTAGTTGGATCTAAGGTTGTTTTACTCTTCTTTTGGGCATATGGATTTCTTGGTTTCTCTATGAATAGCGATCTTCAGCAGTGTTGCCAGCGGTCCAGGTGTGGACCAGTCCAGTCCAGTCCACTGAAATTTCACACTGGGATAGGACCAGTGTACAATTTTTGTGCACTGGTCCAGAATCAGTCTGGACTGGTGTGGACTGCCTAAGCTACAGCGCGATTATTAGACCATTTCCAAGCCCATGCGGAAGCGTATGTCGACTAATAGGTGCTGCTGCAAAATCTGTGATGAGTCTCTTAACTCACACTCTCTCAATTGTCTAAGATAACACGAAGTCATTCAAGTTTTATAGGCTCGTGCACCAATTCAAACCCTAGCCCAACACCACATGATGTCTGTACTCTACATAATTCAGCCCAATAGTGATGATTTGACAGGAATGATATGCAAGGAGAATGATTCCCATAGAGGATACTATCCGAGCAGCATCGGCAAAAGTGCAAATCGACTATAGGCTGCGCTACGCGCACACGCGCACACGCGCAGCTCATAGCAAGCTTCCTGTGGACCCCTGCGCGACGCGCAGCCTATAGCCATCTATAGTCGATTCATA